>VFQP010003902.1_pt1 | contig 14529 bp, 6 predicted proteins | sample 3512351 | NCBI WGS metagenome assembly VFQP01 (sample SAMN10412372, study PRJNA504923) | tailings metagenome | isolation source: Relicate 1 Philex TSF1 revegetated site | place: Philippines: Tuba, Benguet | collected 2017-08-29 | reverse complement strand
GGGCTTCTCTCCACCACCAGCACCACACTATTCCTTCCCTGCCTTACTGCCGGATTAAATCCAACCTTCATCAAAAATTCCCCCGTATAAGTTTTAGTTGCATCTATCACCGATCTCGCCCCCGGCATCACATTCACTTCACGTATCCGGTATTGCGCACCCGCATCCAATCCCTTTAACTTCACCGGCAATGCCGAGCCATGTCCATAACGGTTATTCACCAGGTAATTAAACACAACAGCCTTGCTCTTCTGCTGATCAACATACATCACCGAAGCCACCGCCTCTTTCCAGGGATCAGATAAACGATATTGATCCCCATGCCAGATCACATTCTTTACAGAGTCATACACCCGAACCGATTGCTGCGCCAGTGCAAGTTCTTTCTCCGGTAACTTTCCTATCACAATATCAAAACCCATCTTTCCCATCATTGCCACATCAATCCGGTATTTCAAAGGCATCTTGCTCCATTCTGTGATATGATTCGAAGAAGCCATCGCCGGAAAGAAATAAGAATACTCCCACTGCATATAAATACGCTCCAACGGATCTGTGTTATCACTCGGCCAATACTCGGTGAAATATTGCAATGCTCCATAGTCAACACGACCACCACCACCAGAACACAACATCAGCGGAATAGTCGGATACTTCGCACGGATCCGCTGCAATACTTTATACAGCCCCCGAACATACTCAATATACAGATGCTGCTGATTCGTCAGAAAAGCAGAATGCGCATTATAGATAACCGCATTGCAATCCCACTTGATATAAGCCAGCGTCGGGTTCTTTGTCAGCAGATCATCCACCACTCCAAATACAAAATTCTGCACAGTTGGATTCGTCAGGTCAAGCACCAACTGATTACGGAAATAATGCTCAGGCCGACCCGGCTGTTTTATCACCCAGTCAGGATGTTTCTCATACAACTCGCTTTTAGGATTCACCATCTCTGGTTCTATCCAGATCCCGAATTTCACCCCGTTATTCGTCGCTTCTTTTACCAGGTAAGAAATTCCATTCGGTAATTTCTTTGTATTCTCCTTCCAGTCACCCAAACCCGCGTGATCATCATTTCTTGGATATTTGTTTGCAAACCATCCATCATCCAGCAGAAAAAGATCCACACCCAATTTCTTTGTATCCTTTAATAACTCAGCCAGTTTTTGCTCGTTGAAATCAAAATACGTCGCTTCCCAGTTGTTCAGCAAAGTCATTCTAGAACCATGTCCATCCACCATACCAAATTCTCTTGCCCAATTATGCAGATTGCGACTGGCCAACCCTTTTCCCTTCGAAGAAAACGTATACAGGAATTTCGCTGTTTCAAATTCTTCATTTGGCTTTAATGTATAGGCGGATTGAAAATTGCTGATACCAGCAGTCAAACGAAGATTGTCACGGTTATCAAGTTCGAGATCTACTTTAAAGTTCCCTGTCCATGATACAGAGCCAACGAGTACATTACCTTCATCCTCCGTGGCAGGCTTACCCATAGAAACCATAAAAAGCGGTGGCTGAAATAAATTTGCACGTGCGCCCAGTTTTGTATCAAGGGTTTTGATGCCATGTGTAAGCTTTGCTTCTTCGGGTTGCATTTCACGAGCCCATTCGCCATGATAATTTCTCAGCCAGAACTCAGGCGCACGGAAATAAAGATTGGCGGAAGCAAACTTGGTCAGCACAACAGGTTTCTTTTCTGTATGACTGATAGTATTCCAGATCTCCACTACATCCTGATCGGCATAAGTTTTATAAAACAGTTTTACCTGGAAAGGATAAACACGATCTTTTAATATGACGGTTGTAAGCGTTACCCCTTTACCGATGTTTTCGCTGTTGTGTGAAACATAAGCCAGATCAAGGCTTATATTTCCATCAGCATGTACTGCAGAGATCGCAGGTTCAAACAGATCCTTTGATCCGGCGGAACTATAGGCAGCATCTGCAACACCCGTGTACTCTTCTCCCTGCCGGTACATTGAAAGCACTTTTGCATATTCATCACTATTATTCAATTTCTCTCCGAAATAAACCGTGCTCACATTTTTCTGCGCATCCACCTGAAGTACTAACGCGTTATTTTTTGTCAGCAAGGGAATGGTCTGTTGTCCGACTGCAAAAAGCGAAAAAAATAATACACTTAGCAAAGAAAAGAAACGTAACATGTTCATGATTTAAGATCTGATATTGTATAAAAAGAATCCGGTCTCTATTCAACCAGGAATTCATAGGCTGTAAATGATCTGTATTCCTCTCCCGGCCTTAATACCGTTAAAGGAAATGTTGCATGATTGGGAGAATCAGGCCAGGCTTGAGTTTCCAGTGCCACGGCACCGTGCTTTACATAAGGCGCCGAATGAGCGCCGGTGATTTCTCCGTTCCACCAATTGGAAGTATATACCTGCATACCCGGCTGATCGGAATACACGTTCATGATCCGGCCACTTGGCTCATGTTTTAAAATCGCAACGTTGAACTTCGTTTTGTCAAATGAATATTTTCCCGGAGGCATTTTGCTCAACACAAAATTATGATCATACCCCATATCCGCTCCAAACTCATTAATACCTTCTCCTATCTTTTTCGCTGACTGAAAATCAAGCGCTGTTCCGTCTACCTTTCTTATCTCACCGCTTGAAGTATTAGTTTCATTCTTCACGGTATAACTATCTGCAAAAATTTGCAATGTGTGATCAAGTACGGTCGGCTCCTCAAAACCAGATAAGTTAAAATAACTATGATTGGTCAGGTTGACGATCGTTGGCTTATCAGTGGTTGCACTATACTCAATCAGGAGTGTATGATCGTCTGCTAACGAATACCTCACCACCGCACTTAGATTTCCGGGGTATCCTTCTTCCCCATCTTTACTCACATAACTGAACGTAACAGATTTAGAAGAAACATCCTCCGCTTTCCAGCTCTTTTTGTCAAACCCTGCCCAGCCGCCATGCAACTGATTCACTTTCTCATTCAATGAAAGCTGGTACAATACTCCATCCAGCTCAAACTTTGCCCCGGAGATCCGGTTGGCAAACCTCCCCACAACTGATCCGAAATAAGGATGAACGCCCAGGTACTGTTCAGGTTTTGAAAACCCCGACACAATATTGGCGGTTTTCCCATCGCGGTCTTGCGTGTCGATACTTACCACTGTTGCGCCATAATTCAACAGTACAACACGGATGATACCGTTATCTATAGTAAACGTTTCAAAACCCGCGGCAGCTTGCTGTATATCGTTCGTTTTATTCATAGGAACTAAATTACAGGTAAGCGCGCAATCCGCCTTAAAAACTGTAAAGGCTGACTTAAACTATTGTTAACCCTTGCCATCTTACCGCCTTACCGGTAAAAAATAAACCGGTAAGGCGATAAGAATGCCGGGCTTTAGCCCGTTAGGTGAGCCCATACATGTTGAACAGTTCACCCTGGCTAAATGCGCATTTAATGCCCCGCCATTACCTGCTCCACTTCTTCCAGTGTGCGGCCTTTTGTCTCCTTCACCTTCGTTTTTACAAAAAGGAAACCAACGAGGCATATTCCTGCATAAAGAATAAAAGGACTATAAGTACTTCCCATTGCTTCAATCAAAAGCGGGAATGTAAATGTCAAAATAAAATATCCGATCCAAAGGAAAACGACCGCTACAGACGTAGCCATTCCGCGAACCTTATTGGGAAAGATCTCTGAGATCAATACCCAGGTGACGGGAGCCAGCGAAGTCGCATACATCCCGATTGCCAGGAATACAAATACGGCCACCCAAACGGTACTCAATTGTGCTTTCAATACAAGCGCCAGCACGATATACAAAATGGTCAGTCCGATCGATCCGATCAGCATCAATGGTCTGCGCCCCAGTTTATCCACTTGCCACATCGCCAGCAATGTGAAGGCCAGGTTCACCACGCCGATGCCAACCGTCCCCAATAACTGCTGATCAATCCCGGCCCCTACCGAAGCAAAAATCGTGGACGCGTAATTAAAGATGATATTGATACCGCACAACTGCTGAAATACTGCCAACCCGACCCCTACCGCCAAAGCCGGAAACACAGCTTTATCCAGCAATGCCTTCCAGGATTGCTTCTTCATATTCACCAGTGAAGCATCGATATCATTCGTAACAGAAGATGCATACGCTTCATTGCCGATCTTCAGCAACACTTTATTTGAGGCCTCGCGCTTATTATTCTTCAATAACCATCGCGGGCTCTCAGGCAACCAGAACACACCCGCAAAAAATAATACGGAAGGGACAACTCCCAAACCAAACATCCATCTCCAGGCATCCACACCACGGTCTGCAAGAAGGTAATTCACCAGGTTAGTGATCAATATTCCAATAACGATCGTCAGCTGATTAATGGAAACATTTCTCCCTCTCACACTTGCCGGCGAGATCTCTGCGATATACATCGGACTTAGTACCGACGCCATTCCAACGCCAATACCCGCAGCGAAACGCATTACAATAAAAACCGGAAGCGATCCCGAAAATGCCATCCCTAATGAAGACAAAGCAAAGATCAATGCTGCACTCATTAAGGCCGGCTTTCTGCCATACTTCTCCGCAGCAGCACCCGCAATTAACGTCCCCGCGATACATCCCAACGCCAGCGACCCCGTCAGAAAACCTTCCTGTAAGGGTGTCAGCTCAAACATCGTTTTCAGAAACGGTAATGCACCTGCGATGACTGCGAAATCGAAGCCGAACAGATATCCGCCTAATGCTGATATAAAGGAGATGGCGATTATATAGCCACTATTGAACTTCGGCGGCTTTACTTCACTCATAATTGTCTCGAAATTTAAATCTTTCAAAATATCGAATTGCGTAGGGTTTCCACCTTCGTTTTGCTACGGCGGACAGTGCCCGCAGATGACGCAGATTTTATCAATCTGATCCTTGTAAGTTGTTTCCTTTTTGAACCTCGCTTGACCAGATGCGCAGATAACGCAGATAAGCCCCTGATTGAAGGAAATTAATCTGCGTGATCCGCGAAAACTGATTGATACATTTGCAGCCGAATAATTCTTATCCCTCCGTCAGACAAAAAACATCTGCGTGATCTGCGGGAAAATTACGCATAACCCCGAAAAGACTTTGACAAGCCTCATTCGGGGGTTCTGCTAACTGACTGCTTAATGAAACTCAATAACCCGGATTATTGGGCAATAAGTTACTATTGATATCGATCTCCCGTTGCGGCACTGGCCACAACTCGTGTTTGTTCTGTACAATGTTCGCCCCCGCTTGCGGATTCCATGCTTTTACTCTTGAATAATAAGTGCCGGTACGCATCAATTCAAAACGGCGCTCACCTTCAAAACACAATTCCCATGCACGCTCAAGCAGCAGATGATCGCGCAATTGAGCTTGCGACATAGCCGGAAGATCATCCAGCCCAGCTCGCCTTCTTACAATGTTTACATAATTTGCCGCATTTGCTCCGTTTGTTTCATTGATAGCTTCAGCATACATCAGCAATACATCTGCATAACGAATGATGTAGTGATCCAAACCAGAACCCTGCGAGTTGTCGTTCGGAGACGTTTCCCTGAATTTCTTTATATGTGGTGCAGCAAAAACAACCGGGCCTCCTGCACTGTTATTGATCGCAGCATATTCTGTTGGAAGATCCGCTGTAGATCTCCAATAAGTAAACGCATAACGCTTATCTCTTGCCTGGTTGTAAGAAGCAAGAAACGCTTCGGTTGGCAATTCATTACTCCAGCCACCACCACGTGTCAGGCCGGCTCTTGAATCATAATACAATTCGATCGGAGAAAAATCGGTATGTACCTGGCTCCCCTGCCCGAATGTACCACGGGTAAAGTTCACCGTCCACACAGCTTCCTGTCCGCCCTGGATATTTGCATCCGCAAAAGCCTGGCTGTATTCCGGCCAAAGATTATACTGTGCACCGTATTTTTTATCATCCACAAATTCTTTCAACAGCACACGGGCTTTCTCCCACTTATCGTTCTGACGAAGCGGGTAACCAGCCATCGTTATATACACGCGGGCCAGCATTGCTGCACATGCACCTGCAGTGATCCTTCCCTTATCCGTTGCTGCAGTATAGGTGTTAGGAAGATTGGCGATACCGAATTCAAGATCTTTTATGATCTGATCATACACTTGCGCAGCAGGAGTACGTGTGAGGGAGTTCAACACCTTTACATCTGAAACAGGCTCGAGTATAAGAGGCAGCGCTCCGAAGATGCGAACACCATCGAAATAAAGATGCGCACGCCATGCTCTTGCCTGCGCCGCTATACTTGTTTTGGATGCAGCTGGAGCATCTACCACATCAACGGCAGCAAGCAGGAAGTTGATATCTTTTACATGACGATAGATATAATCCCACATATTCCACGGCATGTCTGATGCAGGGTTAAAATCCGCACGAAGATGTGCCGGCTGATTGTGAAATGCGTGACCATTCGCCGGTGTTAAATACCCAAGATCTGTTGCCCAGCCAAACCAGCACGGTGCCCCCCACATATTTGAATAACGATCCTGCGGGGTACGATAAACGGCATTTAATCCCATCTGCAGGTCTGATTCTGTTTTATAAAAATTACCCGGAGTTAAAAACGTTCTTGGATCTTCTTCCAGGAAGTCTTTGCTGCAGGACGAAGCCAGCAGCGTAAAAAGGATGAGTATATAACCAGTAAGTTTCATGACAAGTGATTTAAAATAATGATTGGATTAAAAACCAAGATTCAATCCGAAAATAATCGTGCGGGTGATCGGGTAGGGAGCACTTCTGGCCGTATTACCGAGATCGCTATCCTCCGGATCCATTCCGCTGTATCCCGTGATCGTGAACAGGTTCAGACCTGTTACATATACACGCAGATTATTGCTGGAGATCTTTCTTGTTACAGAAGCCGGGAATGTATAACCCAGTGTCAAACTTCTCAGCTTGATAAAATCTGCTTTCTCCAGGAACTCTGTTGAAGCCATACTGGAACGGTTTGAATAACCGATCGCCGCTCTTGGATATTCATTTGTCGGATTGGACGGTGTCCACCTGTTCAGCATTTCGATCCGGTGATTATCATACCCGTCACCTGCCAGCAATTTATAATTCAGTCCATTGTAGATCGTTCTGCCCGCTTCGAAAGTAAAGAAGGTATTCAGATCAAATCCTTTGTAAGAGATCTCATTTGTTAATGAACCATAGAAATCAGGAAACAGTTTTCCGTAAAACGCGCGGTCATTATTGTCGATCTTATTATCCTTATTCAGATCATTATATTTTACGTTACCCGGACGGGCTCCATACAATGCAGCTTCAGTAGCTTCACTCGTTTGCCAGATACCTGTTTTCTCGATCAGGTAACGCGCACCGATGCCGATCGGCTGACCAACAAAATGCGTTGTACCAATTCTGTCTGTACCATCACCGAGAGAAGTCAGTTTGTTTGTATTGGTGGCAAGGTTCAACGTTGCATTCCACTTCAACCCGCGGTCAACGATCAGACCTTTGATCGCCAACTCCACACCTTCGTTGCGAAGGTTTCCGAGGTTTGCCCATCCGGTTTGAAAACCAGACACTGCAAGGATCGGCAATTGACGGATCAGATCACGCGTGTTCTTCAGGTAATAATCTGCGGTGATATTCAATCTGCGGTTCAATATGGAAAGATCGATACCCAGGTCAAACTGTTTGGTTGTTTCCCATTTCAGATTATCAAATGACAACTGTGATGGATAATAGCCCGGCGCTTCAATACCATTCCAGTTGAACGAAGCCGGAGACATTCTCGCCTGTGTGGAATAAACCCCCAGCGCGTTTGCATTACCTGCCAGGCCATAGCTCGCCCTGATCTTCAGATCATCAAACACATTCAGGTTGCGGATAAAGTTTTCTTCCGAAGCTCTCCACGCAAACGCGGCACTTGGAAAGAAACCCCATTTATTATTTGATCCAAATCTTGAAGAACCATCAGCACGGAAATTAGCCGTTGCGATATATTTTGAATCAAATGTGTAGATCACCCGGCCGATATAAGAATTCATCGTCCAGATCTGCAGATCAGATACTGGTTTACGCGGCGTACCGGTTGAAGCTCCCAAATTCCATGTTCCATAAATATCAAACGGAAAACCCGATGCAGAAGCCTGAGTACGCTCCCAACGATTCTGCTGCGCAGAATAACCAGCCACCGCATCCACTTCATGGCGGTTGCCGAAACGCTGGTTGTAAGAAAGCACGGTCTCAGAGATCCAGTTATAGTTTGTATTGTGCGAAACACGAGCAAACCCATTTGCAACACGTCCGCTTTCCTCATGATTAGCAGAAAGTGCAATTGGCACATAGAAATTTTCTTTCCATGAATCAAGATCGCCACTGATCTGCGTACGCACTTTTAAACTCTTCAGGATCTTATATTCCAGCGCAAGTGAACTCGTGATCACCGGCTGTACATATTTATTATCGATCATCTCTGTGTACGCTACCGGATTCGCCCATGGTGTATTACCCACACCGATCAGCATCGTATAATACTGCCCGTTTGGTTGACGGATCGGCGCAAGCGGATTACCCACATAAGCAGGATACAGTACGCTTGGGCCGGTTACACCGCGACCAGTCAGTACACTCAGATTGTTATTGGACGTCAGTGTAAGTTTATCCCCGATCTTCTGCACAAGGTTCACACGTAAGCTCCCGCGCAGATAATCAGAATTATTGATCACACCTCGCTCGTTATATAAGTTACCACTTACAAGAATTCTTGTTTTTTCCGTACCGCCCGAAAATGCAAGCTGAATGTTTTGCGTAATTCGTCCTGATCCAGTGATCTCGTCCAGCCAGTTGGTTGACTGGCCACTCGACAACATCGTTTGCTCCTCAGGTCTGAATACTGCAACACCCCCATTTACATTATCATTCTGATAAGCTTCTCTTCTCATATCCGCGATCTGCTCTCCGCTCATGAAATCAATCGGATTGGAAAACGATTTGAAGCCGGTCCACACATTCACATCAAATGAATTCTTGCCAGCCTTACCCGCTTTTGTAGTAATAAGGATTACTCCATTTGCCGCACGCGCTCCATAGATCGCAACAGATGACGCGTCTTTTAATACAGACACCGATTCGATATCGTTCGGGTTAATTGCATTGACGCTACCACCGGAAGCTATCGGAAAACCATCTACGATAAATAAAGGAGCATTTCCTGAAAATGAATTGTTACCTCGAAGCGCCAGTGAAACACCAGCACCCGGACTTCTGTCACTTTGCTGCGTATATAAACCTGGCACATTCCCCTGCAAAGCCTGATCAAGATTCGCAGCAGGCAATTTTGTAAGATCTTTTGAACTTACTGTTGTGACGGCTCCTGTAAGATTGGATCGGCGAACAGTACCATACCCAACTACCACCACATCGCTCAAGGTAGAAGCAGTGCCTGTCATGCTGAAATTTAACTCTGATCCGCTGCCAACCGCAAGAGTGCTTGCTTCATAACCAATCGAAGTCACCTGGATACTATCGCCAGCTGATGCCATAATTGAGTAACGTCCATTCGCATCAGTAGTAGTACCGCCAGCAACGCCTTTAACAGTAACAGAAGCGCCAGACAATGGCGTTTGATCGGCGCTTAGCACGCGACCATTGATCAGCTTTGACTGACCATACACATGCTGACTAAACAATAGTAGAAGTAAAGGAATTATCGTTTGCACAAAAAGTGCTTTATGCCGGGAGGCATTTAAGAAATTTCTCATACGCAAGTTTGTTTGAAGAAGTGAATCCAGAACCCAACTCAAATGTATCATTAACCTGAACGGAAGGAAATGGACTATTGGTTGAATAAGATGGATTATTTTATGATGACATTAAAAAACATGTTTACTACATTTCAATGAAGGGATCATGAACATTTGAAGACTTGCCTCATACTAATTGATCGTGTTACCGTTCTTACGTCTTACCGGTTTATTTTTACCGGCAAGACAGTAAGAACGGTATGATGATTTATTTTTCAGGTAAATGCTTTACTACCCCGTCAAGCTGCGCTTTCAGATTCTTATGAAGTAAAGCTCCCTGGTGATTCCGGTCTAACGTAAGAATGCTGTCAAACTTGTTACCGATTTCGGTTTGAGAAGTAATGGCCAATCCAAGTTCACCTAGGGCAATAAGATAATGGCAATGTATTTTATTCCGAAGATCAAGATCAATATCGAATACGAGTAGTTCTGGCAACGATACCGCGAAATAATCGATCGTGATATGATCTTCGATATGCCTCTCCCCAAACGCAATAAGTTTTTTGAATATCTGCTCCGCTTTCTCTGTCTCTCCCAATTCCATCCACGCCAAACCCTGGTAAAGAATTTTATCCGGCTGAGGGTCATTATAAAAAATTGCCTGCGCTGGCTCACTGTTTCCTTCCGTTGCAAGTTGAAACATCTGTTGAGCTGCCGCACTATCTCCTATGCGCTGTAACGCAATTCCTTTCAGGAAATGAATATCGTTCTCCGCGGCACCGGGAAGTTTTCCTTCACCAAGATTGTCCGGATACGCTGCCGCCTGATCAAGCAGTTCAATCGCTGCTGAATAATTTCCTGATTGTATCGCTTTTCGTGCAAGCTCAATATAGCAGATCAGGTATTGATTCACCACTTTCCCTTCACCACCTTCCCATGGATGAAATTTTCTACCCGACAGTAATTTCTTCGATATATCAAAATGACCAAGCTGATTGTGCAGCGTGATCAGTTCAAGGAAGAGATCATCGCGTGACTCCACCAATGATGAATATTTTTCCAGGAAAGCAAGACGACCTGCATGATCATGATTCAGCCGCTTCCGCAACTGATCAAGTTCCATCAGAACGCGCGCATCTGTTGTATCCAGTTCAAATGCTTTTGTTAGAGATTCGTGCGATCTATTTTCATTATGCTGCTTATTGTAATAAGCCAGGGAAAGATTTCTGTGAACGGTCGGAAAGCTGGCATCAATAGCGACGGATCTTTCCCAGCAATGAACAGCATCGTCATATTGCCGCTTATCATACCAGAAGTTTCCGAGATAATAAGGCGCTTTCGCATCCTTTGGATTAAACTCCATCGCCCCTTTTAACACAATCACATCTTCGATCCGGTTAGGGAAACAAAAATCCGCCGGCAGCGAAGCTGCTTTTGAATAGAATTTACCCGCAGCGGCACTGCTCCCTTTTTGCTGAGACAACCAGCCAAGATAATAATACACCATCGGATAAACTTCCTCCGACTTTTCCGCATGAAGATCCAGCAAACCGATAGCTTCATCCAATAATCCGGCATGCATATAATCCATCGCATATTCGATAAAATTATGCACCCAGTTACGGCTTAGCAGCAACAGTTTTCCGCTAAGCAATCCGGCTTCTGTTGAATCGGGTGCGAGCAGCACTTTTTCAAAAAGACAGCCAAAGTTGAACGGATCGATAACTAATGATTCTTCAATAAGGTCAGCCGCCTCTTTTGTCCGCCCCAATTTCCGCAATGCAACAACTTTAAGATGTCTTGCTGTATGGCTATGATAATTTCTGACGATCGATTGTTCTGCCAGTTGCAGCGCCTCGTCAAAATCATTTCTCCTGCATGCGATCCTTGCGAGGTTCAAAAATCCCGCATGTTGCCATGCATGATTCCACGTTGATTTATAGAAAGCATCGAATGCCTGATCATATTTACCCTGCATTTGTAAGCTCCATCCAAGATTGTAATAAGGTTCTCCATCATACGGATTGGGATTCCGCTGAGTGGATGTTGTGATCGCCTTTCTGAAATATCCCTCCGCCTCTTCAAAATGTCCCTGTCTCAGTTTTAGCAAACCCATTGCATTATTACAGCGGATATCTTTGGGATCACGACGCAATGCTTCCTGATAGTAGTCTGCTGCTTTATAAGTTGCATGACGGTACTGCTCAAGATGCTGACCGGTCAGAAAAAGCTGTTCATTGTTCTCCACTTCTGCCGGACGCTTCGCTGCCTGCGCTGCTGCCGGAATTTCCTGCTCTCCGGCTTCTTCATATTTGACATCAATCAGTTTTCTTCCGTTGTGATAAATTGAAACAACCAGATCTTTTAACGTTGTTTCCCCGGATATTTCAAAGGAAGAAATAAATGCCTTGACCGGAGAGAGGTTTTCTTTCACCGAATATATTTCCTTACCACCCACCTTTTCAACTTTTATTGTTGCTCCTTCAAACACAGATGTAGCATACACTTTAAGCTGTACTTGTTGCTGATCAACCTGCAAACCAACTACTACCTCTTTGCTTGCATTACTCACTACACCAACTTCAGAATAAGGCATGAAGTATTGTGTGAATTCCTTTTGTTCATACGGCTGAAGCCAGCTGAAGTCGGGTTGATTATCGGTAAACACACCCGTCATCAACTCTATATAAGGTCCGTCTTCATCCGTCAGGTTCTTATCCCAAGCCTGACCGAATGCACCATTTCCCCATGTCCATTGTTTTTTACCGGGAGAAATATGATGATCGGCAACGTGTAAAAGACCGGCGCGGGAATCATGTTCGTATCCGCCGATGAAATTATACTTGGAAGTGATCGCCATATAGGACGTCGGGACAGGAATGTTTTTATACCGGGAGATGTCTGTGCCCGGTGAATAATCTACCTTATAATAAACACCTTTTGCGATAGGGAATGAAGACACGTCCCGCTTTCCGTGATCAAACACTGCATATACATCAGGAGGGAAAACCGACTGATAATGGTCATTCACTTTCACGGCGGGGTTTGCCCACCATAAGAATGTTTGCGGGAAAGGAGTCCGGTTATACAAACGTCCGCTGATCTCTATATACGCTTTCCCCGGATGCAGGGTAATACCGGCGAGTCCTTTTGTACGGAACATTCTTTCCACCTCATTCAGCCAAACCGTTTTGCTGCCGTCTTCATTCTCTTTGATGGTAAAATCAACCGGTTGAAAGGTGGAAGGCCGGTGATGTTGCGGCCAGTTAAATTCGATCCCACCAGAGATCCACGGACCGGTAAGCCCAACCAGTGCGGGTTTGATCACCTGGTTGTAATAAATAAAATGACGTTCGCGTACTTTATCATACGCCATTTGTATACGGCCACCCAATTCAGGCAGCACCATTACTTTGACATATTCATTTTCGAGATAAACAGCCTGGTAAACCTGATCGATCTTTTCATCTGCAATTTTTTCGATCACTGGATGCGGATACACAACACCACTACTGCCCTGGTAAACCCGGTTTTCGAGAAACATAGGATTCTTCTCTGCTTTTCCAACCGGGTAGGTAGGAATGATCACCTCTTCCTGCCAAACGGAGACGTCTTTTTTCATACAGCTAATTTCTTGATGGTAAAAGTATCGCCTGATCCATTAACCGTTGATGGAGTAATTCCGCAATTTGATGGATTTTTTTATTATCATTGGCCAATGAATCCGGAAACAACGATTAAGAAACAGGAAGGATTCCAGGGCCAAAAAGCGATCATCCTTCCACGTTCTGTGCTTGCCTCAGTCATCAAAAATAATGACATTGTCGGCCCGCTTTACATTACTGACATTGGATACTATCCAAAGGCAAGACACCATTTCCGGGAGAGAAAACATGGTGCCGATCAGCATATACTCATCTATTGCATCAAGGGTAATGGCCGGGTGACCATCAATAACATATTGCATGAGATCGGGTCAGGTGAGTTTGTATTGATCCCTGCCAAAACACCACACGTATATGAAGCAGATGATCAGGACCCATGGACTATTCACTGGATCCATTTTAAAGGTTCCGTTTCCAATTCCATCATTGACACATTCGAAAAACAAACCGGTTCTTATAAAGGAGCTATTCTCGCAAGCGAAAAGATCACTAACCTGTTTGATGAAATGTATCATCAGCTTGAACGGGGTTATGGTATAGACAATCTGGCCTATACCAATATGTGCTTCTGGCATTTCATGACGTTATTCCTCTTCAATAACAAATTCAACGCATCGTCGGAAAGCTCGGAGAAAGATCCATCCGATCTGGCGATTGATTACATGAGCAAACATATTGACAAGGCGTTGACGCTGGAAGAAGTGGCGAGGCAGGTGAATTTTTCCACTTCGCATTTTTCTTCATTATTTAAAAAGAAAACAGGGCATGCGCCAATGGAATATTTTAATCATCTGAAAATACAAAAGGCGTGTCAGTACCTGCTATTCACGAGCCTCCGGATCAAGGAGGTAGCGCAGGGGCTGGGTTTTGAAGATCCGTATTATTTTTCGAGGCTGTTTACAAAGGTGATGGGAGTGTCGCCGGCATTGTATAGGGAGAAGAGATCGCACTAGAGGCCCCCTCAAAATCTCCCCTTTGGGCTACCGTGTAGGTTTCCCGCAGATTCCGCAGATTTACCCTCGCTATTAATGAAAAAATTCTACTGTGGGTCCAAATTGCTATTGGATGCGCAGATTACGCAGATTAGTCTCTGATAACAGACTGTTATCTGCGTAATCC
>VFQP010003901.1_pt1 | contig 14530 bp, 13 predicted proteins | sample 3512351 | NCBI WGS metagenome assembly VFQP01 (sample SAMN10412372, study PRJNA504923) | tailings metagenome | isolation source: Relicate 1 Philex TSF1 revegetated site | place: Philippines: Tuba, Benguet | collected 2017-08-29 | reverse complement strand
AGATGGTGCGCTGCAAGCCGTTGCGCGTCTTCTTCAAGGCCGCACGCCCCACACCCATGCACGATGACGGCACACGCACGCATCTCCTGGCCCCGCTGGCCGCGCACGAGCAACCGCGCCACAGCCCCGAACGAGCACCTCCGCTCCCGCGACCCGGACCCCTCCCAACGCACACACAACCCACCAGACACCACAACACTGAACAGCAGCCCGGTTGTGTCCTAAACTGTCAGAGCAGCGGCCCAGTGCTCGGCGCTCAGTGTGGCTTCACCGCCCCTCGAAGCCGCCGTGCCCCCTGCCATCACCTCACACCAGCGTCATCGTCACACGCAACCCCTCGTCACACGCAACCGAGCGCGGCGAGGATGTGGCAAGCACCCCACGTCCCCTGCTCCTCCTCCCCTGACCGGGACGACCGCGTGAAGGGACGCTGCTCCTGGCGTTCCCCACCTCTGCAAGCCGCAAGCGACCGCGGGGGTTTCCACCCCGCCCCTCGCACAGCAAGCACGTGCAGCGGCGCCTCCCCGCGCGCTACCTGGCGCGTGCATCGCAAGCCGCGCACGTGCCAGGGCCGTGCTCCGCCAAACACATAGCAAACCACCGCGAGCGGGAACGCAACGCCGAACGCGACACGAGAAGAAGAAGAAGAATGGTGCTGGCACGCAGGCTCGCCTGGCGGCGGGGTGGGTGGCGAGTTGTCCCTCCCCTCGCCGCCGGCAGCCCCGACGTTATACGACGACAATCGACGATGACCCACCATGAGTTTGCCACCACGCACTGCAGTCCCTCGCAGGCGCGCGCAGAGGGCGCGGCCCAAGTCGTACACGAGGAGTCAGTCAAAGAGGCACACCAACCCAAGGAGAGAGATCCCCCCGCGGGTGCCCATGGGCGCAGCGCATCATAGGCATGCCGCTTCCTCGCTGCTCCCTCTCTCCCCACACCACCCTCCAGCCCACCAATCCTCCACGACACTGGGCGGCGCGCCCGCCGCACCGCGCACGCCGTTCCCCATGCCCGAAGCAGGCCACCGCCGGCAGCCGTTGCCGTGCGGCAGCAGGGCAGCCAAGCACCCCACTCCTTGCCTCTCGTCCCCACCAGCGCGCTTGGCACCGCACTCAACCGTTGCGGCGCCCCGGGGGCCACCACAAGCTCAGGAGCCACAAGCGCTCCGCAAAGAAGTCGACCGGCCCTGCCCACAGGCTGCCGGCCACACGCCCGCAGCGTGCGTCCCGCTGTGCGGCGCACATGTTTGAGGGAAGCAGGCCTCTGCTCGGTCCTGCTGTCCTCTGCCTCAGCAGCAGGAGCTCGGCCCCGCAACGCGCGCACACACACGCTCACGCCGCCAGGGTCTGGAGCGACTCACACCGTCAACGGCCCACACGCTGAGCACGCCGTTGGATGAAGCGACCGCGGAGGTGCGCGGAGCGTGGATACACGCAGGCGGGGCGGGGTAAAAGCACAGGCCGAAGGAGAAGCGTGACTGGGAGCGCCATTGAGGGTGGGACGCGCAGGCGCACTGGCTGGCCAGCACGTGAAGGAACGACGCGAGGAAAGAGGATGACGGCGCAGATACGTTCGGCGGCACGCGCCGTCCTCATCAACGCGCACACAGGCGTGAGGTGGTGGAGCCGATTTCCGTCAGGAAAAGGGCAGGGAAGGGAACGGCAAGGCCACAGACATCGTCGTCCAGCAGGCAGGCAGCACGACCAAAGCGCATGAAAGCCGGAGCGGAGTGGACCAGTACGGCGGTGCGGGGGGAGAGGACAGAGACGACCGCGCCCTTAGCAACTCTGGGCGTCGCCAAAACGGTGCCCACGCCGAGTCGGGCACGCGCAACACTCTGCACTCTGCGCCGGCCCAAACTCCGGCGCTCGCGCCCTCTGCGGGGCGGTCGAAAAGACGAGGCAAAGGCAAAACAGCGCCCGAGGCACGACAACCGTCCGCAAAGTCCCACGGCGCGTCCCGCCGCGCCTCTGCGGCGCCACATCCGGACCGCCCCTCACGGCAAACAGAGGACCAAACAGAGGAGCACGCCCAGCAGAAAATCAACAAGGGGATGGCAGACGCCCGGCCCCAGCTCCGGCCCACTGATGACGCGGCCGCGCAGCTGCTCAGCGACGCAGCACGCCCAGCAGGGCGGCCGCCCGGGGCGAGGAACAGGACTTCCCAGACGCGCAAACACCAGATGGCGGACGGCCCCGCACGACCACTCCCGAGACGTCCACGCCTGCGGACGCACGCGCCCTCGCTCGTTTCTTCCAGGAGCAAGCAGAGACGTCCCGGCGGCGGCGCCATGAGCCTCTCATTTTGAGCCAGATCCATCAGCAAGCTGGGCGGCGCGACGAACCAAGCGAGCGGCCCGCAATGCCGCCAGCACTAAAGGAAGCACATGCCAGCCTCAGCTCGCCAATGGCGCCACGCGCACGGGAGTACAAAGCGGGGGGTGGGGCGGTGACCACCAGCGTAGCGCCAGGGTTGCCCCCACACACGAAGAGCAAACACACACCCGCAGCGCCCGCTCCTGTCGCAGAGCCAGCGCTGCGGCGCAGCCGCACCCGCGTTGTTGGAAACCTGCCCCCGCGCTCGTGGACGTCAAACGCCAGCACACAACAAGGCGGATGGTGGTGGTACACACGGAAACCCAGACGAATCGGGCGCTCAGCACGCGGGCTGCTGTCTCCACCCAGAGGCAGACGACGAGAGGTTGACGCGGAACCAGACGGCTCGATCAGCTCACGGGCAGCAGCGCGCGGAACGCCGAGCCCTGCGAGGGCTGCAGCTGGCCCGACGACGCGGCGGCCGCCGACGCAGCGGGCCCGCCGCTGCCCGCGTGCTGCGGCGCGCCCGCCAGGTGGTGGTGGTGGTGGTGGTGGTGGTGGTGGTGCATCATGGCCGCCGCCTCGCCGGCCTCGTGCGGCGGGTGCACGGCGTCCTCCTCCTCGACGTGGTGCACGCCCATGCCGGGGCCCGCCGTGGTGGACGACGACGCGCCCTTGCGGTGCGGGTGCGGCGCCGCCGCCACTGGCTGCGACGCCGGGAAGGGCGCCTTGTCCGCGTCAGCGGCGGCGGACGACGGCTGCGGGGGCGCCACCAGGTTGGCGAGCAGCGTGTGCACGAGCGGCGGCGTGGAGGCGCCGGGCCGCCAGGCCACCACGGTGGCCGAGGGCCGGCAGGGCGCCGCGGCGCCGTCGCTGCTGCCGCTGCGCCTGCCGCCGCCGCCGGCACCGACGCCGCCGCTGGGGAAGCTGCGCAGCACGCTGGGGCCCGAGGCGCCGGCTGCGACGGCCAGCAGCGTGGCGGCAGCGGCGGCGTCGGCGTCCTCGTAGGCGGCGGGCGGCGCCGGCTGGCGGGACGCGCCGGCGGCGGCCAGCTGCTGCGAGGAGGAGCGCCCCTCCACCTCGACGACGCGGGCGGGCGGCGCGTCCGAGGGCTGCGTGCTGGTGCTGCTGGCCGGTGAGCAGGGCGAGGCGCCGCTGCCGGCGTGGTGGCCGGCGGCGGCGCCGGAGGTGGGCGCGGGGGGCGTGCCGGTGCCGCCGGGCGCCGCGCCGGGCGCACCCGCCGCCATGGGGGAGCCCATGGGCGGGCCGCTGCCCATGGCCATGCCGTCTGCGCGGAGGGCAGCGCACGTGGCGGGAGCGGCAGGAGGTACGTGAGCAGTCGGGCGAGACGCCAACAGGTGCGCCACTGGCGAGAAGGGCAACGACGGTGCGGCGCACCTGGCGCGCCGCCCATGACGGCCGCCATCATGGCGTGCGGCATGGCGTACATCATGGGCCCGTAGGCCGCCGCCTGCTGCTGCATGGCCTGCATCCACGCCGCCGCCGAGGGCGGGAAGAAGGGGCCCCCAGCCGGGTACCCCGGCACCATGGCAGCGGTGCCAGCGGGCGGCGTGCCCGCCTGCTGCTGCGGCAGCTGCTGGGCCCCTGGCGGCGCGGCGCCCATGCCCGGCGGCATCATCATGGGCATGCCCCACATCATCCCGTTCATCCACGCCGCCGCTGCCGCCGCCGCCGCTGCCTGCTGCGGCGGCATGCCTCCTGCGGCTGGGTTGGGGGGGCCGACGGCGCCGCCGCCGCCCACCATGGCCACCTGCTGCTGCTGCTGCTGGGAGGCGTCCATGGGGCCCGAGGGGAAGTACATGAAGGGGTGCATGCCCGGCGCGCCGCCCCACATCATGGGCCCGGGCATGGCCATGCCGGCCATGTGGGAGGCGGACGGGTCGGCCATGTACGCCTCGGCGCCGGGCGCGCCGGGCATCATCATGCCACCGCCGGGGCCAGGCTTGAACCACGGGGCGGGCGGGCGGGACGAGGCGGCGGGCGCGTGCTGCTGCTGGTGCTGCGGGGGGTAGGAGGGCCGGCCGGCCGCGCCTGCGCCGCTTGTGGAACGGGGCGGCACGCCTGCGCCGGGCGCCGGCGCCTTTGGCGGGAGGGCGCCGTGGCCGGCGGTGGCGTGGCTCCCCTTGTTGACGGCGCCGCTCTGCACGCCGTGCAGCGCGTGGCTGGGCTGCTTGCTGCTGTTGTTGCTGTTGTTGCTGGTGGTGGCGCGGATGTGGCTGCCCGCCGAGAGCATGGCCGCCTTGCCGTTCTGCCCGTACACCTGTGCGGGGCGTTGAGCGAGGGACAAACAGGGCATCGGCGACCCGCGTGGTTGTGGCTCACGCAAAGCGACGTGCAGGGAGGTCCTTGTGCGCACCTCCTCCTCGATGGCCGAGAAGCGGCTGCGCCGCTTGGTGTTGCCGCCCACGCGCAGAAAGTGCTTCTGGGCGTGGGAGGCCACTTGCGTCGGCGTGCGTGAAGGCACGAAGAAACGCGAGATGCCCCTCCAGTTGCCTGCGCACGAGGGGCGCACACAGCGGCATCGTCGTGCCGCGCCGGTCGCCACGACGTCACCCTCTTCAGCGCTGGCACAGGAAAGCACCGCTAGCCCACAGCTGCCCTGACCCTGTGATCACGCTCCCGCCCCGCGCCCCTGTGCGCTGAGTCCAGCTGCGTGCTTCGAACGAGGTGGGCGCGCAAAGGCGACTTCGCGGGGTACCCTCGAGAGCCCTCTCGCGCCGGGCGCGGCACAGCGAGCCTGTGGCGGTGCGCGCCGGGGCGGTCGTTGGGGCGAGCCTCGCGCCCTCTCCTCTCGTGCGCGGGGTGCCACCTACCTCGACCTGCGGGCGCACGAGTTGCGCGAGAGCAAAAAGCGAGGCGCGCCAAGTCGGGTTTCGGGCCTCGGCAACTGGGCGCGCCTGCAGGGGGTCAGCGCTGGCCTGCTGGCCTGCGGCTGGTCGCGGTGGGGTGCGGCGTTGCTGCGGCTGAGGATTTGGCGCTTGATCCTGTCCTGGGCCGCTGGGCAAGGTGCCGCTGCCGCAGCAGGGAGCTCTCGCGAGTCGTGCACCGCGCGCCCACGAAGCCGCCTCACCGAGCTTCTCGAGGCCCTGAAGAAACGCGTAGTGCTCGTCCACGCTCCAAGGCATTCCTGCGCGAGCGGGCAAGTTGGGCATCTTGAGGGTGAGACCGCCACCCCCGCTTTGAACTCTTGCGCTCCTGCGAGAGGGGGGCCCTCCGCCGCGGCGGGGCGCGCCGAATTCACGGGCGCTGCCGCCACCGCTCGCTGCGCCCTGGCAGCCCGCTGACGCCGCGCAGGTGGAGAGCGGGGTTTTTGAGCGTGCCCGCCTTGAGCCCAGCGCCGCTGGGGCAGGCGGCCGGCCGCGCAGCGCACGGGCAACGCCCGCAACCACCCAACAAGGCCTCACCCTTCTTGCTCTGCGCGATTTGGGCGCACTCCTCGCCGTCACCCCCTGACGAGTGGTCGGTGCAGTGCGAGTCCGCCATGGGGCCGCGCTGCTTGCTGCTGCTCTTGTGCTGCTCGCGCGTGTGCGCTGCTGCTCCTGTACGCTGTGGCGCGCGTTGGACCCGCCGGCCGCCCACACTCCCCATGTGCGCAACACAAGCCCCGGGAGACCTCAACGCGCGCCGGAGCGTGCAGGCAGCGCGGCAGTGGCCATGTCGTAAGCATCCCGTAATCAGCGCCCCATTGGAGAAGGAGGAGCAGGAGGGAGGGGGTCGGCCCACCGGCAGGAGCGGAGCGCACACACACGTCCGGCAGCGCCATGGGCAGCGCAGCCGCCCTGCGCGAGCCGCTGGTGGTGATGCTCCTGGACGTGGAGGAGGCGCCTGGTGGCGTGCTGTGGCTGTGGGGGAAGCAGGCGCCCACCGGCCGGAGCGTGATGGTCCGCGTGCCCGACCACCCCCCGCACTTGTTCATCCACGCGCCCAGCCCACCGCCGGGCTGGGCGCCTGAGGCCCCGGGCGAGCACTACGCCTGGCCCCTGGACCGCCTAGCGCGCCTGCAGGCCCTCCTCAACATGCGGTGCGCGCGCCCATCGGTCCCTTCAGCGCCGCAGGCCGCGCCGCTCTCTCGCTCTTCACCGGGCGTGAGGACGTCCACACGCGCGTCGCAGGCTGCCGCACGACACGCGCGTGGCGAGCCTCGCCGAGCACCACGGGCTGCGGCCCATCATGTACATCCGCCCGCGCGCGCCCGCCGGCGAGGCGTTCCTGCGCGTCAGCTTCGCCCCCGGGTGCAGCGTGACGCGCGCCAGCGAGCGGCTGGGGGCCGTGCTCAAGGAGCACGCGGCGATGCTGGCGGACAACGGCTTCACCTTCCCCGTGCTGGAGCAGTACGAGGCGGACGTGAGCTCAGCGCACCGCAAGCGTGCGACCTGCCAGCCAATCCCGCGTGTGCGCGGCGCTTGGTGGCACCGCCCACCATCGCTGCGCCCCCTGCACGCCCTCCCGCAGGTCAAGCCGCTCACGCGCTTCCTCTGCGACACCAGCCTGTCTGGTGGCTCCTGGGTCTCCGTGGACCCCACGGCGGCCCACCCCAGCGAGACGCCAGCCAGCCAGCCCTCGCAGCCAGCCGGCGCGCCAGAGCTCACGGTCCGCGTGGTGCCGCCCCCCGAGCAGCTCTCCACCTGCGACCTGGAGCTGGTGGCGTCCTGGAGGTGCCTGCAAGCGCTCACGCCCGACGCCACGCAGCTGGCAGAGCCCGGCTGGAAGCCCGAGGTGACCCATGCTGAGCGCGGCCACGCTTGCACTCGCGCTTGCACGAGCCCCGCCAGCGATGCTCGCTTCGCTCGCTTCCCGCCGTCGGCGCGCAGGCCGTGCGGATGCACGAGCAGCGCGAGGCGGCTGGCGCGCCGCCCCCCTCGCCGGCGTGGCGGCAGGCGGTGGAGGCGGCGCTGCGCGGCGCCATCATGCCGCTGCGCGTGCTGTCGCTGGACGTGCTGCTGGCGCCGGCCGACGGCGCTGCGCGCGTGCCGCTGCCGGGCGGCAGGGACCCCGTCGTGGCCATCACATGCGAGCTCACCTCGGTGTCGTTCGGCAGCGGCAACGCCACGGCGCCGCCGCCCGCCGGCGAGCAGCAGCAGCAGCCCTCGCAACAGGGGGTGGCGACGGCCGGAGGCGGAGGAGGCGCGCCGGCTGCGGCGGCCCGAGTGCGGGGCGGCCGCAGGGCGCAGGCGGCGCCAGGGGGCGGGGCGGGGGACGGCACGGCCGGCGACCCGCTGCGCTTGGACGAGGAAGAAGAGGAGGGGGGCGCTGCGGGCAGCAGCAGCGATTCCAACGACAGCGACGAGGAGGCGATCGAGGACGCCGAGGAGGAGGACGACGACAGCGGAGGCGGAGGCGGGGGCGCCCGGCTGCTCTCCGCTGCCGGCCCCAAGCCCGCCGCCAAGGTGCCGCCGCGCGGGGCGGCGGCTGGCGGCGACGAGGGCGTGGAGCGCGTCATGTTTGCGCTGGCGGGGCCCGAGCACGGGCAGGCGCAGGCGCACGGGCGCGCGGGCGCGGGGGCGCTGGCGCCGGGGGCCGAGGTGCGGGTGCCCGTGGGCGACGCGGGCGGGGTGGTGCGGGTTCGGGCGTTTGGGTCGGAGCGGGAGCTGCTGGGCGCCTTCAGGGACTGGCTGCTGGCGGCCGATCCCGACGCCGTGGCCACCTTCCAGGTGCGCTGAACGCTTTTCCGTTCCATGACTGGCGAGGCCGTCTGATCATGTGCGCCATTGTAGCAAACGCTCCTGGTCACCTCGCGCAGCGGAGCGAGGTGGCGTGCCCTGCGTTCGTGGCGCCCCCGGTCAATGAACGTGTGTGCGCAGGTGCGGGACACGCTGGGCGCCCTGGCCGAGCGCGCCGCCGCCGTGCGCCTCGACGCGCGCAGCAGCTCTGCCGCCGCCGGCACCGCCGCCGCACCGCCGTCCTCCTCCGCGTCGGCCGGGCGGCAGCAGCCCCGGGCGCCCGCCGCGCTGCCGCCGGGCCTGTACCTCTCGCGCCTCAAGACGCAGCACGGGCACGCGCTGGGCACAAAGAGCGTGGTGCAGTACTCGGTGGCGTGGGTCAAGTCACAGGTGCGCGATGTGTGGCTGGGGTGTGGCTGAGCAGAGCCTGGCCGCCACACGCCCCAGATCTCTCGAGTCGGCGGTGCCAGAGCCAGAGGGAAAGGAGCTCGTGGGGCGCGTTTGCGCTGCCTGCCCCGCCCCGCACGCCGCAGTCGCGCATGTCGAGCAACTCGAACCAGGAGACGTTCCGCGTGCTGGGCTTCAGCGGGCGCCTGGTGTTTGACGTGCTGCGGCAGGTGCGCCGCCGCGCCGTGCGTTTGCCATGGGGCCTGTGCGCTGTGGCGGCACGATTGGCTGCACTGCACTGCGCGCCTTCCGGCGCTCGCGCGTCGCCGCAGGTGCTCACGCACAAGACGCTGGCCACCTTCACGCTCTCCGACTGCTGCATGTCAATCCTCAACGAGGTGTGTGACCGTTCACCGACGCCCAGCTCCGCCTCGTTCATGACCTCGTTGCTTGGTCACCCACTCCGCTGCCCTCTCCTCGTTTGCCGCACCACAGACCATGGAGGTGCTGGCGCCGCGGGAGATCGCGCAGCTCTGGGCCCTCATGCGGGGCCAGCCCCTCGTGCCCGCCGCCACCTCCGCCCTCGGCAGCCCGTCCCCGCACGCCGGAAAGCCCACCTTCAGCACGCCGCCACCGGCCCGCCCGCCCGCGCCCGCCGCCACGGCCCACCGCGCCACGGACCCGCCCTCCAAGAAGATGAAGGGCCCGACGGGGAGGGGCGCGGCCGTGGCTCCGCGGGACCTGTTTGGCGCCGGCGGGGCCAGCCAAGGCCAAGCAGTGCACGGCTCAGCAGCGTCCAGCTCAGCAGCGGGCGACCCCAGCCGCGCGCCGGGCTCTGCCCAGAGCCAGGCGGCGCCGGCGCCCCTCGCAGGCCCTGGCGCCGGCGCGTGCAGCAGGTGCGGCTGCAAGGAGGCCGCTCGTCCTGTGCACAGCGCAGAGCAGGCGCGGCCACGCGCGACGCGCCTGCCACCTGGTGCCCTGTGCTGCTGCACGCTTGCGGGACCCCCACCTGCAGGCTGGCCCGGTACAGCATGCGGCGCATCCAGGCGGTGCGCTCGCTGCTGAGCGTGCTGGCCACTGTGCCCGAGACCTTTGAGATGGCGCGCGTGACGGGGCTCACCCTGGTCGACGTGAGCTTTCGGTCGCAAGCGCCTGGCAGAGTAGACGCCTCCGCCACAGCTGCGATCGCGCACAGGACAGAGCTCTCCGTCCACGCAGCGTGCGTCACCCTTCCACGCCGCGCAGGTGCTGTACCGGGCGCAGATGATCCGCACGTGGTCGCTCCTCCTGCGCAACGCGCGGCGGCACGGGTACGTGGTGGGCGGCCGGCAGGAGGTGGGGCAGCTCATCGAGAGCCCCTACCTGATGCACCCGATCGAGCACAAGACGGCGGGTCTGTACAAGGGCAGCGTGGCGTGCCTCGACTTTGCCTCGCTCTACCCCTCGCTCTACCGGTGAGCGAGATCACCCCACCCTGTTCTGCCCTTGGTCCTCTTCTCCTTGAGCTCCTTGTCGCTGCTGCGCGGGCGGCGAGACCTCCTGGGAGGAGTGTCATGCGCTTCTCGTTGTCGCAGGGCGCACAACCTGTGCTACACGACTCTGGTGCACCCGGACGACGTGGCGCAGCTGCCGCGCGAGGAGCTCACCTTTACGCCCTCGGGCCACGCCTTTGTCAAGCCCTCCACACGCCAAGTGAGCAGGGGGTGCACGGCCGCAAGGGTGCGAGGTCATGCTCCCCGCCGGCGCGTGCGTTGCCGCGAGCAAAGCGTGCTGGTTGCCGCGCCGTGTCGCGCAGGGCATCCTGCCCAGCATCCTGGCGGCGCTCATGACGGCGCGCGGGCGCACGCGCGAGCAGCTCAAGGCGACGCCGTCCTCGGCGCGCGCCACGCGCGCCGTGCTCGACGCGCGGCAAAAGGCGCTCAAGCTGACGGCCAACGCCCTCTACGGTGCGCGGTCGCTGCGCTTGCGATACTGAGGCGAGAGGGCCGCGTGAGGCGCCGACGTCACGCTGCACTTCGCACGCTTTTCGCGCGTGCGTGCCATGCGCTGCGCTCGCGCAGGCTTCACCGGGGCGCAGGCCTCGCCTCTGCAGTGCGTGCCTCTGGCCGACAGCTGCCTGGCCTTTGGGGCCGCGTCCTGCCGCACGGCGATCGAGACCATCGACGTGCTGCACCGCGAGGTGCGCGCGGTATCCAGCTCACGCGAGCCGCGACGGGGCGGGGCAGCCGCCAGCTGCTGGCACGGCTGCGAGCGCTGGAGAGCTTTCCATGGACGTGCTTGTGCCGCGTGGCGCGCTCGTGCTCCCGCAGGGCGCGTTCGGCGAGGCGGGCCGCGGCGCGCGCGTCATATACGGCCAAACGGACTCGCTCTTTATCCTCTTCCCGCACGCCACGCAGGCCCAGGCCATCGCCCTGGGCAAGCTGGTAAAGGCGAAAACATTTTTAACAAACTTAGAAACTCCCCTCTAAAATAAAACAATATGCTCCAGGCGCACCACTTGAGCCGCTTGACGCGTTCCAGCTCCACGATGGACGTGTGGCGCGGTGGTGTTTGTGCGGTGTGCGCATGCGCAGGCGGCACGGCTGGTGACGGAGCGGTGCTTCCAGCCGCCCATGCAGCTGCAGTTCGAGCGCGTCTGCTGCCCGTTCCTGCTGCTGCACGTCAACCGGTACGCGGGGCGCAGCGTGGAGACGGAGGAGCAGGCGCTCAGCGGCGCCTCCACCGGCCTGCTGGTCAAGGGCGTCAAGAGCATGTGGTGAGGAGGCGGCCGCAAGAGCTAGCGCCTCTCACGCACTCTGTGGCGCAGGCTGCGCCACGCAGAGCGCTGCCACCACGTGCTGTGTGCGCCGGCCGTGTCGAGTGCCGAGTGTGGCGCGCAGGAGGCAGAGCTCGCCGTTCGTGCAGCGCGTCCTGAAGAAGGTCATGTTCCGCGTGCTCATGGACGGCGACGTGCCGGGCGCCGTGGCCTTTGCCGAGGACGAGGTGCGTCGCCGCGCCCAGGTCACTGCTTCTCTCTCAGCCTTTATGGGCACGCCCTGCGGTCCAAGCACTCGTGGGCGCAGTGTGTGTGCCTCGGGAGGAGAGGGGGCCCCAGAGGCTGCCTCACCCGCATTCTTCTACGTGTGTCGTGCGTGTGCGCGCTTGCGGCAGATCCGGCGGCTGCTGAGCGGGCGCTGCGAGGTGGGCGAGCTCGTGATGACGGGCGGGCTCTGGCGCGTGACGGGCCAGCAGATCGCGGCGGCGGCGGCGGCGGGCGCTGGGGCCGGCGCTGCAGGTGCGCAAGTCTCGCAGCGCGCCCAAGCCTGCTTGCTCCTCACGCTTTGTCCAAGCGCTGGATGAGAGCCGTGCCGTTGCTCATCGCGGGCTGCTTGCTGCGCAGAGCACACGCCGGGGAGCGCCGGCGGCACAGGGAGGGGCAGGGGCGGGCGCGGCGGCGGCGGCGGCGGCGGGGGCGGGCACGCCGGCCGGGGCGGCGGCGGCGGCTCCGGCAGAGGTCAGGGCAGCGGCGGCGGCGGCGGCGGCGCCGGTGGCGGTGGCGGCGAGGAGGTGCGGGGCCCGCACGCGGCGCTGGCCGTTCGCCTGGCGCAGCGCGACCCTGGGCGGGTCTTCCTGCTGGGCGAGCGCATCCAGTACGTCCTGCTCCAAGGTGCGAGTGGCCGGAGGCCTGTTTGCGATCGCCGCGCCCATCACACCCGCTGTGCTGACGCGCCTGGCGTGGTTTGCTCGCGCGCGCTGCTGCTGTGTGGCAGGGCACCGCCTGCAGGAGGACGCTGCCGAGGACCCGTTGCTGGCAGCGGAGCTGGGCCTGCCGCCCAACCTGGAGCTCTACGCGCGCAACAAGCTCATGGTGCCCTTGCTCGAGGTGCTGGAAAAGGTGCGCACGCTGGCATCTCATCTCTCCTCTAGATGCATTCGAGCCGCAAGGGCAGGGGATGCAGTCGTGTGCCGCAATGTGCTTGTGCGACTGCGCAGGTGCTGAGCCCTACGGAGCTGGCGGCCTTCACCTCGGGTCCGCACATGTTGGTCAAGGTGGACCAGCCGGCAGAGGCGGCGCTGCTGGCGCCCGCGGGCAACGCGGAGCTGGTGGCGGCGGCGGCGGCGGTGGCAGGGGTGGGCGCAGCGCCGGGGGGGCCGGCGGCGGCCAAGGCGGCGCTGCTGGCGGGCGGCAAGGTGGGCGTTTGCGTGCTGCTCGCCATCGCCGCGCGCCTGTGCGTGCGTGCCTGCGAGCACACACGAGGCTGGCGCGTGTGCTTGCACGTGCGCTGGCGCGCAGGGCGGCAAGCGCGGCCCGCAGCAGTCGGGTCTCTCGAGCTTCTTCAAGATGACGCCGCGGTGCCTGGCCTGCAAGCAGCCGCTGCCGGCGGGCCCAGCAGGCCACCAGCTGGTTCAGGGGCGGCAGCAGGGCGGCGCGGCACCGCAGGAGCAGCTGCCGCCGGGGCTGTGCGCCACGTGCCTGGCGGCGGACAGCCGGTGGGCCGAGACGTTTGCGTCGCTGCTGGCGGAGCACACGCAGCAGCAGGAGATGCTGGCGGCGGCCTCGTCGCAGTGCGCGCACTGCCACAGCGGCGGCCTGCTCAGCAGGATCGCCTGCTCCAACAGCGAGTGCGCCGTGCTCTACAGCCGCGTGGGCGCCGCGCGCCGCCTGGCCACCACGCAGGTCCGCCTGGAGCGCATGGACCTCTGCGTGCCGACCACGCTCTCGTGGTGGTTCACGCCGCAGCCGCAGGAGGTGGAGTGGTGAGCCTGCGCAAGCTGCTTTTTTGAATTCATCGGGAGGGGATTGCCCTACTTGAGCGCGAGAGCGCTGCTGTTGCTGCACACACAAGTTGCTTTGTGCAACCAACACGACGAGCCTCGCACTCCTCTCTCGACGCCGCAAGCTCTCCGCCACACGCGCACGCCTCTCGCCTCTCGCTCGGCGCGCAGACCTCCCTCGCCCCTCGGCGCGCAAAAGGACGAAATGGCTCGCGGCGCGCAGCAGGCAGCGCTGCTGGCAGTGGCGGCGCTGGCGCTCCTCGCCACGCTGGCGTCCGCGGGCTCGTCGGGCGCGTGGCGCTCGGGCGTGCTGACCTGGGGCCCGTCGCCGCAGAACGCGTCGCAGCAGCAGGCCAGCGGTGCGACGCCGAGGCAGGCGATGAGCGCCTACCTCAGCGACCGCGAGGCGTCTCAGATCGGGTGCGTGGCTCCTCTTGGCGCGCCTCGGTGGCGGGGCGCAAGGTTGTGCGCAGCTACCAGCCTCGCGCCGCACGCACCCCACCGCGCAGGTCGTGCTTCCAGGTGCTGGGCGCCAACGGGGTGCTGGTCGCGATCCAAGGATACGTGCGCGTCGTCGGCACGCTCCCGTGCGGTCCCGAGTCGCCGCTGCTCAAGCGCTGGGCGCCTCTGCTGGACTTCCTGACCTGCCGCCCCTGGGTCTTCCGCATCGTCTCCTCGGACGCGTCCACTGACACGCCGGTGCGCTGCCGTGCACGCTGTGGGCTGCCGTGCACGGTGTGGGTGGGTTGTGGGCGGTGCGCGTGCGCGGTGCGTGTTTTTCGAATCGTGACAGCCGCAGCACGCGCAGCGTGAGGGTGGCCGCACACGCGTGCACACACAACACGCACAGCAGGCGCCGCAAGTGGACATCTCCTTCCGCAAGGTGGACTGCTGGAGCGACGACGAGTACGAGCTCAAGCCCATCCTGCTCCCCGTCGGCATGGACCTGCCCTCCACCGTCGGCGGCAGCGCCAAGACGCAGTCCATCTCCGTGCGCCCGCAAAACTACTCGACGGCCGCCGCCTCGCCTGCCTCTCCTCCCTCCCCAAGGCAGGCGCGCCGCCAGCTGCTGCAGAACCCCGACCTGCCCCAGCAGCGTGCGCCGCGCGCCTCGCCCGCCCCCACGCCCTCCCCGTCGTCCTCCCCAGCGCAGCAGCAGCCCGCCGCGGCCCCCTCCACCACCGCCAGCGGCCCCTCCCCCGCACAGCAGCAGCAGCAGCAGAACCTCCAGGACCCCACCGCACAGTGGGCGCTCAACGCGCTCCAGAATGGCGGCGCCACCGCCACCAGCAGCGTGTACGACGGTGGCAACCTGGGCGCTGGCTGGTCCGACGCCTCGTACAGCGTGCAGCCCTTCACCGGCTACACACCAGCAGGTGCGCCTGGTGG
>VFQP010003900.1_pt1 | contig 14531 bp, 11 predicted proteins | sample 3512351 | NCBI WGS metagenome assembly VFQP01 (sample SAMN10412372, study PRJNA504923) | tailings metagenome | isolation source: Relicate 1 Philex TSF1 revegetated site | place: Philippines: Tuba, Benguet | collected 2017-08-29 | reverse complement strand
GCTGAGGAAGCCCGTACGCAGTTGGTAGAAAGCTTGCGTCAGGAAGCACAAACCCGTGCACTTTCCCTGCAACAGGAAATTATTGAGGATGCGAAGCAGAAGGCGAATAAAGAAGCCCGTAAAATTGTTATTCAAACCATACAGCGTACGGCTGCTGAGCAAACTATTGAAAATACAGTTACTGTATTCAACCTGGAAACAGATGAAATCAAGGGGCAGATTATTGGTCGTGAAGGCCGTAATATCCGCGCCATAGAAGCCGCAACAGGTGTGGATTTGATCGTAGATGATACGCCTGAAGCGATCATCTTGTCTTCTTTCGATCCGCTTCGTCGTGAGATCGCCCGTTTGAGCTTACAGCGTCTGGTAACCGATGGCCGTATTCACCCGGCCCGTATTGAAGAAGTGGTAGAAAAAACCCGCCGTCAGTTAGAGGAGCAGGTAATGGAAATTGGTGAGCGTACCGTGATTGAAATGGGCATACATGGTCTGCACAAGGAACTGGTACGTATTGTAGGTAAGATGCGTTTTCGTTCTTCCTACGGACAAAACCTGCTCATGCACAGCCGTGAAACGGCGAATCTCTGTGCCATCATGGCATCGGAATTGGGCATGAACCCCAAACTGGCTAAACGTGCAGGTTTGTTACACGATATTGGTAAAGTGCCCGATGAGGAAACTGAACTGAGCCACGCATTGCTGGGAGCCAAACTGGCCGAGAAATATGGTGAGAATCCTGCTGTTGTGAATGCCATTGGTGCACACCACGATGAAATGGAGATGCAGTATGTAATCTCCCCCATTGTTCAGGCTTGTGATGCCATTAGCGGTGCCCGTCCGGGTGCCCGTCGTGAAATCATGCAGCAATACCTCCAGCGTATCAAGGACCTGGAAAACCTGGCCCTTGCTTACCAGGGTGTAGAGAAAGCCTATGCCATTCAGGCCGGTCGTGAACTGCGTGTGATTGTAGAAGCTGAAAAAGTTACTGATACCGATAGCGATAAACTGAGCTTTGAAATAGCCCAGAAAATCCAAACCGAAATGACCTATCCCGGTCAGATTAAAGTAACCGTTATCCGCGAAAAAAGAGCGGTAAACGTAGCCCGTTAATTCATACCTAACCAGTATATCCCCAACACCCGGCCCACCAGCCGGGTGTTCCTTTGTGCCCCCCTTTGTGTCCTTGGTGTCCTTTGTGGTTTCAAATCTGCTTGCATCATCTGCATGCCCGCACAATGTCAAAGAGATATGAAACCACAAAGGACACTAAGTACACAAAGGGTGGCACAAAGGATAAATTTCAGATAATCAAGCATTTAGCTTATCTTTATAGGGTAAAACGAGGGGATCCCCTAAAAAAGCTGTTTTTTCTTTTGGATAATCCCTGCGAGCTCCCTACCTTTGCCGTCCGCAAAAATTAAAAGTTATGAACGCAGCAGTTCAGTTTGTACACGAGCAGTTAACTGTAAAGAAGCAACATCCGAAATTCAAAGCCGGTGACAACGTTACCGTTAACTATAAGATTGTAGAAGGTGGTAAAGAACGTATCCAGAGCTTCCGTGGCGATGTAATTAAATTACAGGGTCAGGGCGCTACCGCTTCTTTCACCGTTCGTAAAATCTCTGATGGAGTAGGCGTTGAGCGTTTATTCCCTATGCTGTCTCCCAATATCGACTCTATCGTTTTGAATAAGACTGGTAAAGTACGTCGCGCCAAACTGTACTACCTCCGTGAGCGTAGCGGTAAGAGTGCCCGTATTAAGGAGAAGCGCTTCTAATTCCGATCAATTATTTTCAGTATATGAAAACGGGAACAACTACTATTGTTCCCGTTTTTTATGCATACTGTTAAAGCAGGAAAAAAATAGTAGAAACCCGATCGTTTTACCTAACTTTGATCACTCAAAACTTTTTTTATGGGTAGTTTAGGATTTCAGGAAATATTATTGATCGCCGTTGTGGTGCTGGTACTGTTTGGTGGCAGAAAAATCCCTGAGTTCATGCGTGGCCTTGGTAAAGGTATCCGTGAATTCAATGATGCCAAGAACAATGTGAAGAAAGAACTGGAAGAAGGCATGAAGGAAAAGGACCAACAGCCTGCTCAATAATATTCTCATCTATCAAAACCGCTATCTAGCCTTTGTTTCGCTTTAGCTCAATCAAAGACTATCATAACGCATTACAGAACGGCCAAACCACCTGTGTGGAGGCCGTTCGTTTTTATGTGCAGGCAATTCAACGGGATGCCCATCTCAACGCCTGGATAGAAGTGTATGAACAGGAAGCACTGGAACGTGCTGCCTGGCTCGATCAGCAAATAGCCAGCGGAGCCCCACTGTTGCCTATGCATGGCGTAGTAACAGGCATTAAGGATGTTATTTCCTATGAAGGCCATTCCCTGTCCGCAGCCTCCAATATGCTGCAGCCATTTACCGCCATTTACTCCGCTACCGCTATCCAACAATTAATCAATGCCGGCGCCATCATACTTGGCCGCCAGAACTGCGATGAATTTGCCATGGGCAGCAGCAATGAACACTCTGCCTACGGCCCTGTGAAAAATGCATTGGATCCCGAAAGAGTACCCGGCGGTTCATCGGGCGGTTCGGCAGTAGCAGTGCAGGCCGGTCATTGTATGGTTAGTTTGGGAAGTGATACCGGTGGTTCTGTACGACAACCCGCCGATTTCTGTGGCATCATAGGTTGTAAGCCATCTTATGGTCGTATTTCCAGATACGGGTTGATTGCTTACGCTTCTTCCTTCGACCAGATCGGTATTTTTGGAACCGATATTCATGATGTGGCACTCACCCTGCAAACCATTGCTGGCCCCGATGCATACGATAGTACAGTGGCAGAAGATCCGGTACCCGACTATACCCAACTCATTAACCAGGATAAAGAAGATCAACCCCGTATTGCCTATTTTCGGGAAACACTGACCCATCCCGGTCTTGACCCCGCCATTAAAGCCGCTACCGAGGCCTTTATCAAAAAATTAACAGATCAGGGCTACCTGGTAGAAGCAGTTGATTTTGACTTACTTGAATATATTGTTCCAACATATTACGTTTTGACCACCGCAGAGGCTTCCAGCAACCTTTCCCGCTATGATGGGGTTCGTTTTGGACACCGTTCCAAAGCCGATCTGCATGACCTGACCGACCTCTACAAAGCCTCCCGAAGTGAGGGTTTTGGAAAGGAAGTGAAGCGACGGATCATGTTGGGCAGCTTTGTACTTAGTGCCGGATACTTTGATGCATACTTTACTAAGGCACAACAGGTTAGAGCCCTGTTGCACCAACGTACAGAAGCGGTATTTGCCCGGTACGATGCCATCATCAGCCCCACCGTTCCCGCCCCGGCCTATAAGCTCGGAGAAATGCAACATGACCCCATCGCCATGTTTCTGGGAGATATCTATACCGTATTCGCCAACCTAACCGGTTTACCCGCCATTTCCATCCCGCTATTCCAACACCCTAACGGAATGCCCTTTGGCCTGCAAATCATGACATCTCGCATGGATGAGGTATCTTTGCTGCGCCTTTCCAGGCAGTTTCTGGCCATGAAATCATAGTGGCACGATACTTGTCCGGAAGCACCAACCTACTGCTCTATTCTATTTTGTTCATTAAAATGTAGGTGTAACGTTATGAAGTGGTTCGGAATTAGTTTGCAAAGCCAGATCAGTATCAGCAAAGCCATGCTGGTATGTTTTGCCTTTGCCGCAGGAGCGCTGGGATTGATGTCATTTCGTCCCGATTCGGGCAAACTCATGAGTAATGCCTCCGACTCTACCCTCAATGAAAAGCTGGCTTTCAGAAGCCTTTTCAATAACCGTGCTTTTGATGCCTCCAAACCTTACGAGTCACAGCTCAATCCAAGGGCCGTTTCCTTTGTTCAGGAATATATTCGCCGGCATGGCGATGGACTGGAGAAAATGAAAAGTTGGGGTAAACCTTATTTTGATCTGTACGATAATATACTGGTAACCTATGGGTTACCTCGTGAAATGAAATACCTCAGCGTTATTGAAAGTAACCTGGGCGCCAATCTCGTTTCCTGGGCCGGTGCTGCAGGACCCTGGCAATTGATGCCTTATGAGGCAAAACGCTTCGGACTGCGTGTGAATGGCTCAGTCGATGATCGTACCGATTACTACAAAAGCACCCATGCCGCCGCTAAACTCATGAAGGAATTGTATGGCGAATTTCAGGATTGGCTACTAGTAGTAGCTGCCTATAACGCCGGTGCCGGTCGCGTGAAGCAGGCCATCAGAAAGGCCGGTAGCAAAGATTTCTGGGATCTGCAATACCATTTACCCGAAGAAACTCGCAATCACGTCAAGAAATTTATTGGTACCCATTATGCATTTGAAGGTGCCGGTGGCTGGACAACCATGACCGCCGCAGAAATCGAAGCACATAAGGCATCAATTATGGAACCCAAGGATGTGGTGCTGAGTCCGGAGGAACTGAACAATACTACCGTTTTGGAAATCAGCGGTCGATATAACTCACTCATCGTTACCAATGGTTTGATGATGGATATCACCCAGTTCAATCGTTGGAATCCGGGTTTCGATAAAACACTGGCAGAGGGTAAAAAATATACAATGCGCATCCTGAAGGATAAGGAAGCCGTTTTTCATGCCCGTAAGCAACAGTTACTGATGGAATCTGTGAAGGCATTATTGTCGGGTGCTACGGCATCGAATGGCAAATAGGGGCTATCACAGTTCTTTCCCTTCTCCCAACACCCGTCTGATAGCAGCGGCTTTCAATAAACATTCTTCATATTCCCTTGCCGGATCACTGTAATAGGTAATTCCGCCACCCACCTGATAGTTCAGATAGCCGGTAAGGGCATTGTATTGTATGCTCCTGATCACCACATTCAGATCGAAGTTACCCGATGGATCAATATAGCCCACTGCACCAGAATAGAGGCCACGATGGCTATGCTCATATTGTTCAATCAGTTCCATAACCTTTAATTTGGGGGCTCCGGTCATGCTTCCCATGGGAAAGCTGGCTCTGATGATATCTGTAAAACTCACCTGCTCATCCAATTCGCCCTCAACAGTTGAGATCATTTGGTGTACCTGCGGGAAACTATAAATGCCAAATAATTCACTCACTTGTACTGAACCCTGTGTGCAAATTTTACTGAGGTCATTTCGTACAAGATCCACCACCATTACATTTTCACTCTTATCCTTTTCACTGTTCCTGAGTGCTTCGATCTGCGCTAGATCTGCTTTTATTTTACCGGGAATCCGTTTGATGGTGCCTTTAATGGGTTGGGAGATGAGTTTGCGGCCTTTCTTTTGCAGGTATCTCTCCGGACTTGCACAAAGCAGGTGTTGGTCATGCAGGTGATAGTAACAGGCAAATGGGGTGGGTGATACCCGGGTTAGTTCCAGATAAGTATTTATCGGATCGATTTGTACCCTTTCACTAAAGAATTCCTGACAGAAGTTGATTTCATAGCAATCGCCACGCTGTATATGTTCCTTTAAACGAATGATGGCTGTTAGGTAGGCTTCAGGGCTCATACGCGCACTTACCTGTATGGGCGCCAGGCCTTGGGAAGGACTGATGGGTGTATTGGCGATCTCGTTATATATTTTGACGGGATCTTCGTTTTGATAGGTTGTAATGATCAACTGCCCCTGCTGTAGCTGCAATACAATAGCTGGCACAAAGAAGAATAAGGCCGGAAAGCCAATCGGGTCTGTATGCCTCGACTGCAGTGCTTCTATCTGATCTTTGCAATTATAGGCCAGGTGTCCGAATAACCATTTCCCCTGGTGCTGATCAATAAAGCTTTGTAGTTGTTCGAGATCTTGTCCGGGAACCTGGTCAACAGCACCAACAGCGGCAACACAATCAATGGTGCTGGGTAACTGGTTATACTGATGGCTATCCAAAAAAGAACAAATGTTGAACCGTTTGCACCAGTTCAACATTTGCCTTTTGAATTCTTGATCGCCAGATATGGGGAAAGAATGCGTAATCTTACTTGTTTTTAAGATGATCAGAAGTCATCGTCATCATCATCATCGAATCCATTTCCTTTATCACCAAAAAGGTCGAATTCCTTAAAGTCTTCATCGAGTTTGAAGTCTTCATCCTCATCTTCACCTTTCTTCTTACCACCACCAGATGACTTTTTATTTTTACTTTTCGGAATATCGAATTCATCGAAGTCTGGATCCCAGTCATCGTCTTCTTCATCCGACTTATTCCAGTCGTCATCCGACTCTTCTTCATCGTCGGTATCATCGTCTTCATCATCTTCAGACTTAGACTTTTTAGATGCTGATTTGGAACTGGTCTTTTTGGTGGAGGGTTTTAGCTCCAACTCATCGTCGTCTTCCAATTCATCATCATCATCGTCTTCCATTTGCTTTTTGCTTTTTGGAGACGGTTTGTCGGCAGCCCCTTTGGGCGCTGCATTCTTCGGGGTCGAGGATTTTTTATCCTTATCAGATCTTGCTGCCATATTCCAATAAGTTAGCTGCGTAAAATTTCAACGCAAAATCTTATTAACCAAAAAAATTTTCAGGTTTTGATAATTTTTTAGTCTTCACTTTTTTTGAGACGAATTTTAACAAGTAAACATCGTCCAAATACCTTAAAAGGAGAACTATCTTTTACTGATCGGTGGTCCGATCTATATTTCGCACAAAATTCATACCGAATCAGATCTTTACAATCTGATCCCTGCCAGGACCATTCGATACATACTTAACAGGCGCACCGATACTTTGGTTGATGAAATCGATATAAGTATGCATGGTTGCGGGTAATTCGGTAGCGGTTTTGATGGAACTGGTGTCCATATTCCAACCCTTAAACGCCTGTAATAGGGGCGTAATAGGGGCATTGTTCATTTGGAATGGAACTTCCTGGCTGGTTTTCCCATCTATATCATAAGCGGTACAAACCTGTAATTCCTCAAAACTATCTAGTACATCGGCTTTTGTCATGATTACCTGGGTTACGCCATTGATCATGCAGGCAAAGCGGAGGGCAACCAGATCAATCCATCCGCAACGGCGTGGACGACCAGTTGTGGCGCCAAATTCGTTGCCAATTTTGCGGAGTTCCTCGCCAGTTGCATCTTCGAGTTCGGTAGGGAAGGGGCCGCCACCAACGCGGGTGCAGTAGGCTTTGGTTACGCCCAGTACTTCCTTGATTTTGGAGGGGGCAATACCCAGTCCGGTACAAACACCAGCAGAAATGGTATTGGAAGAGGTGACAAATGGGAATGTTCCGAAATCAACATCCAGCATGCTTCCTTGTGCACCCTCTGCCAGTACTTTTTTGCCGGCACTGATCTGATCATTGATATAATATTCACAATTGATCACATTCAGGGTACGCAGGAATTCTATTGCTTCGAAAAATTCGGTTTCCCATGCTGAAATATCTTCAGAGAACTGGAAATTATCCAGCAATTGCTGGTGTTTTTTCTTGAGTTCTTTGTAGTGTTTATCGAAATCAGGACTCAACAAGTCCCCAACACGCAAGGCATTGCGACCTGTTTTATCCATATAAGCCGGACCAATACCTTTGAGGGTAGAGCCAATCTTCGATTCGCCCTTCGATAGCTCAGAGGCTTTGTCGAGTGCGCGGTGGGTGGGGATAATGATATTGGTACGCTGGGCAATGAAGAGGTTCTTACGAACATCCACCCCTTCGGCAGCTACTGCCGCACATTCCCTTTTCAGGGTTACGGGATCCAGTACTACGCCGTTTCCAATAATATTCACTGTATTGGGATGGAAGATACCAGAAGGGATCTGGTGTAAAACCATTTTCTTACCATCAATATAAAGGGTATGACCAGCATTGGGGCCACCCTGAAAGCGGGCAATGATATCATAACCAGGAGCAAAATAGTCTACTATCTTACCCTTTCCTTCATCACCCCATTGTAAGCCAAGAATAACGTCAACCATAAATTTTCTTTGTGATCGCGGCAAAAATAGGTGTTAGTTGGGGCATTGTCGGGTTAGCTGGAAAGAATATTTTTCATTTCTTCCCACAGTGGGTAAAAGGGTTGTGAATATATTTTTTTCAGGGTATCAATTGGCCTCGTCTTCGGTATCAAAACGATCAACTGTTTGTATTCCATTAAGGGAGCGAAGCCTGTCTACCAGCACTTCCAGTTCCTCCTTATCATGTACGAATACCTTGATGGTACCTTGAAACAGCCCTTCACGTGATTCGATGGTAAGTCCTGAAATATTGATGCGGAGATCGCCACTGATTACATTGGTGATCTTATTGATCACGCCCACATCATCCAGTCCAACAATACGTAGCCCTGTAAGGAAAGAGATCTCCTTATTTTTAGCCCATTTGGTTTTTACCACCCGGTGTCCATAATTGGCCAGTAACTGTGCAGCATTGGAACAGGAAGTACGGTGAATGGTCAATCCCTTGCCAGTGGTAACAAAGCCAAATACATCATCGCCGGGAATGGGATTGCAACATTTGGCCAGGGTGTACATGATTTTATCGCTGCTTTCACCAAAGATGATCAGCTCGGAATCTTTTCGTGAGCCACCTTTCTGGTGCAGGGGATCACCAATATCTTGAATAACGGGTTTGGGCCTGGGTATTTCCAGTTTATCGCCCAATACCTGAAAGTCCTTTAATTCGCTCAGGTCTATATTCTTTGTGGCGATCCGGTAATGAAGGTCAAGGGCCGAAGGAAGTTTATAGAATTGTACCAGTTCATCTATATTGTACTGACTATAAGCAGCACCCATATGTTCCAGCTTGCGTTGGAGTACATATTTGCCATCTTCCGCTACCTTCCTCTTTTCTTCACGCAGTGCATCCTTGATCTTATTCCTGGCTTTAGCCGTAACCACAAAGCCCAGCCAATCCTCTGAAGGGCGTTGTTTATTACTCGTAATGATCTCTACCTGATCGCCACTGCGTAGTTTATGACTAATGGGTACCAGTTTGTGGTGTACTTTGGCACCAATACATTTGGTACCGATCGCAGAGTGAATGGAGAAGGCAAAGTCGAGGGCGGTACTGCCGGTGGGCAACATCTTTACTTCACCCTTAGGTGTATACACATAAATCTCTTCAGCGAGGAAGGAGGTTTTGAAATCCTGTAAGAAATCCACACCCTCGGTATCCTGTGTGCTTAATACTTCGCGAATTTGTCCAAACCATTTATCGAAGCGATCTTCCTCACTACTGCCTTCTTTATATTTATAATGTGCTGCCAAACCTTTTTCGGCAATTTCATTCATTCGTTTTGTACGAATCTGTACTTCCACCCATTTACCCTGGGGGCCCATTACTGTTGTATGCAATGCCTCATATCCGTTGCTCTTAGGATTACTGAGCCAGTCGCGTAAACGTTCTGGTGAAGGGTTATACTCATCGGTGATCATGGAGTACACTTTCCAGCAATCTTCTTTTTCCCTTTCAGTAGGCGAATCTAAAATAACCCTGATGGCGAAGAGGTCGTATACTTCTTCGAATGAAACCCCTTTTTTGCGCATTTTGTTCCAGATGGAATGGATGCTTTTGGGGCGGCCATAGATTTCAAATTGCAGGTGGGCGGCCACCAGTTTATCTTTAATAGGACGAATAAACTCGTTGATATAGCGGGTACGCTCTCGTTTGGTTTCCGCCAGTTTACGGGCAATATCCCGATAGGCTTCCGGCTCCATGTACTTCATGGAGAGATCTTCTAATTCGGTCTTGATATTATAAAGTCCCATCCTGTGGGCAAGTGGCGCATATACCCAAACGGTTTCTGAAGCGATTTTGAGTTGTTTTTCCCGCTTCATATGATCCAGTGTACGCATATTATGCAGGCGGTCGGCCAGCTTGATCAGGATCACCCGTGGATCGTCGGTGAGGGTGAGCAAGATCTTTTTGAAGTTCTCTGCCTGTTGTGAGATATTGGTATCAATTACATTGGAGATCTTGGTGAGTCCATCCACAATCCGGGCAATTTCGGTACCATATTCCCGCTCTACATCTTCCAGGGTAATATCTGTATCCTCAACTGTATCATGCAGCAGGGCACAAATGGTACTTCTTACCCCTAATCCTATTTCTTCCACACAAATCATGGCTACGGCAATGGGGTGCAGAATATATGGTTCGCCACTTTTTCGGCGCATGGTTTTATGGGCATCGGCAGCCATTTCAAAAGCATGCCGCACCAGTTCCTTATCGCCTTTCTTCAATTTAGCTTTTAAACTCCTGAGGAGGGCACGATAATGCCGGATGATCTCCTTCTTTTCCTGTTCCGGACTCAGGTTATAACTGGGGAGCTGAATGTCGTCGGTAGTTACTTGCACTTGATCCATAAATCGATTACGAAGATAAGCAATTTGCGTGCCTCTCCATTTAGAGTAATACGCATCACATTAAGTTACAACTTTTTACGCATATGACCAAAAATCGCCTTTTTCACTGTCTGGCGCTGATCCCCGCTTTGTTCTTACCTTTACCCTTCTCATGGACAGTAACAGTAAAAAGAAGGTATTCGATTTTTCATTGCTGGGCAGGGTATTCAGGTTTGTACGTCCTTACAGGGCGATGTTTTATCTGAGTTTGCTCCTGGCGGTACTCATGGCCATATTTGCCCCCATCAGACCCTATTTGATTCAATTAACGGTCGACAGGGCCACTGGAAAACCTGTGGGGATACCTGGCTGGCTGCAATCGGTGCTGTTCAATACCGACCTGTCGGATGTAAGCCGCCTCATTATAGCGATTACCATTTTTCAGGTAGTATTCATTTTCATTGAAACCTTTATTCGGTTTGTGTTCAGTTTTATTACGGCTTCCATGGGACAGTATGTGGTGAGGGATATGCGTATTGCAGTATTTAAAAAAGTGTTGGGACTCAATCTGCGCCAATTCGATAAAACGCCGATTGGTACCTTAACTACCCGTACGATTGATGATATTGAGCGTATCAATGATATTTTTTCTGATGGACTCATTCCCATTATTGCCGATCTACTGATCATTTTTGTAACACTGGGTGTGATGTTTTGGGAGAACTGGCAACTTACCCTTATTTGTTTGGCACCATTTCCTATCATGATTATTGCCACTTATTATTTTAAAGAAAGTGTAAATAAGAGTTTTATCCGTGTTCGAAATGCTGTTGCCAGTTTAAATGCCTTTGTACAGGAACATATTACCGGAATGCAGGTGGTACAGGCATTTGCGGCTGAAGAGCGGGAAATGAATAAGTTTAAAAGTATTAATGGTGAACACAGGAATGCCAATATCAAAGCCATTTTTGCCTATTCGGTTTTCTTTCCTGTTGTGGAAGTGGTATTGGCGATCAGTACCGGACTGCTGGTATGGTGGATTGCTGGTAAACCCAGTGGTACAAGCGCGGGTTTGCTCATGTCCTTTATACTGTATCTGAACCAGATATTCCGACCGCTGCGGGTTATTGCCGATAAGTTCAATGTGTTACAGATGGGCATGGTTGCTGCTGAGCGTGTGTTCAAGGTAATGGATAATCAGGATGAATTACCGCCACTTGAAAAGGCTGTTGTTCCCGAAGCGCATGTGATAAAAGGGGACATAGATTTTGATCAGGTTTGGTTTGCTTATACTGATGAACAGTATGTATTGAGGAATGTGAGTTTTTCGGTAAAGGCGGGGGAAACGGTGGCGCTGGTAGGACATACCGGAAGTGGCAAAACCTCTGTGATCAGTTTATTGAATCGGTTGTACCAAATCCAGAAAGGGGCAATACGTATAGATGGACAGTTGGTAGAAGACTATCAGGTTGAACAATTGCGTAGTAAGATTGGGGTGGTATTGCAGGATGTATTTCTTTTTTCCGGGTCCATCATTGATAATATCACATTGCGGAATCCTGCCATTACACGGGAACAGGTTGAGCATGCCGCTAAAATGATTGGGGTACATGATTTCATTATTCAATTGCCTGGAGGTTACGATTATCATGTGATGGAGCGGGGGAATACCCTGAGTCTCGGACAGCGTCAGATCATCTCTTTTATCCGGGCATTGCTATACGATCCGGCTATTCTGATTCTCGATGAAGCTACTTCCTCTATTGATACAGAAAGTGAACGACTCATTGAAAAGGCCATCGACCAACTGATTGCTGGCAGAACCTCCATTATTATTGCCCACCGATTGTCTACGATCCGAAAAGCTAATAAGATCATAGTACTGGATAAAGGAGAGATCAGGGAAATGGGAACACATGATGAATTGCTGATGCAGGGAGGGGCTTATGCGAAATTGTACGAGATGCAGTTTCAGCAGAAGCAGGCGCCACAGCTCGCATAGTGTTTCAAACTTAAGAGCATTTATTATCCAAGGAAAATAAATGACGATGTCCTGCACTATTGTGTATAGTCGTATGAAAAGCTGAATGAATGGCTGCAGATCACCGATATGATTAATTTACAAGGGATAAAGAGTAATAAATTTATTTTATTCATCCATATTAGAAACCCAATCAAGGAGATATTCCGCTTTCAGAGCAGTTTGGTAGCTTTTTTCCCCACATTCTGCCCCAAATATTAGCAACTTGACCCCCCTTACCCCTATCTTTGCGCCAAATTTCGAGACAGGTATGGCCCGCATGAGCGTAAAATCTTTACTGGTAGCGACTTTCAGCCTCTTTGCAGTGCTGTTTTCTACTATTTCATATGCCAATGATCAACATGGTGAAACCGGAACTGGTCATGAGGAAGAGGAATTTGAAGTGACTGAGACCATTCTCGAGCACATCAAAGATGCACATAGCTGGCATTTATGGGGTGATAAAACCCTGCACTTGCCTGTAATCCTGTATACGGATAAGGGTTTGGAAGTGTTTTCTTCCGCCAAATTCATGGATGACCACCATGCTTATATCACCTATGCTGGTAATTACAATTACAAGATTGTTGATAATAAGGTGAAAGTGGTAAATGAAGATGGCTCTGTGAATGCAGAAGCCACTGCTAAAATTCTCGATTTTTCTATTACCAAAAATGTGGCATCATTGCTGGTATCTGTATTCATCATTTTGCTGGTATTTCTCACCGTAGGTGGTGCTTATCGCAAGCGTGGTGTGAAGAGTGCGCCTAAGGGCTTGCAGTCTTTTATGGAGCCCGTAGTATTATTTGTGCGTGATGAAGTAGCCAAGCCCAATATTGGTCATCATTACGCGAAATTTATGCCCTTCCTGCTCACCATCTTCTTCCTGATTCTGGTGAATAATATGTTGGGATTGGTGCCTTTCTTCCCGGGTGGAGCTAACGTGAGTGGTAATATTTCATTTACCATGACCCTGGCAGTTTTCGTATTCCTGGTAGTGAACCTGAATGGCAACAAGAGTTACTGGGGCCACATTTTCTGGATGCCTGGCATGCACTGGAGTATGAAGTTATTCCTGGCTCCCATTGAATTGATTGGTGTGTTTACCAAGCCTGTATCACTGATGATCCGATTATTCGCGAACATCACTGCAGGTCACATCCTTGTATTGAGTCTGATCTGTTTGATCTTCATATTCAAATCTGTGTATGCTTCTGCCATAGCAGTTCCTTTTGCAGTAATGATTGGTATGATTGAGGTATTGGTAGCGTTCCTGCAGGCCTATATCTTTACCATGCTAACTGCCATGTATATCGGAATGGCTACAGAAGAACATCATCATGATGCGCATGCACATTAATTGAGTGGGATCGATAGACTAAGCATAGAAAGTAATTATAGAACTCTTTTTCAATAACAATTAAAACCAAACAAAATGGTAGTAGGAAGTGTTGCCGCAATTGGCGCTGGTATAGCTGCTATCGGTGCCGGTATCGGTATCGGTCAGATCGGTAAAGGTGCAGTAGAAGGTATTGCTCGTCAGCCAGAAGCTGCTAACGACATCCGTGCAAACATGATCGTTGCTGCGGCTTTCGTAGAGGCGGTTGCCCTGTTTGCGGTGGTAGTTGCCCTGTTGGGTAACGGATAATCCGTTCAACTTTTTATACGGACCCCATGCAAAGGGCGGAAGGGTCCGTATAATTTCTCAGAAGAAATTTCAAACGCAGTTAATAAACACCGTTTATGTTATTAGAAATCAACCCGCTGGTATTACCCCAAATCGGACTTGTATTCTGGACCACGATTGCTTTTCTCGTACTCTTTTTTGTGTTGCGAGCTTTTGCATGGAAACCTATGCTGAAAGCCATTCACGATCGTGAACAGGGTATTGAAGATGCACTGAGCAAAGCCGATAAAATGAAGGCTGATATTGCTGCCATGCAGAGTGAAAATGAAGCATTGCTGGCCAAAGCCCGTGAAGAAAGAGCACAGATGATTAAAGAAGCAAAGGAAACTGCCGACAAAATGGTAGCCGATGCAAAAGATAAAGCCAAGAGCGAATACGACAGAATTGTGGCAGACGCTCAGGTTGCGATCAACCAACAAAAAAATGCAGCCCTCACCGATGTGAAAAATCAAGTGGGTTCACTGGTGGTTGAAGTAGCTGAAAAAG
>VFQP010003898.1_pt1 | contig 14535 bp, 13 predicted proteins | sample 3512351 | NCBI WGS metagenome assembly VFQP01 (sample SAMN10412372, study PRJNA504923) | tailings metagenome | isolation source: Relicate 1 Philex TSF1 revegetated site | place: Philippines: Tuba, Benguet | collected 2017-08-29 | reverse complement strand
GAATAGCATGTGATTTGATAGTGATACCTCGTTCACGTTCCAAATCCATATCGTCCAAAAGCTGTGCCTGCATATCACGCTTTTGTACCGTATTAGTAAATTCAATCAGACGGTCAGCTAAAGTACTTTTACCGTGGTCAATATGTGCAATTATGCAAAAATTACGAATGTTTTTCACGTTTCGTTTAATTTATCTGTTTATCGTTATGCGATGACTTGTGTTGCTGTGATTAATAAACCTACCTATCTACAAGTAATAATATACAAAATTACGTCCATTCCTTTGAAAAAGATAGTTTGTTGGTGAAAAGTTTCTAAGCTAAAAGCAATTGATGCCATTTGAATCGGCCTAGCCATTTAGTATTAATTGCTTAAATTGTACCACATTCATCTTTATTACTGATTCAATGAATATCTTTTTACAACAACTCGATTTGCCCAAAACGCCAAACTTTCAGGAAATAATAGCCTTTTCAAAGGCTAAAAAGTTAGAAAAAGGGGCTTTTTTTGTACAAGAAGGTACAACCTGTAATTGTGTTGCGTTGATTTTATCGGGCATTTTTAGGTCATTTTATATCACGCCAGCAGGCGAAGAGGTTACTTATTGCTTTCGGTTTCCTCATACTTTTTTGGCAGCTTATTCGTCTTTTATATCGGGCTTGCCTACCCAAGAAAACATTCAGGCTATTACACCCGCCGAGGTACTGATTATTCCTAAAAAAGAAATTATTGAACTCGCCGAAAATGATATTCATTGGATGAGGTTTTTGAAAAATATTGCCGAAGCCGAATTTTTAGAACTAGAAAAACGGGTATTTCAGCTACAAAAAGAAAAAGCTAAACAGCGATACGCCGATTTGATGGCTCATCAGCCCGAGTATATTCAGAATATTCCTCTACAATATTTGGCTTCGTATTTGGGTATTACCCAACGCCACCTAAGTAGGCTTAGGAAGGCAACGACGATTTAGACATTTGTCCTATTTTGCCCCAATACCTTGCCCTACTTTTGTCAAAAACTAATGACAAATTATGAACATACTGATTATCAATGGGCATCCAAACCGCCAAAGTCTGAATTTTGGACTCGCCGAAGCGTATAAAAAAGGGGCATCTCGTACCAATGCCAATATTCAAGAAATTGTTATTGCCGATTTGGCGTTTAACCCCAACCTAGCGTTTGGGTATCAACAACGCACCGAGCTTGAACCTGATTTATTAGAAGCATGGAAAAAAATCCAATGGGCGAATCACTTAGTATGGATACACCCTGTTTGGTGGGGTGGTTTGCCTGCCATAATGAAGGGCTTTATTGATCGTCTTTTTTTGCCAGGAATGGTATTTCAGAGTAGAGAAAATTCGGTTTGGTGGGACAAACTTTTAACAGGAAAAACCGCCCGTATTATCACAACCCTCGACCAGCCTAGTTGGTACTACTGGCTAATGTATGGTCGTCCGAGTGTGAATCAGCTCAAAAAAGCTACGCTCGAATACTGTGGCGTAAAGCCTGTCAAGGTAAGTTATTTTGGTATTGTCAAAACTGCCAACGAGCTACAACGCCAAAAATGGCTTGATGAGGTGTATGAATTAGGCCGAAAACAGCAATAAATACCTGCCTATGCTACTACAATGTCGTATTTGAGCAGCAACCCTGAAAGTCCTGACAATGAAAACTGGGCTTTTTTGATGCGATTGTTTTCGGGGTCCAGTACGTAGTTGTAAGAGGTACGCAAATCGGCTTTTTCCAGATTGGTACGCCCAAAGGTGGCATTGAAAAAATCACAATTATCAAATACTGCTTGACTCAAATCGGCCTCGGAGAAGTCTACTTCTTGGAGGTTGGTGTTTTTAAAAACTGTTTTTTTGAGCTTACGCTTGTAAAACGACGAATGATTGAGTACACAATTTTCAAAACTCAATGCCAAAAGGAAGTCATTACAGGTGTCAAATATGAGTCCAAGTAATTTGCAGTTTTTGAAGGTAATACCTCTAAGTGCCGTTTGGTTCAGGCTAACCGTGCTCAAATTAGAATCAATAAATTGGCAATCAATAAAAACATAGTTTGACAAATTCAAAGCATGAAAATTGCAGTTGATAAATACACAATTTTCATATTCGCCTTTTTCAAAACCAGTAATAGTAAAATCTGTATTCATCCATTTTTTATCGACCTGATAGGATATTGCCATACTAAGATATGTTATAATTTTAGGAATTCGATACCATATTTTGGCTAGTATCTTTTCTATTATTTTCTATGAAAACGGTATACAAAAGTACAAAAAAATACCAACTCAGTATTTTTCATCAGGAGGTTGTACAACTGTATCTTTAATCGCTTTTGTACAACACACTTGTACTATTCCCATTTTTGTAAATACAGATAATGCTTATTTTTGTTTAAAAGGCCGTATTTTAATCCTCATAATTGTATTTTATTATGATTAAATATTGGCAAAAGATAATCATTATAAACAAAACCTGTGGCATATTAGCCTTACAAATGACCTTTTACAATTTTAAGGAAATTTTAAGGAATGTCTTTTGTGCCACTGTATCGAACTGTCGAATATGTATCATAAAGCCCTTATCATCCTTCTTGTTTTTGTAGCTAGTAATGCCTTTTCGCAAACAAAATTTATCGAACGTTTTACCGTCAGAAAATCCTTTCAGTCTAAGGCCGACTTGGCTGCTCCTGCCCATATAACCTTTAGCCAGCCCAAAGAAAAATCTGCTTCATGGATGGTAGATGCAGCCTTAGGATACAGTTTGCTGAATCATCATAATACCCTGATGTCGGTTATGCCATTTGTTGAATATCATCGCAATACGCTGATTGACAAAGCCCAAAATCATTGGCAAGTAGGTATTTCTAGCGAATGGCAAATCAATAATTTATCCCAAAAATCTTGGTCACCTGTATTTGTGTATGCCCTTAGATACAGCTCCAATCAAATCCAACAACATCGGGCTTTTCAGGGTAATGTGTATATTACTCCTATTTTCAAAAAGAAAGATATGAATCCTAAATACTTTTGGATTCCAAACCATGTTGTTGGCTTGGGTAATAGGTTTAGGTTTGTATACACGCCCTATTTAGGTTTTGAAAGCGAAAACCGTATCAACACCGAATCGTATTTTTCGTATGGCAATATCTATCGTGCCTATGCTCGTATTTCTAGCGATTTATCTTTTTTCCCAACCAATAATAGTTTGAAAGGCAAGTTTGATTTGAACCTCGACTGGCAATACCGTTACAATATTCATGAATCGGCACAAGATATTAGTGTGCAAGCTCACCAGTATTTTACTACAAGTTTTAATTATACTTTTTTCACCTCGGCCGATGCCCGAAAAATAGTAAAAATTGGGTTTGATTATACCACAGGCGAAGATCCTACCAAGGGTTTTGAAAAACAATCTTTCTATGCAATTCTGCTGAAAGTAAAGCTTAGTATTGCTCCACAAACAGTCAATATTGTTTTGTAAAACTGGCAGTATCCTAGATTTATCGCTCATAAAGAAAATAAAATACAACTATTTGTTATGCCTGATGTATTCTATATAATACACTACAAATCAAATAGTTATGCTAACCAAAAATTTCATCTATCATCTTTTACCCCAACATTTTCAGGATAAATACCCACAGACACCCCCAAAGTGGATGCAACATTTCTGCTCAATATTACATCTATTCAGAAATCTAAAATTCAAATTATGAAAAGCAGTCTTATCTCTGTTTACCTTTTTGTGCTATTCCTTCCTAGCGTAGGAATAGCACAGTTTAAAATTTCAGGACGTATCATCGACGAAAAAAAACAAGCCGCTTCTTTTGCCAATATTTTGGTACTTAGTGCCAAAGATTCTTCTTTGGTAAAAGGGAATATTGCCGATACCGATGGTAGTTTTAGCATTGAATCGCTGAATAATCAGGCCTATATTCTGCACGTTACGGCGGTAGGATATAAAAAATATTATCAGGCATTTACGATTCAAAATAAAGATATTGCTTTTGAGCCGATCCAGTTGTCGGTAGAGTCGCAGGCACTCAACGAGGTACAGGTAACAGCCCGCAAGCAGCTTATCGAACGCTCAGGCGACAAGATGATTATGAATATTGAGGCCAGCCCAACGGCAGCAGGACTCAATGGCCTAGAGTTGATGGAAAAAGTACCAGGTGTAACCGTTGACCGCAATACCGAAACCATTAAGCTAAAAGGCAAAGATGGGGTATTGATTATGATTGATGACCGAAAAACTTACCTTAGCGATGAGCAATTGGCCAATTTTTTGAAAACCCTCAAAAGTGAGGACATAGAAAGTATCGAGATTATTGCCAACCCTTCTGCTCGCTATGATGCCTCGGGGTCGAGTGGTATTATTAATATCAAAACCAAAAAAGGAAAAAGCCTAGGCACAAACTATATCCTGGATTTGAACGCTGGCTACAGCCGATACGCTGCCACAGGAGGACTTCCTAAAAATGGACAAGGTATTACCGTAAATAGCCGCCATGAAAAATATGTGGTGTATGCCAACCTCAACCGCCAATACACCGAATGGTACAACTCGGAACAACAACAACAGCAACTTCTTTCAGAAACAGGTTCGCTCCTAGAAACCCGCACCAATACAGGCTTGGCTATTGGGCGGTTTACCAACTGGAATGGCAAATTGGGTTTTGACTATGATTTTTCTAAAAAAACATCTTTGGGATTTTCGGCCCAAATCGCTAGTACCAATAGCCCCCTGAACCGAAATGCCACCCAAAGTAGTATTTTACCTTCTGGTACTCAGCACCTCGACATGAACCGTACTCGTGATGGAAATTTTAATAATTATACCTTCAATACCCACTGGAAACAAACAATAGATACCTCTGGAACACTCCTTACGGCTGATTTTGACGTGATTCTGAATAACCGTAAATGGAATGATTATTTTACAACTATCACAAGCATCAATAATGCCGAGCCTAGCACAGTTTACAACCAAGTGTTGTTTCCTTCTAATGGCCGAACATTTGTACTAAAAGCAGATTACACTAAAAAAATTACCAAAAAAACGAAGCTAGAAACAGGGTTTAAGTCAAGTTATTCGGTTAATGAAAAAGATTTTAGCGACAACTTTAGAGACAACGGAGCTTTGGTAAATTCATTTTTCCGATTTAGTGAGCATATCACTGCAGGGTATTTTATGCTGAATAGCGAGCTTAATAAAAACTTAAACGTACAGGTAGGTTTGAGAGGAGAAGCAACCGACAACCAAGGACTCGACCGTGAAGGAAATCAACTTTCGGCACAAAACTATTTTAATTTCTTCCCAACCCTAACTTTCAACCAAAAAGTTACCAAAGATTATGCTATTTCGTTGGGGTATAGCCGCCGAATCAATCGTCCAAACGATGATGTTTTTAATACCTTCAAGCGTTTTTTCTACCCTCAATCTTATACAATAGGCAACCCAATGGTTTTGCCTAGCCTAAACAATACCATTACTTTCACGCATACTATTAAGGATAAGTACAGCTTTTCGATGAACTATGTACGTGTTGACCAGTTTTCGACCAATGTTTTTGATGTAGATACAACCCTTATTGCTGGTAAAAGGCTCATCCGTGAGTCTTACGAAAACGTAAAAGGAAAAGTTACTTGGTGGGGACTCGACGCATCGTTGCCATTCAATCCAGCCAAATGGTGGAGTATTAATTTTAATATTTGGAGTGGTATCAATGTCTATGATTATCAGCGAGAAAACACCTTGGTAAAGCTAAGTCAGCCTTACGGAGGGATGTATATGCAACAAACCTTTACTTTGTCAAAAACACTGTCGGGCGAAGTATCGGGGTGGCTTAATTCGGGTGAAACGTGGGGTTTTCAAACCTCAAAAGCCCAAGGAGGTATTGACTTTGGCCTCAAGAAATTTATCTGGGAGAAAAAAGGTACTATCAAGTTGTCGGTACAAGACCCATTCAATTTGAACTATTGGCGAAACAATGTAGAGACCTCTACCCTAACCAGTACAGGCACATACCGCTGGGACAACCGCCGTTTTAGAATATCATTTACCTATAATTTTGGAAATACCAATGTAAAACCTGCTATCCACCCCAACAACAACGATGGCGGAGGCGACGGCGGAAAAGGACGAGGCTAAGCCTTATTAGGTAAGCCTATAAATAAGAGGGTGATTAAGGCTCAAACAATGAGTTTTTAATCACCCTCTTTCTATTTAACAAAAGTTATTAAACAAATTAGCAATTCCATTTTTTATTTACTAACTTACTGTTATTCAATACTATAACCCCTCACTATCAAACCTTACAATTATGCCGTTTTCTCTATCTATTTTAGGAGCAATACATACCGTTATTGCTATTGTTGCTTTAGTATTTGCCTTTATAGCCATTGCCAAAGACGGGCTTATTAATCCATTCAGCTCTTTGGGCAAATCCTATTCTGTTCTTACGGTTTTGGCTAGCCTTACTTCTTTTGGGCTTTCCAAAGCCGGCGGTTTCAATCCAGGACATGCCATTGCTATTCTGATTTTGGTATTAATAGCTGTAGCGTATTCTTTAGGAAAAAACCTTACTGGGCATTTTTACAAACTTGTTATTCAAGTTCTGAGTATGTCGGCTACTGTATTTCTTTCGCTAATTCCAACAGCCAACGAAACCCTTTCTCGTGTGCCTATAGATGCACCCTTGGCCAATGGCCCCGATTCGCCTATTGTACAAAATGTGGTAAAGGTGCTGTTTATCTTATTTGTTTTGGGTGCCGTAGGGCAATATTTTAAACTGAAAAAATTAGCAAAATAATCCACACGTAGGAGTCAATGCTGTAAGAAGGTATAGGTTTTATTCTTAAAATAAAATTGCTGTAGGGGCAACCCTTGCGGTTGCCTTAAAATAAAATTGTAGTAACGGAAATCCTTGCAGTTGCTGTAAGAAGGTGTATATTTTGTCCTTACAATAAAATTGCAGTAACGACAACCCTTGCGGTTGATGTAAAAAGGTATAGATTTTATTCTTAAAATAAAATTGCTGTAGGGGCAACCCTTGCGGTTGCCATGCTGAGTTGGGCAACCGCAAGGGTTGCCCCTACAACAAAAATGCTCATGATAAGAACGCTTCTAAACAAAATAAAACCCTTCGTACAGCCCTAAGTAGGAGTACTAAGGCGATATACACTTATTTAAGATTTATATTTTGTTTTCCCAATGGCAAGCTCTATAAATAGTATATGCCGAGGCTATTAGCACTACATTTTTGATAATGTATTGTCCCGACAAGCTCAAGGCAAAGGTTGATTGCCAAGTTTCGTTGGGCATCAAAAGTAAAGGCAAAAAGGTAGTGGTCATTTGGCAACAAAATAGGCAAAATGCTATTGGGGTATATTGTGGTACAAGCCATATTAGCCCAATAACACACTCTATTACACCCAAAAGAGGCATAAAATACTGTACAGAAATGATGTGTTCTAGTATTTGATGATGTAACTGGGTAACAATTCCCTCTGCTGGCGACAAGCCTATGATTTTGAGCAATCCAAACCAAAAAAATACAATGAAAAGGGCAATACGATTTATCCACAAAACAGACGAATGCTGTTGTGCTGTACTTGTTATATTCATGAGCATAATACAGTTTAGGCTTTATGACTTTTCATAAAGCGGTTAAAAAATACCTTCAACTATTGATTATCAACAAGTAATTTTTGGCGGAGGCAAGGCAATATCCATAAGGCAATCCAACAAGGTTAATCGGTAATAGAATTGCGGCTGAGCTATGAGCCATTCAAGGATAAATACAATATGAGGTCTTTTTAGAGCAGTATATTCTTTTAGAAAACTTTTGAGCAAGAAATGTGTTTTTTGTGGAAGTTCTGGAGACGTTTCTTTTATATGTTGGTTAACGTGTTCGGCCAATTCCATAAAGCGAAAGCGGGTATTTTCATCGGTTTTACAAATCATATACAGTGTATCATGCTCAATCACCTGCTCTAACATCTGATAATGCTCGTCGCCATGCTGAATTTTGCCTTCTACGGTACGGCTTTGCGGCCAATCGCTTTGATAAGGCAAAGCAAAAGGCATTTTAAAAATTACATATTCTCCATTCTCAGTCGATTTTGTTATGCTATTTTTAAAAAAAGAAGCATACTCTTTTACCCAATAGACGACCGAAAAGCCCATCATATTATAAAGTAATAAGCCCAGAAGAAATATAGAAAGTAATCTTTTCAAAAGATTTAATAATAAAATTATAACGATTAGGTGGCCAAATGTAAAAAAAAACCTAGTCGATAACAATGACAATTATTAATTTTCATACCCCCTTGTTATTCGGTAGCACGTAAACCCGTAAATTCATCCCAATTTTTGAGGGATTCAAAACATTTTTGTTTTTTGCAGTAACGAGCAGAATAGTTTTGAAGCAAAAACAGCAAAAAATGATGGATTCAATCGAAAAATTTAGACGTTACGAACTATTCTTTATCCTGTTGGCAATTGTTGTATATGTTATTCGCCGACTTATTCATTTGGCCAACGAGTTTGATTTTGACATCAGTACGGCCGAAAAGCTTAATATCCCCAACCACGTTATTTGGAAGGACTTGGCAGACTACGACCACAATTTCAATACCATTTTCCCGACGATAGCGGCGGCGGTGCTATTTACCTTGGCTTGGTACATATTTCATTTTTGGGTTTTCCCTCGAATCCAAAACAAAAAGTACGATTCTCCTACCATTGTTACTATTGTAGCTTGTACATTACTGGTAATGAGCAGCTTATTTGTGTATCATTATTTCAAGCTATACTGTACGTTTAGGTACAATTTCAACGGTCAAATTATTGGTTTTAAGGTTTATTCTATTTTTAGAAAATTGTATTTATTAACCAATACTATTGCTGGTGTAGCAATCATACTATTTTATGAAGCAGTAGCTCAAACCTACTATTACACAACAAAGCTGTCGTTCGAGAAAAAAGAAGAGAAATATCAATTATTATCGGGCAGTATTTTGGGGGTTTCGATACTCATCATTATATTCTGGATGTTTTTTGGAACTATTGCCAATGCTGTCGTTGGAACAATGGGGATACCTCTGGGCTTAACAATGCTGGCAATAACAATAGGGGTTCATTATGTTTTTTATAAAAAAGTTATTCCCTATTATGCAGCCCTCGACTACAACAAACGAGAAAGTACCATTCAGGCCTTCCTCGGATTTTGTGCGTATATTTTATTTAGTATATTTTGTTTTTCTATTTGGGATCGATTCTTTCCTTACAACAGGCTGTATTTCAAATGGGTATATATAGTACCCAATATTGTTGGATTTTTTTTAGCTGTTGGTCGATGGTATTTTTTTACTGAAAATATCACTTTACAAACCCAAGTGTTTCAACAATCGGCCGAGCTTTCTTCTTTGCGTTCGCAGATAAACCCCCATTTTTTGTTTAATGCCCTCAATACGCTGTACGCTGTTGCCCTCAAAGAAAATGCCGAAATGACATCGAATGGTATTCAGAAATTAGGCGATATGATGCGATTTATGCTCCACGAGAATCACCAAGAGCGTATTCCTCTAAGCAAAGAAATTGAATATCTTGAGAATTTTATTGAAATTCAACGGATGCGAATAGACGAAGCTCATAATATTGATATTCGGATAAATCTTCAGCAACTTAACCAAGCTATTTATCTTGCTCCAATGCTGCTCAATCCCTTTGTCGAAAATGCTTTCAAACATGGTATTAGCTTCCGTAATCCCTCGTGGATTTATATTACACTGACATTCGATGCTACAACGCTTTATTTTAAAGTTCATAATTCGGCTCACCCAAAATCAGAGCATGACACAGAAAAAAAATCGGGTGTAGGGCTCGAAAATGTGCAAAAAAGATTAGCCTTGATATACCCCAATCGCCACGAGTTGAGTATTCAGCAATCGGAACAGGATTTTTTTGTATCCTTAATAATTAGGTTTTATTAAGAATAATTATGTGAGCCAATAGTGTATAGCAAGCTGTATGAGTACCTTGTTTTAGGGCAAACTCAGCATTGTATCGAAACATTCGCTAACTTTCTCAATAGTATGTAGCAGGCCAATAATTTTGCCTGCTACAAAAGTTTAAGCAACTTTATTAAAAACCTATTATCTCTTTTTAACTACTAGTAAAAATGTCTCATTTAACTGAAGAAAAGCTCCTAACCGCTATAGCCATCGACGACGAGCCAAAAGCCCTCGATGTTATAAAACTGCACGCTGCCAAAGTTCCTTTCATTGACTTAAAAGCCTGTTTTACAGATGCTTTTCAGGCTATTTTGTATTTGCAAAACAATCCTGTAGACCTTATTTTTTTAGACATCAAAATGCCCGACATTACAGGTATCGAGCTTGTGCATTGTTTGCAAAAAGTACCCATGATTATTTTTACAACCGCCTATACCGAATATGCCGTACAAGGGTTTGAACTAGATGCTTTGGACTATTTATTAAAGCCATTTCCATTACCTCGTTTTTTGAAAGCTTGCAACAAAGCCCTCACCCAAAAGCAAGCCAATGGCGGCGATAAACGTGATTTTGTCTTTCTAAAAACAGGTTATGAAGAAGAAAAAGTGTTTTTTAACGACATTCTGTACATCGAGGCCGAGGGCAACTACCTAACCTTTGTATTACAAGACCGCAAGATTTTGACCCGACAATCGATGATTGATATTTTGCAAATACTACCCGACAATCAGTTCATTAGAATACACCGCTCATTTATTATTGCGATACATCAGGTTACTAAAATTGCTAGGCAGTCGCTTAGTATTCAAGGGTACGAAATCCCTTTTGGAGTATCATTTGAAGAAAATCTTCAGAAAATTCGGGAAAAACTAAAAGGATAATTTCACAAATGTTATATCGCCTCACAATATCATCCCTAAAATATCGAAGCATAAATACTTTACCCTATACACTCAAGCCTTGGCTCGGCACGATGTTCTATTCCTATAAAAGTCCCCTGCTGTAGCTCACCGCTACGGTATATATTCCCGATATTCTGCCCCATATTTCCAAAAGAATATTTAGCTTTGTAGTTGTCAAACCTTAAATATTACCATGAATACAACGCAAATTGGAATTATTACCAATACAGTAGGTGTAAGAGCCAACCAAGTACAAAACACCATTAAATTACTAGAAGAAGGAGGTACTGTACCGTTTATTGCTCGATACAGAAAAGAGGCTACAGGCAGTTTGGACGAAGTTCAGATACTCGACATAAAAGACCTTTGGAATAAGTTGAAAGAGGCCGACAAACGCCGTGAAGCCATAATTAAGTCGATTGAAGAACAAGGGAAAATGACCCCCGAGTTGTTGAATAAGCTTAATAATGCCTATCATTTACAAGAACTAGAGGATTTGTATTTGCCTTATAAACAAAAGCGAAAAACACGTGCTTCTATTGCTATCGAAAAAGGCTTAGAACCTTTGGCTAAATTGATTTTTGAACAGAAAGAGCAAAATATCACGAAAAAAGCTGAAATGTTTCTCAACGAAAAAGTGGCTAATATCGACGAAGCATTGCAAGGAGCACGCGACATTATGGCCGAATGGATTAATGAAAACGTTGACGCTCGTAATGCTGTTAGAAAGATATTTGACCGAGAAGCGTATATTTCTTCTAAAGTAAAAAAGGGTAAAGAAGAAGAAGGTATCAAATACAAGGATTACTACGATTTTAGCGAACCTCTTAAAAAAGTACCATCACATCGCTTACTGGCTATTCGTCGTGGTGAAGACGAAGGGATTCTATCTGTCAATATTTCGCCCGATGAAGATAATGCTTTGGGGGCTTTGGATAGAGTATTCTTGCGTGGTATGTCTGAAGCTAAAAAGCAGGTAGAAGATGCCATTACGGATTCGTACAAAAGATTAATGAAGCCTTCTATCGAAACAGAATACGCTAATTTCTCGAAGGAAAAGGCTGATTTAGAGGCTATTCGTATTTTTACCCAAAATCTTCGTCAGCTATTACTGGCATCGCCACTAGGACAAAAGCGTACTTTGGCTATCGACCCTGGCTATAGAACAGGGTGTAAAGTGGTATGTTTGGATGCCCAAGGCAACTTGGTAGCCGACACCGTGATTTATCCGTTCGACAAGCCACTAGAGGCACAAGACAAAATATTGACTTTAGTAGAAAAGTACAAAATAGAAGCTATTGCCATAGGAAATGGTACTGCTGGTCGTGAAACAGAAGAGTTTGTGAAAAAACTCAGCTTCAAACAAGCCCCAACCATTTTTATGGTGTCCGAACAAGGAGCGTCGATTTATTCGGCTTCGGATGTAGCTCGTGAAGAATTTCCAGATAAAGACGTTACTGTTCGTGGAGCGGTTTCGATTGGCCGTAGGCTACTCGACCCACTCGCCGAGTTAGTAAAAATCGACCCAAAATCTATTGGTGTTGGGCAGTATCAGCACGATGTTGACCAAAGTTTGTTGAAAAACTCACTTGATACAGTGGTAGAAAGTTGTGTAAATACCGTTGGAGTAAACCTGAATACGGCTTCTAAACATTTGTTGAGCTATGTAGCAGGCTTGGGGCCAAGCTTGGCTGCCAATATTGTTAAGTTCCGTCAAGAAAATGGCGATTTCAAAACCCGTCAGCAAATCAAAAAAGTACCTCGCTTGGGCGAAAAAGCTTTTGAACAATGTGCAGGTTTTTTGCGTATTGCACAAGCCGAAAATCCTTTAGATAACTCGGCAGTACACCCCGAAAGTTATCCAGTAGTGGAAAAAATGGCCAAAGACCTCAAATGTACGGTAAAAGACCTCATGAGTAAAGCTGAGTTACGCAAACAGCTCAACCTCAACGCTTATGTCAATGAGAAAACGGGCCTGTTGACCTTGCAAGATATTTTGAAAGAACTAGAAAAACCAGCCAGAGACCCACGTGAACAATTAACGGCTTTTGAGTTTGACCCGAATGTTAAAAAAATTGAAGACTTATACGAAGGAATGGTATTACCAGGCTTAGTTACCAATATTACGGCATTTGGCTGTTTTGTCGATGTTGGAGTAAAACAAGACGGTTTGGTACATATTTCGCAATTGGCCAATCAGTATGTTTCTGACCCTAATCAAGTAGTGAAACTTCAGCAACAAGTAAAAGTACGAGTGGTAGAAGTAGATATTACCCGCAAAAGAATTGCCCTGAGTATGAAAGGAGTGTAATCATCTGTTTTTTGAAGATAGACGATGTAATGTTTTGCAGCTAAAGATATGTCAATCTGACATTTAACATGCAAAAGGCGTTCGAAATTAGTTTTTTGAACGCCTTTTGTATGAATAGCCCCTAAATTCCTATCATTTGAGCAATTAATAAGCCTCTTCAATACTCACTTGACTACCTTATGAATCTCAACAAACCCTAAGAGGGAGTTTTTAATATTACCTAAAATTTGGGATGACTCACCACTAAATCCCTAATTCACCATGCACTCATTGATTTTCTAAAACCTTCACCGTTACATACAACTGCCCAAAATGCCTTTGCGTATGCTCGGCTGCATGAAAAAGTAAGCCTAATACGTTAGTAGGAAGTTTTTTTCGACCAATACCTCGTGAAGCAAGTAAATCTTTGTCTGATATGGTTGACAAAAAATGTAGCGTTTGCTCTACCTGAATATCAAATCGGTTTATCAAGGACTGCGTTGTTATATTTGATTGGTTGGATACAGTTTCGAGCTTGAGAGCGTCAAATTGTTCTTCAGACAAAGCCTTGTCTTGGGCATATACCACAAGGCGGTCGAGAACACCCGATAAATGTTGTAAATGAAAGCCAACCGAAGCCACATTGGCGGGCTTTTTCCATAGCAAAGTATCTGGAAAATCTTCGAGAAGTGCGTGTAGTTCTTCTTGAGCTTGCAAAATAGCATGTGCTACAGGCTGAAGTAATGCTGGAATACCTTCAATTGGCCCACGCATCCATACTTCTAAGGGGTTAACTTTTGACATCGTTTGCTGATTTTAAGTAATAAAGCTTACAATTATATACTATTTTGAAAATTTATAAGTAAAAATTTATCTATAGTTGTGGCTATTTTTATCAACAAAACTATTAAAAAGGCCTTTTGGCTTTGGCAAAACAGCTCATCCAGTAGGTCGTAAATAGATTGTCCTCTCGAATACCTTTACTAGAAGAAGCATGAATAAAATAAACCTCTTTTGGATTTCTAATTTCTGTTATCATACCCGAATGATTGATATTACTGACATTGCCTTTGTTGGTTACAAAAAATACCAAATCACCAGGGCGAAGTTCATCTATATCAATATCTTTTCCTACTTCCGACTGCTGCCACGAAATACGAGGTAAACTAAACCCTACTTGTTTGAAAGTAGTAAATAACAACCCCGAACAATCCATGCCGTTTCCGTCGATACCACCACTACGGTATGGAACACCAATATATTGACGAGCCGTTCCTATTAACTCATTGACAGTACGAGAGTTGTAGTTTTTGCTAGC
>VFQP010003897.1_pt1 | contig 14536 bp, 13 predicted proteins | sample 3512351 | NCBI WGS metagenome assembly VFQP01 (sample SAMN10412372, study PRJNA504923) | tailings metagenome | isolation source: Relicate 1 Philex TSF1 revegetated site | place: Philippines: Tuba, Benguet | collected 2017-08-29 | reverse complement strand
CCAGCGCGTGCGACGTGTGCGCGCTCCCGCGGCGCGTGTGCAGATCGAGGAGCCCTTCAGAGTGCTGGCGCTGGACGCCATCTGCAGGTGCGTGTGTGTGTGGGATTTGCATCTGTTTGGATATCTCGGGAGGGGGCGGAGCCCTGCTACTGGCATACCGGATGTCCCGCGGTGTGCGTGAGCGCGCTCTGAGATGCACAGGCCACGTGACGCATGCTCAGCCTGACTGCAAACGCAGACGCTTGCGGCCCACTCTTGCCCTGGACAGCGCGCACAGCGCCCTGCGCGCCGCCCGTCCCGTCCCGCCACACACAGGGCGATCGAGTCCAACGTGCAGGACATTGCCAGGGCGTACGACCTCATGGAGGCGCACCAAGCCCTCGACGCGCTGCTGCCCCACCCGCCCACGCCAGCGGGCAGCGCCCACGGCGGCGCCCACGACAGCGGCGGCAACGACGCGACCACGCCAGAAGCTGCGGCTGCTGCGGCGGGTTTGCGCGCTGGCAACGGCAGGGCCAGCGTGGACGCATCGACGCACGTGCCTGGGTTTGTGCCGGAGTGGGACCTTGTGGCGGTGCTGGGGCTCAGCCACCACCCAGAGCTGGCCGCCGGCAGCGCCGCCAGCCAGGAGGCGAGGGCGGCGGCGCAGCAGCGCTCGGCCGCGCGGAGGGCGGCGGCGGGGTCGCGCAGCGGGCGCCACCAGCGGGCTTCTGGCGCCGGCGAGTGCGTGCCGGAGGAGCGGGAGGTGAAGGAGGCCGAGGTGATGTTGGGCGCGCAGCAGCGCGAGAAGGAGGGCGCTCACGTGGTCATCTGGAATGGCGCCTTCGCCCCCGAGGACGCGCGGCAGTGATCTGTGCCGCACCACCAACCGCCGCAGAACTCTTCGTGTCATGGGTGCATTCATTCATCCGTCGCTGCACCACGCTCTTGCCTGCCTACCTGCTCGCTCTTCGCTTGCTGCACGCTGCACGCGTCGCGTTGCTGCTGATGGCCCCTGCTCCCCTGCTGTGCGGCCCAGAGCTTTCCATGTCTCGCTGTTGAAACACTGTTGAGCTTTCCATGTCTCGCTGTTGAGCCTGAGCAGATGCCTCCTCTCCAGCCGGTGCGCCGGATCCTGTCCGCCCTCTCATCTAGGGCGACCCCGGACCCCGTGGGCCAGCGCGCGAAGCGATACACGCACACGCGCTCGTCTCATCCATTCCGCTTCACGTCCGCTGCCCCTGTCGTGGCGAAAGCTTGGTTGCTTTGCTGGAGCTAGCGTCGTAGATGGCGCTGTGCCGTGCATCTTGACTCCACGGCCACTGGCGTCACCGACGGCGCATCGAGGCGTGTCCGCAGCGATCTAACCCGTTCGATCGATACGCACGAGCTCCGTGGCGGGGCGAGGCGGGGCGCGCGCGCGAGGCGAGGAGGCATGATGCAGATGCAGCTCCAGCGCTAGCACGCCAGCTCTCGCAGTGGAAGCGACTTGCACCATGTCCTTCAACGGTGGCCACCAGGACGCGCTGCAGCCAGCCGGCGCCGGCCTGTGGGCGCGCTCCACCAGCCTCAAGGAGGCGACGCACGCGGCCGGGCCGGCGCCTCCTCACGCCACGCTGCAGCGCCACCTGAGCGGCGGGCACGCCGCTCCCTACCTTTCAGCCGGCCTCAGGCAGCCGCACCCCGGCCGGCCCACCAGCGTGGCCGCCATGGCGCTGCGCCACAGCGTCGACTCGGCGCCCTTCCTCGCCTCCGGCGGCGGCGTGGCGGGCAGCGGCGGCAGCCTGTCCCTGGGCATGCAGCTGCGCCTCAGCGCCATGGCGGGCGGGCCGCAGGCCCCCGCGGCGGCGCAGCCGCAGCACGCGCAGTCCACGCACAACACGCCACGCGGCGCCAGCAAGGGCCTTCCGGACCCTCAGCCAAGCCCCACGCCCCCATCCGCAGCCGGCCAGTGGTGCGTGCCCTTGCGAACGACTGCCTGTGCACACTCGCCTGCACGCGTCTGTCTGATTGGAATGGGACCCACCGGCCGCCTGCGCGCTTCCCCGCCTGATGCACACGGCAGGTCGGCTGGCCCCGCGGCGCCGGCGCCGCTGCGGGGCTCCTCGCCCAGCGCTGGCAGCATGGCGGCGTCGCCCTACCTGCGCGGCTCCGTGGGCCCCGGCAGCGGCTCCTCCGCCTCCGGCACCCGAGAGCACCCGCACCACCCTCCTGCGGCGTCCCCGGCCGCAGCTGCAGCGCGGGGTCCCGGCGCGGCCGCCGGCAGCGGGAGAGCCTGGGCGGAGGGGGCTGGCAGGTGCGCGTCACATCCACCCCTTGGCGTTCCTGCTGCCTCCACCCTGACCCGTCACGCAAAATGGGGACGCAACGCGTGCGTGTGTGTGTGCAGGCACCCGCTGCCGGACGGCGCGTCGCCCCGAGGCGCCCCCAGCCCCTCGGCCGGGGCCCCGCACCCTCACACCAGCGTGGCGACGCTGCCCGCCGCGTCGCCGCACCACCACACCACCTCCAGCAAGCCCGACGCAGGCGCCACCAAGGCCGGGCGCCTCCTGACCGCCTACGGCATCTCAAGCCCAGGCGGCGGCGCGCGTGCCACCGGGGCCAGCGCGGACACCAAGGGTCGCGCAGCGGCGGCGGCGCGCAGCAGCGGCAGCACCTGGCAGGACCTGGCGCCCGGCGGCCCCCCGGCAGCCCTGGCGGCCTCCTTCACCGCAGGCGGGAGCGCCACGCAGCGAGGGGCACCGCGCGCGCTCATCGGCGGCGGGGGCAACGGCGGGGGCGACGTGGCGCCCCCGCGGCCTGGCAGCGTGATGGCTAGCCTCGCACGGGACCGCGGAGGCGGCGTGCACAAGCCGACGTCGCCGGCCAGCGGCGCCCACCGGCCGCGGCCCCCCGCGCTGCAGCACCAGGGCCACGCGGCGGCGGCGGTGTGGGGCGGTGGCGCGAGGCTGACAGGCGAGAGCAGCCAAGCCATCGCGAGCAAGCTGCGCGGCAGCGCGCCGGCCGGCGACGCAGCGTGGCGCGGCCCTCGTGGCCTGGGCGTGACAGCGGCGGCGGCGCGCAGGGCCCAGCCGGCAGCGGCCGCCCGCGCGCTCCACCGCCACCACGGCGGCGGCGGCGGCAGCAGCAGCAGCGACAGCGGCGACAGCATCCAGGAGCGGCTGGCGACGCTGCAGCAGCGCGGCGGCGGCGCGCGCGAGGGGGCCGGGCACGCCGGCGACGAGGAGGAGGTGGAGGAGGAGGACGGGCTCTTCCCTGGCGCGCCGGCAGTGCAGGCCGAGGTGTCGATTCCGCTGATTGTGACGGCGGGGGACGTGGTGGTGGGAACGCTGGGGCTCACGCCGCAGCCGCCGCCGGCGCGGGGCCACTCGGCGGCGCGGCTGAGCAACGCCAGCGGAGTGGTGGCGCGCGCGTCGGGCGGCCTGCAGCAGGGCGCGGCGGGGGAGTCGCTGCTGCAGGGGCACGAGCGCGCGGCGGGGGGCAGGGCGCGCGTGAGCGGCGGGCTGTCGGGGTCGGGCGCGCCGCAGGGGTTGGGGATGCCGGTAAGCGGCGACTCGCTGGTGGCGAGCATGTCGTACGAGGACATCCCCGTCGAGGACCACGTGCCCTTCGAGGTGCGCCCGCCAGTCGCAGGCGCCCCCCTTTCGCCTCAACATGCGCGCAAGGGGTTCAGCAGCGAGTGAGCACACACGGCTGTGCTGCTCGCAAACGCGCAGAACGACGACGACGGCGAGGAGAGCCACTACGGCGGCATGACGCTCGACATGTTCATGCGCCAGATGTACACGACGCCCGCCAGCCAGGCCGCCACCTCTGGTGAGGTCTCCCTCTAGCCGGGTCACCACGCCTCGCTTGCACCCAGCACCCAGCATGCACACCCACACACCAGCCCCATCATGCACACTGCAGGCCTGGGCGAACTGGACGAGGATCACGCCACCCCCGTCGCCCCGCACGCCCACACCGCCAGGCCGCCCCACGCCGCCTTGGCGCCCCCGCCGCCGCCGCTCCACGCGCCCCACCCCCCTCCCGCAGCCCACGCCTTCCTGGGCGGCACCGGCAGCGGCAGCGCCGACGCCGCCCTCCCCTCCTCGGGCGCCGTCAGCGGCCTGGCGCAGCACGGCCCCGCCGCCGTGGCCGCCTCGCTCAACAACCTCGACCTGCGCCCCGCCACGGCGGCCGTGGTGCCCCGGCCCCGCGGAGGCGACCTCCTGTCGCCGGCGGGCCCCGGATCGCTGCTGGGTGGCGGGGCCGCTGGCGCCTCGGCGGCCGACGGCTTTGCGCAGCACCACCACCTGCACGTGGTGGCGCCGGTGCGGCAGGTGGACCTGGGCGGCCTCTCGCCCTCGCTCTTCACGCCCTCGGCGGCGCAGCAGCAGGCGGCGGCCGAGGCGGCGGCGGGCGGAGGCGGCAGCAACGGAGCAGGAGGCCCGCACTCGCCCAGCCGCAAGGGCGCGTGGAGCGGCGCGGCGGCCGCAGGCGGCGGGGGTTCGTCGATGCGCGGCGGGAACGGCGCGGCGGCGCCGCCATGGGGCGTGGAGCCGGGCGGCGGCGCGAGGCTGGGCGGGGGCACGGCGGCCGGCAGCGGCGCCGGCGCGGCGGCGCTGCTCTCCGACCGCGCCAGCGGCGGCGCCGCTGCCCACCACGCCGCCCGCGGCAGCGACCCGGCAGGGCTGCCGCAGCAGTACACGGCGACGGTACACCTCGGCGCCGGGTTGCTGCGGCCCGATGGCGGGCTCGAGGCGGACGAGGTGACGGTGGCGGCGGCGGCGGCGGCGGCGCTGGTGCGGCCGCAGGGCCCTTCACCAGGCGGCGCGCGGCAGGTGCAGAGCGCGCGGCCGGGGTCGCGCGGCGACGAGATCGACCCTTCGGTGTGGCGCGAGCGCATCGCCGTGCAGCTGCAGCGGCCGCCCTCGCGGCAGCGCCCGCCGCCAGAGGCGCTGCACCTGTGGGCGCCGCTGGGCAAGGACATGCCGCTGGCGGTGCCGGCGCACGCGCCCAGCGGGCCGCGCACCGACACGGCGGGCGGGCCGCCGAGGGGCGGCGGCGCCGGCGGCGTCAGGATGATGCGCCCGCACTCGGCCGCGCCCGTGGGCGGCGGCCTGGCGGCGGCGGCGGGCGGCGCCAAGCCCTTGGGAACCGCTCTGGGGCTGGGCGCGGGCGCGGGAGGAGGAGGCGGAGGAGCGGCGGCGTTTGCCGCCCCGGGCGCCAAGCTGCTGGTGTCGGGGAGCATGCAGCGGCCGCCCTCGCGGCAGAAGCCGCCGCCCATGTCGGTGCTGGCGGAGATGGCGGAGAGCGAGTTTGGCAGCGGCGGCGGCGCCGGCGAGAGCGGCGATTCGCCGCCGGGCGGTGGCGGAGGCGGCAGCATCCTGCACAGCGTCATGGCGGCGCGGGCGGGAGGCGGCGGCGGCACCGGCAGCGGTAGCAGTGCGGCGGCGGCGGCGGGGGCCATCAAGGCGGCGTGGTAGCGTTGGTAGTGCAGGGTTGCGCGCCCCTGCGGGGAGAGCGGGAACAGAGCCAGCCAGGGACGGCATGAGTGGCATGCAGATAGCGTGAGGACATGGACTCAATCTTGTTGACTGAGGCCGCTGCTGTGAGTTTGGGCTGAGCCCCGGTGGAGAGTGCAAGAAGTGGGAGTCCTCGACGAGCGGCTTGCGAGTCCAGTCGGCGCACCGCGCATCGCGAAGCATGTGTTCCATTACGCCGTAGCACTGCGGCGAGGAGGCGCAGCGAATGCACACCAGGCGCACGTTGGTGCTGTTGCTGGTGGCTGCCGGGGGCGTCAGGCCCGCGGCATCCGCGCTCACCTACTCAGTGGCAGATGGGCAGCAGCTTGCAGGTGCTGCCTACACGTTTGGCAAGGAGAACCGTGACACGACCGTGGTGCTAGACGCGCCGGTCGTATCTCTGCTAAACGCCACCTTCAGGCACGTCAACAGCGAGCTCTGAGCCAGTGGCCATCAATGGGATTGGCAGCGTGGCTGGGCGATTGCTCCTGCCGTGCCGTATGGATGTTCCCCGGCCCACGATCTTGCGTTCATGCCCGCAGGCACGCCACTGACGCCGAGGCAGGTGGAAAGGCCTACAGCAACGGGACGCTGCTCATCGAGGGCGGCCGCGGCGCATCCTGGTCCACCACGGGCCTCCCCGTCCTGGACACGGCGATGCGCGCGGCGCTGACGCCGCCGCTCGTGGCCGCGGCGCAGGTGGTCTTCTCCCGCCTCAGCCTGGTCAACCTCTGCGTGGCGGCTACGCCGCTGGGGGGCGAGTTCATCGTGCTTGGCAACACGCCCCTGGGGCTAGTGTCGCTGGCGCCTGTGCGGAAGTCGCTGACGCTGCAGAACGTCCACTGGTTCACGCCGTCCTGGAACCTGCACGCCGACCTCTACGTGTGTGGCGTCCAGCGCCTGCTGTCCGTCTTCCCGTCAGGTGAGGAGCCAAGGCCTTGCCGGGCAGGGCGGGCAAGCCAACGCACCTCTGACGCCAGCGGCAGTGCGCTGGCCCCGCCCAAGGTGTCTGAAGGTGCAAGCTCCACGCAACCACCTTGGCTTGCTGCGTTCACGAGAGCGCTTGCGTCCTGCTCTACAAGACGACGAGTGCAACACAAGACGCACCTTGCCGGCTTGCGCACGCGCCGCCTCACGCCCTCGCAGCCAAGGCACGCCACCCGGTGATTGGTGACTACAACGACATGGGCGCGCGGATAGAGCGCACCGGTCAGCACACGGCAGTGGTGCATTCCCTGCGCGGCCCCGGCATGCTCATCCACTACCTCTTTGAACATGTGAGCCGCTGGGACGTCGCCGCCAACTGGGTCTGCCAGCCCTGGAGCACGCGACAGGGAGTTTGTTTTGCTGCTGCCGGGCCCGTGGGCACGACGGTAGTCGGGTTAGGGTCAGCCTTGCACTGGGCAGCTGGGGACCTTGCTGCGCTGCGCAGTGGATGGGGAACGTCGCTTGTCACAGGCTGTGCGCTGCACGGTGCTGCGTGCGCGAGCAGCAGAACGGCGGGCCACGCTTTGCGCAATCCCAGTCCAAGGCTGCGTGCATCGCACGCCACCGACGCTCCCCACCGGCGTGTTGCATGCTGCCCACTCCCCGCTTTATGTGCGCGCCGACGCCGCTTGCAGGCCACCAACGAGCCCAACGACCCCCTGCTCGCCTCCATGCGGCGCAACGGCACGCTGATGCACCCTGCCTTTTGCCGCAACGGCAGCCGCGTGCCGCCGGAGCTGGGCAACGACGTCACGCAGCTGCTCAGCTTTGGGCCGCTGTGGGTTGGGGACGACGCGGCAGAGGCGCTGGGCCTGCTGAGGCGGGCGGCGGCGCTGGCGCTGGCGCAGCAGCAGCAGCAGGCGAGTGCCGTTGCCTCCAGGGGCCCGTGCGTTCGCCCGTCTGCCATGGGGGCGGGCGAGCTGGCGCGGCACTTTGCCTTGGCGGCCCAGGGCGATGTTGGCTGATGCACACATAGCAGGATGCGCGTTGGCGCCAGTTCGGTGCCCTCGCTCCGCCTGCCCGTTGCCGTGGTGTGTGAGTGCTGCTCGCACATACGGGGGCGGCGGGGCGCGCCGACGCGACACGCTGTGCGCCTGACCACCCTTGCCCTCGACCAATGCGCAGTACCCGGTCCCCGTGCTGCTGCTGCACCCGCCGCGCCTCACGCTGGGCGAGCGGGCAGCGCCCGGCGGTCTGGGCGTGCTAGAGGCGCCGCTGATGCTGTGGGGGCCCTTCAACGACGTGCCCGAAAGCACTCTCATGCCGGTGCCGGTGCTGGACCTGACAGGCCGCACCTCGCCGCTGTTTGCTGTGCGGGGGCAAGGGCAGCTGCTCGTCACGCGCCTGGTGAGCCGCCTTGGGGGACGCTTCCCCTCTCTTGATCGCTGCGCGCTGCGGCGACGCTCCTCTGCCTGCTTGTTCTGCGGACGCCAGGTGGTTGCCCGTCCTGACCTTCGCACCACCGCAGGCGATCCAGATCGGCCCTGCTCAGGGAAGCAGCGGCGACGACGCGCCGCCGCCGCTCGCCACCCTCGCGGCCGCTGCCTCCACCGGCGACGCCGCTGGCGACGACACCGCCCCTCCCGCTGCCATCCTCTACAACGTGACGCTGCTGCTCCCCGCGTTGGACGTGCTTGCGCTCCTGGCCCTCGCCACGGACGGCACGCCTCAGCCCGTGCGGCCATGCCTGGGGCCCGACGCGACCGCCCGCGCCGCGGCGTGGCGCGGCGGCGTCGGCGGCGTCAACGCGAAGGCGGTGCTGAGGCAGGCGGCGGCGGACTGGGGCGTGCTGCGGTTCGCCGGGCTGGAGGCGGGCGGCATCAACGCGACGGCACTGCTGGTGCGGCCGTGGCCAGAGGACGCCGGCGGCGTGGCCAGGCTAGCACAGGTGCGGGACGGGATGGCGAAAAACCGCACTGTGCGTGTGTTTGGGCATCTCGGTGCTGGCTGCCATGCGCGCACGTGAGAAGCTCGCTGCTTCGATTGCGCTGGCGGCAGCGCGTCAGATGAGAGGCGGTCTGGGTGCCGCTCGGAGCGCTAGGGGGCGACGCGGCGCGTCCCTTCGGCGGCACGTGCAGGAGTGCACGCGGTGGAGGCAGCAGCGGCAGCAGGCGCAGGCCGGAGGCCCGCCGGGCAGCGGCGCGCCCGCGGCGGCGGCGGCGGCGGCGGGCGGCGACGGCGGCCCGCCGGTGGGGCTCATCGTGGGGTGCACGGTGGGCGGCGTGGTGGGGCTGGCGCTCGTGGGCCTGGCGGCGTGGACGGTGGTGACCAGGAGTCGACGGCGGGCGCGCCAACGGTGAGTGGACGTCGCCATTGGGCAGCACCTCGATGTTAATGCCTCTCCGGCCCGGCTCCTTGCCTTTGCACCGCGCCGAGGTGGCCGTTCCTGAACGCCCCTTCGCCGCACAGGCCTCCTTCTTCCGGCGGGGGCCCCCTAACCCCCGGCATGTCGTACGGGCTTGACGCCCTGCACCTCGACGCCGCCCACGCCAAAGCCCTAGAGGAGGGCTCCATGTCGGAGCGCCGCTCCGCGCAAACCAGCCCCTCCGAGGGCGCGACCAGCGCCGCCGCCCAGCGCCCCTCGCCGCCGGCCTCGCTGGTGGGCGTGGTGGAGGAGTCGGAGCGGCGCCTCATCTCCCAGCTGGACGCCGCCGCCGCGCTGAAGTCCTTCAGGCAGGCGCTGCAGCCCGCGCCGCAGGCGGCAAGCAGCGGCGGCGGCGAGGCGCCGGGGACCACGGCCGCCTTGCTGCGGGAGGCGCATGAGCGCATCCTTCGGGATCTGCAGCCCTCGCTGCCGCCGTCCGCGGCCGCGCCGCCCTCGCAGCTGTCGTCGACCGCGGCCCTGCCCTCGCTGATGCCGTCGTCCAGGGCCGCGCAGCCCTCGCAGCCGCCCAGCAGGACCCTGGCAAGCCTTGGCGAGGAGGAGGACGAGGCGGCTGGCGGGCGGGCAGCCGGGGCGGCGGCGGAGGCGCCGCAGGTGCACCCGCTGCAGGCCGTGCGGCAGGCCGTGTCGAGAATGCTCTCGTCGGGCTCGAGCCAGCCCAGCGCAAACCAGGTGCGCAATTCCTAAACCTTCCTGTTGTTCCTCTATTCCTCATTTCTTCACCCTGTTGGTGCTGAGCCATCGGAAGGCACCCGGCCCAGCCGAGGCTGACTCCCAGCAGAGCGTGCGGCGCGCTTCGATGCCCCTGCCGCTGCCGCTCCCCCCCAATGCCGCAGGTGACGCTCCACGCCGTGCTGGGCCGCGGCGGCTCCGGCATCGTCTACCTGGGTGAGGGGATTGCCCTGACGCTTACCGCCTCCGTTCCGCCGTCTTGGGCGGCCCCTCCCTCGCGACGAGCGTTGCTTGGGGCCTGGACCAGCAGCGTGCGGCAGCGCTCATTCACGCGGGTGGCCCCCCAGAGCAGAGCAAAAGGGGCCCAGAGGGGATTTTGCAGGGCGGCGCTTCGCCTCAAGTCGTCATGTGCAGCGTTGCGGGCGCCTGGGCAGACATTTTGTGTGGCTTGCGCTGGTTCGTGCAGGCGAGTGGCGCAACCTGCCGGTGGCCGTCAAGACCATGGTGTTTGAGGCGGGCGGCGGCGCGGGCGGGGGCGGGTCGCAGCTGGAGCACCAGCGCGCCGTGATGGAGACGGCCATCGCCGCCAGCGTGGGGCACCCCAACCTGGTGTGGGTCGCTCTTGGGGGGTAGCTGGCAACGCGGGAGGGGGCGAGTGAGGCAGGGCAGGCGTCAGCGCAGCCCACGAGAGTTTCGGGGTCCGCGACGCGAACAAGGTTGCAAGTGTGCGGCAGAGAATGGGGCGGCAAACACGGTGGCTCGTTCCTCTCGCCACCAGCTGCTTCGGCCACCCTCACACCACCCTCCTGCCACTGATCGCCACGCTGTGCAGGTGGCCACGTACCACTACGACATCAAGCGCGTGGGCGAGCGGGTGGACGACGACGCCGGCAGCGGCCTGCAGATCTGCGACCTCATGGAGGGGTCAGCCGCGCCGCCGCAGCCTCCAGGCGCAGCCGCCCCGCTTGGGCCGGCGCACGCGGCGCCACCCACGACGGCGTACAAGGTGTTTCTGATCCAGGTGCGGGGCAGGCGTGGTCGACTGCAAAGGCGTGTGCACACAGAAGCCTGCTCAGCCGTGCTCTGTACCTGAGACCATGGCCGGGCGCAGGAGCTGTGCACGCTGACGCTGCGGACGGCGCTGGGGCACACGGCTGGCGCCTACCGGCCCGTGCAGAGCAACCTGGTGCGCCGCGGCCACCCGCTGCCCCCCGCCCCTCTCACCACCTCGCGGTTTACGCCTCTCGCCCTGCTGCTGCGCTGGCGCTCCTCCTCCTGCTGCCGCCGTCGCCGCCGCCGCCCTTCTCACCTGCAGTTGCTTCGTCCCCGCAGGAGAGCGCCCTCTTTGCTGCCGCTTGACGTCGGTGTGTGCGTGCTTGCGTGCGCAGGCCATGGCCATGTCGCTGCTGCTGGACGTGGCGCAGGCGCTCAGGTACCTGCACGCCCAGGGCATCATCCACGGAGGTACGCCCGCTGTCCATCGGCAGCACGTCGAATCTCGTGCAGGCACAGGCCACGGCTCTTCGCGAGTGTGCGCCTCTCACCCGCCTGCCCGCTGGAAAACCTGCGCGCCGCGTTTGCTGCTCTCTGTGTCTGGTTGCTGGCCCTCGCGCGGGGCTGTGGCACCCACTTCCATCGCGCGCAGGCCGGACGCCGCCCAGCTCCCTGCCGTCCATCCCTGCCTCTCACGTTGGCGCGTGCTTTCATGCTTGCCTGGCGTGACGCGGCGTGGCGTGTGGTGCAGACCTGACGCCATCCAACGTGCTGCTCAAGATGGGCGCGCGGCACGGCCAGGCCACCGTGGTGGCCAAGCTCTCGGACTTCGGGCTGTCCATGCGGCTGGGTCCCCAGGCCACGCACGTCTCCAACTTCAAGTCCGGCACGCCCTTTTACGTGGCGCCAGAGGTGGGTGCGCCGCCGCGACGCTTGTTTTGGGGAAAGGGCGCTCTGGCGGGTGGCCGCGGCCTCGCGCGTGCCTGTTCACGTGGCGCCAGACCTGCGCCCTGGGTGTTGGCTGCGCTCTCGGACGGGCACGCCGCATGCCAGAGGCATGGCAGCGGGCACAGGGTGCCAATGTGCGGACCGCAGATGCCTTGTTGCGACTGCGCTTTGCCTCGCCGCCGTGCCTCACGCCGTGCCTCGCAGGTGGTGTCGGAGCACCGCACCTCTCCGGCGGCCGACATCTTTGCCTTTGGCGTCGTCTCATGGTGCGGCGCGGCGCGGCGCTTGCGTGCGGCTGGCACGGCCGTCGCGGCGGCCGCTCGCCTCCCCCGGACGCGCACGCGGGGACAGCGGCGGCGGCGGCGGTGGAGGGGGCTGCACGTTGACGGGTCATGCCGGGCTGCTTGCGTGGCGCTTGCTTGCGTGGCGCTTGCAGGGAGGTGCTGACGGGCCAGCAGCCCTTTGTGCAGGCGCGCGACGGCGGCGAGGCGAACGAGTGGAACGAGCACTTCCCCATGTTTGAGGGCACGGACGTGCCAGAGGGCGTCGTCACGCTGGTGCACAGGTGGGCGCGGACGGGCCTGTGGGAGAGAGCGAGGGCAGGGAGGCAGCAGGGGCCTGCCACGAAACTGGGCACGGTTAGCCACCGCCGCGCCAACAGCGAGGGAGGCGGGTGCGCAGGTGGCGGGCAGAGGCGTGGTCATGAGGCCGTTGTGGTGGTGGTGCTGGTGCGCGTCTCTCTGCCGCAGGTGCCTGCAGCGGGTTCCGCGGCAGCGGCCCGGCGCGGACGAGTTGGTCCGCACGCTCATCTCACTGCTGGCGGCGCTCGGGGCGTGACCACGCGTGGCACCTCTTCTGTGCAGTGCTGTGCACTGACGAGGATTTGCGTTGTATTCGTGATGTGGCCGGCGCTGCGGGTGGTGGTGCCCAAAGCGGTGCTTGAATGCCTCAACCCACTTTGACGGACTGGCAGCATGGATGCAGCGTGGGTGCTCTGTGCCGGTGGAGACGCGCGCACTATGGTGTTGCATTCTGTTCCCACATCCTTTGGCATGACTTGGCAACCGCACTCGCCCATAACGCGCAGCGTGCTGCGGCGCGGGGAAGGCGGGTGTGGTCTGTGACGGGGCAGTGGGTGGTCACGGCTCCGGCTGGCGTTGCTTGAAGCCTGGGATGCGGCTTGCGAGGCTCCAGTGCTGTGCCCGGGTGTGCTTGCTTGCCTGCTTGATCTTGGCCTGGTCTGTGGACGAAGCGTGCTCTCTTGCGTGCACACTGTGCCTGCTCGTCTTGCAAGCGGCTCGTCTTGCAAGCGGCTGCAGCTTGCAGCCGCCACCTCCTCCACCAGCAGTCCTCGAGCGCCACTTGCTGCGCGCCACCCAGGAGGGATCCTCAGGCACGCGTGAGACACGCCAGGCAAGAAAGAGAAGAAAGGACGCCTCTCAGGCGTCGTGCGAGGCCCGCATCTCGACATCCTCTGAGCGCCGCGTCGCCGGCGGCGGCGGCAGCCCCGGGAGCGGCCGCTTGAGCAGGTAGGTGTGCATGAGCCCCTTGCCCTGCGGCCACGGCCACGATGCCAGCAGCGCCCACGAGCCGGATCGCGCCCGCCATCCCTGGATCCCGGGTCCCAGTGCTGTCAGTGGGGCGTCCCAAGGGCCGCGGGAAACGCAGGCGCACTGGGGCCGTCCCGGCTGCGCACAAGCCCCGCCCCGCCCGCGCCCTGCACATCCCGCCCCGGCCGCCTCACCTTGACCTCGACCTGCCCCCGGTGCTCGAACCACGCCTCGTGCGGCGACCCGGCCAGCAGGCGGTACGTGTGCTCGCTGATGTGCACCTCGCCGGGCACGCCCGTGCTCTCCATGCGGGACGCCGTGTTGACAGTGTCTGCGCGCGGCGAGCGCGGCGGCGCGCAGGAGAAGCAGCGGCACACTGAGCTCTTCGCGCGCCGCAAAGAGCCTCGCGATGCGCGACGCCGTGCCGGCGTCATGGCCGCCCCGCCCGAGTAGTGCGCGCAGGGGAAAAGGCGCCGCGCTCACCTCCAAACAGGCAGTAGCGCGCTGCGCCGGGGGCCCAGCCACACGCAGCACGCGAGCGCGGCGGCACACGTACACCGTCAGGTGAGGCAGAATTGCCGTCAGCGGCCAGTTGTCTGCTCAGTTGCCAGTGCGGCACACACCCCGCAGGCGGCCTGTCTGTCTCACCGCGCGTGGTGCCGACGATGCCGCTCATGACGCGGCCGCTGTTGATGCCCACGCGGATCTGCGGCCACGCGTGGGCATGGCCGTGGTTGCCCCCACCAACGCCACGTTCGTGGCGGCGCACCATGCTTAGCACACCCTTCCCGCAGCCTGCCCCACCACGCGTTCCTGCGATGCTTTCCTCTTGCATTGTGTCCCCTCCCCCTCGACCCTCCTGCCTCACCTTCAGCGGCCGTGAGCGAGCTACCTCCGCCCTGGTTTCCTAGGCCCCACCCACTTCACCCTCCTGCCTCACCTGCAGCGGCGCGCCCGTGAGCGGGTTGCGCACCGCCGCCGCCGCGTCCAGCATGTCGACGGCAAACTCCACTAGCTGGTGCGCGTGCACCGGCGTGGGGCTCAGCAGGCCCGTGCACGCCATGTAGCAGTCTGCGACAGGGGGTGCGTGAAAGGCCACACGTCGACTGCAATCGTGGCGCTGCGCCTCGCTGCACACACAGCGCCGCCTGCTCGCTGGCGTGCCGCCGGCCCCAGTCGCTGAGACCCAGTCATTTCCGCTTCCCCCTCCCGTCCACGCAGCACTGCACCGCACGCACCGCCAATGGTCTCCACCTTGAACACGTTGTGCCGCACGCACAGCGCGTCGTACGCCGAAAAGAGCTCGTGCAGCAGCACCATGACCTGCGCCACGCGCAGCACACGGCCGCGTCGCGCACGCCTCGCGCCGCGCGCACAGCGCAGCAAGCCCACCTCCTTGCCTCGCCGCGCCCGGCGGCGCGTCGCAGCTGCAGTGCAAAGAGGTGTACGCCGCACGCACAACTTGACCACGCTGTGCTTCCGGCGCCCTCCCCCCCCCCCCCCCCCCCCCCCCGGCC
>VFQP010003896.1_pt1 | contig 14541 bp, 17 predicted proteins | sample 3512351 | NCBI WGS metagenome assembly VFQP01 (sample SAMN10412372, study PRJNA504923) | tailings metagenome | isolation source: Relicate 1 Philex TSF1 revegetated site | place: Philippines: Tuba, Benguet | collected 2017-08-29 | reverse complement strand
TGCTGCCGGCCCGTGATGGACTGGGCGCGGCGCATGGCGGCGGCCACCTCGCTCTCAATGGCGGCGGTGGAGGACTTGGCGCTCGACTGCACGGAAAAGGAGCTGCCGGACGGCCCCAGGGACAGGCCCGGCGCCACGCTCTGGGGCGCAAAGGACTTGCTGGCAAACTCGCGCAGGTGCACCGGGCCCGCGCCGCCGCTGGCCACCGAGCCCTCGCCCTGGCCCGCCAGGAAGGGCAGCGCCGACACGCTGCCGTTGCCTCCGCCGTTGGCAAAGGGCGTCGAGTTCTTGGCGGCGGCCCCAGCGGCGGCGGCGGGGGCCGCCAGCTGGCCCGGCAGCCCCGCACCCGCCGCAGGGCTGAGCGCGGCGCTGCCCGGCAGCGCGTCGGCGTCGTCCTCCAGCCCCTCGCCGTCCTCGCCGCCGTGGCTGCTCTTGGTGTTGAGCAGGTTCTTGAAGAAGGCGCTGATACTCCTGCTCACGGACTTCTTCTTCTCGGGTGGGCCATGATGATGATGTTGCTGGCTCGTTGGCGAGAGCGCGAAGAAGTGCGCGTCAACATTCGCTCCGTCCGGCGCGTTGACCACGACCGAAGGCTTCCCGGTCGGCGTCGCTGTTGCTGCGAAGCCCCCCGCGGCTGGCGCCTGAAGGCTGCCAGGGAGCGGCCTGTTGGCCCCAGGCGCGACCCCACCAGCGGACGGATAGGCGTCGGCGCCCAGATGCGGCGCGCCTGGCTGGAAGAACATCTTGGCCACGGCCGCGCGAGTCTCTCGCGCGTGCGCTGGATGTAGCCCGCTGGAAGGCGCAGGCCTCTGGTGAGCCGTTGCCTGGGGCCCAGGGAGTCAGGCTGGCCACGCGGCACTCGCACACGCCGCGGACTCTGCCCTGGCGCGCGGGCGTGTGAGTGCTGCTGCTCTCCCTTTTCCTCCTGCTCTCTCGGCGTGTGTGCCTGGCCTCTTCCAGGTGCTTTGCCGTTCCCGCACGGCATCGTTTCTTGTACCGCAAAAAGAGGAGAGCCTTGACAGCTCGCGCGCGACAGCTTCGAGCACACAGGCCGTGATGGAGGTGCGCATCAGCACGCCGCCCGCGTCGAGCCTCAGCGAGCAGCGGCAGGAGCAGCTGCACCGCGTCGACTCCACCGCCGCCCACGCCTGGTGCGCCCTCTCGCTGTGCGCAGAGCGCAGATGATCAGCCCCAAAGCGCGCGATCCTGCACTGCGCCTGGCCTGCAGGACGCCCCAAGAGCTGCGAGCGCAGCTCCACAGCCCGGCCTGCTGCCTGGTGCTCGCCGAGGCGTCCCCCACGACCAGCCCACAGGCGGACGAGCCAGCAGCGCCAGGGCAGCTGTGTGGGTTTCTGCTGGCCATGGCCAGGTCGCTCACGGTCCACGTGGTGCGCCTGGTGGTGGCGCCAACGCACCGGCGGCGAGGCGTCGCGCGCCTGCTGCTCCAGGTGCGTGATTGTGAAGACCAGTGAGGAGTGGCGTCCTCGTGTCGGCGTCCTCCATGCCCATGGGCCACCCACAGCACTGTGCCGCCCGGGGTGGCCATGCCAATCTCGCAGCACCTCTTCCACGCCGCCACCACACGGCTCCGGTGCAGCTGCGCGTCGCTGCACGTGGCCCAGGACAACCTGGCCGCGCTGGCGCTCTACAGGTCCATGGGGTTCCAGGAGGACGCCGTGCTGCACGACTACCTGGCGCCTGGGCAGCACAGCCTGCGCATGCTGCTCGACGACCTGCCGCACCACCACGCGGGAGAAGCGCCCCCCTGCGCCTTGCTGCTGGACGAACGCACGCCATGACACGGCAAAAGTCGTGCCGCTTGCACTCGTCAAAACAGCTCAAGCAGCGTCAAGGCGCAAGGCGGCCAACGCCTCCTCCAGTGCTTGGCTCAGCAGGGACGGAGAAGCCTGATGGCGTGCGGACGCGCCTGCTGCTGCACCCTGCCGGCCAGCCGCTCGCACGCGCGTCGCACCTCCTCCTTGGCCGCGCCGTCGGCCGCAGCGCCGCACACGCGCCGCAGCAGCGCCCCCAGCTGCGCCAGCGCCTGAGCGGCGGCGCATGCCACCTCGTCGTCCCCGGGCTGCGCCGCGGTTCCTTGAGGATTGCTGGCGCTGGGGGTGGGCAGGCAGGCCAGCAACGCTTGGGCCGCCGGCTCCAGAGCGGACGCCACGCCTGCCGCTGACCCCGCCCACTCCTGGGCTGTGCTTGCGGGGAGGAGGAGCCCCAGCAGGCGCCCCAGCGCGGCGCAGCACGCCTGCCTCTGCTGCCAGGGCGCCAAGGCGCGGCCGACGCACTCGCACATTGCCTCCACGACCGACGGCGCGGCGGGGCCCTCGGCGTGCGCCGGCGGCGTGACCAGCCCCGCCTCAGAGGCGCCGAGCAGCCCCGCCTCCACGGCCAGGCACGCGCAGCGCAGGGCCAGGTGCACCGCCAGGTGCTGCTGGTCGCCCTGAGGCTCCTGCTGCTGCTGCTGCTGGGGGTGCTGCTGCGTGTGGTGCTGCGGCGCCGCCGCCGCCGTGTTGATGAGGCTGGCCAGGACCGCCGCCAGCTCCGCCCTGCCGGCGGCGTCCTGGCTACCCGACCGTGGCTGCTGCTGCTGCTGGTGCTGGAGCCGCAGCTGCAGGTGGTGGTGCAGGCACCTGGCCAGCAGCACGCGGGAGCGCACCGACCCCCGCAGCGCAGGCAGCGTGCACCGCACCGCCCGCACCGCCAGGCCCAGCGAGCCATCGTTGCCGCCCGCATCGTCCACGGGCAGGCAGGTGATGATCCTGCCCAGGACGGCGCAGGACAGGGCGGGGTGCGGCCACAGCTCAGGCCGGCAGGCGCGCAGCAGGGCGGGCGCCTGCAGCGCCACCAGGGCCGCGCCGCTCGCGTGGCCAGCGGCCTCCGCCAGGGCAGCCAGAGGCCCGGGCGACGGCTCCGCCAGGCCAGAAGCGACTGCGCTGGCCGCCTGCACTCCTGCTGCTGCTGCCGAGGGCGCGCCAGCGGCCCCGGCTGCGCCAGGCGGCGCGTCGTGAGGCACGTGCAGCACCAGGGCGTCCAGGTCGGTCGCCTGGGCGTGTGTGGTCAGGTGCAAGGCCGCCACCGTCAACCTGTGTGCGCGCACGGTGAGAACACAACACCAGTCCAGGCCCCAGCAACGGCCAGGACCACACTGCGCTGCTAACCACCCTGAGCTTCCCTCACCTGCAAAGGAGCTCGGGGTGCTGAGCCCACAGGCCTCCTGCGATTGCCTGCGCTGGCCGCTGCTCCTCCTCAAGGGGCTCCTCCTCCTGCCCTCCCTCGCCGCCGCCGGCGCGCGCCAGGGCCACCAGGTAGCGCACGGCGGCGCCCCGCAGCCGCGAGTCGCCCGTGTGCATCACGCACGGCCCCGCCTGGCTGCTGTCCAGCGCGCCGCACAGCTGCTCCAGGCACGGCTGCAGCGCCGCCGCCGGCTGCTGGCTGGCGCCCCTGCAAGCCAACCACGTGGCAGAGGCACACCACCACCTCACCCCACCGCACGCACGCACCGCTCCGCTCCTCAGGCGCCTGCCTCCCAGGCCCCCCCCAGCACCCAAGACGGCCCTCCACACCTGAGCAGCGCGGCCAGCAGGTCCAACATGCCCGCCTGCACCGGCGTGTCGGCGCTGGAGTCCTCCAGGCGCGCCAGCAGGGGCTCGGCCAGCAGAGGGGCGGGCAGGCACGTGGCCAGCAGGTGCATGCACTCCTGCACCAGACCGCACACCTCGGGGTCGGGCATGGCCCTGCGCCACGCAACACACCGCCACGGGCAGAGGCCACACAGTGGGATGTCATCATCGTTGGGCGTGCCACGGCGATGCGTGCTTGGCACTCTAGGGCGTGCAAGGGGAGGGCTCCCCACCCCCCACCTCACCTGCAGAGCGCGGGCACCAGCTTGTTGACGTGCTGGTGGGCGGCGTCGCGCGCCAGGGCCAGCATGGTGCGCAGCAGGTTGGCGGCCGCACGCCGGGAGTCGGCCTGCGCGCCGCCACCACGGCACCAGCACGCACCGCATGACGCCCCGACCCACACCAGAGCAAGAGCAGGGCGTCGTCCCACCCGCCCTGCGCGCCACCCCCCACCCGTGGCCGCACCTGCCAGGCAAATAGCTCGCTGAGCAGCGCGTGCAGGGACCGACCAAACTGCGCCTGCACCACGCGCGTGGCGCCCAGGCCCCAGCGGCGTGTCAGGGCGCCGGGAAGCTGCAGCCCCGCCGCGTCCCGCCGCCGCCACCTCGCGCGGCCCTGCTGCGCCGCCGGCGCCGGGGTCCCGCCCTCAGCGTCTTGCGAGGCCGACGAGCCTGCACGCGCGCCGCACGCGCCATTGGCGCACGTCGTCCTTCACAGCGCGAGCACCGGGGCACCGCGCTAAGCAACGTCCAGCAACCGACAGGCGCTCACCTGGTGCCGGCAGGCTGAGCGGCGCGGCGGCCCTCGCTGGCTGCTGCAGCGCCTCGGCCCAGCCCAGCGCGTGCGCCTCCTGTGGCAGGTAGGCCGTCACCTCGGCCAGCTCCTTTGCGTGCTCCTGCTCGTGCGCGCGGCCCAGCGCGTCGAGCGCGCGCACCGCCTCGTCCGCCACCAGGGGCGCCTTGTCGGTCAGCGCTGACAGCACGTAGGGCAGCAGGCGCGGCTCGTGGTCGATGCGCTCGCGCAGGTGGAGCAGCCAGTCCGCCAGCGTGCGCACCCACTCGAGCCGCACCTGCGCGCGGCGCCATCGGCCCAGGGAGGGTGGAGCGAGCCAGCATCACGGTCCCGCCTCACGACCGTAGGCGGGTGTCCCACGCGGGCCCTCTTCGCACCCAGGCATCCATTGTGGGCGGGAGGGTGTGGGCGGGGGGCGGGCGGCTCACCAGTGGGTGTGGGTCTGTGGCCAGCTTGCCGGCAAAGTTGACCTTGAGGTCGTCCCCGTAGAAGGCGGCCACAGGCACCACGTTGGGGTCGCGCCACGCAATCATCTCGAGGATCATCTCGTGCGCCGACTGCTCGCAAGGCATGGCGCGACGCAACGCGACGCAGGCAGCCACAAGGAGGGCGGTGAACCGAGGGAAGCGGCGGGGTTGTGTGGGCAGCCAGGAACGTGGTGCCTCGCCCCTCCCCCCCCCACACACACACACACGCACACCTGGTGCATGGTGGCGCGCACGGCCTGCAGCGCCGCGATGCGCGCGCGGTGCCTCTTGTGCGTGGTGAGCGGGAGGCACGACGCCACCAGCTGCTTGCTCACGCTGCCCAGCCGCAGCCCCAGCGCAGCTGCACAGCATCACAGCATGCCACCAGCACGACTCAGCATGGCCGGGTCGCACGCCACGCCCTTTCCTTCCCGCCACCCTCGCTGCCCCTGCATGGCCCCAAAGAAACCGCCCACGGGGAGGACGAGGCGTACCGTTGAGCTGCACCAGTGCCTCGCAGGCCACCACATTGATGTCGTGGAAGGGGTCGGCCAGCAGCTGCTCCACCAGCGCCACCACCTCGCCGGCGTACGCCGCCAGCGCGCGCGCACCCAGCGAGATGAGCAGCAGCACCAGCCGCGCCAGCACCAGCCGCACCTCCTCAGAGGGCTCGGGAAGCTGGGAGGAGCCCCCCACGGCCGCCCCGCCGGCCTGGGCGCCTGACCCCACCTGCGCGTCCCACAGGCGCATATGATGGTGTGAGTGACTTGAACCGGAGGCAAACGCCGCACGCCAGGTTGTGGTTGGCTGAGCGAGGAGCGAGGAGGGTGACCCAACCGGCGACGCACCGCACGCTGCCTGGGGATGATGCGCTCCTCCAGCACGGGCACGGCGTAGGGCAGCAGCGGCAGCACCGAGCCCGGGCAGGCCTGCGCCCACCCACCACGCGGCACACAGTCAGGAGTTGGGCACCCAGCTATGCAGCATTGCTGGTGTAGGTGCGCCCATTGCGCTGCCACGCCGACCCCAAGGTGAGACGGCCGCACCTGCAGCGCCAGCAGGAACGTGGCCACCGCCGACTCGCGGCACGCCTGGCTGGCGTCGTCAAAGCGCCTCAGCAGCGTCTTGCCCATGCTCGTCTCCACCAGCTCCCCCAGGAGCTCCAGGTCGGCGGCGCGCCCCGCTTCTGCTTCCGGACTGCCGACCGCAGCCGCTGTGTCACCGCTCGCATGGCTGAGGAAGGTGACGACTTCCTGCACGCGTTGACCCACGCGACAGCAGGACGTCCTGGGTGGGCTTTGCGCTCTAGACTGGGCATGGCACACAACACACCCCGCCACGCAGATCGCCCCCGCTCGACGTGCCTTGAGGGCTGCACAGGACTTGACCCGCACGGAAGATGACTCCGCCTTGAGACCTTCGACCAGGCGGGCAGCGTGCTGCCGCAGCGCGTCCTGGCTCTCCTGCCACGCGGGCCTCTGTGAATCTGAAGATGTCGGCCCCAAGGACGCGTCCGCGCCAGGCGCTTGAGAGTCTCGCTGAGACGGCGACGCTGAGGTGGCGCTGGAGGTGGTGGTGACGCGCTGGTTGCCTGTCGTCGGCGCGGCACTCGCCGCGGCCTGCTGCAGCGCCCCAGGCGCCGCTCGCAAGGCGCTGCCAGTTGGAGGAGTGTTGGTCTTGGCCTTGAGCTGGGCCCAGAAGGCGTCTACTTTGCTACCAGTGCTGCTCATCCTCCGCCGTTCTAGAACGATTGCACTGGCGGCTCGGCACTCAGGGCGCCCAACCCTGCCCGTGCCCCGTCCTCGTCCGCACACACACGCCCACGCCCACGCAGCAGGTTCGAGCATTTCCGTCGTTGATGCAAAACTGGGAGGCGACAAAGAGAGAGCAGCAGCAAGAAAAAGCACGAGTGGGGGCGCGAGAGCGGGTTCATGAGCTCGCCGACGCCAGCATGGCGGGCAGGCTCTCCTGCACCAGCTCGGTGGACCCCAGCACGATGGGCGAGCGGTGCGTCATGCCGGTGATGGCCACGTCCAGGATGCCTTGCGCGCCGTCGCTCGTGGCGCCACCCGCCGCCTGCGCGCCCACGCACGCGCCCGCACTCCCGTCGTCAACACCTCGCACAGGTGATCACGAGCCCTGCGTCCGCGCCCTGCTGCCTCCATCCCATTTCCCCTTGCTCCCTCACCTCGATGATGAGCGACAGGGGCGCGCACTCAAACACCATGCGGAGCTTGGCCGGCGCCTTTTTGGACGCCGGGTTGACAAACACGCCGCCACCCTGCAGCAGGGGCACACACGCGGCGGCGGCCAGCTGTCAGCTGCTGGGCGCCCGCTCCTGAGCACCGCCCCCACCACACGCGCCACATTCGCAGTTTCGGGGGGCAGCGCACCTTGGCGATCATGTGGTGCACGTCTGGCACCATGCCGCCCGTGTAGCGCAGCGTGAAGCCCCGGTCGATCCAGGCGTCCACCAGCTGCCGGTACACCTTGTTGTGCGCGCAACTGCAACCCAGGACACAACACGCGCGCGACAACCACCACCACCGGGGTGATCCTCGTGGGGCAGCCCACGGCAGCCTGCGGGCCTCCCCCGCACCCCGCTCCGACGCGCTCAAGCCCAACAACTCACCACCGGATGTTGGCGGGGGCGAACACCGCCTTGGTGGGCGCCAGGCGGATGGCGGCCTGCTGAGGCGCCGTTGGCGCCGCCGCCGCTGCTGCATGCGCGTGGCCGTTGGCCTGCGGGGGGCCCCCGTTGGTGGCTGGCGCCGCTGCTGCTGCTGCTTGTGCTGGCGCGTGGGGCGCGGGCCCCAGCATGAGCTTCCACTCGCCATTGCTGGCCAGGATCCACTGCTGCACCACCAGGGACGAGGGGTCGGCGCCGCTGCCCGTGTCCCCCGCCGGAGGGCAGGCCCACACCAGCAGCGTGCGGGGGCCGTACACGGCGTACGCCGCCGCCACCTGCTCCCGGCCGCGCCGCCCCACCACGCCGTTGCCCGGCCACACGCCAAAGATGGTGCCCACAGAAAAGTTGGCGCCCACGATGGAGGAGCCGTCCAGGGGGTCAAACACCACCTGAACGGCGGCATGGCAACGTCACGCGGGAACTCCATCAGTCGCACGGGTGAGCGCAGCCTCGGGGAGCCGCTGATGAGGCGTGCCCGTGGCCCGCCGCCGCACCGTGAAGGTGCCATCGCCCTGGTGGGGCATTTGCCGCAGCTCGGGCTGCTCCTCGCTGCTGGCGGCGCAGCAGGCCGAGCAGCTCGCTAGCCGCTCGAAGATGAGCTCGTCCACCGCGCAGTCCACCTGCACGTGTGCGGCGCGCGACGCATCGCGGCAACCCGTCGCGTTGGGGGCTGCAGGGATGCGGCACCCGTGGACACGCTCCCACGCTTGCAAGCAATGGCACGAGTCCACGCTGCTCCTGCCACGCTGCTCCTGTCCCCAGGACAAGCTGCTGCGGCGAGCTTCCGCGCGCAGGCACGCTCACCGCCAGCTGCTTGTCCCCGAACGTGTTGGTCGCTCCGCTCTGCAGCACCTCCCCTGCGTCGCCTTGGTGCTCCCTCAAGATCACCTGCAACGCGTGTGAGCAGGCGCCCCTGCGCTGGTGAGCGCGCTGCAGCCCGCTTGCTTTGCGGGCTGAGCCGACTCAGCGTTCGCCAGGGCGGCTGCCAACGCGAACGAGCACCGCTCAAGGCCAGCACGAGCCCATCGAGCCAATGCGTCACTGTGGCACGCGGAGAGCGGGGTGAGGCGATCTGCGCGCCCGAGCCGGGCCGACTGAGCGCGGGCGCTTTTGCCAGCTGCAGAAGACTCACGGAAATCTCTGCCACCGTGGACGCAATCGTCTCCAGGACCTGAGCCAGCTGCGGGTCGCGCTGCTGCTTCAGCCACGCCTTCATCGTCTCGCCGGCCATCGTCTGTGCTGCGAGACCAGGGCTCCTCTGCCGCTCGCTCGTCTCAGGCTGCCACACACACCGCTCTCCTGGGGGTCTAGCCACGCACGCACGAGTCCTGTAGGCCGTGAGCGAGCGCGCTCTCGAGCTTCTCCTCAAGCCCGCGCTGAGCCCGGTAGCCCATGCGAGACGACAGAGACAGCGCGCTGAACAGAGGGAGAGGCGAGAAGACGCCATGGGCAACAGCGACGGTGCAGGTGGGTGAGCTCCTGCCGCAGCAGCTTTGGGCTCAGGTCCCACGGCCCGCAGATCTCGCCACGTCCAAGCGCGCTGTGCGCCGTGCAGGTGGTGCTGGGTCCCCCTCGCCGAGCCAGATCCAGCTCTTCGTTTCCGTGCGCAAGGGCAGCGAGTGGCCGCCCAGGACGGTGGACGTGAGGTGCGGTGGACGCTGCGCCCAGGGTTGCCTGCCCCGTCCTAGACGTGCTCGGGCGCCTCTCCGTTCGCCAGGCTCAGGCACTTGCTCTGCTGCCACGTGCTGGCGTCGAGCAGGGTGTCGTACGAGAGCACGCTGGGCGACCTCCGCGCGGCCGCGGCCGACAAGCTGGGCATCCCCGTCGCGGACCTCCAGCTGTGGCGCCACAAGGAAGAGCTGCGCCCCGGAGACAACGACAGCAAGTGCGCGTCGGTGCCTGGCCCACTGCGGGAGCTCTGACTGGCCCAGAGGGGGCAGGGACTCGCTGCACTGACCAGGGGCCCACCGCCTCACGCACCTGCCGCCACGGCGCGCAGGACGATGCTCGAGCTGGACGTGCACACGGGCTTTGGCTGGGGCGGGTGGGACCTGAGCGTGCCCCCCGCGTACTGGCCCCCAGCCAAGCCGGCCAGCGACGCGCCCAACGCCCCGCTGGTGCTTGACTGCTGAGACGCTGATTCGTTGCACGAGGAGCGGGAGTTCGTGCAAGGTGCAAGGGGACGAACGAGGTCGCAACGAGAAAGCTTCCCAAGTGGGCGTTGGATCGCTGACTGCGCCTGGCCGCGCGACAGCACGTCACGTCGCGTCACGCCGCAAACACGCGCTCCAGCGTTGTGACGGGCTGCAGGAACGCCACCAGTGCCGTCACGTTGTCGTTGGTGCCTGCGAGCGCACCAGGGCAGCACCACAGATTGACCACGCCATCGCACGCCCGCCCTCAGCGTGCACAGCAGGCCAGCCACAACCCCGCGCAAGCAAAGCGCACACGCACCCGCGTCCAGTGCCTCTGCCACCAGGCGCCGCGCCGCCATGCCCGGATGCTTGACCGTGTCTGCCAGCAGGCGCGCCACCACGCCGTCCCCCAGCACGTCCCACAGCCCGTCGCTGCCCAGCACCAGCCACCCGTGGCGCGCCGACAGCTCCACCTGGGTCACCTCGGGCTCACTCGTCAGGCCCGTGCCCTGGCGTGCCAGGGACGGGGAGTGCGCCGGGGGAGGAGGGAACGGCCGCAGGTCCTTGGCGTCATAGTCGCCCACGCTGCGGCTCACCTGCACACGCGCACACAGCGCGCCACCACCACCACACACGCCAGGTCACGCGTCGGCCCGCTCACCTCTCGCATGGGATTCGCTAGCAGCGCCCACACCAGGGCGAGCGACGAAAGGTGCAGCTACCTGCAGCCCGCAGCCCGGCAGCCTCCAGCCGGCGCCCTGCCCGTGCCACACGGGCGCGCTGAGCCCCTGCGCCCTCAGCCGTGCCCGCTCGCTGGCGCTGGCCGCCGCGTGCGCCCGCGTCAGCGCCACCGTCTGCCCCTCCGTGACTGGCGCGCCCGCCTCCCCGCCCAGCGCCTGCGCGGTGGAGGCGGGCAGCGTGCCCAGCACGGCGCGGCCGTCGCCCACGTTGGCCACCGTCAGCACGCCGCCCGCCAGCAGCGCCACCGTGGCGGTGCAGCCGGGGAACTGGCGCGCCACCAGCGGCGACGCGCGCAGCGCCGCGGCAGAGTGGCTGTGCGGCAGGGCGCCGGCGGGGCCCGGCGGGTGGCTGCCCGGCTCCAGGCTGCCCGTGGAGCCGTGGTGGCCCAGGGACGGGGGCGCTTGCTGCTGCAGCGCGGCGGCGCGCCTCTCCGCCTCCCACCGGGGGAAGCACACCTCTGCAGGCACACAAGTCCACGTCGCCAGGGGCGCACGCAAGCGTGAGGTCGGCGTGTGCCCACCGTGCGCGCATCAGAGAGAAGGCACAAGCGAGCCAAGGGGAAGCAAAGGGCGTGCGCTCACCTTGCTCCAGCGCCAGCAAGGCGGCCCGCAGCCCCTGAGCCAGCGCGCCCCGCAGCACCGCCCCGCCCAGCGCTTGCGCCCCGCCCCGCCGCTCGCTGAGGTGCGCGCGCACGCGCCGCCCCACCTCGCGCCGCACCAGCCCCGCCACCTCGCGCGCGCACGCCTCGGCCGCCGCCGTGCCCCGGTGCCCGTCAAACACGGCAAAGAGCGCGCAGGGGCCCAGCTGCTGCAGCGCCAGGCGCGCCGCGCCCCACGCCTCGCGCACGCCAGGGGGCGGCTCCGCCCCCTCCTCCTCCCCCTCACCGCGGCAGGGCTCTGCCGGCAGCAGCGTCCAGTCAGGCAGCAGCACGTGCCGGTCCTCCCACGTGTCCCGCCCACCCAGCGCCTCCACCACGCCCGCCGCCACCACGCCCCCCGCACCCCCAGGCGGCCCCTGCGGCGGCAGCGGGGCGGGGGCCTCAGCCACCACGGCGCAGTCCCAGTGCCACACGCCCGCCTCCCGCAGCTGCCCCAGCCACGCCTCCAGCTCCACGTCCACCACGCCACCCGCCCCGTCCCCCCGGCCCTTGCTCCCCGCCGCCGCCGCCACCACACCGCCAGGCGGCACGTCCACCTCCATCATCACCACGTCGCCGTCGCCCCGCTCAAGCCGCAGCGAAGCGTCGCCGACGCCGCCGCCAGCGGCGCCCTCAAGGCCGCCCCCCCGCGCCCGCTGCCTTTGCTGCCTCTGCTGCGCCCTCCATGCGGGCAGCACTGCGCGCTGGAGGTGCAGCAGCTGCTCCAGGAGCTGCGGGGCCGAGGGGCGCGCCTGCACGTCGTGCGCCCAGCAGGCCTCGAGCAGCTCGCACCACCCGGGGGGCGTGGGGCGCTGGGGCAGGCGCGGGCGCAGCCCCTCGCCAGCCACGGCCGCCGCCAGCTGCTGCCTGCAGCGACGCAGCAAACGGGTGGAGGGGGTAAGCGAGTGCGCGTGGAGGGCGTGGTGGGCAGGCGTCCTGAGAGGTGGCCGCACCGTGCTCCTCCCGCGCATTGGTGGTGTCACCTCACCTGGTGTACCCGTGGTCGAGCACTGTGTGCAGGCCGGGCGGCCCGTCGCGCGTGCAGTCCGAGTAGGGCCGCGTGCGCGTGGTCAGCTGCAACACACGCAACACACACTCTGTGTGGTGAGCGCCACGCGGCGTCGCTCCTGACTGGCATCCCGGCCACCCCCACGCCACCCCATCCCCCTCGCTGCTCACCTCGTTGAGCGTGACGGCCAGCGCAAACACGTCGCTGGCGGCGCTGTGCGGCGCGCTGTGCATGAGCAGCTCGGGGCCGCAGTACTCCTGCGTGCCCACAGCGTCCTGCTTGTGGAACCCGCCCGTGGGCCGCGCCAGGCGCCGCGCCGCCGTGCCGCCGCCGCCCGCCTGCACCGCCGCCTTGACCTCGGCGGCCCACACAGAGGGAGAGCTGGCCACCTGCAGCGCGCCAAGTGGGGGAGCGCGTGTGGGCACATGTGAATGCGCTGCCTGCGCGCTTGCGAGCGCACGAGCGAGAGGCCAGGCACGCCCCCTCCCTGGCCAGGTGTCCACGAGAGCCGGGCGCTGACCTGCAGGTCCTGCTGGTGGCAGGCCAGGCCCAGGTCCGACAGCAGCACGTGCACGCCCGACGCGCCGCCCTCCTGCTCCTCGCCCTCCTCCTCCTCCCCGCCGCGTTCCTGGCCGGCGCCCGGCGCAGAGGTGCTGAAGGTGCTGCTGGCCACCAGCACATTGTCCGTCTTGATGTCCCTGTGAATGGGGGGGTGAAGCACACGTGCGGCCACACACACAGGCTTGCCCAGGGCCCTGACACTGTTGCCCTGACGCAGATGCCGTGGGTGTGTGCATGGCGTGCACGCAGCTGTGCAGGCCCCGGCCAGCGCACCTGTGCACCACTCCTGCCGCATGCAGGCGCGCCAGCGCCGTGGCCAGCTGCACCGCCACCCTGAGCACGGCGCCCCACACGGGCCGCCAGGCGGGCGTGGCGCCGTACAGCAGGTGCGCCAGGCTGGGGCCCGACAGAGGCATCACCAGCATGTAGCCGGGGGGGAGGCAGCGGGCGCCTGCACAGAGGGCGAGCGAGGACGAGGCGTTCGGCGGGCCAGCGTGCGTGCACGGGGGCAGTGGTGGGCCTGTGGGCGAGCGTGCGGGACTGCACGACGGCGCACGTGCGCACCGAGCAGGGGCATGATGTGGTGTGTGTGGTCGCCCAGGTCGCTCATGAGCTCCACCTCATGCCTGAAGCGCTCCATGTCCGCCGTGGTGCCCAGGCGCGGCACCTTGACCGCCACCGGCTGGCCCTGCCACCTGCGCTCAGCAGGTGAGCAGAGCCGGGGCAGCGAGCATCTCCCGCCGCGCGCGTGCCACCAAGATGAGGCAGGCCTGAGCAGCGCTGCGACGTGAGAGGTGCAACTGCTTGTGGTTGTGGACGTTCGAGCAGGAAGGTCGCCAGGGCGGCACGGCGAGCGCGGCGTCCACTCACGTGCAGAGCACCACCTTGCCCTGCGCGCCCTGAGCCAGCACGCGGCCACCGCTGAAGCCAGTGAGGTCCGCCGCGTCCAGAGCCAAGGGCCGCGAGGACTGCTGGCCCAGCGCCCGCGCCTGCAGGCTCAAGCCACACGCGCGCTCGCGGCCGCTCGTGAGTGCGCCACTCACTTGGCCACTGGCGCCCGGGCCTCGCACGTCCATGCAGCTGCGTGTGTGACACGCCTCGATGCTGTGGCCCTGCTGCCAGAGGAGCCTCGCCACGGGTGCGCGGCTCGCGGCTCACCTTGCCCATATCGCCGCGCCGAACAGCCTCGGCCATCATTTGCAGCGCCGTCCTCGTCGGGAGCAGCGCAGCGCCGTCAATTGCGCCGTCGCGGCCCGCCTGGCTCGCCTGCGTGAGCGCCGCGACGCTGTGCTGGCCATCAGCCAACATCTGGTGGCCGTGCGCCACGCCGTCGTCAGGGGCCATCCTCGCGAGTCTGGTGACTCGGAGCTGTCTCAGCTGGTGGTGTGTGCTGCCTGCGGAGGTGCTCGTGCCCCCGGGGTCCGCAACCCCATGCGGGCACGCACACGGAGCCCCGCAGAAGCAGCAGCAGCAGCAGGAGGGTCGGCCACTGAGCAGCAGCTGCAGCAGCAGCACACGAGGAAGACCTTGCCGCAGCAGGCGCTTGCGAGGATGTCGACCTTCGAGACTGGGCACCAGGACCAGGTGCACGACGCGCAGCTCGACTACTACGGGAAGCGCCTGGCGACGTGCTCCTCGGACAAGACGATCAAGATCTTCGAGGTGGTCGGCGAGCACCACACGCACGTCGCCGATCTTCGCGGGCACGAAGGGCCGGTGTGGCAGGTCGCCTGGGCGCACCCCAAGTTCGGCTCGCTGCTGGCGTCGTGCTCATTCGACCACCGCATCATCGTGTGGAAGGAGGCGCAGGAGGGCCAGTGGCAGCAGGTGCGGAGCGATCTCCCAGGTTCTCCTCCACCTCGGCAGCTCTGCAGCTCTGCG
>VFQP010003895.1_pt1 | contig 14547 bp, 26 predicted proteins | sample 3512351 | NCBI WGS metagenome assembly VFQP01 (sample SAMN10412372, study PRJNA504923) | tailings metagenome | isolation source: Relicate 1 Philex TSF1 revegetated site | place: Philippines: Tuba, Benguet | collected 2017-08-29 | reverse complement strand
TGTGTGTATGTGAGAGTGTGTGTATGTGAGAGTGTGTGTATGTGAGAGTGTGTGTGAGAGAGAGAGGTTTCACAATGAGAGTCACGTTCACGAAGGCACCCACCCACCACCACCACATCCACCACCACCACCGCACCCACCACCACCACACCTGGGCAATGATTTGGTGTTCTGATATATACGCCACGCTGTGTTTAGCTCCCTTTCAACATACTTTAGCTCAAACAAGTGCCGAAACACCAGCTGATACTGCGTCAGGCTCTGCTCACTAATAACCACACTGAGCGGCCAATCCACTTTGTATGTGAGCAAAAACGCCTCCCGACCAGTGCGAGCCTGCAGCAGCTTTTGCTCTGCTGGGTTGGTGGCAGCATCCCGGGGGGTAACTCCCCCACTGGTGCCTGGGAGGAGGGGGCCGGGGGGGCCCTGCCCACCAAAGGGGGCCAGCTTGATGTTGGGCAAGACACGCTCCCCTGCACGGCGCACCCCTCCTGGCATGGTTTCTGGTACTCGGAGGATGTGTTTGAGCATGCCCAGGAGGGATCGGTAGTCTAGGAGGCATTGGAGGTCTTCACTGTTGGGGTCACTTGCTGCTGAGGACGTGCGCACCGCTGTTTGTTTGTGTGTGTGGGGGGGTGGTTGTGGGGGGGGTGTGCATGGGTGGTGTATATGTGTGTACTGTGTATATGTCATTTCAATAGACACCCCAATCGCCCACACCAGTACATCACCCCCATCACCCTCTAGTGCATCACCCCCACCACTCTCTTGTACATCACCACCCCCGCCCTCTTGTACATCACCACCCCCGCCCTCTTGTACATCACCACCCCCACCACCCCCTTGTTAGGTGGTACATACCAAGGTCAAACATTGCTTGCAGTCGCACCAGTGACACCTCATGTGCCCTCTTGTTCAGCTCCTCCTCTGCCATATCCACAAATGCAAGCAGCAGGTCACCCCGGTCACATAAGAAATAGTGCTTGAGACTGGACAGGCGACTCATGAGGCCAAGGTTGTGTTTCATGACTGTGAGTAGTGCTGCACTCGCACCACGAAATGCCCTGGGTGTGGGTGGTGTGTGTATGTTGGTGTGTATGGTGATGTGTATTGTGCAATGTGGTGTGTGCAATGTGTGGTGTGCAAGCATCAGAAAAAACCTACAGGAAATAAAGACCACCACAAAACCGACCCCTACCTATGTATTTGTTGTATGTGCACCCCATGTGCATCATACTGCAGTGTCTCATGTGCCTCCAATGGACTTTTGGGTTGCCGTCCACATTCTCGTATAGCATTGAGGTATTTCCCAGTAGTGAGCACAGTGTCACGTATGGCATACAGGAGCTGTGGTACGTCATACACCTGTGTAAAAGGATGGGGGGTGGTGCTCCTGAACTAAAAAGTGTGTAGATGGTTGTGTATGGTAGAGAGTATGTGGATGGTGTGTGTGGGAAGGGGGAGGAGAGCAGGCACACAACCCACCCACCCACCACGTACCAGCATCCCCGTCTCATCATACACAGGTTCATTTGTATTTGCATGAAACTTGACCCGCAGTGTATATTTATGCAGCCAATAGGCAGACTGTTCATCTTCACTGAGTGTTGCCTTGGTCACATCCCTGTCCTCCTGCACCATAAACTCCCCATAGGGGTCCTCCACCAGCCCCTCACACATCCACCGCTGCAGCATCACAAAATAGGGACGTGCAGCGTCTTGGAGGAGTTGCTGTACCACCCGAACAGCCTGCACATCACCTGCTGCTGCTGTTTGCTGGGTGTGGAGGAGGTCTAGGAGACCTGCACCCTTGAGGTTGTGTGTGGAGGCTTGGGCGGCAATGGTGGCAAGGAGGTGGAGGGTGACGAGTGGCTGTTGGCAGTGGTACCATAGGGCCTTGAGGGGTGTTGGGGAGGGGGGGGGCTTGTAGGAACAATTGATGTTGTGTGGATACCACTACACATCAGCAATGTCATCATCATCATTGTGGACCTCTCATACACAGCAGCAGCAGCACCATCACAAAACACACAGCATCATCACCACCCACCACAGTACCACCCACTACCATACCTGCAGTGTCAGCTTTCCAATACGCAGCTGATGTTCCAACTGCATCACCATCACCTCCCAGTCATCCAACAACCCCCGCATACAGGCAGCCACTGCTTGGGCTACAAGGCCCCACCCATACCCTGAACGTGTTTCCACAAAACGTTGTATCACTGCTGTGTACTCTGCAAGGGGAAGCAACTTGGACACCAGCTCCTGGTGATTTGTGTGTGTGTGTGTGTGTGTGTGTGTGTGGTGTGTGTTTGTATAGTTTTTTGTGTATGGGTGTGCAGTTGTATGGGTGCACTGTGTGCAAGTGTGACAGAGAGAGCATGGTAATGCGTGCTAGGGAACAACACACACACCCCACCACCACCACTACAAGAACTACACATTCTCACACCACCATGACAACTACAACAAGCACATAACACACCATAAGGGATGGGTCTAGTTGGCTGTCCATGTGAAAGAGTACACTACCACTATCATCATACTGCATGGCATACACATATTGACCATTGAACCCAACAAATGCATACAACAGATCATTGACCACTGTGTATAGTTGTAGGGTGGGTGATGGGTGTGCATGGTGTGCATGGGTGGTGTGGATGTGTGGGTGTGAGGCATGTCAGAATATGTGTGTTAATCTGTACAATGTCAGGGTGTATTGTCTCTGTACACGAGTAGCATATCAACCCAGCCATACCCAAGTATTCTTGTACAGCAGGGGGATAGCTCTCCAAGTCATCACAACCATCAGGACGCTCCACCTGCGTGTGTCAAAGTGTACATGATAGTGTGTGCACATTTTGATGTACGCATAAACATACATGCATGGTCACATAGCATTATCAAAAACAGAAAACGAGACAAGTACATCACCAACCCCACAACACCACTACCAGCAAGAGGAAATCAGTGGTTTGGTATTCACGAGCGCTCCACCACTCTGGCATCAGGGGACAGTGAGGGGGGCCCTCTGGTGGCTGCCCAATCAAAAACAAGTCACCACACACAGGCAACGAGGGGCCCGTCTTGTATGCCTCAATGCGCTTGGTGCGTAGGCTTTGTGTTAAACGAGGTCCGCCCCCATTGGTAGGATTACCCCCATACTCCCAATACGGCTGTTGCCCAGCACCATTGTCTGTAGCAGTACCATTCTCTACCCCCCCTACTGCTGCAGCGTGTGTGGGATGCCAGTGGCGGCTACCTAATCCCACCCCGGGCATTGCATCAGGGGCCACCCTCCCCGCCTCATACTGCATGTCTGCCGCATCATCTGCGCTGTACTGTACACCCCCATCCAGCGCATCGTGTGAGCCAAGGTCTTGGTGTGCATCCCGACCATCGCCATGTGCCCCATGCATTGATGGGGTTTGGCCACCGCCACGCCCAGCACGTGCTGCAGCAGCACGAGCCTCCCTTGCTGCCATTCGTTTGCTGAGTTCCTCCTTGCTAATTTGTCGTGCGCGTGAGCTTGCGGTGGTGGTCGTGCGCGTACGGGGGCCCGGGGACACGCTGGGTACCATGCCGGCCCCTCGCGGCTCGGGGGAGCGGCTCCTCCCAGGGGTCCTGCTCGTCCCCAACCCTGCTGTCATTGTTGTAATGATGGGCTTGGCAATCCCAACACCGGGCAATGCCAAGGGTGGCACCAAGTCTCGACCTGTGCCCCCCATGCTGGGCGAGGGGGCCATGGTGGTGGTGGTGGCACCATCCCCAGCGGCGTTGGCCTCATGTCGGAGATCAAACAAGGGGTTTTTGGTGGTCCCTGCAAGACGAGAGGGGCCTGCTGCTTGGGCTGTTTGGGCTAGTGGTGGTGCTCCAGCAGCATCACCATGGTTGGGAAGCAAGGGTGATTGAAACAAGCGCTGCGGGTGCACGGGGGGCCCTGCTGCTACATGAGGGGCCCCCTTGCCTGCGACGGAATACAGCTGCCCACCGGGGGTGGTGAGTGGGGTGGCGGGAGAGGCCCCAGGGGCAAAGGAGAGGCGCTGTACGCTCATGGGGGTGGCGGCTGCCATGGCTGTGGTGGATCCGGGAACTGCAAGACACCCTGCGACACGCTTGTTGGTCATGATGTGATGCAACACCACTGCAAGTTCATTGACCAATGGAGTGCTGTGGGTGAGGTGGGATACATGATAGTGTATAACAATGTACAGCATAATAATGTGCACACACATACTTGGAGGATTTGAGTTCGTTGTATTTGTCACTCAAGGCGGTGTCTGCCTTTTTGAAAAATGCACGTGCCTGCTGTACCGCCTGTACGTGTATGTTACCCCAGATGAATACAAAGGGATTCTTATGAAGCTTTATGTGGTAGCAAGCAAACACACCTCAGGCTTAACGCCAGCCTTTTGGGTGACCAACAGCTCCACTGCAGCATCATGCAGTGTTTGCTTCACAGCACCACCATGCAGTTCCTGGAAGATTTTAGCTATTTCTTCTTGACGATCTGAGCTCATTGTGATTCACGTCGTTGGCTGTGTTCGGTTCATCAGCAGCATCTGCACACTAGAGAGCGTTGTTGGCTGCGTGCGGACGCATGGTGCTGTCGTGTATCTGTGGTCCCTTGCTCGAGGAACACAAATGAGCAACACAAACGAGCCTCGAAAAGTATAAATTATGATGAGATCGCAACTCGATATTGCCACGTTGTATGTTGTTCTATGTTACTACAGCAATGTGTAAGCAGAATGCATAGCCAAGGGAAGAAACACGTGTGAAAAAACTCACATGAAATCATAATCGTCGTCGTCTGCTGCATCATACTGGTAATCATCCAGCCCCGCACTCCCACCAGACTTGCCCACATTCAACTGCTTCTTCTTGGTGTCTGTGTGGATATGGCAACACCATGCAGATACAGATACGGATCAAGAATGGCTGATAGCAAGGATACAAGCACTCTCTCATCCCCATACTCTCTCATCCACCTAAACAACACATACTCTTTGCCGCAGCAGCCTTGGCTGCTGTTTCCGCCTTGAGTTTGTCTGCTCGTACACCTGCCACACATGTTTCTACATCTTTCGTCTCTTGCACAGACAAGGGAATGAGTGCCTGCTTGACAACCTGCATGCGAGAATGCAACACATCGCCATGTGTAACACCATGTGTAATCATCGTGCCTACTCTCACCCAGTACCTGCTTGAGCAACAACTTGTAGTGTGGTGATTTCTTATGTGGTATCAGGTATTTGGCCACCAGTGCCTCTGCATAGTGTTCGAAATCCTTGGCAGACTTGGGGAGCATGCCATCCAGGTCTGCTGCTGCTGCTGCACCAAACAGTTCTTGTGTTGCTGCATAATCTGCCTCCTCAATCAACCTGTTGGTATATATTTGCATACACACGTTTGTATGGTCTCCAGTGCTCGCCTTTATCAACAAGACACGAGAAACAACACTCCCATCAACACAAACCGTTGCTTTCGCAGCTTTTCGGCAAGGGGGTCGTCCAGGGGTGTGTCGTCGTCAACATACACCCCTCGTGATTCATCATATTTGGATATGGTGACCTTTTTCGATTGTGATTTTGGTACAGACCACTTGGGCTTGTCTTGTTCCTCGTCCTCTCCCTCAAACTTGGATGGGTCTGGCTCTCCGCTCAACAACTTGGATCCCTTTGTCTGCTCTCCATCCACACCATTGGCACCAGGGGGGAGTTGTGGCTCGAAATCTGGGCGCGTGGAAGAACAAGAGTGTATAACAAGCCACCATCTGTTGCCACATGTTGCTCTTGCTGCACATACCCTCGTTTTCCCAATCTTCCCAATCGTCAGCCATGTTTGCAATATGTGGTCAAGTTGTTTGTCTGCAGGAGTTGAAAACAGGTGGTGCTTTGGCGAGTATGCAGATTGGACGGCGTGCAAGTGCGATGTGTGTGTAGCAAGGGACTTTTAATCAGAGGTAATCAGTGCGTGTAGAGATGGAGAAAAACCATAAACAATCAAATAAAAACAAAAATCAATCAACACCTCCCTGAACGTCCTGTGCTGCAAAACCAAGTCCCTGTTGCTCACCAAGGCGTTGCAACAATTGTTCGCGCAGCTGTGCACCCTTGGTAGATTGCATCTTCTTGTCTGGTGTTTTCAGTATGTACTCATCCAACCCGCCCATGCGTATGATACACCTGTGGTGTGTGTGTGTGTGTGTGTGTGTGTGTGTGTGTGTGTGCGCGCGCGTGTGTGTGTGTGTGTGTGTGTGCGCGCGTCTATGGCATCTGTATATCATGGCTGGCACATGTGTGGCAACATGTTCAATGTCTGCTGCTGCTGGCATTGACTGCACCGACCAGAGTGACGGTCAACCACCACTGTGCAACACCATCCCGTACACACAATACCCCCAAACACAACCCATGCACTCCTTCAAGGCCATCTTCCCCACCTAGCACATACCGCAATGCATAGGGTGTCACCCGTAATGGCACCATCTCATCCAGGATCTCACTATACAAACGCTTGTTTTGAACATTGGGCTTCCACTTTCGTCGTGTTCTGTGTATGAAATGTTGATTGCATCAAGTATAATGTACACAGTGCTCGCCATCAACGTGTGCTGCCTCAGATTGCATACTTGTTGCCTCCTTGCTCGCTAATCCTGTTGCCAAAAAGCACCTGTCTGCCACCAAACAACCCACGTAGTGTACGCTTTGCAAATGCTCGTGTGATAAACTCGATGGGGAGCATGATAGGCGGTCAAGAGGTGATGTTGGCCTGGGAGATGTGTGGGTGTTGGCTGTTGTTGTTGATGATTTGGTTATTAGCGTGTATGTACTCACTTACATTATTTTTGCTTGTGAAAAATCCATCTCAGGGTGTTGCGACATAAACTGTTGCAATATCTGTTGCTTGCGCATTTCATCCGAGGTGGGCTTGCCCATCTGCTTTTGCCGCTGGTCCCACATCATCTTTTCCACTGTTGCCCGCGTCTCCCCATCCAAATCTGTCAGCTTGCTGTTTTCCGGTTCAACCTTGGGAGGATTGAGTGGGTGGGGTATGTGGGATGTGCGCTTTACGTATACTGCATGTGGCCATTCACACGAATACGTGCACCCATCATGCAACACACACACCTGTTGTACATCAATTTCTTCATCACCCTCAATCACCGTCGACCACCAGCACATGCCCTCCTGCTTGCATAGAGTCACCTCGATCATCTTGTTGTCACTAATCGTCCATGCACATTCCTCTGGTTTAACTGCAGCAAACAGGGCTCCATCAACCACCGGTGGCTGCCCCTTGACGCCAACCCGCAGATGCTTGCGTGCAATGTGGACATCACATGCACGACCCTTGGTGCCTGGTGGTACTGGGACCCACACGGTCACCTCTGCCAATGTTTGGGTGAATGAATAGTTGCTGTACACCGCGCCATTGCCCGCTGTGGGTTCTGTGTTGACATGGTGTGGGATAATGCGACATTGTGAGGGTGATGATGATGATCATACAAACCACCACGTACTCAGTCCCTTGGGTTTGCTTTCCTGTTTTTCCTCATCTTCACCATCCACATTCATGGCTTCTTCTTTTGGTTGCTGTGTGGCTGCTGCAGGGGGTGTTGATGGCTTGACAACCTGATCAAGCAGCTCCTGCGCCTTGGCAGCAGAGGTGCTCGCCTGTGCCTGTTTGTAAATGGTGTATATTGGCTTGCACGTTGCTGTCAAATACCTCCTCCCCATACCCCGTGGCCCAATCCCCTACCTGTTTTTCTGCCAACGTGTCAGGCCTTGATGTGGGACTGGCCACTGCAGCTGATTTCCCGAAAAAACCAGCTTGTAGAGGCTTGTTTCCGACGCCACTACTGCTTGATCGCTTTATATAGTTGCTCAAGACAGCATCTGCCTTGTCACGGCCGGTTGATGTGGACAAAAGGCGTGTTTTCCGCTGCAGGAATGACATGACACACTCGAGAAGCAGCTCTGGCCTGTTGCTGCCGAGCTTGATCAGCATGGCATCGAGTTTTGCATCAAACTGCGATTTGTCCAACGTGTCTTCCAGTTCCTCAATTACAGTGTGTGGTGTAGACATGATAGATCAAATGTTGATCAACAAGTGGATGATGCCGAATAAATGCTGCAGTTATGGTTGATCAGAAAATGGTTGAGAATAAAAACATTGGTCATGGTGAAAACTTGGCCATCAACAAAAACTTGGGTCACGAATACTGGTCATTATTGTGGAACACTGGTCACCCACCACCCGGCAGCCAACAGGGACACCATCAAGATCAATACAGACACCATCAACAATCGTGGGGCAACGAATTGTTGCTGCACACTGTCAATAACCTTGTTGTGTACATCCTGTGGCTGCCACACAGCCATTAGTGGTGCTTGTTGTGGTACTTGTGCAGCCACATCCCCCATGTCACCACCACTACCACCACCTGTAGCAGCAGCTTGCACCACAGCACTCTCGTGGACCATCATGCCTGCACGGGGTGTACTGCCACCACTGCTGTTTCGCCCACCCCGCAACCCCATGCTGAACGACACCTCTTGCATGTCAGACATGCTCGTGTTGTCATCCCCCCCACCCCCTACCACCCCCACTCCACCAAAGCTAAAGCTTCCCAAGGGGCTGTGTGAAACGGCCTGTGGTGCTTGCTCTGGTAATGAAACAGAAGAGGCGTTGGTGGTGGTGGCTTTTGTGGCTGATCCTTGACGTTTGGATGGCTTGAGAAATGACAACCACTGCCGTTTCTTAGGGGTGCCCTTTTGGATGGTGGTGATAATTTGTGGTGGGTGTTGTTGTGCACGCAGTGGTGCATATTGTGTCATCTCTCCATTGTGATACCATACCTGATGGCCACGATCATCATGCACAGTAGAACCAGTAGGCCCCCCAACACCTCCCACTGATCCCTGCTGCAGTTCCTCAAGCAACCTCGTGCGTGCATCCAACCATCGATTGGATCTCGCAGCAGGTGCCCCCACCCCGCCCGATGCCCATCGCGTCCCCATCGCCCCCCCACTAGCTGGGCCCTCTTCAGCGGGCAACGCAGGGGGCTGGGGTGCAGAAGACGCCCTGGGCAGTTGCAGAGCTGGCGGAACCTTCCAGCTGGCATCTGTGAGGGAATCTTCTTCCCCATGACTTGGCATCCCCACATGCTCTGCTGCTGGCTGCGATGTGTGCTGGTGTGCTACTGTATGCGGTGGTGTGCTTTGTGCACATGTCTCCTCCTCTTGTACATGCCCCTGTATGATTCCTTCCACACTGGTGCCTTGCACACCCCTGCTCCCCCCCATCATGTCCCCCCCCGCCGGCGTCTCCCCCCCCTGGGACCCCATGCTGCTATTTGACGGACTGAGGGGGGGCCCTCCCCGGGGCCCCTGTATCCGATAATGCAGGGCTGCCCCCAACTCCAATGCACTGGGAGGGGGTGGCATGGTGTGCTGTTGCACTTCCACACTCATGTAACTTGATAAATGGGAGCTGTGCCAGGAGCCGGGGCCACTATTGGCGGGCCCCCCCTGCCCGCCAGAGGATGAGGAGGAGCCGAGTCGGTTTGCCATCAGGAGGGTGTTGCTTGCCTCACTGCTGGAGGGGTTGCATGGTGGGGTGGGAATGATCCCGAGGAGGTTGGGGAGAAAGTCATCAAGGATGGGGGGGATGTGGGATGCCAAGGATGCAACGAGCTCTGAGATGCATTGGGTGGTTGTTCTGGGGTTGGGATGTGGATGTGGGATGTAGGATGTGGGGGCCTGGATAGATAGATAGCTCAATTGCCCAGCAGCGTGTGGGCTCATATATGTATGCGTATGCATAATACACTGCAACATTAACACATCAACACATACCCGTGTGTGAGGTAGTGTATGGATGTCAACCCCACCATGAGCGCCCCTGCAAGTGTGCTTTGCCCCGTTGTTGGCTGTGCACTATACAGGGGTACTGCCAGCACTACTTTACTGCCTGCTGTATGTGCTGCATCAGTGTCTTGCATGGGAGTTGCCCTGGTTGGAGCGAGGGTGTGGACTGAGAGTAGTGGATTGATGTGTGTACAACAACAACAACATTATGATCACTGTTACAAACTATGATACCACATGAATGCCATTTGGTCATCAGCACCACCATATCCATACAAAGCACATACTCTGTGGCAACAAAGGCGCTGTTGTCTCGTATGCATTGGTAGCATGCACTCTGTGATGTACACTCCACCTCTGTCATCGTGGTCAACCCTGCCGCAGCCAAATTACCAACACATACAATCATAGCAGGCTGTGTAGTAGATGTCCATAGCAAACCCATGCTGTGTGTGATGCATGGGCGTGTGGTGGGGTTGTGACGGTCGGTGGGGGGCACAATCACCACCCAATCCCCCTACCCCAGGTAGTTTACTCCTGCTAACAATGAAGCAACGTTGCTCTCTGTAGCAATGCTGTTGTATCCAGAGCAGTATGCCTCGCACAACTGCTGTGCAAGGCTGTGTAGATGTGTGGTCATCATTGAATTTGTGGCTGTTCACTTGTTCCCATGGTGTCTCTCATGTGGTGTTTCTCATGGTGTTGGCAATGATTGTGTATGGTTGTTATGGTGTGCATGGTTTATGATGGTTATGGAATGTATTCAAGCACCATAAAACAGACCAAGTAATTGACAACAACACACAAACAAAATAGAGACAAATAGAATACTATTCAAAACACACAACAGAGAAGACCAAGCAGGCAGTCAATCACCAACAACAGCAGTCAATCAACATGCTCAAGCGAAATGCTCGCTTGCGGCGGGAATACCTGTACCGCAAAAGCCTGGAGGGCAAAGAACGCGTAGCATATGAACGAAAGCGCAAGATTCGCGAGGCATTGGCAGGTTGGCAACCAGCAGTTGTGATGGTCCACACTCTGCAGTCGCCCACCATCAACCCACAACCCACCTACAGAGGGCAAGCCCATCCCCACGGAATTACGCAGGGAAGAGGCACAGTTGCGCAACGAGATTGGATTGGAGGACGACAACACTGCGGTGCCACGCAACCACATGGACGACGAATACGCACATGCAGGGGAGGTTGACCCGCGTGTGCTCATCACCACCAGCAGGGATCCCAGCAGCCGTCTCTCCCAGTTTGCCAAGGAGCTCAAAGTACTTGTACCGAATGCACAACGCCTCAACCGCGGAAACCAGGTGGGTGATCAGGCATACCACGCTCCAACACCATCCCTCTTCACGAGTATCAGCCTCACACAACGCACCACATCCCAAACCCAGGTGCTCCCTGAGCTTGTCGAGTCTTGTCGAAATCACGGCTTTACAGATCTCGTGGTGGTGCATGAGCACCGAGGAGAGCCTGATGGGCTGGTGGTCTGCCACATGCCATATGGTCCCACCGCATACTTTGGCTTGTACAATGCTGTCTTGCGCCATGACATCGGGGACAAGAAAGAGGTGTGTGTTTTGGGGGTGGGGGGACTGATGTGTGGGGAGGTGATATACTGTAGCTGATGTGATTTGTTGTGGCTGCATGGACAAAAGTTGTGGCTGCAAATGGCAAAAGCAATCAACACAAACACAAAACCCATACAACCCCAGGTGGGTACAGTGAGTGAAGCCTACCCACACTTGATATTCGAAGCATTTACCTCTGCCCTGGGTCAACGGGTGTCAACCATCCTCAAGCACCTGTTTCCCGTGCCCAAACCTGATGCCAAGCGCATAGTGACCTTTGCCAACCGCGCTGACTTCATCTCCTTTCGGCATCACACCTACGAACGACCCAGAGGCAACCCTAGCATTGAGTTGACTGAAATTGGACCAAGGTTTGACCTGAAATTGTACCAAATACGACTGGGTACGATTGATCAGCCACATGCAGAGGTGGAGTGGGTGGTGCGCAGCTTTACACGCAGTGCGAAAAAGACCAAGCTTGCCAGCGAGGAGGGTGCAGATGGCGAGGGAGGGTAGTACGGAGTCTTGATTATTTGTTTTTTGATGATGGGGATGTAATGATTGTGGTGGTTTTTCTCGTGTACAACTACAATTCTTTTCACCATGTTGTTACAACACACCTTCTTAAAAAATGCAAAACCCCCATTCACCCAAACATTTCCCAATTGCTGGGGGCGCGTGACCGCCCGCCCCGGCTCCCCCGCCCCCCTCCCTTGCGATACCCCCCTGAATCACCCTTGCCACTGTTACCATACTGCTTGTTGCCTCTCCCTCCACTGCCATCGTCACTGCCAAACCGAAACACGCTCTTCATGGGTTGTGGGTAGTGCACCCCAATTTCACACCTTGCTGCAATCTGCTCTTCGCGAGACATGAGCCACGGCTCGTGGATGCGTGTGGTGGGGACCTTGGCGAGTTCTGGTATCCAATGACGAATGTACTTTCCTTCTGGGTCGTAGTCCTGGGTGGTGGATGTAGCACAACCTCAGCAGCGAGGATACAGGGCGTACACACAACGAGTACACACAACGAGTACACACAACACATACCCCCCCTTAACACACACACCTTGGATTGTTTGGTAATGTTGAACTTGTTCAACCGCCCACCAATGAGACCAGCTGCTGCAACCCAGTTGCCCCAATTGGATGCAACATCATAGTCAAGCAAGCAACTTTCAAACCACCATGCACCATCCCGCCAATCAAGGTCGAGGTCGAGTGCTAGAAACGAAGCTACATTTTGGCGCCCACGGTTGGACATAAACCCTGTGTGTTTGGGGGCGATGTAATGGTTGGGGGTGGATGTAACACAACCAACACGTGCTGTTGAGCTTGAAAAGGGGGCCTGATGGACATAACACGCTGCACTGCATACAACTCAATGCACTCACATTGACCACCATACCAGTTGCCTTGAGCTCACGCATGTTGGCATCCACCAGGGGCCACCCAGTCTTGCCGTCACGCCACCGTGCAAAGGCTGCCTCATCTCTGCACCAGCGGGCACCCCCACGTGGCACCACCCCTTCCTGAAAGAATATTTTGTTGCCATGCTTTTGTGCAAAAAATTTGAAAAAGTCACGCCAAATGAGCTCAAATATGACCCTGGGTGTGTGTTTGTTGGCGCATCAACACACGCATTGCTTGTACACGCATGGTTGCCCACCTACCAGTATGTGGATTTGTTGGCAGTGCGCTGTGCCTCGTAGCGCTTGATTTCATGGTACACCGTGCGAGGTGAGAGACATCCAAGTGCAAGCCATGGTGCAAATTTGGTGCTGTAGTCACCGCCCAGCATGCCGTTGCGGGTGTTGAAGTAGTTGGCAATCAAATCACTGTCCCACAGGTAGTACTTGAGTCGCTGCAATGCTGCTGTTTCGCCACCTCGAAAGTCCAACACACCCTGTGGAGCGGCGATGTTGGTGGTCATGCATTGTTGCCGCGCATTTCCACCAACTATACCTGAGGTGGACCCTCTTCTACACCCCCAAATTGCACGCCACCCATCGCAGCCCCAAGCTCCTGCAGTGTCTCGCCATGAAACACGGGCATGTCATCCGGCACCGATGGGAGTACCCCAAGCTGTCCCTTGGTGGGTGCTGGCAGCACACCACGCACCGCACACCGCGATTCCACCTTGGTGCGGAATGGAGTAAACACATCAGGCATGTCGACCAACGTGTCGGCAAATGGCAGGTCGTCTATGTGGTAGAGTGTGCTACCCCACTGCAGCTGCAAAGACCCGCGCATGCCCTTGATTGCCGAAGACACCTTGCGGTCGATGCGCGCCTCTTCCGAGGTGACCTCGGCGGTGGCCAGGACTACAGGTGCATCATGGCCTGCAGCCAGGCGTGGGAGGAGCTGCTCAGGGTGGCCCACGAGCACCACGAGGTCGGTGCCGAGCGTGCGCAGGGAGCGGCGCAGGTCGGCGACGGATTCGAGGAGGAATTGGGCACGGTAGTGGCCAGTGCGTGGATCTGCAGTGGGGAGTGGTGTGGGTGCAAAGAAGCGGGGGTCGTAGCAAAATACAGGGAGTACTCGAGCGCCTGTCGAGGCGCGCTCGACAGCTGCATGGACTATGGGGTTGTCATGAATGCGTAGATCTGTGCCACGAAACCACAGCAATGTAGTTTTACTATTTGTGGCAAACACCTGTGGGCGTTTTTTTTTTAGTGTGTTTTGTGGGATGTGATGGCATGTGAGATTGGCATGTGATACCTTTTTGTTGGCTTTGCATTGAATGCTGAAATGTGTGCCAGTTGATATATGTGTCATTGATGATGTATGTGCCACAACGTGGCGGACTAAGGCCGACGCCAGCTTGGAAAATGTGGCGATAATTTGGTGGGCTGGCTACACGTGATAAAGCCTTAAAGTTCAGTACACTTGACACACAGGTTATGATGTGTAAGGTGTAATTTTGCAGAGATTGAACATATGGAAATGGAATGAAAAAGAGAAATACTGGTTGATCAACGCTCGTGAGCCTACACTTGTATATACACCTTGTGTGCCTTCCGATATTATGCAGCGTTCATACTACGTCGAATGCACCAGTTCCCATTAGAACACTGAAGTT
>VFQP010003894.1_pt1 | contig 14551 bp, 12 predicted proteins | sample 3512351 | NCBI WGS metagenome assembly VFQP01 (sample SAMN10412372, study PRJNA504923) | tailings metagenome | isolation source: Relicate 1 Philex TSF1 revegetated site | place: Philippines: Tuba, Benguet | collected 2017-08-29 | reverse complement strand
CGGCGGAAGGTTGGGACAGTGAGCGCCTTCATCATACATCAACGCCCCTCCTCCTCAAAGTTGGTCACCGTGCCAGCAGGGGTGGCCCAGAATCGGCAAACCCTATCCAGGGCAAGAGAGCAGACTCTACACGCTGCTGCTGCTGCTGCTGCTGCTGCTGCTGCTGCTGCTGCTGCTGCTGCTGCTGTTGGAGGGCAGCCGCCAGCGCTGCCGCCGCGGCCGTCGTGCCGCGCCTCGCCTTGACCATGGTGGGCGTGGTCAGGTGGTCCAGCGACGGCGACCCCGGCTCCACCAAGACGAGGCCGCCGCCGGCCGCCGCCCCTGGCCGCCCGCCCCCGCTCCTCGTCGGCGGCACGGACAGCGCGTTGATGGCCGGCAGGTACCCCGTGACCCCGCCCACGCCTCGGCTGGGCGGCGTCAGCGGGCCCGCCGCCCACACCTTGCCCCCCGCGGCGTCCTGCACAAACAGCCCTGCCGGCGCCGACTGACGCAGCGACCCGCCCGCTCCTGCCAGCGGGCTGAGGGGCGCGTCGTACAGGTGCGCGGCCCGGCTCACGCCGCGCGGCGACGCGCCCTGCGCCCGCAGCCCGCGCCCCACGGGGCTCTGCCCGCCGCTGCCGCCGCCGCCGCCGCCCACCGGCGTGCCCGGCGCGCCGCTGCCCGCGTTTGCCAGCGGCCGCGAAAACGCCGGCACGGCGGGCGCCACGGCCGTCGTGCCGAACGGCGTCGCCACCTCGTGCGCGTGCGCCGGTGGCCGCGCCCTCGGAGGGCTCAGGTCCGAGTAGGGACGCGCCGGCGCCGTCACCACGCCGTACAGCGTAGTGCAGCTGGCGGTGCCGCCGCCGCCGCCTGAACGGTCCAGGCGGCCGCCGGGGCCGCCGCCGCCTGCCAGCCCAGAGGTGACGGCGACGGGGCGGGTGAGCGCGCCGGGCAGCTGGCCCAGCAGCGGGTTGCCCAGCGCGTGCGGCGTGGCCGGCGTGGCGGGCTTGACCACCGTGACGGCGGCGTGCATGTCGGCGGGCGCGCCCATGGCGCGCTGCTGCATGGCGGTGGCCTGCTGGAAGCGCTGGCGCTGCGCCGCCGACGCCGTCAGGCCCAGCTGCGCGCACGCAAGGCAAAGAGCAGGTCCGGCGGCGCGCGATAATGAAGGCGGCGAGTTCGTCGCCAGCCGTGCGTCACGATCTGACCGAATCTGCGCTCCTCGCTGCACACCACACACGACGTGCCAGCGCACCTTGTTGGCGGCGTTCATGCGCACCACCAGCCGCGCCAGCCACGCCGGCACGGCCTCGCCGTCCGCGCCGAGCCCCCAGCCCCAGTCCTGAGCCGCCACCGCGATGCCGCCGCCCGCCTGCCCACCAAACTTGCCGCCCCTGGCCACGCCGCCGGCTGCGCCCTTGACGCCTTCCGCCCCGGCGCCTGCAAACGCGCTGGGGAGAGCGCCGGTTGCATCGCCGCTCTCCGCCGCCTGGCGTTCAGCACCTTCTGCGGCGCCGGGGGCGGACCCCCGCGGCTGCGAGCCCCAGCTCGCGGGCCAGTCCACGCCGCCGCTGCCTCTGCCGCTGGTGGGCGGCGGCTCTGCCGCCGCACCCGGCACGTCGGCGGCGCCGGCGGCGGCAGCGGGCGTGCCCCCAGGCTGGGAGAGGCGGTTGGGCTGCGAGCGCTCGGTGCCCGCGCCGTCGTCCTCCGTGCCCTGCCGCGTCATGTCTGAGCTGAACTGCTGCAGCGGGGGCGCTGGCGGCGTGGCCGGCGCCGTGCGGGGCGTTGCGGCGGCCGCCGCCGCCGCGGCCGCCGCCGCAGCCTCTGCGGCGGCGGCCGCCTTGGCGGCTGCGGCGGCTTCCGCCTTGGCGGCGGCGGCGGCAACGGCGGCGGCGGCGCGCTGCTCCTTGCGGCGCATTGTGGCGCGCGAGAGGCGTGAGCCCGTGGAGCCCGTCAGCGACGTCTCGGCGTCCAGGCTGGGGGCCGCGCCCGACTCGCCTGCGCGGGCGTGGCGGAGGAGCAAGCCACGAGCGTGCTCTTTGAGTGCTCTGTGACGCGTATGCTGGCCACCGGGAGCGCGCTGGGTGTTTGGGCCGAGATGCGGCGTGGCGGGGCTCACTTGGCTTGGCCGACGCGCCAGCGGCAGGCCCCTCGGCGCCGCTGCTCGAGGCGTGCGGCGTCTCGCGGAGCCGGTCGGGCACCACGCCCATGCGCAGGTGCTGGTTGAGCCACTTGTACTGCGAGCTCTTGAACATCTGCAAGGTGCGCGCACACAGGGACGAGAGGGGCAGGGGCCAGCGGCACGGTGGGCTGTCCAGGCGGCCGTGGTGGTGTGGCGAGCAGGCGAGTGACTCGCAGCTGGTGCGGCCCCAGGCACGCAGGCCACGGACCTGGATGTAGCGCTGGTACATGGACTTGCGGTCCTCTGGCGCGATGCGCTGGATGTTCATGCGCGCGACCGAGTACATTTGCCGCCCGGCGCCCGTGTCGGTGCCGTGCGTGCGCCGGTAGTGCTCCAGCATGGCGCGCTCCTGCTCGGCCTTTTCGTCGTGCACCTGCTGCGCCACCGCCTGCCCCGCCTGCGGCCAGCGGGTGCCCATGTCCACAGCAAGCACAGGCACACGTTGGCCGCGCGGCTCGGCCACCTGCCAACCGTGGCGGGCGTTGCCCGCCCAGTTGACAGCGCGTAACGCACCTGGAGCCAGCGGAGCCGAGCGTTGCCAAACAAGGGCGCCAGCGCCTCGTCCTCCACCTTGGCGGCCGCCTGCTTGAGCTTTTGCTCTTCCACAAAGGCGTCGGCCAGCACCTGCACGCAGTGGGGCCAGTCCACAAGGCTCGCAAGGTCTTCACTCCCCGCGCCCGGACGGATGCGCGCCAAGCACTTTGAGACGCTTCGGCGCACCTGGCCCAGGAAGGAGAAGGGCCCCGTGCTCTTGCCCGGGCCAAGCGGGTCCTCCTCCTCCTCGTCCTCCTCGATCGCCACGCCCGCCCGGCTGCTCTTGCGGCTGCTCGCCCGCGAACGCTGCCGGCTGGAGGGCGAGGCGCGCACCGCGCCGCGCGCGCCGGCCGCCGCCGCGGACTCCTGCTTGCTCAGCTCCCGAGGCCCCGCGCCTTCGCTCTCGAGGGCCGACGCCTCCTCGAGCAGCCCGCCCTGCGACGTGGAGCTCTCCCGCACGACGGGGAGGCGCTTCACGCGGGACGTCGGCCTCGGCTCGTCGCCCTCCGCTGCGCCGGACAAGCTGCTCCGCCGACCCTCTGCTGCCGCGCCAGACAGGCTGCCTCGCCTCGCCCTGGGCGTCTCCGCGTCGGCAGCGCCTGAAAGGCTGCTCCGCCGCAGCCTGCTGCCGCCCTCCACCTCGGCCGCGCCACCCGACAGGCTGCCTCGCCTCGACGACGAGGGCGCCGCCCTCGCGCCCTCACCACCCGCGCCAGACAAGCTCTGCCTGCGCGACCTCGGCGTGGCGGCGGCGCTGCCTGCATCATCAAGCTGACCCTCCCGCCGCTGCTGCCTGTCCGGCGTGGCCTCGCGCCCAGAGGGCGAGGCAAAGCCCATGTCGCCGCCGCCGGCGGTGCTGCGTCGCCGCCGCTGGCTGCTGTCCTGCCGCGAGAGCCCGCCCTGCGACCAGGTGCGGCTGACCTCCCCAAAGCCCAGCTCCGGGGCCTTGCCACGGCGGGGCGGCGCGACGTCGTCGTCCTGCTCCAGCGCCTGGACCTGCACACGCAGCATGGCACCACCCTCTCACGCTGTGTCGGTTCACTTCGTGGCTGAAGGCGTGCGAGCGTGTGAAGCTGGGGTGCGTGCACACACCTGTGGGATGGGTCCGCGGCGCTCCAGGCCTGCAATCCCGGCCAGCAGGCCCGTGGTGTTGGCGCCGGCGTGCCCCCCCGGGAGCCGGGCGGCGCCCATGAGCCGCGAGGCCGCGTCGTGGTGCGCGCCCGCCGCCGCCGGCGCGGCGCTGGTGGCGTGCAGCGCGCCGTGGCGGTGGATGGCCAGCGCGGCGGCGCGGTCGACGTCGCGGGTGGTGCCGGCCGAGTGCGGGCGCGCGCGCACCTGCGCCCACGAGCAAGGGCACCAGTCACCATGCCTTGACCCTCACCAGCAAAGCAGCTGCACGGGAGTTGTGCAAGCTTCGGTGAGGGCTGGGAGACCTGCGCGCGCCGGAGACCTTGCGACACGCGTGCCTCACCTCCATCACTTCGCCGCGGTCCTCGATCTGCATGCGCTTGGGCGCGCGGAGGATGGTCATGGCGCGGTCCAGCAGCTGCGAGGTGGTCAGGTCTGCGCACACAATGCACAACACTCACACGCACAAGCCCACACTTGTCGCAATGCACGAGGAGCAAGTGCAGTTGTCAATCCACCAACCGCCTGCACCCCAGAACCGCACCTGTGAGCCCGGCCTCCTTCATCATGTCGCCGACCTCGGCGGGGTAGTTGGCCAACAGCCGCCGCACGGCGTCCCGCGCCCGCCGCCACAGCAGCTGCGCCGCCGTGGGCGTGCGCCCCACAATCTCGGCCACCGTCGCCTTGGTCACCACCTTTGGCCGGCGCGCGCCCAGCACCGCCTCCAACGCCGCCATGGCGGGGGAAGCCGCCGCGCTGCCGTCCGCGGCCGCGCCCCCCAGGGGCGTGCCGTCGGGCCCTACGGCGCCCGCAGCACCACCACCCGCCTGCGCGGCGGCGCCGCCGTCGCCCTCGACGTGCAGCTGCCCCAGGCCCGCCCTGAACGCCATTGAGATGCGCCCGACGCCGCCCATGGCGGCCCGCGCAGGCCCTGATGAGGGCTCGGCGGCCAGGCCCTGCGGGCCCGCTGCGCTGGGCCCCGGCGCTCCTGCCGGCTGCATGAGCGACACGGCCAGGCGCGCGAGCGCCAGGGTGCGGTTGGGGTTCTTGGGCCCGGCAAACAGCCCCAGCGCCAGGGCGTCCTCGGGCGACACGGCCGACGCCGCCGGCCTCGCTGCTTGGCCGTCAGCGAGCCCGCCGTCGCCGGCGGGCGCCAGCACGCCGTGCCCGGCCATGGACTGCCGGCGCGAGCGGGTGCCGGGGGAGGACTCGCGCCTGCGGCTGGCGCCACCCACAAAGCCCTCGTCCATGTGCGAGCCCTCGTAGTCGAGCGCGCCGGCGCGAGACGGCGACGTGGAGAGGCGGCGCCGGCGCGTGCTCCTGGCGCCCGCGCCCGCCAGCGCAACGCCCGACGCCTCCGCCGCCACGTGCAGCTGGGTCTTGTCGCCGAGCGGCGCACCCGGCGGCAGCGTGGTGGGGATGCTGACGCCGGCGGGCTGCACGAAGTTGGCCAGGCTGCGCGGGTCCTTGGAGGCGGGCGCCAGCGGGCTGCTCTGCAGCATGGTTAGGGTTGGCGGGGGCTTGTCCTCGGCGCGCCGCATGGTGCCCATCTTGACGAGCTTCTTGAGCGACTCGGCGTCCGTCAGCGTGCCCAGCCCGCCGTGGATCCGCGGCACCTCCTCCACCAGCCTCACGGCAGCAGCCCTGCCGCCGGCGAACCTCCCAGCGCCGCCGTGCTCGTCCTCCTCCGCCACGTCCTCGAGCTCAGCGGGGCTGGCGGCGCGCGACAGGTAGCGGTTGAGGTTGCCAAAGGCGCGGCGGTGCTGCAGCATGGCCAGCTCCTCGAGCCGCTGCTCCTCGGCGGCGGCCTCGGCGGCCGCGACGGCCGCCTCCACCGCCGCCTCGGCTGCCACCTCGTCAAGCTTGCCGCTGGTGATCATCTCCTGCAGCTGCTGGTTGTCCTGGGCGGTGGCGGCGGCGGCGGCAACGGCGGCGGTGCCGGCGGCCAGGGCCTTGCTGCTGACGGCGGCGGCGGTGCTGAGCAGCGCACGGCGTGCGACGGACGCCACGCCGGCGAGGCTGAAGGCACCCTTGCCCGGGCCGGCGAGCGCGCGCGCCAGGGCCGCGGGCCGCCCCGCGCCGGGCGCTGAGGCGCGCGGCGGCGGCGCGGAGAGGTGCGAGGGCTCGGGCTCAGGGGGCGGCGGGGCCACGCGCTTGAGCGGCTGAGCGACCTTGGCGCCCTCGGGCGCCGTGGCCACGGGCTGCCAGTCGATGCCGTCGAGCTCCTGCGGGCGGGCAGGGAGCGGGAGGGCGGGCGCGAAAGGTGAGCGACGGCAGGTGGCGGTCGACTCGCACTGCATACCTCGCGCTGCGTGGGCGAGCAACACGCCGCTGTCGGACCTGCGTGTCGATGAGCACCAGGGGCCGGGTGCGTCGCTTGGCGTTGGACGCGACCGAGCCGTGCAGCTTGAACGCCGCGCTGGCCGTGAGCGGCTGCAGCGTGTTGGCGTGGCCGACCGACAGGTCGCGGAACGTGAACTGCCGCTTGGGGCTGCGCTTCTTCTTGCCCTTCTTGCCTGCGGACGCCTCGCCGTCCGCGCCGCTGCCCGACGCCCCCTCGCCGCCTGCCTGCGCGGCCGCCTTGCTGGCGAAGGGCTCGCCGGAGAGGATGGTGGCGAGGTTGGTGTTCGTGGTGCGCCGCGAGCGCGTCGAGGTCGCGCCCACCGCGCCCTCGGCGGGTGAGCCTCGTGTGGCGGCGTCGAGCAGCGGTGGCGTGGTGGATCCGTCCTCCGAGGCGCCGCCTGCGCGAGAGCAGGGCGGATGGACAGGGTGTCCCTTGTGTTCTGTGGCCGCGCTCGATCGTTGGCGCGCAAGGTCGTTCCAGCGCACGCACCTGATGCCGACGACGCGCGCTCTTCCTTGGCGTCGTAGCGTGGGTCGGGCGCGCCCGCCGGGCGGTAGAGCGCCGCGTTTTGCGCGCCCAGGTTGCCTGCACAGCAAGTGTGTGGGAGGTGGGGCAGCGCTCGCATCGCGTCTGGTGAAGGGCTGGTACAGGGCGCGCACGTCACAGTTCGGGCGCCCTGCGGGAAGGGCGCAGTGCCAGGCCAGCCAGCCCTGCCGCTCACCCTGCGAGCGCGTGCGCAGCAGCCTGCGCCGGCTCTGCGTGCTCTTGTCCATGGCGCGCAGCCACGCCTGCCCGTACGTGGAGAGCTTGCGCACGCGCGGCGCGCCCTCCTCGGCGTCGTCGCTGTCATACCCCGTCTGCAGCGCAAGCAGCGAGCAAGTCCAGGCGGGAGTCAGGCGGGAGTCAGGCGGGAGTCAGGCGGGAGTCAGGCGGGAGCCAGGCGAGAGCGGAGCGAGCTGCTTGCTTGTGAGCAGTGGGCGCTGGGCCCTGTGGGCTCAACCGATCAGGGTTGCCGGGTCGCCACGCACCTCGACGCGCTTGAGGTGCGCCATGATCTGGTGGTACAGGTTGAGCGTGTCCTGCGACACGCCCTCGGGCGGCGGCGGCGGCGGGCGGCCCTCCCGCAGTGCCTTCTCCAGGTCCACGTGGTACTGCGGCCGGTGCAGCAGGACAGCGGGACAGCGCACCAACACTGTCAACGTCGAGGCTGCGCGCCCAAGGTGGCCGCTGGCCAAGGCATGCCATGTCCCAACGCAGGCCAGCGCTGGGTGTGTTCCTCCCTGCCAGAGGCAGCGTGGCCGGTCGGGTGTCCAGCCCCGTCCATGCGCCCTCACCGAGTCGACGACGCCCTGCAGGATGTCGGTGTAGAGCCTCAGCACGTCCCCGCTGAGGCCCGAGGGCGGCCGGGGCAGCTTGGCGTCGCCGCGCTTCATGGCCTCCATGAGCTGCTGCTTGTACCTGCAGAGTGCACGAGGGCAGAGAGGGGCTAGGGTGGTGGTTCCGCTGGCGCTTGGTCATGGCAGGCGTGGCGCCCACGCCTTCCCAAGCAGGCAAGTACACGGAAGCTCACTTGTTGGCGGCGTGGAAGCTGTTGAGCAGCGCCACCATGTGCGCGCTGTTGGAGCGCGAGATCCTGCCGTGCGTGGCGTTGCTGTCCAGGTCGCGCATGCTGGCGCTGCTCAGCGGCCTCGCGCCACTGCGCGCAGCACAGCACGCAGCGAGGGCGAGCGGAGCATCGTCGTCTGATGTGGCCGTGGCGCAGTGTGGGCCCTGCTGCCACGCAGGCTCAGCACGTGAGATAGAGCCTCACATGATGGGGTCGTTGGGGCCGGGCAGGGTGATGCCCGAGGGCACCCAGACGCCGACGCCGTGCGTGATGAGCTTGCGCACTTCGGGGTCGCTGATGAAGGCCAGGTAACGCTGCGCCAGAGGAGCGCACAGAGCATGCGGCACCCAGACCGTGCTGCGAGTGCGCTGTGAGCGCGGGAACTCCCGAGGACGGCCCGACGTTCGCGCGAGAGCGCACACCTCGCAACACGCACCTGCTTGCGCCGCGCCTCCCTCTGCTCGGGCGGCAGCGCCTTGTCGTCCTCGTCCTCGTCCGTGTCGCTCTCGATGTCGTCGAGGTCGTCCAGCGCCAGGCCGGCGGCGCGGCGCGCCTCGGCCTCGGCGCGCCACTTGGCCCGCCGCGCCTCGCGCTCCTGCAGCGGGGCACGTTACAGGGTGCGCGCTCAGGTCGTTGCTAGCGCCGTTGCTGCGCACCGACGGCGCCCCTCAGCGGCGCGCGGCGCACCTGCAGGCGGATGTAGCGCGTGGCCAGGATCTCGGCCAGGCGCTGCGACCTCTCGTACGACCGCAGCGCGTCCATCGTGTCCTTGTCCATCGACTGCATGCGCGAAATCATGGACGCGTTGCGCTCCTTGACGTGGCCAATCTGCTCCAGGTACCTGCGCGCGCAGGGGGGGGGAGGGGAGGGCGCCAGCGGTCCAGACGTGAGCGCCCACGCAGGACGCAGCGCCGCAAGTGTTGAGCACGGCTGCGCAGGGCAGGTGGCGCGCGGCCAGGAGGCCCACCTGGCCTGGACGTGCGGCGGCATCTTGCCGCGCTTCCACTTGTTCCTCCTGCCGCCGTCCGTGCGCTCCACGTCGTCGCCCCACTCGTCCACCAGCTCCTCGTCGGCCCACCCGTGCTTCTCCCGGAAGTCCACCCAGTGCCTGGCGAGCAAGGCAGCGAGCAAGCACAGGACCACAGAGGCACATTGCTCGAGCCGGGCAGGTGGAGGCTGCGTTGCTGTCCTGGCACCATCTCCGGCCGTGTGCCAAAACGTGAAGGGGTGGCGAGGGCTCAGAAAGACTAATCGTTTGTGCCGCTCACGGTGAGTAGCGGTGCGGCACGGGGCCGCACCGCTTCGCGGGCGAACTGTCTCATCAGCGCCCTCCACACAGCCACGAACAACCAGGAGCGTGCGGGTGGGCGTGCATGTGGGTGTGCCAGGCTGCGTGCACTCACTTCCAGTGCTCGGGGTTCTCGTCCGAGGGGTACCAGCCCTGGTACTGACACTGCGCGCGAAAGGCGCGCCAGCGCCGCTGGATGACGATGGCCGCCTCCACACGCCGGTTGAAGGCGTTGATGGCGTACTCCCACGGACGCGACGCCTCCTTGTCCAGGCGCTCCTGTGTTGGCGGGCGGCGGAGCAGAGGAGCGCAGAAAGCAGCTCAGCATGATGTGGGTGGGGACTGTGCAGGTCCGCGGCTGGCAGGGCTGCGAGGGGACTGTGCGCCTCACCTTGGCCTCGCGGTCGATGGACGCCTGGATCCACTGCTTGCGCGTCTCCCGGAACCGCTGCAGGTGCAGCGCGAGGGGGGAGTGGCGCAAGGGCACAGGCACACGTGGTGAAAGCGCCGCACGCGGGGAGCACGGGCCTGGCGGAACTCTGCGCTCCGCACGCTGTGGTGAAGCCCGCTCCTCAGATTTGGGCCAGGACCCGAGCGTCTGGTGGCGCTCACCCCGAGGGCGTTGTGGATGTGCCCCTCGATGAACTCTGGGTCCATGGCCGCCGCCATGCTGTTGACCATGCCCATGGTGCGCGTGTACATGACCTGCGGCGCGAGGGGGCCACCGGGCGTGAGCACGCGTGGTCAAGGTGAGAACGGCATAGCATGAGCACACCATGCCGCCACCGCCGTCGCCGCTGCCGCTGCTGCAGCACTCGCAGCCGAGCTCTCGGCGGCGAGGTCCAGTGTGCACACTGGATGGAGTCCGCCCCCTCACCTGGAAGCGCTGCACCTCGTGCTCGGGCAGCTCGGTGAGGAGGCCCTCCACCTGCGCGTCGCTGATGTCCGACGTGTCGTTGATGCCGTGCTTGGTGAGCGTGAAGGGAGGCAGCCTGCGCGCGGCGAGGGGCAACAGGGTGGCGTCTTGCCTCACTGAGACGTGCACGCGCTGGCCAGCACGCCAGAACAGCTGCACTGCCATTCCTGCCCGCTGTGGAGCTGTGCGTGGCCAGGATTGTCTCGGTCAATGCGCCGTGCGCCTGCCGTTGTACGTCTGACCCGTGCGCACCTGCCTGCATCCCCCCCAAACAAGGCCAGCGCACCTGTTCTTGAGCTCGTGCACCCACTCCACCAGCCACTTTTGGCGGATGAGCTTCTGCTGGCCATCGAGGCCCTCGACGCTGAACCCCTTGAAGCGAGCTGCCGCGGCGAGCGACGAGTTGTTCCTGCGCCCGGGGCTGTACGCGTAGACGCTGCCAGTGACCGAGAGGTCCGTCTGCAGGTTGAGCCGGCTCTGCCCGCGGTCGTCCACCGCGAACGAGATGGTCCTGTGCCTCGCGGCAGGCGGCACGGGGTCCTCCACATCCTCCTGCGCCGCCTCCAGCTCGGCGAGTGCCCTGGCGTCCACCGTGAACGCCACAGCTCCAGGCATCCTGCTCTCCTCTCCCGTGCTGTTCACGACATGTTTGACCGGCTTGCAACGCGTGGACTCGTGCGAGGAGCACACCACCACACCAGCACTGCTGCTGCTGCTGCTGTTATGGCGTGTGCGTGGTGGTGCCCGCTGCGTGCGTGTTGCTCGACTTGCAGCGCGCAGATCTGTGCCGTGGAAAACGGCGCGGTTTGCTTGCGCCTGAGAGCACCAGGAGAGGCGCAGGCACACGCGCGACACCAACCAGCACACTTGACACGCTCCACGCAGCAGGTGTGCAATGCCGAAAGCACACGCCCGCGCGCACCTGCAGCCTGGCCTTGCTTTGCCCGCGCCAGAGAACGGACACCCAGCAGCAGCAGCAGAGGCATCGCGCAGACCAGATGATGAGGCCAGCTCCGCGCGATCGTGGCGCGTTGCCGGCCCTCGCTTCTTACGCCCATGCCACGAGCGAGGCCAAAGATCTCTCGCTCGTGGGCTCTCCCCGCTCTCCTCCTCGAGCAGGGCGCGACTCGGGACGCCAATCGGGCTGGAGCGCGTATCCGGCCAGCGCCATGGAGGAGGGCGACGAGCACGAGGTGCTGAGCATCTGTGGCAGACGGGCCTCTTGAGCGGTCCCCAGCACCCCACAATGCCGCTCACCTTCTGCCGCTCGTGCGTGCGTGCTGCCGCAGATGCTGGACTACACGGTGGAGGTATGCGTGTGTGGCGCGGCAAGCGTCAGCGCGCCCGCTGGTCGCGCACCTGCCGCAACTCCTGCACCTTCAGCGCGCGGCGCGAACATGCGTTGTCTGCCTCCGCGCAGGCTGAAGGAGGAGACGCCGGGCTGACAGGAGCGGACGAGCAGCAGGGCGCGGCGTCAGACGCCCAGGACGCCGCGATGCAGGACTCTCAGCCGCCCGAGCACGGTGACGGCGACCTGGCCGCGGACCCTGCCACTCCTGGGTGCGTCCGCCCGCCTACTTGATTGCAGCCGCCAGCCCGTGCTGTGCGCTGCGCATCGCGGCGACCACCCCCCGGCGCGCCACGCTGCACCCGCGCGATTGCATCGCGAACATCACGCACAGGGGCGAACAGCAGCAGGGCGGGAGCGGCGCGCGTGGCGCCGCCGCCGCCGTCGACCCCCTCTCCCTCCCACCCCACGGCACAGAGGTGAGGCCTTGGTGCCGCCTGTTGCCACGCCATCACGTGTTGCACCTCTGTGCCGCGAGCGGATGCCGCCGCCGTTGCCACCGCTCCCTGGGGCGCAGGTCTTCATCTCGCGGCTGCCAAGGGAGGCGACGGAGGAGCAGCTCCGCGCCTTTTGCGCGCGCGCCGGCGAGGTGCACGCGCTGCGGGTGCCTCCCCCGGCGCCCGGCGGCGCGCCCGCCCTGCACAACAAGGGGTGAGGCGGTCGCGCACCGAGCCCGCCGCTGGATCGTCAGCGCTGAGTGTGTGTCGGCTGGACAGACGGTTTGCTCAGAGGCAGCAAAGAGAGGGGGACCGTTGCGGCGGGCGGGCAAACGGGCCCTCTGAGGCACGCGCGGCCGCAGGTTCATGTTTTGCGTGTACTTGACGCGCGAGGCGGCGGACCAGGCGCTGAGCGCGCTGCACCAGCAGGAGCTGCCCGACTTCCCCGGGCACAAGGTGGGTATTCGTACTGGGCGTGTGTGCGCACGGGGGAGGAGGCGTGCCAGCGGGGAGACTGAAGGGCACGTGAAGGGCGCGCGTGCGCGCCCCAGGTGGAACACCTGATGGTGGCTTGCGGCAGCAAATCCCCAGCGTCCCCGTCCCCGGTCCAACGTCACACGGCGCCTTGCGCACCGCCCTGCGCGCAGGTGTCAGTGGTGCGCAGCGACGTCAAGAACCGGCTCTTTGTCGGCGGCGTGCCGCGCGACCTGTCCCGCGACGCGCTGCTGGCGCTGCTGGAGGCAGAGGCCAAGGGTGAGCGCCCGCCTGCCTGTGGAGCGGCCAGCCGTGCAGAGGAGCAGGCTCGCTGGCTTCTCCCCCGGCTTTCGGTTTTGTGGCTGTGGCGTCCAGCAGGCCCGCGGGGCGCCCACCGCAGGCTCCGTGTAGTGCTTCTCCTGCCCTCTCTCAGCACGCCCACACAGCGCCCTGCCCGCGCGATGGGTGATGCGCCACGTCGCGCGCGCAGGGCTGGAGCACCTGGAGCTGGTCATGGACCACGAGCCGGGGCGCAACAAGGGCTTTGCCTTTGCCGAGTTCTACAACTTTGCCGCCGCCGAAGCCGCCCGCCGCACCCTCTCCCGCCCCGGCTTCAAGGCACGTGCATGCGCGCCAACGCCGTTTCCTCGCCGCGCTCACGCCCGCTCGCCGCTGCCCTGACCGCAGCCGCTGCGGGCTCCTGCGCGCACGGAGCGAAATCAGGGTGCCGCGACTGCGCGCGTCGCGGGGGCGCGGTGAGCGTCGGGGACACGGCGCGCGCGCGTCTGCCCGGCACCTGCTGCAGGTGCACGGGCGTGCTGTCACCGTCACGTGGGCCGACCCCAAGCGCAACGAGGGCGGCGCCCCGGGGCCGCAGCAGCAGCAGCAGGAGGAGGTCAGGGCCGTGCACGTGTCGGGCCTGCCGACGGCCGGCGGCGTCGAAGGCGTGGACGAGGCGGCGCTGGAGAAGCTATTTGAGGGCTACGGCAAGGTGTGTGCGAGGGCTGCTGGCGCTCGTCTTCCCCCGCCCTGCCCTCTCAACATAGGTGGCGGCTCGGTGGCGCGGGCCCCACCGCGCCTGCGCTTCACTCGTGAGCCACGGGGACGCACCTTCGCTCGCTTTGCTGACGTCCTCCCGCGCCCTCATGGGAGCGCTGTGGCTATTGGAGGTGACGGGACGCGCGACGGCCCCACACCGTGCCGTGATGTTCTGCCGACTGCCCTCCCTTGCCCGCCCGCCTGCTGCGTGCTGGCCCCGGCCGCAGGTGACGCACGTGTCGCTGCTCCGCCAGCCGGACGACCCCTCGCGCCTGCGCGGCTTTGCCTTTGTGCACTTTGAGGAGCGGGCGCACGCGCTGCAGGCGGCGGGCGACGCCGCGTCGGGCGCGGCCAAGTTTGAGCTCGAGGGCTGCCAGCTCAAGGTGCACATGGCCAGGCCCACGGTGCGTCGCGCGCTGGGCATGCCGTGGGGCGCCAGGCTGGGCGCGTGGCGGTGTGACGCTTTGCACCGCATCAGAATGAAGGCGCGCCAAGGACCGTGTGCATTTGCTGCCCCCGCGTCCGCTCAAGTATGGCTGCTGCTGCGGGCGGCTGCAGGGCCCGCGCAACGACGCGCACGAGCACGACCCCGGCGGGCGGCCCGGCGGCGCGCAGGGCGGCAGCAGGTGCGCCCCACCGCCCCACCCACCCCACCCTCTTTCCCTTCCAAGTCGATAAGTGCCCCGCCCTCCTCATGTCACGCGCAACACGGCACACGACCGCTCAGAAATGGCCCCTGACCTGTGGCGGCGCCATGCTCGCGTGTGCAGGGCGTACTACACGGGCGGAGGTGGCGGCGGCGGCCGCGCCCCCACATCGCTCGCCGGCGGCGGGCTGGGGCGGTCGGGCGGCGGCGCACACGACCGGGGGCCCCCTCCACGCGGGCCCCCGCTGCGCGGTGGCGGCGGCGGCGGCTACGACGACGGCCGGGGGCCGCCTATGGTGCCCTTTGTATACCCTGGCGGGGGCTTGCCGGGTGGGCCCTTCCCCCCGGGCATGGTTGTGATGATGCCGGGGGGGCAGATGGCGTACGTCATGGCGTCGCCGCCGCCGGGCATGGCGCCGCCGAGGCACCACCGCGACGGAGGGGGTCCGCCGGGGCCGCGGTTCGAGGGCAGGGAGGGCAGGGAGCCGCCGCCTCGGGAGCGGGATGGGCGGGACGGGGGTGGTGGTGGTGGCGGCGGCGGCAGCGCGGCGGGGCCGATGCGGCGGGCGCCGATTGTGTCGTCGCAGGTGGCGGGGCGGGGGAAAGGAGGGCGGGACGACGGGAGAGGAGG
>VFQP010003892.1_pt1 | contig 14556 bp, 21 predicted proteins | sample 3512351 | NCBI WGS metagenome assembly VFQP01 (sample SAMN10412372, study PRJNA504923) | tailings metagenome | isolation source: Relicate 1 Philex TSF1 revegetated site | place: Philippines: Tuba, Benguet | collected 2017-08-29 | reverse complement strand
CATCTTTGCCAACGGCTGGCTCACGCTGGCGCTGGCCAGGGCCGGGTGACGATGATGGGGCTCGGGCCAGTGCTGCTACAGGGGATTCCGGTAGACGTCAATGACACGTGCTCGTGTGCTGCGTGTGAGCGTGCGTGTGCCGGACCAAGTGGAGAGTATCCGTTTGCCCCCGCTCGCTTGCGTGTGCCAATAGGATAGAGGACGGCAGCGCCGACTTGACCTGTAGCCTCTGGGACAGCTGAGTTGTCTGATAGAGAGCGTCCCCACCGCGCTGGGTCTGAGCGCAGTAGGCTCAGGCGCACCCGATGCGCCGTGTTAGTTTTTTCAAATGCCCTTCTCTCTTCCCTCCCCCGTTGGGTTGCATCCGCTGCTGCATCGCCCCACTGCGCCCTGCTGCGCATCCCTTTCGGAATCCCATTCTTGGCAACCGCACGCGTGCCGTTAGCACGGACTGCCTCCTCACGGAACCAGCACAAGTGCACGAGGTGGCTGGGCCATTGTTGTTGTTCTTCTCGGATCGTGAAGAGCTGCAACCTCTTGTCTTGCAGAAAAGGCGCAGATGCAGCAAGGGTCAAGGCGTCCACTCGACCCGCACGTCCTCGTGCTGAGCGCCCCAGCCCGTGGAGCGCCCGTGCTCGCTGGCTATGTATGACCCGTCCGTCAGCTCAGCGCCGCGTCCCACCAGCCCGCTGAGCACGCCCGCTTGCAAGGCGGCGCCCAGGGCCACCACCTCCTCAGGGTCGGCACCACTCGCCGGCTCCATGCCACACACCTGCGAACACCACACACCGCCCGGCGCTGCATTGCTGGTGCACAATGCGCCCGCAGAATGGAGCTCCTTGCCTGCACACGGCGCTGGCTGACAGGGCGGCACCTGCGGGGCTCACCCGAGTGATGAATCTCCTGACGGCGGCTGTGCGTGTGGCGGCGCCCACCAGCACCACGCCGGACAAGCGCCGAGGCGGTGCCGCGTACTTGAGCGCGCCCTGAGGCTGCCCAGGGTCCTGGTGCTGGAACACTTGGTGGGGCGCGGGCGCCACCTTGAGCGCGCTTGACGGGGCTGCGGCGCCTGCGGTCATCGGCTGGGGCGCAGGTGGCTGCGCGGCGGGCACCTCTGGTGGCAAGCTGCCGGCGAACTGCAGCCGGCTGGCGTGCGCCAGCTGCTCCAGGGGAGGCCACATGCGCGCCAGGAGAGGCGCCCACGCCTCCTCCACGTCGCGCTGAGACACGCTCACTGCGGGCTGCGTGAGGGAACCCGAGGCCTCGTCCCCCACCACGGCCGCTGGCAACGTGGCTTGGACCGCAGCGTCCTGGTCACCGTGGCCGTCGTTGAGCGAGAGCTTGAGGCTCTCAGCCAGCTGGGTGATGGCCAGCCGCCCGGGCTCTGTCAGGGAGGACATGGGCCTGCGGGAGGGAGGGGGCAGGAACTGGGGCGCAGGGGTGACGCACGCTGCATGCACGGCACGTGGGAACGTGACAAGGAGAACGGCGGCCCTCCTCACCCGCGTCCCGCCTGCAGCAGCACCAGCTCGGCTATGCTGCGCGTCAGGTCGTCCCCACCCAGCTGGTCGTCGCCGTCCGTGGCCAGCGCCTGCGCCAGCACCAGGCGCAAGGTGCAGCCAAGCACACAGGACGCATGAGGCCTGGTGGTGCCGCGCTGATGCTTAGAGCCAGGCGAGTACGTGCGCAGCCGCCAGCGCCCCCCCGAGTGAGCGCGCACCTCGAGGATGCCGTCCCAGCCCTCGAGCACCGAGACGTCCAGCGTGCCGCCTCCCAGGTCAAACACCAGCAGGGTGGCGTACGCCTGGGCGGAGCTGCCTCCAGAGCCAAACCCGTACGCCATGGCTGCAGCCACCGGCTCTGCACCGCACAGTAGAGGGGGACGTTGTGGGGTGGGGTGAGCCAGCAGCAGGACCACCCTCGCGGGTGCTCTGAGGGACAAGGCGGGCAACCCACCTTGCAGCAGCTCCACGCGCTGCAGCCCGGCCATGAGGCCCGCCTCCACGGTGGCAGCTCTGGCCGCCGGGCCAAAGTGCGCGGGCACTGTGATGACGGCCTCACGCACCACCTGCCACGCGCGCAAGCACGGTGAGAACGCAGGGCGGGTGGCGTGGTGCCGGGCCGCCACCTGCCAGCTGTGTGAGGCGGTTTGATGCCCTTGGTGCCTCACCTCGAGAGGCGGGTACAGGCGGTGCGGGGCGCCTGTCCCTGCCGGGGGCCCCTGGGGTGGCTCGGGTGCGGTGTGCGGGTGCTGCTCCCGCACGTGTGCCTCGGCGCGCTCCAGAAGGTGGCGCAGCACGTGCGCCGCCACCTCCTGCGCACATGCTCACGCGCGAGCATGTTGAGGAGGTCAGCCCCACCGCCACCCGCCGAGAGCCTGCCCAGCTCGGCGGCCCTGCCAGCGCCACACACACCTGCGGCAGCAGCGTCCCGCCCGCACTGCCAGGTCGGGGTAGGGCAGCCCATCCCTCCGGGTCTGCGAGCACTGGGTAAGCCAGCCGGCCCTGAAGCTCAGCCGCCACCTGCCCAGCCCTGCGTGCGTCGCAGGGGCGGAGGCGTGCGTCGCAGGGGCGGAGGCCGCTCTCACGTCGAGCTGCACACACAGCTTCACCACATCAAAGCATCCACGTGCCGCGTGCCTGCGTCCCATGAGGCGCTTGGTGGAGTAGAGGAACTGCTGCTGCTGCGCGCCGGGCGCGGCTTCGAGGGCGGCGGCCTGGGCGGCGTCACCGACCAGCAAGGCCCCGTCCTGCAAGCGTGTGGGAGCACCACGAGGACGCGGCAGCTTCACCATCGTGCTGCTTTGGACTCCTCTCTGGAGCTCGAGGCGGCCGCCAAGAGTGACTGCGCTGCCGCACGCACCGCTCGCACGACGACGACCGAGGGCACGATGGCTTTGCCGAGGCGGTCGTGCAGGATGCGCGGCTGCGAGTCGCCAGGCAGCACCAGCGCGATGGCCGAGCTGGTGGTGCCCAGGTCGATGCCCACCGCTGCCGATGCCCTGCACCGCACAACTGCAGCTCTGGCGCAGCTGATTGGGGGCCGGTGCGTTCGCAGGCTCCTCAGGCAATCGCTCCTCATCCTTTCCTTTCTTCCCTCAGACACTTTTGCTGCTGCAGCGTGGCGATGCAGCGGGGTCAACTCGTGGTACAACGTCATGCAGCGCGCGCAGCTCTCGCTCCGTTGCTCCATTGCAGGAGCATATGAATGACTTCTCTCAAGAGCATCTTGCGACCTCCTGCAATGAATCACGCGTGCGCCGTACGCCGCCTCCCTCCCCCGCTCCCGGTCCTAGATCTCGTCGCCCTCGGCCAGCTCCTCCAGGTCCAGCTCGTCCACAGGCGGGAAGTCGCCCACAGCCACCTTGTCTGGCCGGACGAACCCGCCGTAGCCGGGCGGGCACTCAAACAGCCGCTTGCCGCCCACCGTGCCGTCGTTCTTGCCCAGCGGCTCGTCATACGCCACGCCCACCCACCAGCCCAGGGGCAGGCCCTGCACGTCGCGGCCCACAAACCTGCACACGCAGCCGAGGCACGCGTGCGGATGCTTTCATCCTCAGCGACGCCTGACGAGATGCCCCTGGGTGACAGTGCCATCAGGGCAGGGCCAGGGCCAGACCACTCACTTGACCTCTCCTCTCCGATCCCCGGGCGCCACGCTGCAGCGGCTGCCCACCGTGCAGGCCTCCGCCTCGACCGCGAACGCGTCCGGGTCCGTGGTGGCCGCCTTCTGCACACACAGGGCGGGGGTTCAACATGTAATGTGGTGTGGGTGCCGCAGGTCATGCCTCCGGTGTGCCTGGGCCTGCGGACCCCTGCCCAGACTGACCGTGGGTGGCGGCGGCTGTCCCCTGCGCGTGGCCATCTCCTTCTCCAGCGTCCACGTCGGGTCCTCGGCCAACTTGCTCTGCTTCCACTTCCTGCACACCAGCACACCAGCCGCCAGTGCTGCACTGCAGGTCAGGCACCCCCGCTTCGCACCCTCCTTCCCCCCAGGCACCTGTTGTGTCACGCTGCGCACCTGTAGGTGTTTTCCTTCTTGTTGTACTCGTCGTCGCTCATCACGTACTTGTCCACCAGCGACACGTCCTCGAGCCACCCACCCGCGCTGGCACTCTGAGGGTCCAGGTCAACCACGTGGATCTGGTACCTGCGCCCACACCGGCGCCACCACCAGCACAAGGGCAGCAGCTCAGCGCCTGCAGGCCCCGCGCTCGGCAGGGCAGTGCCCCAGCGCTGCACGCCTTGCCCTGTGAACCCACAAGGCCGTCCACCTGCCGCCCTGTCCCGCATTGCACCTCCCGCGCACCCGTCGTGAGGCGAGTAGAAGCCCAGCTTGCGCGAGTCGTCCATGCAGCTGACGAGCAGCTGGCCCTGGTCGTCCAGGAGCTGCAGCACCTGGGCGCTGGGGCTGGTGCCCACGTGGAAGGAAAGCTTGACCTTGAGCTGCTCAATCGTCATCTGCGCACACCACGTCAAGCGACGCACAGCCCCCTCACAGTCGGCCCTGGGTGCGCTGCAGCCTGCTGCCAGGGCACGGAGCGGTGGCTGCAGCAGGACGAGACGCCACGCTTCTGCTGCATCGAGGCGGCCCCCCCCAGCGCCTGCCAGCGACGCACGTGCATGTCCAGCCGCAGCTCGAAGAACTTGGCCTTGAGGTTGGAGTGCGACACGTGCAGCAGGACGGTGGACTCTGCCCGGTTCTGCGACGCGGCATGAGGAGAGGCGCACACGGGCGTCCGCTCAGGGGAGCCCCACGCCCAATTCAACACTGAGCGCAGCAAGCAAGGTCTCTGCACGCACGCAGCTGGACGGAGCTGCTGCGGCAAAAGGCCGCCTCCCCCCACGGTCTGCCCCGCGGTCTGCCCCCGCCGCTGCTCGGCGAGAGTTCAAGAGCTGCGGCTCGGCGAACCCACACGGCCCGCACAGCAAGCGCCACACGCGCACGAGCGTGCGCACCTGCCCTGACGGGCCCATCACGTAGTCGCGCAGCGCCGTGACATCCTCCTTGCTGATGAACGGCGCGCTCGTCGTCATTGCTCTTCTCTCTGCTTCTGCTGGGAAGGCTCTTGTGTGTGCGAGGAGTCTTCGTCTGTAAGGAGGAGTGGAGCAGCCGCGCTCCTCTCTCGCACCGACAGCAAGTTTCAAGTTAAACGTGTGGGGCGCGTGCTCCGCGACAGCTCGTTGCAGAATCGTTCGCCTCATCAAGCACACCCCTCAGGCCAGCGCGGCCCTCAACAGCCGGGCCTGCTGCTGCTGCAGCGGGGTGGCGGCCAGCGCCTGCGCGACCGTGCCGTGCTGGCGGGCGCCCACAACGTCCCCCAGCGACAGCGCCACGGCGGCCTGCTGGTGGCGCACCTGCGCATCACAGTGCACCTCGCGCGGATCCATGTGAGCTCTCCCAACTGTGCAACCGTCTCCTGGCAGCACAGGCCGAGCGTGGACCGTGCGCTGCCCCCGCTCACCTGGAAGCAGGCTTCACCTCCAGCCAGGCCTGCGGCCGCAGCCAGGTGCCTCGCGGCCTGCTCGTAGTCGCCCACCGCCTCGCAGCACCTGGCCGCCTCCTGCAGCAGCGTGAGCGCGTCCTGGGGCGCCCGCGCGATGCTGTCCACGGGGTCCGCGCCGACGGACTCGGACAGGGCCAGCGCGTAGTGCAGCGCAGAGATGCCGTCCTCGTACTTGCCCCACCTGCGCCACGCCGCGAGTGGCAGCTCAAAGGTGCGTCGGTGAACGGGCTGCTAGCGCGCGGTGCACGCGGTGCACGCGGCCCCACCCCCAGCTCGTGTCGCGCACCTGAACTCGTGCAGCGCCAGCTGCTCCCACGTGCGGCCGTCCCACCTGTCGCAGAGGTTGGCCTGTGTCAGCGCCACCCTGGCCGCCTCGGCCGCCTCGCGCGCCCCCGAGCGCTGCAGCACGGCCAGGTGGGCCTGGGCCACCCACCACCAGCTGGCGGCGCTGTGCGGCCACAGGGCCACGGCAGCTGCACGCGGCGCGCACAAATGGGCAGGCAGGATCACCACAATCACGATCACGTGAATCAATTGCTGCTCTGTGCGCACACACATGGGACACAAAGGTGTCTAGCTCTGGGAGCGCGCCCCCAGCCCAGCCCCCAGCCCAGTCCCGCAGGAGGCTCTGCACAGCTCAGGGGCTCACCTGTGGCCACGTCGGCGGCGCAGTCGGGCAGTGGCTCGTCCTCCACGTACGAGGCGGCCAGCCTGAGGAGCGCCCGCCTCAGCTCCAGCTCGCTGGTGGCGGCCTGCCCCGCCCCCTCCAGCGCGCCCACCCACGCCGCCTCAGCGGCCGCCTCAAAGAGGTGCGCCGGCGGGGCGTCCGGGGAGGGGGAGGCGGAGGGGGGCAGCCAGGCCTGCTCGTACAGCAGGGTGAGGGCGGACTGGAAGTGCCTGCGCGCCTCGGCCTTGTGCTTGGCCAGGGCCCGGCGCAGCTCTGAGCGGCGCGCCAGGTACTGCTGGCGGCTCAGGCCCTGGGCGCGCTCCAGTGCAGCCGCCTGCTGGCCCACCAGGGAGGCGCGCGCCCACTCCACCTCTCCCAGCAGCGCCAGGGGGGTGAGCTGCAGGCGGGACAGCTGCGCCTGCGTGAGGGGCGGCGGGCCACTCGGCGCGGCAGCGGCGGTGGCTGCGCCCTCGCCCTCCGCCTCCTCCTCCGCGATGGCCGTCATGTCTTGCTGCGTTGCGCCACCCTCGACGAGGGGCGCGGCGGACAGGCCCAGCGCTGCCGAGGGCAGGGCCCTGATGAGGCGCTGCGCGCGCTTGGCCGCGGCCCCGGCCAGCTCGAGGAGCGCGGCGGGGTCCGAGGGGAGGCCAGGTGGGCCTGGGGGGGCGGGAGCGGGGGCGCTGGCAGAGCCCTGGGCCGCACCGTCCTGCTGCTGCTGCTCCGTTGAGATGGCGATGAGCGGCACCGAGCTATCTTTCTGCTGGGGTGGCGGAGGAGCGGCAGCGGCACCCCCGCGTGAGGACCACTGGGCCGCCAGCAGTGCCGTGCGCGCCGTCAGCAGCTGGCAAGCCAGGGGGGCGTGCGCTGCCGCACGCGCCAGGGGCCCTGCAGAGGGCCCCTCTGCTGCCAGTCCCATGGCGTGCTGCGCCAGGGGTGCCAGGCCCAGGTCCAGCGCCAGCTGCCACAGCGGCACCACCAGGCGCGCGGGCGAGCCGCCCTCTGGTGGTGCTGCAGCCGGGTGCTGCTTGGCCAGGGCCAGGGCGGCGCGCTGCTGCCTCCTCAGCTCCTGCAGGCAGGCGCCCGCCTCCTGGGTGCGCCCCGCCAGGGTGTAGGCCAGGTGAAGCAGCGCCCAGGCGGCCGGGGTGGAGGGGGTGGAGGACGGCGCGGGCGGCAGCAGTGCGTGCGCAGACGCCAGCGCCAGAGCCAGGGAGGGGTGCGCCTGCGCCGCGCCAGGCGTGGGCGCCTCCACCAGCAGCCAGGTGCAGTGCAGGGCCGCCGTGCTGAGCAGAGCCTCAAGGTGGTGCGGGTCAATCTCCAGCGCGGCCCTGAGGGCGCGCGACGCGGCCTCAAAGTGGGTGGCCCAGGGGGAGGCGCCGGCGCTGCCCTCCTCGCCGCAGTGGTCAGGCGGCGCCTGTGGCCGGGCGGCGCGCCGGCAGGTGAGGCGCGCGGCGTCCAGGTGCGCCTGCAGGTTGTCCGCGTCCAGTTGCCGGCGCTTGAGCAGCGCGGCGGCGCGCCGGTCGTCGCCCACCACCTCTGCGCACTCGCCGGCCAGGGCGGCCAGCCGGCCCATCTCCTTGGGCGTGGGGGGTGGCGGCTGCGCAGGGGGAGGGGTGGGCCCCGTGGCCGCGGCGGCCTGGTGGATGGAGGCACGCGACTGGTCCACCAGCTGCGTGTGCAGGGCGGGCAGGTGCGGGGCCATCTCGGCCGAGGCCATGCCGCCGCTCTTGCCCAGCTGCTCGCGCACGACGCGCAGCAGCGGCCGCTTGAGCGAGTCGCGCCACTCCAGGTACCTGCACGCGCGCAGGGAGGAGGAGGAGGAGGAGCAGGAGGAGGATGAGGCGGTGGTGCAATGGTGGCATTACGCGTCACCACCGCGGTCAGCCAGGGCCTGCCCGACCGTGCCGTCACTCACTGTCCGGACTTGTTGAGGTCGCGGATGAGGGCCTTGTGCGCCACCTCTGGGGGCGCGTCCACCAGTGCGCCCGCTGCGCCCTGCGGCCGCTGCTGCTGCTGCTGGTGCTGCGCGTAGGCGCGGGCCAGCTGCTGCAGGATGGTGCCGAGGGTGGCCTGCAGGTCCTGTTGAGCCGTGGCGGGCGGGGGGGGCGGGTGCAGCACGCGCTGAGGCACCAGCTCCTGCGCACAGTGTGACCAGTGCGGTCGGCGCGCACACGGTGCAATGTGGGCGAGCGTGCGGGCAGCAGAGGCTGCAAACACGTCTGTGCTTCTCTGCAGCATTGTGAGAGGTGCGACCAAGGTCGAGGCGCACACACCTGCAGGCTGGGCTGTGGGGCAGGAGGCGGCATCCAGGGGGGCACCAGGGGCCGCGCCAGCGTGAGGCGCACGGCCAGGGTGCTGCCCGCCGCGTGCCATGCCGACATGACGCCGCCTGGCAGCTCCTCCAGCGCCTTGACCTTGCTGCGGGCGTCACAAGACATCATGTGGAACGCTTCAAGACGTGGCTCCTCACGTGCGACCTTGACCTGCCTTTGGGCGCTACGAGGGGCCCCCGCCTTGACTCACCCGGCAGGCGGCACAAAAGCGGGCAGCACCGACGCGAGGGGTGGCACTGAGGATGAGGAGCTAGGTGGCCAGGCCAGCAGGGGCACCTCCTCCACCGCCGCGTCGTCGCCGGCAGCCGCACTGGGCACGGACGAGGTGCCGCCCTCCAGCAGGCACGCCGCCCCTGTGACGGCGACACGCAGGCAGCACGGTGCGGGGCGATTGTCCGCTGGGTCCGCGCCACACTGAGCAGTGAGCAGCGCGACCCTGGTGGGGCCGCTCCTTGGGGCCTCACCCGTGAGCGGCAGCCAGGCGTGGTAGGCGTCCCACGCGGCCTGCGTGTCTCCCACGGCCTTGTCCTCGGCCACCACGCGTGCCAGCTCCAGGCCCACCACCGCGTCGCCAGGACCCGCCTGGTCCAAGGCCGACTGCACGCCACACGCACAGCGCACCAGGCAGCCGCGCGGTCAATGACCACAACGTGCAGAGGAGCCCGTGCCCAGGTGAAGGGCGCACAGGGGGAACATGCGCGGCTGACACGCAGAGGCACTCACCAGCAGCGCGCGCGCCTCTGGCCCCGTCAGCACCCTCCTGAGGCGCCCGGCCCCGGGCCAGGACACCCCCACGCCGCTCCCGTCCGCTGATTGCGCCAGCGCCCCGCCGCCGGGCAGCACCAGGGGGGCGCCCGCACCCGGGGGCAGCACCAGGGCCAGCTGCAGGCCCAGCTTGCCGGGGGCGGCGCTGTGGCTGGCCTGCGTCAGCATCAGCAGCACCGCAAGGAGCAGAGCGCGTCTGTCAAGCCGCAAGCGTTGAATGAAGAGGACGCCACCGCGTGGCAGGCTCAGCGCGTGCCCCTGGCTCCACGCACCAGCAGTCCAGGTGGCAGGGGCGCCGGGCCCGCCCCCAGCACCTCTAGCGTCAGCACGTTGGCGTCCTGGTCACCCGGGCCCTCCGGCAGGAAGCTGCGCGGGGTGGGGCAGGGCAGAGCGAGTGTGATGCTGGGCGAGCGAGGCGCTGTGGTGACGCCATGGCGTCCCAGGGAGACACTCTTCCATCGCACCTGTAGGGCAAGGGCTCTGGGAGGGTGTCGCCCGCGGTCTCTGCAGCGGCAGATGGGGGTGTGGGCGTGGGCGTGGCAGGCTTGCTGGGCGGCTTGCTGCCTGGCACGGGCGGCGTCGCCCCGCCTGGGCTGCTGGCACCCGCTCCGTCGGCAAGGGGCGCTTCACGGTGCGTGAGCCTGAGGGTGAGCTCTGGCACCAGGGGGCGTCCTGCCAGCTTGGCCGTGGGGACGGGAGTGGGGTCCGCTGCGGCGGCGCCGGCGTCAGCGCCCTTCTTGGCGCCCTGCTGCGGGGTGGCGGGCTTGGAGGCCCCTGCTGGCTTGGCCGCCGCTGCGCTTCCAGGGGTGGCTGCGCCCGCCGCGTCAGGTTGAGGCGCCAGGTCCAGGAGCAGGTCGTTGAGCGTGAGGGAGGTGTGGCCCAGGCCCAGGGGCGTCAGGTCAAGGGGCACGGAGGCCAGCACTGCGCCCGTGCCGGAGTCGTGCAGGCTCAGGACCGGGGGCGCGTTGAGCAGGGCGTGCAGCGACGCCAGGCCTGGATCCCGCCTGCGCACGATGAAGCGAGCGAGCTCGTGCGCGGCACCCCTTGAGACCCGTGGCCATCACATGCAGCACGGCGCACCCCCTAGTTCCTACACGGACCTGAACTTCTTGTCAAAGGCGTGGTGGTACACGCCCAGCACCTCGGACGACGCCGACGGCTCCGCAGCGGTGGGCTCCCCGACCAGGCTTGGGTTCGAAGGAGGCGGGTAGGAAAGCGACAGGTGCGTGGTCGGCAGCACCGGTGACGCCCCTGCCGCTGCCTGGTCCTCGCTGGTGCTGGGCGCCACCTGAGTGCAGATGACGGTACATCGCGCGGCGCCCGTCATGCGGACCGGCATCCGGCGCTGAGCATCACCACCCAAAGGCCCAGACACACCCGAGACTGCGCTGCGAGTGTCTGTGCAGGCTGGCTCCTCTGCGCCAAGCGCGCCTTCCTGGGCGCTGGCTGTGACATCTCTAAGGCGAGAGGCGAGTCCTCCCGCGGCGCCCACTCACGAAGAACAGCCGGCAGGTAGGCACGCTGACGTTGAAGAAGACTCCATAGGGGTTCGTGTCCTCCACGGGCCCCGCGGGAGCCTCTGGCTTCTTGGGCGGCATCCTCCGGCTCGACGAGTCGCCGCGAGCGCCCAAGTGGACTCAGAGAGACGCCAGCACTTGCGCAGAGGAGGTAGCCGCCCACGAGATATCGCCCTCAACTTGCCAGCTTGCTGTGCGATGGGGTCTTTGGGGTTTAAGGTTCAGCAGCAGCAAGCGAGCAGCAGCACCAGCACCAGCAGCAGCAGCAGTAGCAGCAGCGGCCGCCATGAGGAGGTTCACAGTCCTCATGTGCGCGCCGCCCTGGGGGAGCATCGCAGGCGGCTGGGCGCTCAGGTGCACCGCAGACGCGGCCGCAGCGACTGCGGCGCAGCTCAGCAGCCATCACGCAGCGGTGCCCCTAGGGCCTGTCAATTGGGCCACCGCGGTGGGCATGGTGCGAGCGATGACGAGCGGTGCGGCATCCCACCTGGCGCAGAGCAGCAGCCCGCCGGCCAGCTCCCCCAGCAGAGGCAGGCCAAGCGCGCGGGTGTTCATCCTCAAACGCAAGGCCAGGTGAGCGCAAGGGCCATAGCGCGCTTGCGCCGGGCGCACACACCGGTCGATGCAGCAGCCCGACGATGATCATCGCATGCGTGCCTGCCTGCGAGCGCCTGGACAGGGCCAGGCAGAGGGCGGCGGAGCGCGCCGAGGCCAGCAGGCGGGCGCGGAGGGACGGCTCGCTCGCCACGCAGTCCAGCATGTTGGCGGTGGGGCACGCGCCAGGCGGGGCAGCTACAGCACAGAGCCAACCTGACGGGGGCGACACGGCGGGCCACGGCGCGGCAGCACTGGCTGGCTCTCCTGTCTGGGGAGGAGGAGCGGGGCCAGGGAGAGGCGGCGGCCGTGCGGCGGACGCCCGGCGGCGCCAAGTGTGGGCCATGTCACCGCGCGAGCTGACGGCAGCACTCAGAGACGCCAAGAGCGTGCCAGCGCTTGCTCGCTTGCTGCAGCCGCTGCTGCTGGAGCAGCAGGGCCAGGCAGTGCTTGTGCCGTCCCCGGCGCCCCTTCCCGTCCCTCAGCACGCGCAGCACGAGGCACCAGCAGCACAGCCGCCGCCGTCCCTGCCGGGCGCTCCTGGCCACGTGCCACGCCCAGTGGTGCCCGGGCAGGTCAACCTGGCGGGGCGAGCGGCGCATGAGGCGCTGCGGCGGGCGGGGGGCCTGGGCGTGCGCGGGCTCACGGCCGCCCTGAACCAGCTGGCCTGGCTCACGCTCAGGGGCCCGCCCGGGCGTGAGGCGGGCGAGCCCCTGGGCAGCAGGAGCAGCGAGGAGGGCATGGAGCAGCTGTCCCGCAGGCTGCACGCGTGCCTATGTGGTCAGCTTGAGGCGGTGGGCCCCAAGCTGGACGTGCGGGGCGCCACCAGCCTGGTGTGGCTGCTGGGCAAGCTCAGGGCACTGAGCCCTCCCTCGGCAGCGGCGTGGGCAGCGCTCAGCACGCGCCTGCTGGCGCCCTGCCATGGCCCAGGCCTTGGCGCCAGCAGCAGGAGAGCCCCGGGTGGCCCTCCTGCGTGCCTGTTGGAGGCGGCGGCGCCCCAGCAGCTCCTGGAGGTGGCTTTGGGCGCGGCATGGCTGGGCAGAGGGTGCGTGATGAGGGCCGCCTGCAGCACTCGGGTCACATTTTGTGCGGCGCTCTTGGACCCAGGTGGCCACGCACCTCTGCTCTCCTGCGCGCGTGCCCGCAGGCCGCTGCCTTTGTGGCAGGCTGCGTGGAGGCGTGCGGTGCGCCTGGCGGACGAGGGCGAGTACGGCGGCTCAGCGCAAGCGGCGCGGCTGCTGGAGCCCACGCTGTGGGGCCTGAGCGAGGGCGTCACGCAGCAACACCGCTGGGGCCTTGGGTCAAGTGGGGCCGCTGATGCGACGGCAGCAGAGGAGGGAGGACACCCGTTGGCCGCTGCGCCCATCACCCGGTGGCTGCCGCCCCCGCCTGACCTGGACATTCTGGGCGCGGCCGTGCTGGGCGCGCTCCCCCTCATGCCGCCACAGGTGCGCGCGTGATTTGCTTCAGAGGAGGACCAGGGACTTGCTCCTGCGCTGATGACGATTGCGGCCGTGATGCGCGCAGGCGTTGCCCCGCTGCCTGGCACACCTGGAGCGACTGGGCTGGCGGCCGCCTCCACGCCTGCGCACAGCGCACCGGAGCCACCACTCCACCCGCAGCGCCCTGAGCGCTTCCGTTGCTCCCGCGCTTTGATGTCCCGCACGCTCTGTCGTCAACGCGCGTTCAAAGCGCGCCCGCGACGGCCGTGCAATCTCGCCGAGATTGCTGCGGCCACAATCACGCGCGATGCAGCTGCACAGCCGCCGCGGCGTCGCGCCCACAGGCGGGCGCTGCGTCCTGCAGCAGCCGCCAGGGGTGCCGTGCTTCCCGCTTGGGCGCAGAGCCGCGCAGCTCAGCAAGTCGGCCCGGGCTGCGGCGTCACCTGCGCAGCAGCATGACCCTCAGCCACCTGTGGAGGTGTTCTCTGGCCCCAAGGCGCCTGCCGTCGTGGATGGGCGCGCGGCGTGGGCGGGCGGCGTGCGCGCCATCTTCACAGGGCCAGGTCAGGCGCGCAGCAGCACCACCAGCAGCTGGTACGCGGCCCTGGCAAGTTGCGTCACCGATGTTGCACCGCCTGCGGTACTGCGCAGAGCGTGGGCGCGGGCTGGGCCTTGCGCTGCCAGCCGCCAACCCAGGCGACCTGCTCATGGTGTCGCTGCCGCTGGCCGTCGTGTTCCGGGAGGACAGCGCGGAGCAGGCAGCAGGAGATGACGCGCCGCGCCTGCCATGGCCGCAAGCGACGACAGAGGGCCACAGCAACAGTGACGCGGCGGGCACGCCGCGGGTGGTGGCCGTGGCTGCCCTGCCGTCCCTGGAGGAGGAGGAGGACTCGGACAGCCTGGCGGACTCTCCCAGGGCCAGCGGCCGGCGGCGGGCTGGTCCAGGAGAAGAGGACGACGAGGAGCTGGAGGAGCTCGAGGACGACGCGGCGGGGAATGTTCTCGAGGAGGAGGAGGAGGAGGAGGCCGGGGTCGACGGGGAGGAGGACGAGTACGACGCGCGGTTTGCTGCGCTGACGGACGTGATGCTCTCGCACAGGTGCGCCACACAGGAGAGGGAGCGATGGGGCAAGCGCGGCTGGTGCGGAGCGCTGGGGTTGCTAGTGCTGTGTGCGGTGGTGGTGGTGCAGGTACACGGTGAGGCAGGCGCGGTGGCTTGAGGCGCTGGCGGCCAGCAGTGCGGCCAGCCTGGGCGCGGCTGATGGCGGGGAGCCTGGTGCCGCCAGCGCACCGTCCTCCCGCAGCGCCTCGACGCCGCGCAGCCGCCCGCTGCCCGACCTGAGCGTGGACCACACGGTGCAGCGCTCGGCCGAGGAGGTGCGCGCAGCCATGGTGGCAGAGCCCAGCTGCATGATGGGCCCTTGCAGCCCTTGGCCACACTGTGCTCACTTGGTGCCAGTCGTGCGCGGTCCACGTGGCGCAGTTGGTCCCTCTGCCTGACGTGCTGGCGTCCGACCCGTCCCTGCTGGAGGGCCTGCTCCAAACCCACACGTTTGAGGTGGGTGGCGCCTGCTGTCACGTGCTGTCAGCACCAGAGCACGTGGCGCACCAGGGGCGCACTGAGCGCTGGTGCCAGTGCTGTGCCGGCGCCTGCAGACCAGCTCCGAGGACGAGGCCATGACCTTCCTCAGGGACCGCCTGGCGCCCCGCGCACGGGTGAGCAGCTGGCTCGCTG
>VFQP010003891.1_pt1 | contig 14559 bp, 18 predicted proteins | sample 3512351 | NCBI WGS metagenome assembly VFQP01 (sample SAMN10412372, study PRJNA504923) | tailings metagenome | isolation source: Relicate 1 Philex TSF1 revegetated site | place: Philippines: Tuba, Benguet | collected 2017-08-29 | reverse complement strand
CACGCTCCCCAGCAGGCCGCTTTCCTCCAGGGCGGCCTGTTTCATTTTCCGCCTCCGAAAAAGCGATTCCAAAGCCACATCCCGGCTGTCGCCAATACGCTGAGGAGCAAACAAGTCATCAGAGGGAATGACACGCTCCAATTCTTGCCTCGCCAAGTTAGATCCCCTGGTAGCCTTCCCAGGTAGTTCCCAAGGTAGTTCACCAGCACTCCCGCCACCACCAACACTAGCCCACTGACGATCAGCGCCTTCCCCATACCGTCAGGATAGCGCCTGCATCTTCGTGGTCTCCCCTCCTCAGCGCACTTGCTTTGCTTCGCCAAGTACTCTACAGTAAAAACATGCGCAACGGAGCCAACCTCGGCGAGCACGCCTTCGAGAATCTCCGCTACATTCGCTCCGCCATGGAAGGCGCGGCGGATTTCACCGCCGTCCCCGGCTACGCCATGACCCTGATCGGGCTTTCGGCCTTTCTCGCGGCTTGGCTCGGCGAACGCACTCCCCAGCCCGAAGCGTGGCTCGCCATCTGGACCGCCGAAGGCATGGCCGCCTCGATGATTGGCATGATCGGCATTTTATGGAAGGCCAGCCGGTCGGAGATTTCGCTCAAGTCGCGCCCGGCACGCCGCTTTGCTCTCGGCCTTGCTCCGCCCCTCCTTGCCGGCGCTGCCCTTACGGCCGCTGCGGCCCGCAGTCATCAATATGAGCACGTCCCTGGCCTATGGCTGCTGCTTTACGGAGCGGGCGTCACCACGGGTGGCATGTTTAGCGTCAAGCCCGTGCCCGCCATGGGCGTAGCCTTTATGTTGTTCGGCTGCGCTGCGCTATTCACTCCGCCCTCCTGGGCGAACTATTGGCTCGCCGCCGCATTCGGCGGCTTACATCTTGGCTTCGGCCTATACATTGCGAGGAAATATGGCGGCTAAAGCTCTCCGCGTCGACAACCTTCCTGAACGTTCTCCATCTCCCAAACCCGCTCCTAGCGCTGTGCAACTCGATCAGCTCATTCACGAGCGCGTCCGCCTGGGCATTGTCAGCGCTTTGGCGACCGAGAAGTCACTCACCTTCGGCGAACTCAAAGCGGCGCTCGATATCTCAGACGGTAATCTCAGTGTCCACGCGCGCAAGCTCGAGGAAGCCGGCTACGTGGAATGCCGCAAGTACTTCGAGGGCCGGCGCCCGCAAACAGAGTTCAAGCTCACCGCTGCCGGCCGCAAGGCTCTCGAAAAGTACGTCAACCACATGGCCGCCCTCGTGGACGCTATGCGCAACAAAGGCTAGAGCAGTCGTGCACGTAGCCATCATCATGGACGGCAATGGCCGCTGGGCCGCGCGCCGCGGCGGACTCCGCCTCGAAGGCCACAAAGCCGGCGCCGAAACCGTTCGCCGCGTCATCCGCGAAGCTCCCGAGTTCGGTGTTTCCGTTCTAAGTCTCTACGCCTTTTCGAGCGACAACTGGAAACGCCCAGTCGAAGAAGTCGGCGCGCTGATGCGCCTCTTTGCCGTCTTCCTCGAAAGAGAAATCGACGAATGCCTTGCTAACGGTGTTCGCCTCGAATTCATTGGCCGTCGCGACCGCCTCCCCAAACATTTGCTGCCTCTAATGACATCCGCCGAGGAGCGAACAAGAAACGCCCTGCGCCTTCATGTGCGCATCGCCGTTGATTACTCCTCTCGTGAAGAACTCCGTCAAGCGCTGCTCTCCGACGCTTCCCAGTCTTCCCTTGGTCCCGATGTCGACCTGCTGATCCGCACCGGCGGCGAACAGCGTCTCAGCGATTTTCTGCTCTGGCAGTGCGCCTACGCCGAACTCTACTTCACTCCTGTCGCATGGCCTGACTTCTCCCGCGACGACTTCATGGCCGCCCTCGCCACATTCCGTTTGCGGGAACGTCGCTTTGGAGCCGTCCCAAGTTGTAAGATCGTGATGAATGAAGCGCCGTCACTTTCTCGCCAGCAGCCTAGCTTGTAGCCTTTCGAGTTCTAGCGCAGCCCTTGCCTTTTCGCCCACGCAAAAGAAGACCAATTCGGTCATCGAAGTCCGTTCCTACAAATTGCGCAATACGATGGACCGGATGGGGCAACGCCTCAACGATTACCTCTCCAAACAGCGTCTGGCCGCCCTGCAGCGCGCCGGTATTGCGAAGGTTGGCTTCTTCGGAAATGTGATCGGCGAGAGTAGCCCTTACGTGATTGAAGTCGCCGAGTACAAGAATTTGACCCACCTGGAGTCTACTTGGGAAACCTTAGCCGCGGACAAGTTATACGCCGAAGCCAATCAGGCAATCGACTCCCTCGGCTCGCCCAGCTTTCTCCGCATCGATTCCAGCCTCCTACGCAGTTTTGATGGGCTTCCCTCCCTTGAAATGCCGAAATCCGAACCCGGTCGCGCGCCGCGCGTCTTCGAACTCCGCACCTACGAATCCAATAGCTACGGATCCCTCGCCAAAAAAATTGGCATGTTCAACAACGGCGAGATCGCCATCTTCCGCAAGACCGGCCTCAATCCCGTGTTCTTTGGCGAGACGATCTCGGGCGCCAATGCCCCCAATCTTACGTACATGCTCTGGTATGACAGCCTCGCCGCTCGCGAAGCGAATTGGAAGACCTTCGTTACTCATCCCGAATGGGACAAACTAAAGGCTACGCCGGGTTTGAGCGACGCCGAGGTGGTCTCGAATATCTCCAATTCGATCTTGAGTCCCACGGCTTATTCGCCGATTCGCTAATATGCGCCGTCTTGCTCTCATTGCTGCCGCCCTCTCTCTTGCCTTGCTGTGGGCGCAAGACCCCTTCAAGTCGCCGGAGACCGCCGCGCCGTACTATCCGACCCCGCAGGTCGTAGTGGAGAAGATGTTGGAGTTGGGCGAGCTGAAGAAGGGCGAAAAAACCTACGACCTCGGCTCGGGCGATGGCCGTTTCGTCATCACCGCGGCGCGAAAGTATGGAGCCAAGGCGGTGGGCGTCGAACTCGACAAAAAGCTCGTTGCGGAAAGCCGCGCCGCCATCAAGAGACAGAACCTCGAAGCCTCAGCCTCCATCATCGACGGCAACCTCTTTGACCAGGAATACAAGGACGCTGATCTCATCACTGTTTATCTACTGCCTGTCACCAACGCCAAGCTCTCCGGCTTCTTGGAGAAGCAATTGAAGAAAGGCGCCCGCGTTGTGTGCCATGACTTTGAGTTCCAAGATTGGAACCCCGAGCGCACCATTGAAATGGAGGACCAGGAAGGCCGCGCTCACACGCTCTTCCTGTACCGTCGCTAACCCTCATGCCCGATCGCGGACTCTCGGAACCCAAATACCTTTCCCCTCTCTGGTGGCAGAGCCTAGCCGTCATCCGGACGATTCTCGCTCTCGCCTTCCTTTCCGTCGGCAGTACTTCTCCCCGGCCCTTGCCCTGGATGGTTCTGGCTTTGGCAAGCGCCTTCACGATTTACAGTCTTCTCGCTCTGCTCTGGCGTGACATCGAACGGCGTTGGCCACCCATGATCAGCCTTGTGATCGATACGGTTATCTTTCTTATCTTCGCCCTCTACTCCGCCGGGCAAAGCATCTGGATCGGTTCCCTCTTCTATGTCTATTTGCTGCTCGAAGTCGCCATCCTGCATTCGTGGCGCGAAGTCTTTGCAGTACTCGTAGTCTGCCAAAGCTACTTCCTCTTCTTGAAGCCCACCCAATGGGAGATTCTCCAGCCGCTCGTTATGCTGGCGGGAATACTCGCCTGCACGCTCAGTCTGGAGAAGCGCATCCTGGCGGATCGCTTGGATGACGCGCTCTTCCAGATCGGCCTGCTCCGTGGCGAAGCGGAAAAGCTTCGTGAAGTAGAGCGCCAGCGCATGGCCGACGATTTCCACGACGGTCCGCTGCAAAGCTTCATCAGCTTTCAGATGCGTCTCAACGTAGTCCAGCAAATGCTGGACCGCGACTTTAGCGCCGGCCTGAAGGAACTCCAGGACCTGCAAACGATCTGTCGCACCCAAGTTGCCGAACTTCGCGCTTTCGTTCGCAGTATGCGCCCGATCGAGATTGAAGGCGAAAGTCTAACAACGGCCATCCGCCGCCTTGTCGACAACTTTAAGAAGGACACGGGTATCAGTGCCAGCTATTCCAGTCAGGAAGTCACTGGCGAACCCGAGAGCTTCCTTGAGGTGCTTCAAGTAGTGCGCGAGAGCCTCAATAATGTGCAAAAGCATTCCAAGGCTTCCCGTGTCGCGATCACACTCTCCAAGCAAGGAGACATGCTCCACTTTGAGCTGGAAGACGATGGCACAGGCTTTCCCTTCAGCGGCATCTATGATCTCGAGGAGATGGAGACCTTGCGCATTGGGCCGGGCAGCATCAAACGCCGGGTGAAAAGCCTGGGGGGCGAAATGATGGTCAATAGCAGGCCGGGCCATGGCGCTACTCTTCGCGTCCGCATACCTTTATGAGAATCGCCGCCTTCGCTGCGGCGCTCCTTCTACTCTCGGGATGCGCTCGTTACGCCGACTTCGTCGTCCCGCCACTACAAAACCAGCCGAGCTACCAACTGGCCTGGAAAGCGGCCCCCGAGGTGAACATCCCCCGTGGCGATGCCCTTGATGTCCTCAATCCTTCCGTCGTCCGGCATGGTTCCGGACTGCTCAATTTGTACTCCCGCTTTGATGGCAAGCGATGGGATACTTATGCGGCGACGTCCGCCGATGGCTCGATTTGGGGGAACGCCCGCAAGATCCTCAGCCCGGAGCTCCCGTGGGAAGGTTCCTACATCGCCGCCAATGGCGGCGCAATATCATTTCAGGGCGAACTGCTCTATGTCTACCAAGCCGGCGAGAAAGGTAAGACGATCCTTGGCCTCGCCCGCTCCCGCGATGGAGTCTCGTGGACGAAGCATCCTACGCCGATCTTGACCCTCGGCCCTTGGAGGAGTTGGGATGAAGTCAGCCTAGGCGACCCATATGTCTGGGAAGCGAATGGCGTTCTCTACCTCTGCTACCTTGGCGAAGATCGCGCCCGGCGCCAGCGACTTGGCATTGCCCGTAGCACCGATGGCATTCATTGGGAGAAGCAAAGATCCTCTCCCATCCTCGACTTGGGCAGCTATGGCGACTTCGACGAAAACGGACTCGGCGAGCCCGCCGTCTTTGCGAGCGCCAACCAGTGGGTCATGCTCTATACGGGGCGCGACCGCAATGAGCATCGCGCCATGGGCTATGCGATCTCAAACGACGGCCGCACTTGGACCAAGCTGCGTGAGCCAGTCCTACGCGGGGAAAGCCTTTGGAACAAGACTGTGGTCTGCGACGCGACGGTCCTGGCCGAGCCTTCGCGACTCCGCATCTGGTACGGCGGTGGGGACAAGCCCAGCCCCGATGAACGCCTCAATGGGCAGATCGGCTACGCAGAACTGCCCGCGCAGCTACCGGCTCATTGAGTAGCGGCCCGGAAGCACCGAGAAGTACTCGATCTTCCGCTTCACCTTGCTCAAACGCTTCGTGGCGTTCTCGCTGCTCAGCCAGGCCGCTAGATCCGCGATCTCTCTATAGAAGTTTGAAGTCGGTTCCAAAGCGCAGCCGCGCAACAGACTCTTGTGGATCTGTTCGCCGCAATCGCTAATCGTCGCCTCCGCCGGTAGACCGAGTACGCTCTCAATATCGGCGATGGTAAGGGGCGCGTCCTTGCGCCACTTCGTGATTACCAGCCCGACTCGATCTCGCAAGTCGTGTTCCTCGAGAAAACGAAGCTTCTCTCGCGCCTGGTGAGCGCAAATCAACTCCGGCTCCACCACCAGCAAAACGCGGCGCGACTGCAGCATCACGTCCAGAGAAAACCGCTCGAGCCCGCCGCTCAAATCGGCCAGCACTACTTTATAACGCCGCCGGGCGAACTCGAAGAGTTTTCGGATAGTCCCTACTTCCACATCGAGATCCGTCTCGATCCCGGTCGGGGGCAACACATCGAGGTCGTCGCAGCGCGACACCAACTCAGCCCATAGCCCATCGTCCATCTCATGTACCTTTGCGAGCGCATCGCGCAGGCCATAGGGATTCGCGAGCTTCATGGCGAAGCGGCTTACGCCGCCATTTAAATCGAAATCCGCAAACAACACGCGATGGTTGGGCCGCAGCGATAACTCGATCGCCGCATGCAGCGCGGTAATCGACGCCCCTGCTCCGGGCTTGGAGGGCAAGAAGCTATAGAGAAGGTCTGTGGATTCCTTCTCCAATGGGGCCAACGCCAGGGCCGATTCGATGCGCGCCAATGTCGCCGCGAGCTTATCCAACTCAAAGGGAAAGCGCAAAAATTCACGCACCCCCGAATTCATCAACTCCAGCAGAACCTCGGCCTCGATCTCTCGATCCACGGCCACGATGTGAACGTGTTCGGAACCGCTTAAGGCCGCGGCGGCCTGCAAAAGGCTAGCCCGGCCCATGGAGATGTCAAAGAACAACACCTGCGGCGAATGCGCTCGCACGAAGTCCACCAAGGCCTCGCCGCTGACAAACGCATCAAAACTGCGCAGCAGTAGAAGGTCGGGATGCTCTTCGAGTGCGAGCGACAGAACGTCTCGCGAATCGGAATCGGGAGCAAAAATCGCGCATCGCAACATGGCTATAGCGCCTTCTCTAAACGGGCCATCGCTTCACGCATGGCCTCTCCCCGCAGTGGTTCCACCACGCGGGAGCTACAAGTAAATCCCGTAGCCGCGCTGAGCGCCTTTTCCATGCTCTCGGCCTGGCTGGCGTACTCAAGCAATTGACAATTCACGGCCGCCAGCATCACGCCTATTTTCGGGCTGATGGTGCGCACCTGATGGCCCATGCGCTCCGGTAGGGCCTGTTCAATGAACTCGGCCTGCGCCTTCCAGGCTTGGTCGCCCGGAGGCGAGCCCAGCCTGTCGCGAAAGTCGTAGCGAACCAGGCAATAGCGCTGCCAGCCTTGTATGGCGCGGTCGAGCGCCAAGAGGCTATCGGAAGCGTGCTTGGCGCCGGGACCCGGTAGGGCCCGCTGCCGCCGCAGTTCGCTTGCGTTCAAGTCTTCATTCAAGCGGCTGAGCGCCGATTTGGTGTCCCGTTGTTGCTCTTCGAGACACTTCTCGAGCGCCGTAATCTCGGCGTTCAACTTGGCGCGTATGTCGCTCAAGTCGTTCGAAGTCGCGAGCAAACGCAGCTTCTTGGTGATGCCCTGCAAGCGAACACCATGACGCTGGTCGAAGCCCGCAAGGGTTTCCGTCAATTGCGCTACGGAACCGAGGACAGCTTTCGCTTCCCGGTCTTGCGACTCGATGAAGTTGCCCATCTGGTTGCCATAGCTCTTCAGGATCTCGGAAGTCTGCTGCTTGCGCTGCTCCAAAACATTGGGAGCGGGGCGCAGCGGCATTTCATCGACCAACTGGCGGAGGCCACGCCGATGGGGCTCGGAGATTTGTTTCGGGGACAGAGGCATCGCCTCGCCCATGGTTAACACCGTCGAACGCCAAAGCTGCAAAGCGGCGTCTCGGGTCGCTTCCGTCCAATCCAGACTATTGAATTGATCGGAAGGATTGGATGCGTTTGCTTCCTTACCCTTCAGTATTGAGTTGCTGATGATCTTCACGGCCCGATTCGCTCAAAGAACATATCGGACGCGAGAGAGGGACCTTAAAGCAATTTGCGAAGATCGTCCAGATTTAACCTTCCTGTGTAGATAGCCATGCCGAGGGCTGCGTGGATGTTGAGAGCGAGTACTGCTTTCACATCGTCGAGCGTTGTGATGCCGCCGGCAGCGGTGATTGGCTTCGTGGTTGCAGCGCGAAGGCTCGCAAACCAATCGAGATCCGTGCCCTGCATCATGCCTTCCTTATCGACATAGGTGCAGAGGTAGCCGCCGCAGTATGGCTCAAGCTCCTTGATGACTTCAAGTGCGGTCATATCCAAGCTTTCCTGCCAACCCTGGACGGTGATCTTGCCGCCCTTGGAATCGAGGGCGATCAGAATGCGTTCGGGGCCAATGGCCTCGGCAATCGATTCGAGCACTGGCCGATTGAAGGCGGCAGTGCCGACGATGACCTGGTTGGCGCCTTGGGCGACTAAGGCTTTCGCCCGTTCGGGAGTACGAACGCCCCCGCCGACGCGGCAACGGGCTTTACCAGCGAGCAACTCGACGATGTTGTCGTTGGCGCCACGGCCCATCGCGGCGTCGAGGTCAATGACCTGAATTTCTGGAAAACCGGCAAAGCGCTCGAGCATAACGAGCGGCGCTTCGCCTTCCAAGGCCTTCTTCTTGCCTTGAACGAGTTGTACGACCTTACCGTCCTGGAGGTCTATGCAGGGCACTACTAGAGGTTTGATCATTTGTGGCGGCGAACCGGGATGCCTTTCTTGTCGAGGAATTCTTTGAGGTCGTCGACTGTATATGTTCCGTAGTGGAAGATGCTAGCGGCTAGTGCCGCATCCGCTTCGCCTTCGGTCAAGACTTCGGCGAAGTGTTCCGGAGTGCCGCCGCCGCCGGAGGCGATGACCGGGATCTTCGTGGCGCGGCTGATGGCGCGGACCATGTCGCAATCAAAGCCCTTTTGGACTCCATCCGTGTCCATCGAGGTGAGCAGGATTTCACCAGCGCCAAGAGCTTCGCCACGCGCTGCCCATTCGACGGCGTCGAGGTCTTCCTCGACGCGGCCGCCTTTGGTGAAGACCTTCCACTTACCGGGAGCGACCTTGCGGGCGTCGATGGCCAAAACTACTGCCTGGGCGCCGAACTCTTTTGAGAGTTCTGTAATTAATTCCGGGCGACGGACGGCGGCGGTGTTGACGCTGACCTTATCCGCGCCGGAGACGAGGATCTTGCGGGCGTCGCGGACTTCGCGGATGCCGCCGCCGACCGTGAGCGGGATGAAGACGCGCTGGGCGGTGCGGAAGACGACGTCCACCATGGTATTGCGCTCATCAGAACTGGCCGTGATGTCGAGGAAGACGACTTCGTCGGCGCCTTGGGTGTTGTAGCGTTCGGCCAGTTCGACGGGGTCGCCGGCGTCGCGGAGGTTGACGAAGTTGACGCCTTTGACGACGCGGCCGGCGGTGACGTCGAGACAGGGGATGATGCGTTTGGCGAGCATGGCTAGGCGAGCTCCAAGAAGTTCTTCATGAGCTTGAGGCCGGTGGGGCCGGACTTCTCGGGGTGGAACTGCACGCCGTAGATATTGTCCTTCTCGATGACCGCGGTGAAGGGGAACTGGTAGTCGCAGGTGGCGGCTGTAGCGTCGATCACCGGGGCGTAGTAGCTGTTGGCGAAGTAGACGTAGATCGGAGTGGGCAGACCCTTCAAGAGTTTCGTGTCTCCTCGCGGAGTCAAGTTGTTCCAGCCCATATGAGGGACGCGGGCCTCGGCGGGGAAGCGTTGGACTTTCTCCGGGAAGAGGCCAAGGCCTTTCAGTTCGGGAGCTTCGTCGCTGGAGGCGAACAAGGCTTGCATGCCGAGGCAGATGCCGAAATAGGGCGTGCCGGCGGCGATTTTGTCGAGGAGCGGCTGGCGCAGTTGCATGACGTCCATCGAGAGCATGAGCTGACCGAAGTGGCCGACGCCGGGCAGGATGATAGCGCTGGCATCGCGCACGGCTTCCGGCGTCTGGATGAGTTTGTATTCCGCGCCGAGTTCGGCGAGGGTGTTCTGGACGGAGCGGAGGTTTCCCGCGCCGTAGTCGATGATGGAGACCATTGGTTAGAGCAGCTCCTTGGTGGAGGGGAGTTGGTCTTTGAGGCGGGCGTCTTTTGAGCAGGCGTACTTCATGGCGCGGGCGAAGCACTTGAAGATGGCTTCGATCTTGTGGTGGTTCGAGCGGCCGTACATGATCTTGGCGTGGAAGTTGGACTTCGAGTGCACGACGAAGCCGTCGAAGAAGTCGACTAAGAGCTCGGTTTGGAGGTCGCCGACGTGGACGACTTTTACTTTGTCGTCGTAGACCAGGGCGGGGCGACCGCCGAGATCGACGGCGCAGACGGCTAGGGTTTCGTCCATGGTTTGGACGAAGTAACCGGCGCGGTTGATGCCTTTGCGGTCGCCGAGAGCCTGGTTGAAGAGTTGGCCGAGGACGATGCCGGCGTCTTCGACGGTGTGGTGCTGGTCGACGTCGAGGTCGCCGTTGGCTTCGAGCTTCAGGTCGAAACCGCCGTGCTTGGTGAAGAGCTCGAGCATGTGGTCGAGGAAGCGGATGCCGGTCGAGATTTCGTACTTACCCTTGCCTTCGATCTTGAGGGTGCCGCGGATTTGAGTTTCCTTGGTGATGCGTTCAATGGTTGCGGTGCGCATTAGAGGATGCCTTCCAATTGATTGATGGTTTCGACCGAGAGGGCTACGGGGAGCCCGGTAAAGTTGCCGCCGGGGGCGGTGATGGCGATGAAGGGCACGCCGGCGTCGCGGCCGGCTTTGGCGTCGTCAACGGAGTCGCCGAGATAGTAGGCGACTTCACGTTCGGCCTTCAGGCGCAAGAGGCCGTCGGGGTGCGGCTTTGAGTGCGTGACGTTGTCGTCGCCGATGACGGCGTAGAAGTTCAAGTGCTGCGCGAAACGGCGCAAAGTAATCTGGGCCTCTTCGTTCAGGCGGCCGGTGAAGATGGCGAAGTCGTATTTCGACTGCAGGCGGGTGAGGACGCCTGTGGTGTCGATCCAGCGTTCGCGCTCGATCAAGCCGGGCTTGCCGTCGTGGCCGAAGAAGTATTGGTTGAAGACTTCGACAACTTGGTCGTAAGCGACTTCCTGGCCGCGGTCGGCGAGGAGGCGTTGGCTTAAGAGCCAATCGTTGTTGTAGCCGCCGAGATTCTTGTAGTGCTGGATCTCTTCGTGCGTGGGCATTTCCCCGTAGAAGTGTTGGACCGTGACCCGAATGGTCTCGCGGTAGGACTCCTTCACCTCGACGAGTACGCCGTCCATGTCGAATACGAGAAGGGGCTTCATTAGAGGGATCTCCAGATGGGAGTGAATGCGTCGAGGAAGCGTTGGACCTGGTCGCGATTGCCGACGGTGACGCGGACGCAGCCGGGGATTTCGTAGCTGCGGTCGCGGACGAGGATGCTTTGTTCCTTCAGCCGGTCGCGGACTTCGAGGGAGCGCGGGCCGACGTGCATCAGGACGAAGTTGCCCTGGCTCGGGACGTAGGGGACGTTCAACTTTTCGAGGCCGGCGGTGAGGTGCTCACGGGCGACGAGGATTTCCGTGACGTATTGCTGCAAGTAAGCAGTGTCTTCGACGGCGGCCTTGGCGGCGATGGCGGCGATGTAGTTCACCGAGTAAGGCGAGTGGCTCTTGTGGATGTGGCGCATGTTGTCCTCGCAACTGAAGAGGCAACCGACGCGGAGGGCGGCCATGCCGTAGACCTTCGAGAAGGTGCGGCTGACGAAGAGGTTCGGGTATTCGTTCAAGTAGGGCAGCATGGTGATGCCGCAGAATTCGAAGTAGGCTTCGTCGACGAGGACGCAGGCTTGGGGCGCGGCGTCGAGGATCTGTTCCAACTGCTCGCGCTTGACGGGCGTGCCGGTGGGGTTGTTGGGGTTCGAAATTAGGATCGCCTTGGTGTGTGGGCGGATCGCTTTCAGGAGTTCCTCTTGGGGGAACTTGAGAGTGTCCTTCTTGTAGGGCACTTCGCGGATGCTGGCGCCGGCGACTTCCGAGTAGAAGCGGTACATGGCGTAGCTGGGCGTGAGGATGATGACGTCGTCCTCGGGCTCAATGAACGTGTTGATGAGGCATTGGATGGCCTCGTCGGTGCCGTTGGTGAGGGCGAGTTCCTCTTCGCTTACCTTGAAGAATTTGGCGAGGGCGGGAATGACCTCGGAGTATTCGGGATAGACGGTGAGCAGGTCCGCGGTGAGGAGATCCTTCACTTTGGCGAGGACCTTGGGCGAGGCGCCGACGGTGTTCTCGTTGAAGTCGAGGCGGAGCTTGCCGGCGCGGCCGCCGCTGGGCGGGTGGTAGGGGGCCATGCGCTCGATGGCTTTGCGAGGTTGGGGAGTCATCATTTGCTGGTCCTCACTTCAATTGAGCGGGCGTGGGCTTCGAGGCCTTCGGCGCGGGCGAGCGTGGTGACGGCGGGCGCGATGGCGGCGAGGTCGGCTTTGCTCAGTTCCTGCGTGGTGATGACTTTGACGTAGTCCGCGGCAGAGAGGCCGCCGCGGAGGCGGGCGGCGCCGCTAGTGGGCAGGACGTGGTTGGGTCCGGAGGCGTAGTCGCCGGCGGCTTCCGGCGAGTGGGGCCCGATGAAGACGCCGCCGGCGTGTTGGATGTGTTTCAGGAGCTTCGCGTTCGGGATGGAGAGGTGCTCCGGGGCGAAGCGATTGGAGAGCTCACAGGCTTCTTCGAGAGAGTCGACGAGGAGGACGGCGGAGTTGCGCTTGATGGAGACTTTGGCGACGTCGGCGGTGGGGAGCGTCGCGAGTTGTTTGTCGACTTCGAGGGCGACGGCCTCGGCGAGCTGCTTCGAAGTGGTGAGCAGGATGGCCGAGGCGTCGGTATCGTGTTCGGCCTGGGCAAGCATGTCGGCGGCGAGCCAGGCGGGGTTGCCATCGGCGGCGATGATGAGGATCTCGGTGGGGCCGGCGACGAAATCGATGCCGACGTCGCCGGAGAGAAGCTTCTTGGCAGCGGCGACGTAGATGTTGCCGGGGCCGACGATGCGGTCCGCCTTGGGGACGGATTTGGTGCCGTAGGCGAAGGCCGCGATGGCGTGGGCGCCGCCCAAGAGGAAGGTGTTCTGGATGCCGAGCAGGTGCGCCGAGCCGAAGATTTCATTGACGAAGCGCGGGCTGGTGGCGCAGATATTTTTGACGCCGGCGACCTGGGCGGGCTGCGTAGTCATGAGCAGCGTGGAGGGCAGCGGGTAGCGGCCCGAGGGGATGTAGGCGGCGATGGTGTCCAGCGGACGGACGATGGTGCCGAGCTTGCCAGGAACCGGCTTGGGCAACTGGAGCTTGGCGAAGGTGCGGATGTTTTTGGCCGCAGACTTAACTGCTTTGACGAAGGCGGGCGAGAGCTGGGTGGCGGCTTGCGCGCATTCCTTGGCGGTGACGCGCGGAGATTTTCGATCAAAATTATCGAAGCGCTTCGCGTAACCGATAAGAGCTTTGTCGCCATTGCGACGCACGTCATCGAGGATCGGGCGCACGGTTTCGATGGCGTTGTCGAGCGAGACGGCGCGGCGCTTCAGGAGCGAGGCGGCGCTAGTTCGAGGGAGGATTCGCAGTAGGGCCATAGCTAGTTAACAATCTTGTTCAAGGGGTATTCGACGATGCCCTGGGCACCGGCTTCCTTGAGGCGTGGAATGAGGTTACGAACAGTGAGTTCTTCGAGGATGGTGTTGACCGCGACCCAATTCCCATCGGAGAGCTGGCTGATGGTGGGGTTCTTGAGCGCTGGGAGGAGCGCGAGGATCTGGGGCAGGTTCGACTTTTCGACGTTCAACATGAGGCCGACTTTGCCGAGGGCGGCGATGGCGCCATCGAGGAGGAGCTTGATATCGGCGAGTTTGCGTTGCTTCCAGTTGTCCTTGTAGGACTCCTTGTTGGCGATCAATTGCGTATTCGATTCGAGAACAGTCTCGACGATGCGAAGGCGATTGGCGCGGAGGCTGCTGCCGGTTTCCGTGACTTCGACTATGGCGTCGGCGAGGACGGGCGGCTTGACTTCCGTGGCGCCCCAGGAGAATTCGACCTTGGCTTCGACGCCATTACGGGCGAGGTAGCGTTTGGTGGCGCCGACGAGCTCGGTCGCGATGATTTTGCCCTGTAGATCTTTGACAGACTGGACGGGGGAGCTTTCCGGCACGGCGAGCACCCAGCGGACTTTGGAGAAGCTGGCGCGGGAGTAAATGAGGTCGGCGAGGGCGACGACGTCCGAACCGTTCTCTTCGATCCAGTCGCGGCCGGTGAGGCCGGCGTCGAGAATGCCGTCTTCGACGTAGCGAGCCATTTCCTGGGCGCGGATGAGCATGCACTCGATTTCGGGGTCGTCGATACTCGGGAAGTAGCTGCGCGAGCTGGTTGTGATTTGGAAGCCGGCGCGGCGGAAGATGTCGATGGTCGCGTTTTCGAGCGAGCCTTTGGGGATGCCTAGTTTGAGTTTCACTTGCTTTTCTGCTCCTGGGAATAGACCTCTGCGGGGTTGTAGGTTTTTGTGTCGACGGGTTGGAATTCGTTCGTGGAGTCGAGGCGCTTAAAGAAGCAGGACTCGTAGCCTTCGTGGCAGACGCCGGGGCCGTGGGCTTCGCAGAAGAGGAGGAGGGTGTCGGAATCGCAGTCCGTCCGGGTCTCCTTGACTTCGAGGAAGTGGCCGGAGGATTCGCCCTTCAACCAGAGTTTGTTCCGGGAGCGGGAGTAGAAGCAGGCCTTGCCGGTGGAGAGGGTTTTCGCCCAGGCTTCTTCGTTCATGAAGCCGACCATGAGGACGCGGTTGGTTTTCCAGTCTTGGATGACGGCGGTGACGAGGCCGTCGAGTTTTGAGAAATCGAGTTTGGGAATTTGCACTGTTGCTCTCCTTACAATTGCTATCTCTACAGGGATTTGACCTTCGCATGGGTTTGAGAAACAGAAAGCCCGCCGGACTAGTGAGA
>VFQP010003889.1_pt1 | contig 14571 bp, 13 predicted proteins | sample 3512351 | NCBI WGS metagenome assembly VFQP01 (sample SAMN10412372, study PRJNA504923) | tailings metagenome | isolation source: Relicate 1 Philex TSF1 revegetated site | place: Philippines: Tuba, Benguet | collected 2017-08-29 | reverse complement strand
CCAACCGGTACTATTGGTCTGGTAATGGATTGCGATACCACTGGTGTTGAACCTGATTTTGCCCTGGTGAAATTCAAAAAATTATCTGGTGGTGGTTATTTCAAAATCATCAACCAGTCTGTACCCCAGGCACTGAAAAACCTGGGCTATACGCCAGAACAGGCACAAGCTATTGAGAAATATGCGGTAGGTGCTGCTTCTTTCGAAGGCGCTCCATTCATTAACCCCGAATCATTAGCAGCTAAAGGATTTACTGCCGATGAGATCGCGAAATTGAATGGTGCTGCCAAATCGGCCTTCGAAATCGGCTTCGTATTCAACCGCTTTACTTTGGGCGATGAGTGTTTACAACGCCTGGGTTTCAAAGAAGAAGAATATGCCGACTGGAGCTTTAACATGCTGGAAGCTTTAGGCTTTACAGAAGAACAAATTGATGCATCCAATGATTATGTATGTGGTACCATGACCATTGAAGGTGCTCCCTTCCTGAAAGAAGAACACCTGCCTGTATTTGATTGTGCCAATAAATGTGGTAAGAAAGGTGAGCGTTATATCCACGCTTACGGCCATATCCGTATGATGGCTGCTTGTCAGCCCTTCCTGAGTGGTGCGATCTCTAAAACAATCAACCTGCCTCATGAAGCATCGGTAGAAGAAATTGCTGATTGTTATATGCTGAGCTGGCAACTGGGTCTGAAGGCCAATGCCCTCTACCGCGATGGTTCTAAACTGAGCCAGCCGCTGAGCAACAAATCTGATAAGAAGAAGAAATCAGAAGATAGCGCTACCGCAGAAGAAACAGCTACCGCTGAAGTATCTGCTGCGCCGCAAATTGTTGATCTGAGTCAGCTTACGGTAGATGAATTACTGGAAGAAGTACAAAAACGTATGAACGCCAGTACCGATACCCAACTGAAGCGCCAGCTCTCTACCATCGTAGAGAAAAAATCATTGCCTGCTAAACGCAGGGGCTTTACTCAAAAAGCCAAAATCGGAGGTCAGGTGATCTTCCTGCGTACCGGTGAATATGCTGATGGTACCCTGGGTGAAATCTTCATCGATCTGGCCAAAGAAGGCTCTACCCTCAGAAGCTTCATGAACTGTTTCGCCATTGCTATATCTGTTGGTCTTCAATACGGTGTGCCATTGGAAGAGTTTGTTGAGAAATTTGTATTCACCAAATTCGAACCAGCTGGTATGGTAGACCATCCGAATATCAAGACTACTACTTCACTGGTAGACTTTGTATTCCGTGCACTGGCTTATGAGTACCTGGGTCGTACAGATCTGGTACATGTAATCGACAGACCAACAATTGGGAATACTGGCGACGAAGGGGATGCTACTTTACTGGGAAAGCCTGAACTGAGCAGTATACGTGTTACCGGCCCTTCAGCCAATGCTACACCTGCTGCACAGCCACAGAAACTGCAAAAGGCAGCGACTGCTAATGCAGCAAAAGTTGAAGCAGGCGGCGGACTGGATGCTGTAAATGCAGCGGCTAAGAATATGCAAAGTGATGCGCCCGCCTGTAACACCTGCGGACATATCACCATCCGTTCCGGTACCTGTTACAAGTGCCTGAACTGCGGTAATAGCATGGGTTGCAGCTAATGATATGGTTTGGATGGGTTAGTAAATGATGAAGTGTTGTGGTGTTCATTACACAACACCTGTTTAATCTGAACAGCTTTATTCAGATAATTAAAGAATAGCAAGATTAGTTTCATAACAGGGAATCTGTTGTTGAATTTTAATCTTGCTATTTTTTTTGAAAACGAAAGTGAAACTTCAAATATTCAGCACTGCCTTCGCAGGTAAACAATAATGCATTGTAAAATGTATGCGGCAAACTGAGTTGTGATCAGGCTTTTCCCTTTTCCGTGGCAAAAGCTTTTTCCAGTAGTGAAAATAATGCGGGATGATGGTGTTGCATCTGTTCCGGTTGCTTAAAGAAATATTCAGCAGCTACAGCAAAAAATTCCGCTTCATTAGTGATAGCATAAGGATCTATATCTGATTGTCCTTCTCTGATCAGGTTGATTTCCTGGTGTATTTGTTTCAGCCATGGAATAGCATATCGGTGTTCCACCAGGTTTTCCGGAAATCCATCTGTATAACCATCTGATTGATCGATCAGGTGAACAAACTCATGAATGGCGGTATTGGAACGATCATGTGGTTGCAGGAAGCCAGCCCTTAACTCTGGTTGTGAGAGAATCATCTGGTGTTGTAAGGCTCCACTGCCTACCATGCCCAGTATATCCCTTTCTTCGCCATGCTGGTGAAAGCTGTCATTGAATGAGCCGGGATAGAGCAGTACTTCATGAATATTATTGTACTCCCAGTTGTTGAAGTGAAAAATAGGAATAATAGCAGCAGCGGCAACCAGCACCCTGTCGATATCTTCCACTTTTGTATTCACACCGGTTATGCGAACCCGCGAAAGAAATTGCTCAACTCGCCGGAGAAATTGCTTTTGCTCATTGGCTTTCAACTGCTGATAGAAGCGTACATGTGTATTGAGTAGCTGCTCCACTACTGATTGCCCGGGAGGGGCAATAGCTTTCTTTTTTCTGAAGATGAGTTGCAGAAAAAAGATGAATATCAATAAAGCTATTACAGTGCCTAAAAGCATTACCTACACATGTTGAGAATAGTTTTTAGCAAGGTCCCATGCGGCAGAAACGGCTGTACAATTTTTCGTAAATGGGAATGATATTGCTGATGTGGAAACGCCGTGCCTGCTCATAGGCGGCCTGCTTCATGGTATTGAGTTTGGCCTCATCTTTCAATAGCTCTATTGCAAACTTACTCATGGCTACGATATCGCCTATGCCAGCCATAAACCCTGTTTCACCTTGTATATTTATTTCACTCAGTCCACCGGCATTGGTACTGATCACAACGGCATGTGCTGCCATGGCTTCCAATGCTGCCAAACCAAAACTCTCATATTCAGAAGGCAGGAGGAAAATATCACTGATGGCCAGTATGTCTTCCATTTGTTCCTGCTTACCGAGGAAACGTACATCATCTTCAATGCCCAGTTCGCGGGTTAACTCTTCTGTGCCCGGACGTTCAGGTCCATCGCCTACCATGAGCAGTTTGGCCGGCATTTCACTGCGCACTGCTGCAAATACACGGATCACATCCTGCACACGTTTTACCTTTCTGAAGTTGGAAGCGTGGATCAGGATCTTTTCACCGTTGGGCGCAATAACTTTTCTGAAGGCATCAATGGGTTTTTTATCAAATCGTTCTACATCCACAAAGTTGTGGATCACTTCAATGTCCTTATGAATCTGGAAGGTTTTATAGGTTTCTTCCCGCAGGTTATTCGATACGGCTGTGATGGCATCACTCTCATTAATGGAGAAAGCAACCACGGGTTCATATGTTTTATCTCTTCCCACCAATGTAATATCGGTGCCATGTAGTGTGGTGATAACGGGGATGTTGCGACCAGCTTTTTGTTTCACGATCTGTTTGGCCATATAAGCGGCAGATGCGTGTGGAATGGCGTAGTGCACATGCAGCAAATCAAGGTCATGGTTCATGATCACATCTACCATGGTACTGGCCAGTGCCACTTCATAAGGCGGATAATCAAACAGGGGATAGGTAGGTACCCGCACTTCATGATAGAAGATATTGGCATTGAAAACATTCAACCGTACTGGCTGTTGGTAGGTAATGAAATGTACCTGATGACCTTCATCGGCCAATGCTTTACCCAATTCAGTAGCCAATACACCACTACCGCCGAAAGTAGGGTAACAAACAATTCCTATACGCATGATGGATGTTTAAGTGAGTGATGGAGCCAGTTCATTCAAGCACGGTTCGCCATAAGCCCCTTCTTTTGTACATGCAAATAACAACAATTCCGGCAAACAGTTGCCCCTTTCATCAAATCTCACCTTGTATCGCCTCATACGCCGGCAGTTTGATGAGCTTTATCTGGACTCATGGAAAAATCGCAGTTAGTAAAACCCTGCTGTACCAGTAGGTGAGCGCAAACAAGGGTGGCTTTTTTGTAAAGGGAATAAGAAATGATTAACTTTAGCACTATGAAGAAACTAGCTGCTTTATGGGCCTTCCTGCCCTTTATGGCTTTCGCACAACAGGATCAGGATGCGGTGATGCTCAAAAAAATCTCCGATGATATCTTGCGTAATGGTAAAGCCTACGATCTGCTGTATCAGCTCACTAAAAAAATCGGTGGCCGTTTAGCGGGCTCTCCTCAAATGTATAAGGCTGAAGCATGGGGTAAGCAAGCACTGGAAGAAGCCGGTGCCGATAAAGTATACCTGCAAGAATGTATGGTGCCACGCTGGGTAAGGGGTGGTAAGGATGAGGCAGCGATAGTGATGACCGATGGGAAGAAGGTAAACCGTAAACTCGATGTGCTGGCATTGGGTAATTCACTGGGAAGCGGTAAACCGCTTACTGCGCAGGTATTGGCCGTTAACAGTTTTGAAGAATTAGAAAAACGTAAGGACGAGGTAAAAGGTAAAATCGTTTACTTTAACCATACTTTCGATCCTACCAATATCAAGCCCTTTGTTTCTTATGGTCAAACCGGGGTATCACGAAGAGCTGGCCCCAGTCAGGCAGCAAAGTATGGCGCTGTAGGCGTTATGATCCGTTCACTCACTGAATCTACTGCCAATGATCCACATACTGGTAGTACGGCATACAATGATTCTTTCCCTAAAATTCCTGCCTTGGCCATGGGGCCGAGGGATGCAGATTATATCTGGGCATTAACACGTACATCTACCATTACGGCCACCATGAAAACAAGTGGTCGTTTTCTGCCCGATACCATCGGCCATAATGTGATCGCAGAATTGAAAGGCAGTACCCATGCCAATGAAATCATTACTGTAGGCGGTCACCTCGACAGCTGGGATGTGAATGAGGGTGCGCATGATGATGGCGCCGGCATTGTACAAACCATTGAGATCCTTAGGGTGTTGAAGGCACTGGGTTATCAGCCCAAACGAACCATACGTTTTGTACTATTTGCGAATGAAGAGAATGGTATGCGCGGTGGTAACAAGTATGCTGATGTAGCCAAAGAAAAGAACGAGCAACACCTCTTTGCCCTCGAGAGTGATGCCGGTGGTTTTACACCCAGAGGATTTGGGGTAAATGCACCCGCAGCCAAACTGGCCAAAATGCGTAGCTGGTTATCACTTCTTAAACCCTATGGAACAGAAGAGCTTGCCGAAGGTGGTGGTGGTGCCGATATCAATCCACTGAATAAACATTTTGGAACCGTAGTGGCTGGTTTAGTACCCGACCCTCAACGTTATTTTGATTTGCACCATGCCCGCACCGATGTTTTCGAGAATGTGAATAAGCGCGAGCTCTTACTGGGTGCTGTAAATATGGCAGCACTGATTTATCTGGTAGACCAACACGGCTTATGATATGAATAAGAAAAAACTGATCCTGCGCATTGTAATAATTGTGGCATTTGTACTGGCCATTTTTGTGTACTTCAAGTATTACTTTGTTTATTCTGAAGGTACCAAAGCGGGTTTGCTGAATACTTTCCAACTCAAGGGTGTGGTATTCAAAACCTGGGAAGGGAAAGTGATTCAAAGTGGTTTCAGGGCTAATGTACAGAGTAATGAATTTGACTTTAGTGTTACCAACGAATCAGTGGCACAGCAGCTCTTGCGGTGTTCGGGTAAGGAGGTTGAACTGCATTATAAGCGATATATGGGTGTACTGCCCTGGCGTGGGTTGGAAAGAAATATCGTTGATAGTGTGTATGAAATTCGTTCGGCAACTATTCCCGAATCAGTGATTGCCCCCAAGTAACTATGAACCAATCAGAAAGATGGCCGGTCGCTTATGCAATTCAGGCAGCTGTTTCTTCCATTCCTGAATTGTTTTTGTTTGAATGAATTCACCCGGCGCAGTAATATCAGCCGCAATACACAATAAAGTATCTGCCTGACACTGATCGAGCAGGTCTTTCAAAAGTGCATTGTTGCGATAAGGTGTTTCAATAAATAGTTGGGTTGCCTGAAACTTACGGGCTTCCTGTTCCAGTTCCCTGATCTTTTTTTTGCGGTCTACTCCATCAATTGGCAGATAGCCATGGAATTGAAACCGTTGACCATTCAAGCCGCTGGCCATCAATGCCAGAAGTATAGAACTTGGTCCCACCAGTGGTTGAACCTTAATGCCTATTTGCTGAGCCGCTTTCACCAGCAACTGACCAGGATCAGCAATGCCCGGACAGCCTGCTTCGCTGATGATAGCAATATGATGGCCCCGCTTGAGGAGTGATACAAACTGCTGCTTCACTTCTTCTTCGGCCTTATGAATCGTGTACCATTGCTGATCATCGACCACAAATTCTTTCCAGATTTTTTTAATGAAGCGGCGCGCGGTTTTTTCCTGTTCTACAAAAAATACCTGACAGTCTTTAATGGCATCAACGATATAAGCAGGAATGGTTTCCAGCGCATCGTCGTAGAGTACGGTTGGTATCAGATAAACTTTGCCCGATGTCATAGTCATTTATTATTCAGCTTATACGTACTCAGTGTAGCAGCAATTACGGCGTAAGATGGCGCCAATACCCATCCCACAATGGGCAGCAGGTGCATGAGGTAAAAAACCAGTCCGTTACCAATAGCCAGGCCTTTATGCTGACCAATATAAAAGATGCTCTCTGCCGGCGTTTTTTTCTGACGTTCCATGGTATAGTCCATCATCGAGAATCCATAGTAGTAACATTCTACCAATAAGGCCAGGATGGGGGTTAACCAACCTGCCAATGGTATAAGGCTAAGCAATAGGATGGAGAGTACATATACGGTTTGCCATAAACTGTTGCGAAGGGCCAGTACAATACCCCGGCGCATATCTTTCAGCATTTGCGAAAAACTGAAAGGAAAATCCTTGCCCTCAATAATAGCAGAAGTTTTTTCACTCAACAATGCAAAAACCGGCGAACCCACAATGAGGAACAGGAACTTGAAGAGCGAAAAGTAAAGGAGTAATAAGATGAGCCATAGCAACATACTACCCATCATGAACAGGAAGCCTATAAAACTGTTGGCCATATTATCGATCCAGCTGCGTAAACCTGTTTTGAGCGCCATCCACTCAATAAAGTCGGCCGCAGTATGAGTGAAATAATACATGCCGATCAGGAAAAGGATGGTATAGATGATGCCGGGTATGAGGATCCATTTCCATAGGCGATGCTTCAAAATAAATTGATGCGCCTGTGAATAGGATTGTATGGCTATGATGAGTTCTTTTAACAAAAGACAGTCTTTAGGTGCACTAAGTTAACGTATTCAGTAAGTTTATGCCTTGAAACCTTTGCTGAAATATTATGAACAGCGCATGTCACCTGCATTTTACCTACAGGATGATGTGTGTAGCATTGCCCGTTCATTGCTTGGAAAATTATTGGTCACCTGTTTTCAGGATGCCTTAACGATTGGACGTATTGTAGAAACCGAAGCCTATAATGGTGTAGTCGATAAAGCATCGCATTCCTATGGTGGTCGTTTTACCAATCGCACCCGGGTAATGTATGAAGAGGGCGGCAGGGCCTATGTATATCTCTGTTATGGTATTCATCACTTGTTCAATGTAGTAACAAATGTATCAGGTAAGCCGCATGCCGTGCTCATCAGGGGTATAGAACCCGTTGCTGGATTGGAGATCATGCAGCAGCGTATGAATTATCCCAAACAAGTGCAGCAGGTAGGAAGGGGGCCGGGCAATGTATCGCGTGCCCTGGGTTTGCATACCGGTTATTCTGGTCAGTTACTGGATAGTAAAGAACTATTTATTGGTGATGACCAATATGCGCTTAATGAGCAGTTGATCCGAGCGTCTCCACGAATAGGTGTTGATTATGCAGGCGAAGATGCGGCCCTGCCTTACCGGTATTTTCTGCAAGGGAACAGACATGTGACTATTTCTCCTCTAAATCGCTGATTCATAATAACTTAGGCTAGAAAATCCGCTCATCCCTGTCTGGGAACCGTTCATCTGGGTAAATTATGAAATATGACAGATTTTGTCTATCTTGTAAGGATAGTGTGGTTAGAATTTTGGACAGTTTACCACTTTGTCTGATCCCGGCCTTCTGATATAAATCAGTGAGAGTTCTATTCCTCCGCGATTCATGGAAGCGGTTTTGAGCTGGGAATTATTATAGTCGTAGCTGGCGCCAATCCTGAAATCATCAAATTCAACACCAATATAGGGGATGATGGCATCTTTAATGCGCATCCAGGTACCCACATAGAGGCTGGCAGCCTTTACATCGGTAGGGTCGGTACTGAACTGGAGGGCAGTACCCAGCATGGTAGAGGAAGCACCTCCCTGAAACATTTGCATGCCACTCATATGCAGGGTAGTAGTAGGGCCGATGGGAAAATAGGTGCCCCCATGAATGGTAGCACGGGTGGGCAAACGATATTCGGCACCGGTAAAACTTTGTCGGGGTTGATTGAGGTGGTATAGGCTTAATCCGAAATAAAAATTGTTCCGATCGTTCGTACTTCCGTTATAAAGTAAGCCCGCACTTACATCGAAGAAATTCGATTTCAGACTGCTATTATTGAACACTTCCGAAGTAACCCCGGTGAAGCCTGAATTGGTGAGCTGGTCCAGGAATTTGAGGTTACTGGTATTAATCAGCATATTGGAATAGGTGGCCTGAAAGCCCACGCCCAATTGGTGTATACCCTCTTCATCCAGTCCCTTGTGGTAGGAGGTAGATATCGAGCCATAATTGAATTTCACGGCACCATTGGCGCTATTATCAGTATACCCCATCACCCCAAATCCCCAGGTATCATTACTGGCAATTCTATCTTTCATGATCTGAAAATCGGCCGAGATGGTGGCGGTAGTATAGGCCCTTTCAATACTGGGCCATTGGTTTCTGTAATTGCCGGCAATACGGTAAGTGCCGAAGAATTTACCGGTAAATGCCGGATTAAGTGTAAGCGGGGAGGAGAAGAACTGGGAAAAATGTGGATCCTGCGCATGCAGGCTACCCATACCCATTAGCATAGTAGTCAAACACATTATTTTCAGTAGCCATTTCACTCAGTCCCGAATATAGTATAAACTTATGGTATGATATACGAAGCCCGCCAATATTAGGTTGCCCTTAACGGTATCTTTATGACGCTGATGGAGGGCTTAACGCTGCACAGCCCTATGATCAGGACTGGTTTTTACTGCCAAATGCCAAATCGCCGGCATCACCCAGTCCGGGTACAATATAGCCCTTGGCTGTGAGTTCATCATCAATATCCCCACACCAGATATGGATATCACTACCACATTCCCGATGGATCAGTTCAATGCCAACAGAGCAGGCAATGGCTACTACCACATGTATGCTATGCGGATTACCCTCACCGCGCATGTATTGAATGGTTTTTACAATCGATGCACCGGTAGCCAGCATTGGGTCGCTAATGATCACTACCCTGTTATCGAGTGTTGGACAGCTCATATATTCCAGGCTAATTTCAAAGCTGCCATCGCGGTGGTGCTTGCGGTAGGCCGATGCAAAGGCATTATCTGCCCTGTCGAAATAGTTGAGCATACCATTGTGCATGGGTAAACCCGCCCGCAAAATGGTGGCCAGTATGGGTTGCTGTTCCAATACCTTACTCTCATGAATGCCCAAAGGGGTTTGGGTTTCTACAATTTTATGCGGTAAGATCTTGCTGATCTCATACGCAGCAATTTCTCCGATCCTTTCCAGGTTACGGCGAAAACGCATCCGGTCGCCCTGGATATTTACATCCCTGATTTCTGCCACCCAGTTGCTGACAAGACTATGTTCCTGGCTAAGATTTACGATCATAACAGTGGTATTGGTAAAGCCCAAAACTAAAGTCTAATGCTTGTTCTGAGAAATTAAAGTTCTACCCTGCCTTTCAACCATTTTTAACAGGGTGGCTGCATAAAATCGCCTACCTTAACTTAAAATCACCCATATGCGCACCTATGTGCTAGCCTGTTTATTACTCTTTAGTATTTCATCCTGCAAGGACAAACCCCAGGAAAAGACCTTCGACACCAAAAGCTATGAACAAGTAAAAGAGAGCCTGGCAGATAAGGAAAAGAATAATCCGGCCCGCTTCCTGATTGTTAGTAATAAAGACCGGAAAAATCTCATTGGTCAAACCGTGGTAAAGGGTACTATCCTGAATAAAGCCACCGTATGCACTTACCAGGATGTAGAACTCCATCTGTCCTTTTACAGCAAAACGGGTGTTAAACTGGATGAGGGTATGGAAACTATTTATGAAGTGATTGCACCCGGTAAATCGGTTAAGTTCAAAACCAAATACTTCGCACCCAAGGGCACAGATAGTGTTGCCATTAAAGTGGTGAAAGCAAAGGGCGAAACAAAGGAGTAGTATTTAGTGAGTGAGATCGTTTCTTATAAAAATGCAAATCGATCGCCATCAAATAAACCCTTATCACTCAGTTTCAGATGTGGAATCACCAGTAATGCCATGAAGCTGAGTGTCATGAAGGGCGCCTGCAGCGTTGAGCCCAGCGACTTGGCCATCTGATCAATCTCTGTGTAAGCTGCTGCTACTTCGTATCCATCCAGCGTACTCATTAATCCGGCAACAGGTAATCCAAGTACTTTATTTTCTGCAGCTGAACGATAACAACTAACACCTCCTTTTTCTGCTATCACCATATTGATGGCTGCAGCAATGTGCTCATCATCACAACCCACCGCTACAATATTATGGCTATCATGTGCTACAGATGAAGCAATTGCTCCCTCCCTGAATCCAAAATTGCGGATGAAGCATTGCGCAATGGGAGCTGCTGTATACCTGTTCACCACCACCATTTTCAGGATATCATTGTCAACATCACTTACCCATTGTCCAGCTGCTAATTTCCCCTGCAACATGAGTTTATTGGTAATGAGTTGTCCATCCAGTGCCTCAATCACTGGTATCAGTTCTCCCTGCGATGGATAGGCTGCCTGTGGTAATGCCAGCTGCACTGCATCAATGGGTTCACAATTAAATTGGTTGATGATGGCAGATGGCACTGTTTCTATCAGGCTCTTTCCATCTTTTGCTACCAGTTGTCCGTCGATATAAGTAGCAGTTACTTCAAAGCTGATCAGATCCTTCACTACAATCAGATCTGCCGGATCGCCCTCGCGTAATAGTCCGATGGGCAGATTATAGTGTAGCACCGGATTCACACAGGCCACACGTAATACGTTAAACGGATCCATTCCCTTCGCTACTGCTCTCGCACAGAGTTCATTGATATGTCCTGCTGCCAAACTATCAGGATGTTTATCATCACTACAAAACATGACCTGAGTGGGATGATCATCTACCAGATCTGCCAGTGCTTCAAAGTTGCGGGCAGCACTGCCTTCGCGGATAATGATCTTCATGCCATGCTGTAACTTATCAAGCGCTTCTTCAATGGTAAAACATTCATGATCGGTTGATATACCTGCCTGAATATATTGCAGTGCTGCTTCACCTCTCAATCCTGGTGCATGGCCATCAACGGGCTTGCCATATTTATGTGCACTGGCAATCTTACGCATCACTTCAGCATCCTGGTGCAGTACACCCGGGAAATTCATCATTTCACTCAGGTACCTGATTTCGGGTCTTTGTAATAGTTCATCTACCGCGGTACTGTTGAGTTCAGCACCTGCTGTTTCAAAGCTGGTAGCAGGCACACAGCTGGGCGCGCCGAAATTGAATTTGAAAGGAACTTTATGGCCATTCTCAATCATATAATTCACGCCTTCCACGCCACATACATTGGCAATTTCATGGGGATCGCTCACGGTTCCAACAGTGCCATGCACTACTGCCAGCCGGGCAAATGCAGCGGGTACCAGCATACTGCTTTCAATGTGCACATGGCTATCTACAAAACCCGGCATTATAAATTGGTCGGGTACAGCCGCATCTTCTGCCAGCACTTCAATACGATCAATTCGTTGATCCCTGATATGGACGCGCGCGGGGAATATGCGTTTACCGAAAATATCTACCAGTTTACCGGTAACCTGGGTAGTAGCAGCTGTAGTATTCATGCGGTAAAGATAGGCAAAGATGACTGTGAACAGGGGAAAGGGAAGGGGATTGACCGATGGCCGGTTTCATTCCTGTAAGTTTCCGTTACCATTAACAAAACAGGGTGTAAGTTTACAATTCATTGAAAATAATGACTATGAAAAAAATGGTACTTGCCCTCTGTGCACTGCTGTGTACGCTGGCCACCCAGGCACAAACGGTGGAAGAAGTATTGGCTAAGTTTGAAGAAGCCAATGGCGGTAAAGCAAAATTGAAAGCCATTAAAACACTGCAAATTGAAAGTGTGGTAAAGATGGGTATGATGGGACAAACTTTCGATATCGATGTAACCACCATCAAGGAAAGAAGCAAGCTGCATCGCAAAGAAGTAGGCGGTATCATGGGCATGGGTAAATCCTGGTCGATGGTTACCGATACTGCCGGTTATGTGTACTTTCCCGGCATGCCTTCCTTTGGAGGCAGAGGTCCTGGTGGCGGTGGCGATGGTCCTGGCGGACAATCAGGGCCCACCATTACCAAAATGAAAGAGGATGAGCTGAAACGCCAGAAATTTGAAATGGACTGTGCCGGACTTTTCGCCGTGCTGGTAGATTGTGCAGCCAAAGGATACAAAGCAGAACTGACGGGTACAACCAAAGTGAATAAGGAAGAATGTAATAAGGTAAAACTCACGATTGCGGATGGATTAAGCGCTACCTATTTCATTAATACCAAAACAGGATTGGTGCAACAGGTAGAAGCCCAGGGCGAAATGGCTGCTGTATTGAGTGGCTTTGGTAGTATGATGCGAATGATGGGAGGAGAGCGCAGGAATTATAAGGTGACTATCAAGTATAGTGATTACAAAGAGATCGCCGGTATTCAATTCCCCACCAAAGAAATGGTGAGTATAGGACCTGTAGAAACGCAAATTGAACACATGGACATCCGACTGAATGAGCCGGTAGATGAAATCTGGTATCGTGTAAAGGGATAGTCGTTCCTGAACTGAATATTATTCGATACCCTTACAGATCGAATGAAGCCGGTAGTGTGCTGAAAACATACTACCGGTTTTTTATTACCAGAAACCATGATTCTTTGGTAAATTACCACCCCAATCAATACCAATATGAGAAAAAAGAGCTTGCTGATCCTGCTGCTTTCTGCAGTAGGGTTCACTACCATGGCGCAAAAGCCAGATCCCAAAAAAGCAGCTGCTACCGTAGCTGCCAGTCCAGACCCCTTTCAGGCGGTTAGTTCCAAATTACAATACAGGCTTGTTGGCCCTTTTAAAGGGGGGCGTAGTGCTGCTGTTGTTGGAAGCACCAGTAACAAGACCACATTTTATTTTGGTGCCACCGGTGGTGGACTCTGGAAAACAACAGATGGTGGAAGTAACTGGAAGAGTATAGGTGAAAAGCAACTCGGTGGAAACATTGGAGCTATTGCCATTGCACCTACCGATGAAAATATCATGTATGTGGGAGAAGGAGAGAATACCGTTCGTGGTAATGTGGCAGAAGGATTGAATGGTATGTGGCGTAGCGATGATGGTGGCCGTACCTGGAAAAATCTGGGTTTGAAAGAAGGTCGCCATATCATCAGGATCGTAATACATCCGCGTGATCCGAATACGGTTTGGGTAGCGGTACTCGGACACCTGTTCGGGCCTCATGCAGAGAGAGGTGTGTATAAGACTACAGATGGTGGTAAAACCTGGAAGAAAACACTCTATGTGAATGAACAAACCGGTGCTTCTGATCTGGTCATGGAACCCGGTAACCCCAATGTACTCTACGCCGGTATGTGGCGGGTACTGAGAACACCGCATAGCATGGAAAGTGGTGGTGAAGGAAGTGGTATTTTCAAGAGTACCGATGGTGGTGAAACATGGACCAATATTTCAGGTAATAAAGGATTTCCCAAAGGTGTTTGGGGAATTGTAGGCGTAGCTGTTGCGCCTTCCAATTCGGATAAAGTATATGCCATCATTGAACACGAAAAAGGTGGCTTATATACCAGTAATGATGCCGGTGACTCATGGACACTCACCAGCAGTGATAACAATATTCGCCAGCGTGCGTGGTATTATTCAAAAGTGTTTGTTGATCCGAAAAATGAGAATATGGTGTATGCGCTGAATGTGGGCTTTATGCGTAGTGCCGATGGTGGCAGAACCTTCCAGAGCCTTCGCACGCCACATAGCGACCACCACGACCTGTGGATCGATCCCAATGATGGCAGCCGCATGATTGTAGCCGATGATGGCGGTGCACAGGTAAGCTTCGACAGAGGCAATAACTGGAGCAGTATGGATAACCAGGCTACCGGACAATTTTATCGTGTGTCAACCGATAATGCGCATCCCTATCGCATACTCGGTGCACAACAGGATAATTCAACCGTACGTATCCGCAACCGCACTTCGGGTGCAGGTATTACTGAACGTGACTGGGATGTAACAGCGGGT
>VFQP010003888.1_pt1 | contig 14574 bp, 10 predicted proteins | sample 3512351 | NCBI WGS metagenome assembly VFQP01 (sample SAMN10412372, study PRJNA504923) | tailings metagenome | isolation source: Relicate 1 Philex TSF1 revegetated site | place: Philippines: Tuba, Benguet | collected 2017-08-29 | reverse complement strand
AAAAAGTCCCACCCTGCAAAAGCAGAATGGGACTTTACAACTAAAAACAATCTTCCACCTTATTGTTTGCTCCAGGTGTTGTTCGCACCATTTGCATCAGGTAATACTTTATCAGGATCGATCACCACTTTGGTTACCTCTTCATCAGTTGGCAACAATACTTTCCAGCTTGCCGTGCTCTGCCAGATCTCAACCGGCAATTTCTTACGCGCTACTTTACCACTTGCTGTTGTATATTCAATTGTAACAGGCATCGCCATTTGCTCGAGATTATCGATCGTTACGATCGCGCCTTTCTTAGGATCATTTTCAAGGTAATCAACTTTGCTTACCGCCTGATCCAGAGAATAGGTTTCAAAGAAAATAGACTTCCAGAACCAGGCGAGATCTTCACCTGCGGAATTCTCAATACTACGGAAGAAATCCCATGGTGTTGGATGCTTGTATGACCAATCGCTGATGTATTTGCGGAATGCAAAATCGAAACGCTCTGCTCCCAGTACTTCATCACGCAGAAGACCCAGTGCAAAACCTGGTTTGCTGTAAAGCAGGTTGCCAATGTTTCTTTCCATCATACCGTCTGGTGTGCTATACATAGACTCGATGTTTGGACTGAACAAGCGATTTCCATGCGCGCTTCTTTTCTGAGAAGCATATTCTCCGTTGTTAAAATCTTTTTCAGCGATCCCGTTGATGAATGTGTTGAAACCTTCATCCATCCAGCCATATCTTCTTTCGTTGCTGCCAACGATCATCGGGAACCATGTATGGCCAAACTCGTGATCCGTTACGCCAAACAGACCAGCCGTACGAGCACGATAGCTACAAAAAACGATACCGGGATATTCCATACCGCCGATATTAGACGCAACGTTCACCGCCGCAGGATATGGGTAAGGGAACCATCTTTTGGAATAATTCTCAATGGAACCTTTTGTATATTCTGTAGAACGGCTCCATGCATTTTTGCCATTTGATTCTGCCGGATAAGCAGAGATCGCCAGTGCTGTTTTACCAGCAGGCAGATTCATTCTTGCCGCATCAAGGATAAATGATTTGGATGACGCCCAGGCAAAGTCGCGCGCATTGATCATTTTATACTTCCATGTCAATGTTGGTTTTGACGGACGGGATGCAGGATCTGTTACTTCAACGCTGTCACGGATGATCACCGTTGCGTCACTTGTTTTTGCCTGGTTGTATTTCTGAAGTTGTTTTGCAGTAAATACTTCAGCAGGGTTCAACAGCTCACCTGAAGCTACCACGATATGTGTTGCAGGCGCCGTAATGCTTACATCAAAATCGCCATACTCGCAATAGAACTCGCTGGCGCCAAGATATGGATCAGTGTTCCATCCGCGAACATCATCAAACACGCAGAGACGTGGGAACCATTGTGCGATCGCATAGATATCTCCGTTTTTTGTTGGCTGGATACCTGTACGGTCAGCACCATATTGAGGAACGGTGTAAGAATATTCGATTTTGAATTTCAGTGTACCGCCTTTTGCAGCGAGCGCATTTGCCAGTTTCACCTGCATTCTTGTATCAGTGATCAGGTAGTTGGCATCGCTGGTTGCCGTACCGTTGATCAGTTTTACAGATTTGATCTTGTATCCGCCATCAAATCCGCTTTTTGCATCGCCATACCGGCTGCGGCCAGTTGCCGGCATTTTCGCCTGACCACGGGATTCTTTATTAAAAAGGTTTTGATCCAATTGCAGCCACAGGTAAGGCAATTTCAGCGGGCTGTTGTTTTTGTAAGTGATCGTCACTGTTCCACTCACTTCATTCCTGGTATCATCCAGCTTTGCGTTGATCTGGTAATCAACTTTGTTTTGCCAGTAAGATGGCCCGGGTTCGCCGGTTGCAGCACGGTATTCGTTTCCGTTTTGAGTGTAGAAAAGAGGAGAGAATAATGCGTGGGGGTCATACTTGGACTGGGTGGCTGCCGGTTGCTGAGCATTGAGCGTCCCTGCTACCAGCAATGTTCCCATTGCCCATGCGAGCCTTGCTTTGATCATGTTGATTGAGTTGTTTTTTGCGGATGCTACTGCCGCGTGTGATTAAAGAGGGGTTGAAAGTAAGGAAAAAGAGGGATTTGGCAATCGTTGTCCGTTGTCCGTTGACCGGAAGACGATGTTCGATGCGCGATGTTCGATGGTGGAAAAAAGGCGGCAGACATTTTGAGCTATCGCACGCTATCAGTCTACCATCGACCATCGCGCATCGAACATCGTCAAATCTCCTGTTTCTCCAAACCTCAAAATTTGTAATATTGCTCTTCTAAATCAAACAGCTATGTTATCCAAAGCCATTCAGGAAGCGTTAAATAAGCAAGTTCAAATGGAAGCCGAGTCATCACAGGCATATCTGGCCATGGCTTCCTGGGCCGAGATACAACCGGGTCTTGACGGTGTGACGGAATTTTTCTATAAGCAGTCGGATGAGGAAAGAGTACACGAGTTGAAGCTGATCCGGTTTATTAATGAAAGAGGTGGGTTTGCAACGATTCCGCCTTTGCCACAGCCGATGATCACTTTCCAATCATTACGCAGAGTGTTTGAGGAGTTTTTGAAACATGAACTGCAGGTTAGTAACAGTATTAATGACCTGGTGCATTTGTCGTTGCAGGAAAAGGATTATGCGACACATAACTTTTTGCAGTGGTATGTGAATGAGCAGATCGAAGAGGAAAGAACAGCCAGAGTATTAAACGATAAACTGGAGCTGATCGGAGATGATAAGAGCGGGTTGTATTTGTTCGACAGGGATATTATGAATTACCGTGGACCAGGTGGTGGTGGTAAGGGTAAAGGGGGCCATTAAGTTCAACTAACCTCGCTATAATTGATCCTGGGTGTCATTTGATATCCGGGATTTCTTTTACCGGCTGGCGTAGGTTCCCGCGGATTTCGCAGAATAAGAACGCAGATGCGCAGATTTTTACACTAATAAAGTACTATCTGCGTATCCCCGCCTGATCAGCGTAAATCTGCGGGAACATTACGCAAAACGATCTTTTTAACGTAACAACAACTCACAAGGCTTCAACCCCGTATGTTTCTTAAATGCAGTGGAAAAATGGGAGATGGAAGAATATCCCAAGAGTAAAGAAACCTCGGTTACGCTTAATCCTTTTTCATATAAAAGATATTTCGCGTGTTCCATTCTCTGACTCTGATAGAAATCAAAGATGGTGGTACCAAACATTTCCTTGAACCCTTTTTTCAGGTAGCATTCGTTCATCGCTACCTTTCGGCTGAGTTCTTTAATGGTGATGGGCTCCCCGATATGTTGAATAAGCACCTCTCTTGCTTTAACGATCTTCTCACGGTCAGCTTCATTCGCCAGGAACTTGCAACTGATCGTGTCGATCTCTTTTTCGCCTACCATACAATCCAGGCTATGCAACAGCAACATCTGGATCTGAGCGTTCACGAAGATATTTTCCAGCGATCCGGAATAGGTATTATTCAGCATTGCTTCCAATACCATTCTTGATTTGCCGCAAAGAGGTAAGATCTTGGTAAAAGAGGAAGCCCGTTTGAATGCCATCACTTCATCACTGATCGCCGTATCATTGGCTGCACGTGGCTTTACAAACTGGGAGAGTTGGGATGGTGTAAATTTGAAGCTAAGCAGATCCACGCTTTCTTCTTTTGAAAGGCAGTCTTTTGAAGCACTGAGCTTGCATTTATCGCACTCGGTATCTTTCTGACGACAGTACACATTACCGCTGATGCAGAACTTAAGCTCCAGGAAACTCTCACGGCTTTTGTCCTTCTCGAAATGATAAACCATAATGCCGGTATCTTCCATATTCCATTGCTCGTTACGTTTGAAACGCTTAATGGAATACTGAACCGTACCCGGAACCTGCTGCTCTTTTTCGTGGATAAGAGACATCTGTTCCTGCATCGGAGCTTGTTTATAAGCTAAAGTCCATATATCGGGTGCCTGGTGCATAATTCTTGGTGTTTGGTTGTTATCCGCAGCACAAAGGCTGCGAATATCTTCAAACGCATTGTGATTATTTGCCAAGCGTTACGCTCAACTATTTCACAACACGCAAATTTACAAGTAAACGCAGGAACCAGCAAGAAGGTTTCCTCTAAAACCTGTTTTCCAGGCTCTTCACGAAAAAAAATTCGGTTTTTGGCTGTAAGAGCTACCTTTGCATGTCACGTTTACTAACAAACGTGGCTTTTTTGTAATACGACTCATGATCCATCCCCATACATATATTCATCCCAATGCGAAATTGGCGACGAATGTGAAGATAGACCCCTTCACCGTTATACATCAGGACGTTGAGATCGGCGATGGTACCTGGATTGGTTCCAACGTAACGATCATGGAAGGCGCCCGGATCGGAAAAAACTGCCGGATCTTCCCTGGTGCTGTAATTGCCGCCATTCCCCAGGACCTGAAATTCCAGGGGGAATATTCCCAGGTGATCATTGGTGATGGTACGACGATCCGTGAATTTGTGACCGTCAACCGCGGCACGAAGGACAGAGATAAGACGGTGATCGGTAAAAACTGTCTGATCCAGGCGTATTGCCACCTGGCACACGACTGTATCGTGGGCGATAACTGTATCATGAGCAATAATACCCAGGTGGCGGGTCACGTAGTGATCGGCGACTGGGCGATCCTCGCCGGCATGTGCGCGGTACACCAGTTTGTAAAGATCGGCGCCCATGCATTCGTTGGTGGTGGCTCACTCGTTGGTAAAGATGTACCTCCTTATATTAAGGCTGGCCGTACGCCATTAAGCTATTCGGGAGTGAACTCGATTGGTTTGAAACGCCGTGGCTTCAGCGTTGATACGATCAACCAGATCCTGGATATCTATCGTGTTCTCTATAACAAAGGCATGAATACCAGCCAGGCGGTTGAGTATATCGAAGAAGAAATGCCTGCAACAGACGAGCGGGATGAGATCCTGACGTTCATCCGTGAGAGCGGACGCGGCATCATCAAACGCTTCACCAAAGGCAGCAGCGATGACGATCTCCCTATCTGATACCGGCAAACGGTTCAACAGGGAATGGATCTTCCGCCATTTCAGCTATCAATTCAATCAGGGGCATTCATATGCGATCACCGGGGCCAATGGCTCGGGTAAGTCGACCTTATTGCAGGTGCTCAGTGGCTCTATGCACTTTAATGAAGGAAAATGCGACTGGTCTTCAGCAGGAAATCCTGTTGCTCCGGAAAAAGTGTTTGAGCAGGTGTCTATCTGCGCACCTTATCTCGAAGTGGTGGAAGAAATGACGGTAACAGAGTTCCTCGATTTCCATCAGTCATTCAAATCTTTCTTACCTGGCGTTACAACTACATCAGCTATTGAGATCGTTGGATTGAAAGCAGCTGCGGATAAGCAGATCCGTTATTATTCTTCGGGAATGAAACAAAGAGTAAAACTGGCGCAATGTATTTTCTCTGACACCTCTCTTGTGCTGCTGGATGAGCCTTGCACTAATCTGGATCTAACAGGGATTGATCTCTATAATGACCTTATCAGTAGCTATTGCAAAGACCGTCTGGTGATCGTATGCAGTAATGATAAGACGGAGTATGGATTCTGCGAGGAGATCATTAGTATCATGGATTATAAATAAATTCGATCGGCGTAGGGGTACTCCTGTTTAAAACTGGTGAGATATGTAAACAATGAAAGCAGCGGGATGATCAGGAATGCGTGCAACTTTGCCAATGCAGGCTGATGTTGATCTACCTTTACAACAAAATTGAGCAAGCTTATTCCTTTTGCAGCAGCTTTTGATCCGGTGTAATTGCTAGTGCAAGCGTCAACCCTTTCAGTTCACCCTGCCCGAAAGGAATGGTAGAATTTGTTTCCGCATTAAAATTTCCAATGATGGCATATTGAAGACGGACAAAAAATATATCCCAGTTTTAAAGAGGATGAAAAAATGCTATGCCAACGATCACGTAAAGCCGTAACGGTTTCATGAGTTTTGAGCGTCTTCCCGCAACATGGTCGGCCGTGAGTTTGCCGGGGAGGAAGCGGCTGGATATGAAAAGTCCGCCTTCGCTGAAGCTGCGGGCGGACGGGTTTTATCTCCGATAAAACCCGGAAACCAGGACCACTTGAATTTGCCGATCAACCATTGTCTCCCATAGGTGTGATCCTGACTTTCCGGATTGTATCAGTGAGCGTTGCTCAGATCGAGCTTCTCGCCTTTTTTCTTATTACTTCTTACGAGCATTACAAATGGAACACAAAGCAGGAACATCACGCCGATATACCAGAACACGTCCATATAAGAAAGTACCATTGCCTGCTTCATGACGCCACCGTCCAATGCTTTATAAGCAAACTGCTCTGCCAGGTTAGGAGGTAAGCCATGTGCCATGAAGTTCTGCTGCATGGCCGCTACGCGGGTAAGATCAGCCGGATTCGTTACATCGATATGCGACACAAGATCTGCACGATGCTGCATCGTTTGTCTCGCCATGAATGTGGTGATCGCAGCAATACCAAATGAGCCGCCTAACTGACGCATCATACCCGTGAATGCCGCACCCTCGCCGATCTGTTTTCCTTTTAACCCACTTAATGATAATGCCGTGATCGGAATAAAAAGTAATCCCATTCCTATACCGCGCATCATCAGCATCCAGAAAAAGTTAGCCTTCGCTGTATCCGGTGTGATGATCTTGAATCCCCAGTAACAAAAGAAGAAAAAGACCAGCATACCAGCGGCAACAAGAAACTGCTGCGGAACACCGCGTTGCATAAGCTGCGCAATCACCGGCATCATAAAGGCCGTCATCAATGCCGCAGGCACCATCAGAACGCCAGCCTGCGTTGCCGACCAACCGAGTGTTGCCTGAGTATAAAGAGGAATAATGAATGTTGAGCCATATAAACCAAAGCCCATAATAAAAGACAGCACGGTTCCAATTCTCAGATTACTATTTTTCAGTACCCGGAGCTGCACAACAGGATTTTTCGTCGTCCATTCCCGCCAGATAAAAAAGAAACCGCCAAGCACAGCCGATGCTGTGAAAAAAGAAATCATAGGACTACTGAACCAGTCTTCATCCTGCCCCTTTTCCAATACAAGTTGAAGCGATCCCACAAACACCGCTAGCAATCCGATACCCAGCCAATCTATCTCACTGGCAGCTTTCTTTTCTCCATACTTCGGACTTCTTACATATTGTAACGTCAGCAAAGCCGCGATAACACCAAGAGGGATATTGATATAGAATATCAAAGGCCAGCTTTCAAATGTATCGATGATATAACCTCCCAATGGCGGTCCCAGGGTCGGCCCAACGATCACACCCAAGCCATAAATGGCCTGTGCCATACTTCTCTTTTCAGGGGGATAGCTTTCGGTAATAATGGTTTGCGAAGTAACCAATAATGCACCGCCACCAACACCCTGTAAAAATCGGAAGATGATCAGTTCGTTGATGGTTGTTGCATTACCACACAAGAAAGAACAAATGGTAAATAATATAATAGACGCGGCGAAATAGTTCCTTCTTCCAAACTGTTGAGACAGCCAGCTTGTCAAAGGAATGATGATCACGTTACCGATCGCGTATGCGGTTATCACCCATCCAACCTCACTGGTAGTGGCACCAAGGTTTCCCTTCATATCATTCAACGCTACGTTCACAATGGTGGTGTCCACTATCTCCAATAAGGCACACACGATTGCGGTCAACGTGATGATCACCCGCCTCGGTCCGTATTCAATTAATGATTCTTGTTGCATGTTTTCGTTTTTTTTCGAAACCTCCGTGCGTCAGAAGTTTAAAAGTTTAATGGTTTAAAAGCTCTCTCAGCATTAGTTGAACTCTTCAAGTTTGTAGTATTTGCTATTCCTTTCTTTTATAAAGCCGGTACTGCTAGCACTCTTAAACTATTAAACCATTAAACTCTCCTCCAAACCTTTCTACACCTATAAAGTTTTAAGGTTCTCACAGCTATAAATCATTCTTCGGTTTGGTAGATATAGCTGATCCTTTCTTAATAAATCCTGAACTGCAAGAACCTTAAACTTTAAAACATTTAAACTCTTAAACTTTACTTCCAACCTCTACACCTATAAAGTTCCAAGGTTCTCACAGCTATAAATCATTCTTCGGTTTGGTAGATATAGCTGATCCTTTCTTAATAAATCCTGAACTGCAAGAACCTTAAACTTTAAAACATTTAAACTCTTAAACTTTACTTCCAACCTCTACACCTATAAAGTTCCAAGGTTCTCACAGCTATAAATCATTCTTCGGTTTGGTAGATATAGCTGATCCTTTCTTAATAAATCCTGAACTGTAAGAACCTTAAACTTTAAAACATTTAAACTTTTAAACCTCCCCTAGTCGAGATGTACATCCACTTCCACGTTCATACCCGGGCGAAGTTTTTTTACCAGAGTGTCATTCTTGTCGGTAAACTCGATCTTCACCGGTACCCGTTGCACCACTTTCACGAAGTTGCCGCTCGCATTATCCGGAGGGAGTAATGCGAATGTTGCACCTGTTGCAGGAGAAAATGAGGTGAGCGTTGCGTTGAACTCATGGCCGGGATATGCATCTACCTTCACTACTACTTTCTGGCCGATGTTCATTTTGTTCAATTGTGTTTCTTTGAAGTTTGCAACCACCCAGAGTGCATCTCCATGAACAATGCTGAACAATGCCTGTCCACCCTGAACATATTGCCCCGGCTGCACATTCACTTTTGACACCAGGCCATCCTGCGGAGCTGTGATCACTGTATAAGAAAGATTCAGCTTTGCCGCTTCCACATCTACTTCACGCTGATGGATCGTTGCATCAGCTACGCTGATCTGCGACGCTGTTGCTACGCTCTGCACCGCTACTGCATTTGTTTGCTGAGCTGCTTGTTTTCTTTGCTCCTGCAAGACGCCCAACTGGCGTTCGGCACTTTGTTTTGCTGCTTCAGCCTGTTCAAACTGTTGTTGGGTAACGGAGTGATCTTTGATCAGGTTTGCATAGCGGTCATAATCCTGGGAAGCTCTCCACAGATTTACTTTTGCTGCTTCGATCTGCGCATCGATTGTTCCCACAGAAGCTCTTGCAGTAGCGATACCCGCTTCAGCAGCTGAGGTTGTAGCCTGCGCACTGCCGCGGTTTGATTTCGCGATCTGTAATGCAGCTTCAGCCTGTGACACTTTCACTGCATAATCGCGGTTGTCAAGTATCAGCAAAGTATCACCCTTTTTCACCTGTTGGTTATCTTTCACCCGAACATCTGCAACATATCCAGCCACACGTGGGATCACCGGGCTGATATCACCGCTGATCTGCGCATCTTCTGTATCCTCATGATGCTGGCCATGAATGTATTTCGAAATACCAAAATATCCGCCACCAAGCACCAGTACCGCCAGCACGATCGGGAATACCAGGTTGCGTTTTTTAGGAGTTGAGTTTTGAGCTGTTGTTTCCATATCAATGAATTGATTCTTTCTTAATTATTTTTTTGCGGCATTCTCAAGCATACCGGCAGCTTTTAAAAGTTCGTTGTATTTAACAATCGCATCGGCTTTTGCATATACATAGTTCACCCTTGCTTCGAGCTGTGCAACGTCTGCATCCAGCAGATCCGTTGTGGTGGCAAGACTATTATTGTATTTATTCTTTGTGATACGATAATTTTCTTCCGCCTGCTCGATCGCTTTCTTATATACTTCTATCTTTTTCTCGTTGCTTAATACATCGAGATAATTCTTGTTTACTTCCAAGCGAACCTGGTCACCCAGCATGGCTTCATTTGCGGCAAACTGTTTAACCCTCGCTTCGCTCTGCTGTACTTTTGCTTTATTCTTCCATAAAGAACCGATGTTATAAGAAACACCCACACCCAGATTCACCGCATTCGTGACTGTCAGGAGATTTGGGATATTCGCCGCCACGTAGCCAGCCTGAACATTTAAACTTGGATATAGATCAGACTTGCTCGACTTCACATTGGTTTCAGCAGATTTCTTTTTCAGATCTATAGAGGAGATCTCTTTGCGATGTGTTAAGGCAGATTGCACATAGTTATCAAGAGGCTCAAGAGCCGAGGTCTGATCAACCAGTGTTGAATCAAGCTCCAATTGTGTTTGTTCAGGCAAACCAAGAAGAAGATTCATATTCACATTTGCCAGCTGCTGATTGTTCTGCGCATCTACAAGAGAAAGCTCTTTATTGGAAGCCTGCAATTGCGCTTTCAACAGATCGTTTCTTGCCAACAGACCATTTTTTTCAAGATCAGAAAACTCTTTCACCCGCTGCTGTGATTGGGAAAGACTTTCCTTTACCAGCTTCACTGCCGCACCTGCTTTGTATAAATTGATATATGCTTCTATTGTATTCTGCACCACTTCATCTTTCTCCACATCTGCATCAAGCTTTGCGGCTTCCGCGAGTAATCTTGATGACTCAATACCATAACGCAGACGACCACCCTGGTAAACCGGCATAGAAACATTCGCCATACCATACATCAGCTGGTTCACTTTCGGCATTTCTTCGTTACCGCCGCCGGAACCACCGTTATCTCCGCCCTTCATATTGATGTTAGGATTGTTGAGCCAGAGATAAGAACCCGATACATGCGCATCTGGTAATTTTTTATCAACTGCTTCTTTCAATGCAGCAGTTGCTTCTTCGATCTTTGCCTGGCTGTTTTTAAGCTGATGACTGTTCTTCACGCTCAGATCGATCGCTTCTGCCATAGAGAGCGATCTTTTCTCCTGCGCGTGCAAGCCCGACATGCTCATCAACAATACAGCCCCAAGCAGGAGTTTTAGTTTATTGTTCATAAAGTAATGTTGCTTTAAATATTCCTTTCAGATGTTGACTTAGTTTTTTACGGATATGTTTCTGGAAATCGTCTTCAGCCATCGACTGAAGATTGTTCATTTCCCGGTATATATGCTGAGTGGTGACCATCTGGCTGATAGTACCTACGAGAGTGATCATGAATAAAGAAATATCGACGTTTTTTCTGAACTCACCGCTTCTTTGTCCCTGTGCGATCAGTTCTTTGATCAGCCCCTGGTTTTTTCTTTTGATCTGCTGGATCTGTTCTGCAATAAAGCCATTGTTATTTACCATCTGCTCTCTTACCATAATACGGTGAAAGCATTGCTGGCTTAACAGTTTCTCTATATACCGGTCAATCAGTTTTTCTACTTTCTGGATCGGTGAAAGCGTTTTATCATTTACCATTTCCTGCAGTTGCAGGATAGAAGAGCTGGCGCGATTGTCAAACATCGCTTCCATCAATTTTTCTTTTGAACCGAAATAATAAGAGATCATGGCAAGGTTGACCCCGGCGGCCTCGGCAATATCCCTGACAGAAGTTCCTTCAAAACCTTTATCAGCGAAGAGCCTTTCGGCTGCCTCCATGATCTGTATCTGCTTTTCGTTATATGCTGACATAATAAGTGTTTGAAATCGGACGCAAGTTAAACAGTTGTTTAGTTTTAAACAAACGTTTAATTAAGCGTTAACGAATTATTTTTTTTGAATGTGTTTGGAGATAGGGTGATTTATAATTATAAGTAGCTAATCTTCAGTACAGTTCACACGGGTTCTTTCCGCTGGAGATCGGGCCGGCCGTTTTAAAAAAGAATTGATTTGAGAGCACAATGGAACAGAAGAATTGACCCAAAGGGTCATTGTATTCCTTCCCGTCTTCCCGCCTTACCGGTAAAATTTTAAACCGGTAAGGGAAGACGGAAGGAATGCAGTCTTTCCAGCCAGGACTTTCTGGAAATTACCGAGCGTCTATACCAACTGTTTTGATTTCTGCAGGGAGAGTAACCTCAGTTTATCGCCCACTACCCAAACAGTGTCACCAGGGCGGAGGATATAAGATGAATCGGGGTTAACAACGCGGCCTTCTTCATTTTCGATGCCTACCACAATCCCGTGGATCTTTTCCCTGATCTCACCTTCGCGTATATTTTTATTGGCAAACACCGAATTTTCCGTTACAGTGAAATGCTCCAGTACAACTTCCACCGGTTTCTTTTCTATAGTCAGGGACCTGGCTGCTTCCATGTCTGTCCTGAACTGATCCAGCTGATCATCGGTACCGATGATGAAAAGTGCATCTCCCGGGAAAACGCGCTGACTGCGTTTCGGGGTATTGATCACAGAACTGCCCCGTTCGATCATGGCGACGTTTATACCATACTTCTCTCTCCACCCCAGCTCAAGCAACGTTTTTCCAACGCCGGGCATATCTGCGGTCATTACAAACTCTGCCATATGCGCATCCCAGGGGGCAAGCAGATCCTGTTTATTTCTCTTTTCCTCCCGCTCGTTATAGTTCGCAAGGAAACGTTCACGGATCCGGCTATACAGGAACTGGATCCGCTTGCTGAGTATGATCAGCAGAGACAGCATTGCAACGGTTACAATAAACGCCACCTGAGGTGAGAAAAACCTGTCGACAAGGAAACCGATCATAAAGATGGCGATCGCTGTTCTGAATAATTGCAGCAACAACATTCCTGTTCTGTATTTATTCTGCGACATGAATTTTTCCACCAGATCTTTCCTGTGCTGACGAATTGCCAGTGACCAGAGAAATGGAGCCATGAACAATAATGTACAGATCGCGCCGATCACGGTTGTCCAGGTGTTATCTCCCAGTCTTGTCCGGGTATATGGAAGAAGATAATGGGACGACAACATTACAATAGCCGTAATAATAATAGATACCAGCACTGTGCTCACCATACCAGAGCGGACGTACACCTGCCAGTCGGTACTATTCGAAATACTTTGTGATCTGCTGCTGTAGCGGTGGATAGCGCTGGTCCACGAACCGGGTAATCGTTTCTGCAACCATTCATACAATGGTTCAGATACCTTGATCATGTATGGTGTAGTGAACGTAGTGATTGCAGACACGGCAACAGCAATAGGATAAAGGAAGTCGCTGGTTACTCCCAGCGTTAATCCCAGTGTTGCAATGATAAATGAGAACTCACCTATCTGTGAAAGGCTCATGCCTGCCTGTACGGATGATTTCAACGGCTGACCTGAGATCAAGGCGCCCGCAGTTGTACTCAATGACTTCCCCACAATGGTGACCAGCGTAATAAGAACAACAGGCCATGCGTATTTTGCAAGCATACCAGGATCAAATAACATACCCACTGAAACAAAGAATACGGCGCCGAATAAATCCTTCACTGATTTTACAAGGTGTTCGATCTTTTCTGCATAAACGGTTTCCGCCAGAATTGATCCCATAATAAATGCACCGAGCGCAGCAGAAAAGCCCACCAACGTTGCCAGCCATACCATCAGCATACAGAGTGAGAGCGATGTGATCAGCAGCATCTCATCATTCATGAATTTCTTCGTCTTGCGTAAGAAAGTCGGCAGGAAGAAAATCCCCGATATAAACCACAACACCAGGAAAAAAACCAGCTTGGCGACCGACATCAGCATTTCTGCGCCGGCAAACTGGGCACTCACGGCGAGGGTTGACAACAATACCAGCAGAACTATCGCAACCAGGTCTTCCACAATCAGGATCCCGAACACAAGGCTGGCGAACTTATGACCTTTTACCCCAAGCTCTTCAAATGCCCGGATAATAATGGTAGTGGATGAAATACTCAATACACCTCCCAGGAATATGCTATCCATTTTTTTCCATCCCATCAATGAACCGGCTACATAGCCGATCATCAGCATGAATACAACTTCAACAATGGCCGTTACCGAAGCCGGCGTGCCCACTTTCAGTAGTTTTTTAAAGCTGAACTCAAGCCCAAGACTAAACAATAAAAAGATCACGCCGATCTCTGCCCAAACACTGATATTATCTGTTTCAACAACCGTGGGAAACGGGCTGAAATGCGGGCCTACAAGAAAACCTGCTATAAGATAACCCAGCACCAATGGTTGTTTTAACCATTTAAACAATATCGTAATAACTGCAGCCGCGCCTAGTATAAGTCCAAGATCTGTAATCAAATGTGGTAAATGGATCATCGTTGTGATTTACGCTTTGACAAAAAACATTAATCCCATCAGTATTGTTGAGCATCGGATAGTGATATCCCTTCTTCCTGTTGGAAGAATATCTCTACAAAGACAACTTACCAGAAATAGTGCGACGGAAAAAGATGGAGAAGGTATCCATTTGGTACCTGTGTGGCTGGTACTGCGATAATTTCTGATTCGCCGGCAAAGGTCAACACAGGCGTACAGTCACCGGTGAGCAATGGAATGATCTGGGAACAACCGGCACAGTGGATATTATATATGGAAGAACAGATCTGATCCGGGCAATTGCTGCCAGGATATTCCGCATCGGAACTGATCTTGAAATAAAGAGTTCTGACTTTTTTGCTGAACGACGCTACGTTCTTCTTAACAGCATCTTTTGCCGGCTGGCGGTTAGCCAGGCCAGACAGGGAGAAAAGAATGAATACGACAAAAAGAAGATATGTGGTAATCCATTTTTTCATTGGGGCGAATGTACGAAAAATCCCGCTAAGAGAGACCGCAGACGGTCGATGAGGGAGGATAGATCATGGACGA
>VFQP010003887.1_pt1 | contig 14575 bp, 11 predicted proteins | sample 3512351 | NCBI WGS metagenome assembly VFQP01 (sample SAMN10412372, study PRJNA504923) | tailings metagenome | isolation source: Relicate 1 Philex TSF1 revegetated site | place: Philippines: Tuba, Benguet | collected 2017-08-29 | reverse complement strand
CTGCTGGCAATGGCGGTGTTTGGTTTCATGCTGGGCATGCAGCCGTCGGTGCAGCGCGAGAGCCTTGTGCATCCCGTTTACTATCAGGCCGACCAAATTCTGACCGAGGATACGTCCTTGTTCGAAGGGAGAATTTTTTAAATGAAACGCAATACGCTGACAGCGGTGCTGGCCGCCGGTTTGTTTTTGTCCCTGTCTGTGAATTTCTTTTTCGCAGGCCGCATGCTGGGCGATGCAATGCATGCCGAAGTGGCGCCGCCCGCCGCGGCGCCCGGCCATCCGCCCGACCGGGACAGCCGCCGTGAAGAGTGGAAAAAACGCGAAGAAGCCCTGCATGCCGCCTTGAGCGGGGAGGACCGCGCCATCATGCTGGCCGCCAAGGCGGAGCACGACGCGATATTCGAAGCCCTGCGCGAAAAACTGGACGCCGCCCGCAGCCGTGTGGGCGAAGCGATGGAGGCCGAACCCTTTGATCAATCCGCGCTGGAGGCCGCCATCGTCGCCGAGGGCGAACTTAAAGCGCAGCTGCTGCGTGAAATGGCCGCCGCCCGCCGCGGCGTCATGGAACGCCTGTCGCCTGCGGGGCGTAAGACGTTGCGCGAAATGATGCCCATGCGCCGTGGCGGCGATAAGGGCAAACGCGGTACCGATGCACGCGGCGGCAAAGAATTGCCGCGCCGCGCGGAAGATCTGCGTCTGCCGCATGGCCGTGATGACGGTTTCCGTCCGCCCCATGCGGGCAGCGATATCCCTGGCCATTCCGCGCCGGCGCCCGAAGATATGCCAAATGAACAGCCCCCTGAGCAAGAGGCCCCCGCGTTTGCGCCGCCCGGTGACGATATCCAGCCGCCCGAGGCACCGCCACTGTCAGCGCCTTGATTTCGGGGGCAAACCCCTGATATCATGCAGGTCAGTTTAAAACCAAGGAGTGACCTGCCGTGAAAAAAGTCAAAAAACTGATCCAGTGCTTCGCGCTTATCGCCATCCTGCTCGCGCCGCTCAGCGCTTGCAATACGATGGAAGGCCTTGGCCGCGATACGCAGGCTGCGGGCGATGCCCTCACCGGCGCTGCGAAGGACAACAAGAGCTACTAATCCGCCGCCCGGAGGGGTTGGATTAAAAAAACGCTCGCCGTTTTTGCGGGCGTTTTTTTATGTTTTAAATCCTGCCGTATTTAAAAACGCGGATTGTACTTGATGGAGCTCTCGAAACTGGACGACTTACGCGGGAAAGCTTCATACGGCTGGCGGCTGCGTGGATAGGTGATCTTCTCGCCTGTTTTCACGGCAGCGGCCGCAACACTGAAGTCTTTGTCGACATCAGGCATCTTGCGGGTTTCGTTTTTGCCATTCATGACCTGCGACAGCAGATATAGCGGCGCGCTGTCGGTCAGGGCGGGCTTTGCGACGACCTCAAAGGCCGGTGCGAATTTCAGCATTTTAGACAGGTCGCGTACCCAGGGCATTTTCTCGGTCGCTTTTTGCGCGGCGGCCTGGCCATCTTTTTCAAGGCGTCCCGTCAGTTCGCGTGCTTGCGCGCGGTCAAGGTTGATGTGGTATTTGTCCTGATCGGTATGCAGCAGCGTATGCTCTTGCGCGGCGCTATAGCTGATCAGCGTGGCGCGCGCCAGGTTGACAACATCCGCGGGCGCTTCGGCATGGCCGACGCTGTTGGGCGCGGGGCTGTTCACGTAGTTAACGCCGACGGTTTCAAAGCCTTTTTCTTCCGACAGTTTTTTCAGGGCGGCATAGGCCGTCTTGTCGTCGGTCTGCGCCTCCAGAACATCCTGACCGACCAGCATATAGAACGTGCCTTTTTCGGCGTTGTAATAGGCGTCTTCAATCATGCTTTTGTGCGCGATCAGGTTTTCGACCACGACGAGATCTTTTGCGTTTTGAAGCCCTGTAAAAATCGCTTCGGCGAATTCGGCGTCGTCGGTATGCACAAAGCCCGGTTTGCGCGTCGGGCCGTATTTGTGGCAGGCGAAGCCGGCATTCTCCGGATCTTCGTTATCGTACTGCAGATAACCGAGCGCGCGCATGTTCAGCGCCAGCAGGTCGCTGCTGGCCACAGGCACGACAAAACCGGTATCGCCCGCGATGGCGGCGGCGATTTTTTCGCGCACATTCTCATCCGGCAGCGCAACGGCATAGAGGTAATCGCCGTTATCCCCGCTTTCGAGGAAATCATCGAAATCTTTGCTCTCGGCGCGGAATTCAAGCGTATTTTTCGCCATGTCCAGCGAAATAACAGACGCGTTCTGCGGGTTGAACCACGTACCGCCGCCCAGATCGGTCAGGCCGGATGCAGGATCGATACGCAGTTTCCCCTCCAGCAATTGCGCCGTGCCGTATTTGTCGACCAGCAGGTGCGTGCCGTCTTCAAGCGGTTGGATCAGCAAAACCGCTTTTTGATTGATGCTGAACGTCAGGCCGGTTTTGGGGTCGTCTTCGTGTACGAAATCCGGGCGGGCGTGGAAGGCCGCGGCCTGCGCCTCGGTGCCGTTGAAATCTGTGGTGTGGCGATGCCACGACAGTTTGGTGCCGTTCGGCGTCGATACGATGCGGTCGATGTTTTCGGGTTTGATCAGCCCGTCGTATTCGGGTTCAAATCCGCCCTTGCGCTGGATCAGCGCCAGCGTTTCGTCGGCCATATGCTGGCTGACTTTTTCCTGCAGCAGGTGGCCGACGCCGCCCACGGTGAATTGCAGGGTCTTCGGCTCCGGATTATACCAGATATTGGCGATGCGGGACAGGTTGGTCAGCACGCGGTCGTCGTCGATGCGTACCGCCGATCCGCTAAAGGCGGCTTCGAGACCCGAAAGGATGCGCGCGGCGGTCTTATCCTGCGCGCGGTCTGCCGCTTCGTGCAAAATATTGGCGCGAACGATGTCGCTGCTATACGGCTCGATCAGCGCGGCGACCCATTCCAGTTTTTGTTTGTTGTCGATTTTGCCGCTGCTGACAACCTGCTCCAGCAAGCCGCCGGCTTTGGTCAGCTCGGGGCGCAGCACGTCCAGCCCGCCGTTCAGGAAGGCATGGGCGATGAATTTGCGCGCGGGCGACAGGGCAAAGGTTTCGTCGGTCGCCAGCGAGCCGATGATCTGCTCTTTCAAAAAACCGATCGTGCGGCGCAGGTCGGCCTGATATGCATTGGTTTCAAGGCGCCATTCGTTGTTCATGCCTGCGTCGATGGCGGCTTCGGCCAGCTGCGCCAGCATTTTGGGCGCCGCCCCACCGGCTACCAGGCTCTCGGTGAGTGATTTGCCGGGAAAGGTCAGCTCCCACATGGCCATAAAGGCCTGACCTTGGTCCTGCGCCGCAACGCTGCGCAGGATCGCCAGCTGCGCGGCAGGGTCTTGTTTTTCCGTTGCACCGGCAAACTTGACGATTTTGTCGGCGACGTCGCTTTCTTTGGCGCCGATGCCCGACAGCAGCTTTTGCATCGTGCGGCCCGCTTGCGGCAGGTCGTTCGCAAATCGCTGGCCGATGCGGTAAAACGGCGTTTTCTTCGCGTTGTCTAGCGGGAACAGCGTCATGGCGGCGTCGCGTTCGCGGCCCTTCATCAGACGCTTCAGCGTGATGTCGAGGGCATCGGCGTTTAGCGGCTCTGGCTTCAGCACTTCGCCCAGCACGCGCTCGAAAATCTGCGCGTCGGATTTCAGGCCTGCGATCTGGAATTTCGGCTCGTGGCTGAGCGCGGCGGACAGCAGCGCAATGCGGTCTTCGTCTTTTTTCACATGCGTCAGCGCCAGTTCGGCAAAGCTGGCAACGCCGAAATCTGTCAGCAGCAGCTCTTTGCTGCGCTTGCTCTCCGGTGTTTCGCTGCGCGGAAACAGCGTAGGCAGCAGCTGGATGAAACCCTGGATATCCTGCGTGTCCAGTTTGCGGGCAATCGCCGAATATTGCAGCGCCTGCGTATTCAGCCGCGCCGCGCGCTCTTTGTTCACTTCGTCGTAATCGCGCTGCGCCAGATCGATAACGTATTGCGGGCTTTGGTATTGCTGCATGATGGTGGCGCTGGGGGCGGCGGGTTCTGCCGGCTCCAGATTCTCTCCCACCCAGTCCATGAAGCTGTCGATATAATAATGGCGGTCGCTTTGCAGGCTGATCAGCTCGCCGCGAACCTGACGCCAGTGGCGTTTGATGGCCTCTTCCTTGCGGCGGGCTTCTTCTTCGGGGTCTTCGCTTTTGAACATGCCGCCCAGCTGCGACCAGAAGCCTTTTTTCTCTTCCTGCGGTACAGGGGGGATTTCAACGCGGGTATTCAGGCCGATGGCTTCGACCGTGTCGCCTGCCTTGGGCACGCGAATTTTCGGCAGCTCTTCAAGGATATCGGCGGGGAAGCCCCGCGGTGCGGCGCTTAGTGCTTTTTCAAATGCACTGTTTTTGCCAAAACGGTTTTGCGCCAGCGCGCCGAAATCTTGCAAGTTCAGGATAAAACCGGCGGTTTCGCCCAGTTCGGACAGGATTTTGATGGCTTTTTTCTCGTCGCCGTCCATTTCGATGGCGCGGACCAGGCGGTGGTGGCCGACGATGATGTTGTTTTGCTGCTGCTCCAGCCATTCGCGGATGGAATCCGTATTACGCTCGAGCGTCGAGAGATAATCGCCCAGCTGGTCGCGCAAATGCGCAAGCACATGCACGTCATCCGGCAGTTTGAACGATGTCGTCGATGGGGTGCGGTCAGCCATCGTGCCTCTTATCCCTGACTAAATATATAATGTGTGAATGGTAGGGCACTATAGCACCCGCATTTTCCCTATGCAAATCTTTTTCCGGAAAATGAAGGGGGCAAAAAATTTCAATTAATTCATGGTTTTAGCTTTACATTCAGAGGGTGTTCTCTAGCATGGCCTCCATGCGAAATCGGGGCGGGCGACCGGGATTCGGCCGGCACTTTCATGCCCCCAAAATAAGACAAAACGGAGATATCTCAATGATCCAGGATTTCAAAAAATTCATCATGCGCGGCAATGTCATCGACCTCGCGGTCGGCGTCATCATCGGTGCGGCTTTTGGCAAAATCGTCTCGTCGCTGGTCGACGACATCATCATGCCCCCGCTGGGTTTGATTGTGGGCAAGGTCGATTTCAGCAATTTCTTCATTCCGCTGTCGTTTACCGAGCAGAGTTTCAAGACGATTGCCGAAGCCAAGGCCGCCGGTGTCGTGACCTGGAACGTGGGCATGTTCGCCAATGCCATGTTCAATTTCCTGCTCGTCGCCTTTGCGATCTTTTTTTTCATCGTAAAGCCGATTAACAACCTGAAGAAAAAAGAAGAAGAAAAGGCAGCGGTTACGCCGCCCGCGCCACCCCGCAACGAACAGCTGCTGGAAGAAATCCGCGATCTGCTGAAAAAGAAGTAATTTCAGCACGGTTGTGGCAAAAAGACCGCCGGTTGACGAATACCGGCGGTCTTTTTATATTGGACGCATTCATCATCATAGATTTGGCAGGCAATGGCTTCTTATAACCAGCAAGCATTGGATATGGCTTTGATCAAAACGGCGAGCGAAGGCAACGCGGGCGCGCTGGCCGTGCTGTTGCAACGTGGCGCGCGGCCTGATGCGGGCGCGGGGGAAACGCCTGCGCTGTTTGCCGCCGCCGCTGCCAACCATACCGAATGCATACGCGTTTTGCTGGATGCGGGCGCCGATATCAATGTGCGCAATACCAAGGGCTCGACACCGCTGATGGCGGCCGCTTTTCACGGCAAGCTGGACGCGCTGCGCCAATTGCTGGATGCGGGCGCAGACCGTCATTTGCGCAACAATGACAATACGAATGCCGAAGGCTTCGCCAAAGTGCGCGGATCGGTGGAAGCGGTGGAGATGTTGTCGCAAAATGCCGACGAGATTTTTTCCTATACCCGCGTGGGCGACCGGTTGATCGAGGAGGTTTTCAATTTCCGCGCGCTGGAGCGCATTTCGCTGGTGCGCAAGGCGGCGGGGGAGCCTGTCGAGGCGATGTTCCGCGAGGGGTTCGACCGCATCCAGAACCTTCCCGCGCTGCGCGATGCGTTTGACAAGCACCGCGCGCGCGGCGGCAAGCGCAGCGAACAGGAAGTCTTTCCGCAAGAAACGGGCAAGACGCTGGATAAGAAAGCGGGTGTATTGCCCAAGCCGCCGAAGTAATCCGGCGGCATGCGGCGCGGTTTATGCCGCGACCAGGTCGCCTTCCAGATCGTATTCGTCAGACGATGTAATCTTGACCTTCACGATATCGCCCGCTTTCAGGCCGTCGCCGTTCACGCGCACCACGCCGTCGATTTCCGGCGCATCCGCGCTGGAGCGTCCGGTTGCGCCGCCTTTGCCGGCTTCGTCGATAATGATATCCAGCGTTTTGCCGACTTTTTTGGCCAGGCGCTGCGCGCTGATGCCTTGCTGCAGAGCCATGAAGCGGTGCCAGCGTTCTTCCTGCACTTCGGGCGGCACGGCGCCTTCGATGTCGTTTGCTTTGGCGCCTTCGACGGGTTCGTATTTAAAGCAGCCGACACGGTCCAGCTGCGCTTCCTGCATCCACTCCAGCAGGAATTCAAAATCGGCATCGGTTTCACCGGGGAAGCCCACGATGAAGGTAGACCGGATCGCCAGATCGGGGCATTCCTTGCGCCAGTTGTGGATACGGTCCAGCGTCTTTTCCTGATGCGCAGGGCGGCGCATGTTCTTCAGAACCGCCGGCGATGCGTGCTGGAACGGGATATCGATGTAGGGCAAAATTTTTCCTTCGTTCATCAGCGGGAAAACTTCGTCCACATGCGGATATGGGTAGACGTAGTGCAAACGCGTCCACACGCCCATGTCGCCCAGTTCGCGGCACAGGTCGATGAATTTGGTGCGCACGGTGCGGTTTTTATACGGGTATGCCTGATAGCGGTTGTCGATACCGTATGCGGATGTGTCTTGTGAAATCACCAGCAGTTCTTTCACGCCCGCCTTTACCAGACGCTCCGCCTCTGCCAGTACCTGAATAATCGGGCGCGACACCAGATCGCCGCGCAAAGAAGGAATAATGCAGAAAGAGCAGCGGTTGTTGCAGCCCTCGGAAATTTTCAAATAGGCATAGTGGCGCGGCGTCAGCTTGATGCCTTGCGGCGGCACCAGATCGACATACGGGTCATGCGGCGGCGGCGCGACTTTGTGCACGGCGCCGACGACTTCTTCGTATTGCTGCGGTCCGGTCACAGCGAGGACTTTGGGGTATTCCTTGGTAATCTGCTCCGGCTCCGCGCCCATGCAGCCGGTCACGATCACTTTGCCGTTCGCATCCATCGCTTCGCCGATCGCTTCCAGCGACTCTTTCTTCGCGCTGTCCAGAAAGCCGCAGGTGTTCACGATCACCACATTCGCATCTTCGTAAGACGGCGAGAGCTGATATCCTTCGGATCTCAGCTGGGTCAGAATCCGCTCCGTATCCACCAGCGCCTTGGGGCAGCCCAGGCTGACAACGCCCACGGTCGGGGCTTCTTCGTTTTTGGTGTTCTTTTTCTTGGCGGTTTTTGCGGCGGGTTTGTTTTGGGCGGCGGTCATGAAATTCCTCGGTTTTTTGCGCCTGTTTATATATCAAAGCCTATAAATTATGTAAAGATTTTGTTGAAAGTCTTTGATAAATCTTTGCATATTCTATACATAATATCCGCCAAGGAGAGATCATGCAGGTCAAAAACCGGCAAAAAGCCGACATCGCGAATCCTACCAACGACCCCGCCATCGCGGCGGTCATGGATCGCTATGCGGTTTCGCTGACAGACCATGTGCTGTCGGCCATGCAGACGCAGGATACCGCCGCCGACCCCGTCGCGCGCCAATATCTGCCAGCGGCGGACGAACTGGTGACCACGCCCGAAGAGCTCGACGATCCGATCGGCGATGATGCGCATAGCCCCGTGAAGGGCATCGTGCACCGCTACCCCGACCGCGTGCTGCTCAAGCCTGTGCACGTCTGCGCCGTCTACTGCCGCTTTTGCTTCCGCCGCGAAAAAGTCGGGCCGGGGGGCGAGGGGCTCAGTGCCGGCGAACTCGCCGCCGCTATCGATTACATTAAAAACGCCCCGCAGGTGTGGGAAGTGATTTTGACAGGGGGCGATCCCTTTGTGCTCTCTGCCCGCCGCCTGCGCGAGATTATGACCGCGTTGAACGCCATTCCGCATGTGCAGGTTATCCGCTTCCACACACGCCTGCCCGTGGCCGATCCGGCGCGTATTACCGATGACGTGATCGATGCGCTGCAAAGCGATAAGGCCGTTTATGTCGTCCTGCATGCCAATCATGCGCAGGAATTGACCGCGGCGGTGAAGGCCTGCGTCAAAAAATTCGTTGGCGCGGGCATTCCGCTGCTGTCTCAATCGGCGCTTTTGCGCGGCGTGAATGATAACCCGCAGGTGCTGGAACAGTTATTCCGCGCCCTGACGGCGATCAAGGTCAAGCCCTATTATCTACATCACCCCGATCTTGCGCCCGGCACGTCGCATTTCCGCCTGACGATTGAAAAAGGGCAGGAATTGATGCGCAGCCTGCAGGGCCGCCTGTCGGGCGTGGCCATTCCGCGCTATGTGCTGGATATTCCGGGCGGCCACGGCAAAGTGCCGGTTGAGCCGCGCTGGTTAGAGCCCGCCGCAGACGGCAACGGTTATACCGTGCGCGATTACCGCGGCGGTACGCACCCGTACGAAAAAATCAATAAAGATCAATAACGGTTATCGTTCGCGGGGCACGGGTTGCGCGGCACGTTCACGGGGTACGCCGTGACGACTTCGCCCTGATTTTCATCCAGCACAATGCGAATGCGCAGATTTTCCGACATGATATCGGCGACGTAATATCCGTTGCTCTGCTGCTTCCACGGGATGTTGTCGTTCGCGGCTGCTTGTTCGACCGTGCTGATGATTTTTTGTGCATCCCAGCTGGCGGGGAATTCGGATTTGCAGGGTTTGCCGGTGCCGTATAAGTGCCCGCCGCCGCTGCGGTCGCCATGCAAAATATGCGTGCGGCGCGCGGCGGTGATGACGGGGTCGTTATCGTTCGCGGCGGCCTGTTTTTCTTTCGCGGGGGCAGGCGGGTTCAGCAGTTTGGCCAGTTGCAGCGGGTCGTTCTGGTCCAGCTTGGCCAGACCGCCCAGCGACATCGGCGCCACAATCACCACGGCAAGGGCGAGGGCAAAAATACGTCTGAAAAACCGCCTTCTGGCCATGGAGTCTCCTGCTTTTGTATGCAGGATCTATTTTACACCGAGGGGAGGGCTGGCGGCAAGCGGTTGGCCAGTGCGGCCAGCGCCGCATCCAGCGTCGGGGCAGGCAGGGCAATCGCATTTTCCGCCGAGGCGTCGCCGGACAGCGACAGTATAATATCGAACTTTTCTGCCTGCGCGGCGCTTTCCATCCATGCGGGGACGGCGCCGAAACGGGCACGGGTGTTTTGTGCAATATGGGCAAGCGTGGTAGCCGTAAACATCACGCGGTTCGATTGCCGCGCCAATGCCTCCGCCGCTGCCCTTTGCCCACGCGCGATAGTGGTCATGTCGCGGGCATCCAGCTCCGCTGGGCGCCAATCTGCGATATTACGCGCGAGATCTGCGGCGAAGGCCGTGCCGTAATCGGCCACATAGCGCGTTTGGTAATGTGCGGCCAATTGCTGCGCCAATACATTTCGCTGCGCTGCCGTTGCGCCTTGCAGCCCCACGCGCTTTAAAAAATACGGACGCACGACGGGGTGCAGATGTTGCCAATGCTGCCATGGGTCGCGGCGCATCGCCGTGCCGGAAATTTCAACCGCACCGCGACCGGTATCGACTGGAATAAACCTTATACCCAGCGCCCATGCGACGCGGTATCCGTAGTCTTCCGATGCGAACAGGGCGTCGAAATCATTTTCGGGGCAATGCGCGCGCAGGGTATCGCGCCAGGCGTGGTAAAAGGGGATATCGTGCGGGCTTTTCGGCTCTTGCGGCATATCATGATCGTGATGCACAACCGTGCAATCGGGGAACATTTCACGCACCCAGTTGTACCGTAAAATGCCGGGGATCGGTTCGTTCTTGAGCGTCAGCACAACAATCGTCAGCTTGCGGCAGGAACGCCGCGCGAAGTCGATCAAGTACACATGACCGTTTGTGGGCGGCATGAATTTGCCAAACACAAGGCCGTGGGCGATATGCGGTGCATCAATGCCTGCCGTAATGTCGGCGGTGATATCGATACGGCTCATGCGGCTTTGTCCTTCGCGCTCAGGCCGTCGATGATACGGCAGGCTGCCGAAAATTTATCATCCCATGTGCCGGATAGCAGATGGTACGGGCGGCCTTTGCTATTCAAAGTTTGTTCGCAAACGGCCAAAAAATCGGCGCGGTTGTCTGGCAGATATCGGTGAATATCCTGCACCCATGGCGTATCGATATCCATCAGAAGGTAAATATCGTATGCCGCCGCATCGCCAAGCGCGCCAATCCATGCGGGGCAGGAGCCAAACAGCCAGTTGCTCCAGATTTCGGTGGTCAGCAGGTCTGTATCGCAAACAAGCAGGCCGTTTGCCTTTTGCGCGGCGGCCCTTTCGGCGCGTCTTTGACCCGCCGCCAGCGCAGGGATGTCTTTGACCGCAATATCACCATCCTGTGCCGCCAGATATTCCTTGGCGTATTCGGCGCAAAACGCGGTCTGGTAATGCGCCGCCAGTTGGGCGGCCAGCCTCGATTTACCGGTTGATTCGGGGCCAAACAGGCAGATGCGCAGGGGCTTTTGCACGGCTGGAAAAATATTGCGCATATAAAGATCCATCAGCGCCTCATCGGCGGCGGGGCAGGTGATGCCCGCGCGCTTCAAATACGTATTGGCGCGTGTCATATCGAAGGTCACGCCTGTGGCCTGAAACAAATCCATGATGCGGTGGCGGGAGTAAGGTTCCGCCCCCAAAACGCGGCAAAGCCCCAGCGCCGCCGCTGATTCCGCTGTATCCATCGGACGGTTTTGCAGCATGTCTTGCCACGCCGCCAGCGGCAGGCGTGCCAGTGTGTGTCCTGCCCGCGCCATCGCTGCGGCAAAACCGCCCAGCGACAAGGGCTTTGGGTTTGCAATGTGATAGATGCCCGCAGGGGCATGCTGCGCCAGATGCAGCATGGCGCGCGCGGCATAATCGACGGGGGTGATATCGACATGCAGCGCATCGTCAAATCCGTCCGGCAGCGCCCCTAATGCCGCAAGGCCGCGGCCGAACATGGCCAGAAAATCCCGCTCCGGCGCTGCGCCGCTTTGCGTGTCGCCAGTCAGCAGGCCAAAACGATAATGCCAGATACGGCAGGCTTCGGCGGGTACCTGCAGCAGCAGGCTTTCGGCTGCGAATTTGGTCTGCGCATAGCCTCCGTAAACACGGCGCACGTTTTGCAGGTGATCATCTTCGCGCAGCACGCCCGTATTCTGATCTGTGCTGACGAACACAGACAATGTCGATGCGCTATGCAGGTCTTTGCGTCTGCCGGTCAGCGCGAAATCCAGCACCTGATGCACGGCATCCAGATTGGCGGGGGCGAGGGTTTCAAAATCGGCCAGCATGTTGACGGTGGCGGCGCAGTGGTAAACGGCGCCGGTTTTGTCGGCCAGGTCGGCATAGATATCCGCTGCCAATCCGAAATGCGCCAGTGATACATCGCCCGCCATGACGCGAAGACGTGCCGCCTGCGCGGGCGCGACGGGCAGGTTATATTTAACGAATGTTTTCATGACGCGCGCGTATGCGGCGGCATCGTTGTCGGCGCGGACGATACAGTAAACATCCTGCCGTCCCGCCATCAGCAAGCCGTGCAGAACGCGGCTGCCCAGGCAACCTGTCGCCCCTGTCAGCAAAACGGCATGGATGTCACCGGCGGGCGTGCGGGCTTTGGCTGCGGCGATTTTTACGGCGTCCGGCTGGGCCAGCTGGCGCAGGTCATGCGCGCTGATACAGGCTGCTTCACCGCCCGCGCTGCGTGCCGCGATTTCACGAATGGTTTTTCCCTCCGCCACATCGGCGGGGGCGGCGTCGATACCGGCGCGGGCGGCATCCAGCGTCAGGCGAATGATGCCAAGGGAATCGCCGCCCGCGCTATAAAAACTTTGATCAATGCCGAAACCGTCATGGCCGGTCACGCCGCGCCATAATTGCCATTGCGCTTTTTCGGCCGCGGTTTGCGGGGCTGTGGCGCCGCCCGTGCGCGGCGCGGGCAGCGCCGCAAGAGCTGCGTAATCGGTTTTGCCCGTGATCGTCAGGGGCAGGTTTTCCAGCTGCACAATATGCGCCGGCACCATCCATGCCGGCAGCTGCGCCGCCAGATGCGATTTTAATGCCGGCTCCAAAACGGGTTTATCGGCTGTGACATAAGCAATCAACCGCGCAGGTTCCGCCGTTTTGATGACAGCCGCCTTGCGGACACCCGCGCAGGCCTGCAGCTGCGCTTCGATCTCGTCCGGCTCCACCAGCTGGCCGCGCAGCTTAAATTGCCGATCGATGCGGCCCATGAATTCAATCTCGCCGCTATCCAGCAGCCGTACGCGGTCGCCTGTCCGGTAAAAACGCGTGCCGTCGATCTCTATGAATTTACGCGCGGTCAATTCGGGCAGGTTCAGGTACCCGCGCGCGACCTGACAGCCGCCGATATAAAGCTCGTCATTCACCACGCGGTAATCAACCCCTGCAAAGGGCGTGCCGACCAAAGAGCGCGTCCAGTCTTCGGCATCGCATGGGCACAGGCTGCTGCAAATCGTGGTTTCGGTGGGGCCGTAGACGTTGATAACCTTCATGCGTTCTGCCCAGCGGCGTACGGCATCGGGCGGGCAGGCTTCGCCGCCGATAATGATGCAGCGCAGGCTTTCGGGCATGTCTTCGGGGCGCAGAATACGCAGCAGCGACGGTGGCATGTCACAATGCGTGATGCGCGCGCGGCCGAGAAAACGGGTCAGCTTCTCGCCGTCTTTCAGCGTTGCCTCATCGGTAATGACCAGTGCCGCGCCCGACAGCAGCGCCACGCCAATATCGGACAGCGACGCGTCGAAACTGGTTGACAGGTAAAACAGGCTGCGGCTGCGCGCGGTCATGTCGAATGCCGCCCTCTGGGCGACCAGCACATTGCAAATACCGCGCTGCTCGACCAGAACGCCCTTGGGCTTGCCGGTCGATCCGGACGTATGCATGACATAGGCAAGGTCACTGTCCTGCGTAGCGGCGGGCGGTGGCAGGTCGCCATGCACGGGCGCAGGCAGGTTGCCGGCCGTCAGAAAAACGCGGATATCGGCATCACGCACAATAAAATCACGGCGCGCGGCAGGCAGGGACGGGGACAGCGGAGCGAAAGCCAATCCCGCATACCAGACGCCCAGAATGGCCGCGATATAATCGGCCGACTTTTCGATCGATACGCCAACCACGCTTTCGTCAGGCAGGTTCTGCGCGCGTAAGTAATCGCCAATGCCCGCCGCACGGCGCAGCAGCAGGTCATAGGTTGTGATGCCGCATGCTTCCTCGACCGCCGTGTGGTGCGGGTATTTTTGCGCGGTTTCGATGAAGGCCTGAATGAAATGCTGCGTCATGCCGAGAGCCCGAATTTTTGTTGCAGGACATGCGCGGTCAGCATCATCATCAATGCGGGCTCCTGCGCGGTGCGATCTTTGTCGTTCATCTGCTTTAACCGTGCTGGCAGGCCGCGCGCCTGTGCGGTATCAAAAAAGGGCATCGCGCTGAAGCTGGCTGATGCCAGCGTGTCATTCAGCATCTCGCCCAGCCGGTTGTTTGCAAACAGGCTGACAGGCGGCGCCATAAACGGGTGTTTCTGGCGGTGATAAACCGTGTCGGTGATATAGGGGCGCAGCACGCGGCGCAGGATGTATTTTTCGGTGCCGCCTTTGATTTTCATGCTGACGGGCAAACGGCGCACCGTATCGAACAGGTGGTGATCGAGGAAGGGCAGGCGACCCTCCACGCTGTGCGCCATATCCATACCATCGCCCAGCGTGCGCAGGATGTATCCGGCCAGCGCCGTCTTGCTCCAGTAATAGGCGGAGCGGTTGACGGGGTGCCATGCCCGGGTTTTGTCGTTGGCCGTCAGTGCTGCGTAGTTGTCAACGCCGCTAAACCGCGCACGGAAGGCAGGCGCCAGCAAACCGTGCAGACGGTATCCAAGCGTTGCCTTGGCCGCCAGAAACGCCGGCACATAGCCAAGCGCGCTTTGCAGCCCTTGCGTCGGCAAGCTGTCGCCATAAGCCAGCTGAACCCCGGTCGATGCGGCGTTGGACGCATAGAGGCTGGCCTGCTGTGTTTGCACAGCGGCATCGTTGGCCTGTTCGTGAGCCCAGAGATCCTGGCGCAGGTGCGGATAGCCGGAGAAAATCTCGTCCTATCCTTCGCCCGATAGGGCCACCTTGAACCCCGCCGCGCGGATGGCGCGATTGAGCAGGTATTTGCCTGCCAGATGCCCGTTAATCGACAGGCCTTCGGCATGGTAAACCGCATCCGGCAAGTAGCTGACTAGATCGTCCTGCGTGACATCGATCACGTTCAACCGCGCATTTTTTGCAGCAGCGGTTTCGCGGGCGATAGCGTATTCGTCGTATCCTTC
>VFQP010003886.1_pt1 | contig 14577 bp, 20 predicted proteins | sample 3512351 | NCBI WGS metagenome assembly VFQP01 (sample SAMN10412372, study PRJNA504923) | tailings metagenome | isolation source: Relicate 1 Philex TSF1 revegetated site | place: Philippines: Tuba, Benguet | collected 2017-08-29 | reverse complement strand
CCCTGCGGTGCTGACCTGTTGCACACAGGTGCTGGAGCTGGATCAGATGGGAGCCGAGGGCGCCGCCATCCAGGACTCCCTGCGCACCGTGACGGGCCGCGGCACCGTGCCCCAAATCTTCATCGGGGGCAGCTTCATCGGCGGCTGCGATGGTGAGATTGGTTGTTGGATGAGGGTGCTAGGGAGCACGCTGGCGAATAGGTGCAGACGCGCTGCAAGCCGGGGAGGCTGATGCGCGCCCCACGCTGTGTGCCCGTTGACCGCGCAGACACCGTGGCGCTGCACGGCAAGGGCGGCCTGGTCCCTCTGCTGGAGAAGGTCGGCGTCAAGGTCGCCGCCTGAGCTAGCCAGCGGGCCCCTGTGCGACACGTGTGTGTGCCGCAGCGTGAGCGTTGAGCACGCGAGTGTGCGAGTGCCACAAAGCTTCTTCTACGTGCCCACCGGCTTGTCCCCTCCTGTGTGCAAGAGAAATTGCCTGGGGTACCATTAGCAGCGCCAGCGCCGTCCCCACGCCTCGTGCGTCAGCCACGACCATGCGTCGCGATGCGCCTCACGCCCCCACGCCCCTCCACAGCGTGGGCCACTCCCCCGCCTCTAGGAGGGAGGAGGGACAGCAGGATGTCCTCTCAGCTGGATGCCCTGACCAGCCGGCTGCTCAAGCGCGACTTTTGGGTCGGGCTTCTGCAGGGAGGCGGGGCTTCGGGCGCGGACAGCACCAAGCGCTACACGCTCGAGGAGCTCAAGCTGCGATGCGAGACGCTGGAGCGCAACCCCGTGGTCACGGACGCGAACCGGGCCGTGGTGGTGCAGACGCTGCGCTCCATTGCCGAGTTCATGATCTACGGGGACCAGCAGGAGCCCCAGGTCTACGACTTCTTCGCGGGCGAGTACAACATCATGGTGAGCACGCCGTGGGTAACCGCACGTGAGATGCGCCAGGTGGTGACGCAGGTGCCTTGGCGGCCTGCGGCGCGGGCACGCGTGGCCAACCGGCGTCCCCACAGCCCCTCACGCATGATTCGTGCGTGTGCGCGCGCAGGCCTACATCCAGCGCATCCTGCAGCAGCCGCAGAGCCGCATGGGCGAGACGGCACAGCAGGTGCTGCAGACGCTGAGCATCATTGCGCAGAACGTCAGCAGCGAGCGCGCGCTCGACTACCTGCTGTCCAACAACCACGTCAACAGCATCGTGGAGACGCCCTTTGACTTTGAGGACGAGGAGGTGCTCGGCTTTTACGTCTCGTTCCTCAAGGCCGTCAGCCTCAAGCTCACGCCCAGCACCCTGCAGCTACTGCTGCAGCCGGCCACAGCCCACAGCGGCGGCGCAGCGGCGCCCCACCAGCAGCACCACCACCAGAGGCACGCGCTGCCTCTGTACAGCGAGGCCATCAAGTTTGCGCACCACAAGGAGAGCCTGGTGCGCGCCGGCGTGCGCACGCTCACGCTCAACGTGTACGCGCTGCACAACGCCACCGTGACGGGCATCGTGACGGCGGCCCCGGCGTCCAGCTACTTTGCCGCCATCTGCGGCTACATGGCCGACCTCATCCGGGTGCGCAGCAGGGGGGCGCCTGCGGGGGGAGACGGCGAATGCGCTTGGGTCGCCGGGCGGCGTGTGCAGGGCCGCCCGCTCTCACGCACGTGGACCAGGCGCACTGTGCGCGTCGCGCAAGCCCTCGTGGTGCGGCGGTGATGCATGCCCGCCGCAGACGCTGACGCGGGAGCTGGGCGCGTGCGTGGAGGGCTTCTCACAGCAGGCGCTGGCGTCGCTGGACTCGCCCCTGGCCGAGATGGAGGACATGGTGTCCTACTGCTCAGACGTGCTGGCCACAGGTGCGGGGGAGCCGGGAGGGGTGAGGGGGCTGCAAGGTGTGAACGAGGGAGGGCGACGCACCGAGCGAGGTGCCACTGGTGCCCCACAACGCCGCGGGTGTTGTGCGCGCCACCACTCTGCGCTGCAGCGCACTCGGGCGTGGCGCACGTGTTTGCCCACACGCTCTGGGACGAGTTCGTGGTGCCGCACCTGCTCACGCCGCTGGCCTCCTTCCCCCAAGGTGCGCGCGCGCCCCCCGCCCGCTCCCTCCTCGACGCACTGCGCTGCGCACGCGCCGCCGGCGCCGCCACGCCCTCTCGGCCCACCCCCTCGAGGTGCACACACGCCTCTCTTGCGTGCCCGTGTGGCGTGCAGGCGCCGACGCGGGCAACGCGAGCTCTCTGGCCTTTGACGCGGCGCGCCCCTACACCATGCGCCTCTACACGCTGGAGCGCCTCTTCAGCCTGGTGGCGCACGCGCCGCTGCTCAACAACCTGGCGCTGGCGCTGCTGGGCTGCCAGGCGGCGGGCGGCGCCGACGTGCTGCTGCGCTCGTGCAGGCACAACCTGGCGCAGCTGCTGCAGACGCACCACGCCTTTTGCGGCGCCGGCGCCGTGCGGCTGGTCGCCGCCGTGCGCGCCTGCCGGCACCTCTCGCCCGACGTGCGCGCCGCGCTGGGCCTGCCGCCGGCGCCCGGCCCCGCGCGGCGCGCCGGCGGAAGCGGCAACCACGCTGCGCTGGAGCAGCGCCCGTGGTGCTGGTGCTTCCTGCACACGGCGGAGGGCAGCGACGACGAGGACGCCGCCGCGCTGCTGACCCAGGCGGCGCGCGCCACCGAGCCCCTCTCCCGCGCCGCGCCGCCCTGGCGCTACTGGCCCCAGTGGGACCACCTCGTCGCCACCCCCTCCCCTGCGCACCCCAACCCCACCCCGCCAGCGCCTCCCCCGCAGCCACCCGTCGCGTCAGAGCCCGCTGCCGCCGCCGCCGCGGCGTCAGCGGCGCCGGCGCCGCCCACGCCCCCCGCCGGCGCCGACCTGCTCATCCAGTTCTCCGAGGAGGAGGATGAGCGGCCGCCCAGCCAGCCGCAGCAGCCGGAGTCCGGCGCAGACGGGCCGTTGGGTGCCGCGGACGGCGCCAGCAGCAGCGCTGGCGACGGCAACGGCGACGGCGGGGTGGTCCTCGAGGTGGACGCGTTGCTGGAGGAGCTCGTCACGCAGGCCGTCAGCGCCGCGCTGCAGCACCAGCACCAGCAGCAGGAGCAACAGCAGCAAGGGGGGCCACCGTTGCCAGAGGCGGGCGCCTCGCCAGGCGCCCTGCAGCCGCTGCAGCCTGCCCCGCCGCCAGAGTGCCGCGCGTGCAAGTCGCGTGCGCCGCCGCGGCACCTGGGCGACGACCTCTTGGCGGCGCTGCTGGTGCTGCTGGGCAACCCGCACACCTCGGCGCTCTCGCACTCGCTGGCCGGCCAGCTGCTGCTGCTGCACCTCCGGCAGCCTCACACCCACCAGCACCCGCACCCGCACCCGCACACCAACGCCAACACCGCCACGCCCAACGACCAGGCTCTGCTGCTGTTGGACGACGACGGCGACGGCGGGGCGGCGGCGGCGGCGCAGCAGCAGCAGCAGCAGCGGGCAGCTAACGGCGGCGGCGCGGGCGGGGGGTCCGCGGGCGCGGCGGCGCTGGACGCGGAGCAGCGGCAGTTGCTTGCGTCGGCGCTGACCAAGGCGGCGGCCAACGTGGGCGAGCAGCTGGAGCACTGCTGGCCCGACGCCTTTTTCCCGCTCTTCCACCTCGAGTACCAGCAGCAGCGGCACGCGCTGCACCTGCACAGCGGCCTTCCTGGCGGAAGCGGGGGGGCGGGGGGCGCGCCGGCACCGGCGGCGGCGGCGGCGGGCTCTGCGCTTCAGGCCAGCGCCGACCAGTTGGTGACGGGCGAGGTGGCGCGCTGCGGCGACGCGCGGCTGCTTGAGTCGCTGGGCCTGGGCGCCACGGCGGTGCACGCGCTGCAGCTGTGCCACGCCGTGCAGCATTTCGTGGCGGTGCTGCTGCTGTGCCAGGCGTGCGGCGTGCTGGTGGCCCAGGAGCACCTGCCCGGCTCGCTGTCGTGGATGCTGTCCGAGATGGAGCAGGCCTGGACAGAGGTGCTCGAGGGGCAGCAAGTCATGCTGTCAAAGGTGAGAGGCGTGCTTGCGCGAGCAGATGTCTGACCCGACGCCCCTCGCGCGTGCGCGCTCCCTTTGCGACTCCGTGGTGTATGATGCGCCGCGCACGCGCGTCGTGCAGGCCAACTCCATCTCGTGCCAGGTGTGCTTTGTGCCGCCCGACCCCATCCGCGTGAGCCTGGCCGTGGCGGGCGACGCCTCGGACGCCGTGCTCGTGTCGAGCCGGAGCCTGGCGGCCAGCCAGCAGCAGGGCGGCTCGCCGCGCCGCGCCGCCGCCGCGCTGGCCTACAGCGGCGTGCTGGCGCGCAGCTCGCCGACCGTGGTGCTGGCCCAGTGCGCCAACAACTGCGTGGACGCCGGCATCGTCGTGTCGACGGCGCCGCTGCTGGGCTCGCGCTTCTAACAGGACCCCAAGGTGGCCGTGTGGATGCACGTGCTGGTGCGGCCGTCGGTGCAGAGCCTGGTCAAGCAGGTCCGCAAGTCGGCGCAGCGCAAGGGCGGGCTGCTCACGTGCCTGCGCAACCTGGCAGACGGGCACTGGATCCTGCAGTTCAAGGACGGCCCGCGCGTGCTCGAGGGGCTGCGGCTGGTCGAGTCGGCCAGCCGCGCCGCCAGCGAGGTGTACAAGGAGGTGGTCGGCCGCCGCTTCGTCAACGGCTGGCTCGGGGCCTTGTACTACGACGAAGACGAGGGCGCCGGCGCGTGATGTGGCTGATGCGCACGTGATGGCCGACGCCCGGCGGCGTCACGTGCGCCAAGCCAGGGCTGCTGCACAGGGCTCCCTTTTTCCGTGCGCGCGCACGCTTCGCGCGTCTTCCCGTCCCCCACTTCTGCTGATGACATGCTGCCTGGCTCTGCCTGGCACTTCGAAAAGCAGGTGCTGCGCCGTGCGCCGATTCGTTCTCGATGCGAGCGGCCGAGCGGGCAAGGAGCACAGCAGCAGGAGCTCTAGAGCAAGGCGCGATCACTCGACGTCGAGCTGCACGCGCCCGCGTTGCGGCCACAACGGGCATCAAGGCGGGGCAGCACCAGCAGGAACCGCAGCACACGCTTCCTGCGGCACAGGTGGAGCTGCAGAGTTTGAGGTGCACAGGAGAGGGGCTCTTCAGCTCCACAGCCGGCGAGGGCGCGCCTCGACGCCGCCCCCTCCTCTGAGGCGCTGCGCCTTCCCGCCGCACATCAGAGTGCCTTTGGCCAGGAGCTTGCAGCCGGAGCTCTGCTAGACACAGATGTGGCGCGCGTGGGTGGACAAAGTCAGCGCGCCGCTGGCGTTCTTCCCACCTCCGCCGTCGTACAGCATTGACGCCACGAATGCCGGCGCGCTGCGGCTCGTGAGCACGTGAGCATGCTGCCCGCGCGGGACCGCGCACGGGTCGTGTGTGGCATGCAGCCGGTGCTGGATGCCCGTGGGTAAGGACGCACACGCGTGTGCCAGGGGCCTGGGTGCGTGTGCGTGTGCGTTGCAGGACCGAGGCGCTGCGCTTCGATTTCCAGGTCATGAAGGTCAAGACGGCGCCCACGCGGCGAGGCCGGCTGGGCCGCGAGGAGACGCTGGTGGCCGCCCTGGTGCCCTACCAGGGGCGCTCGGCGGGCGGCGACGACGGCACGGGCGCCACGCTGCTGTGCTCGCACGGCAACGCCGTGGACCTGGGCCAGATGCTGCCGCTGTGGAAGGAGCTCTCACGGCTACTCAAGGTCAACATCGTGGGGTGCGTCCCCCAGGCAGCGCTGCCGGCTGCCGGGCGTGGGGGCACCGTCGCGTGCCGCCCTCGTCACACATCGCGCGCTGCCACCCGTGTGGGTGCCCTGCAGGTACGACTACGCCGGCTACGGGTGCAGCACCGGGGCGCCCTCGGCCAGCCAGACCTGCGCCGACATCCAGGCCGTCTACGACGTGCGTTTGTCGAGTTTCTCATGCCGCGTCTGTAGCCATGGCGTGCACCTGCATCAGCGGCACGCTTTGTCCACGCGCGCTCGCAACGTGCAGCACCTGGTCAAGGAGCTGGGCATCCCGCCGTCCAAAATCATCCTCTACGGCCAGAGCGTGGGCTCGGGCCCCACGGTGCGCGCATCGTGCGTGGGTGCGTGCGTTGGCCAGGGGTGAGCGCGCGCCTGAACGCACTGCCCCCGCCCGCCCCTGGCTGCGCAGTGCTGGTTGGCGGCCCAGGAGCCGGGGCTGGCGGGCGTGGTGCTGCACAGCCCCTTGCTCTCGGGCGTGCGCGTGCTGCACCCGGGCCTCTCCTGGTGGCCCGCGTTCGCCGACGTGTTCCCCAACCAGGTGCACGTGCCCGACATCAAGGCGCCCCTCCTCATAATGCATGTGAGAGCGGACGCCACGGTGGCGCTCCTCGTCAGGTTGGGGCGCGACTGATCATGCCTGCTGATCCAGTTCAGCCACACCCAGCAGCGGGAGAGCGAGCGTCTGTTGTCGCGGTGCGTGCGCTGGGCCATCCACCGCCCAGTGGCCGTTGCGTGTACGCCCTCCACACGCAGGGCACCGAGGACGAAGTGATTGACATATCGTGCGCCAAGAAGCTCGCCAGCCTAGCCAAGAACGCCGTCCCCCCGCTGTGGGCAAAGGTGCGGCGCGGTGTGCCACATGCAGGCCGGGTGCGGGAGGAGGCAAGCTGTGGTCGCAGCAGCACCAGCGCTTTTCTCGTCCTTGCCTGGCCGCAGGGCTTCAATCACCAGAACCTCGAAGCGTGTCCCTCGTACCTGCCGACGCTGGCCAGCTTCATCGCGCAGGCCATGACGCAGGGGGCGCAGCAGCAGCGGAGCTGAGTGAGCGCGCTTTGACGCAGAGTGTGGAGCGAGGACTGCGCGGGAGTGTGTACTGTAGTGCCACGAGAGCGATGCATGTTGCAACCACGTGACGACAGCGCACCACCAGCAGCTCTCTCCCTCTCACAGGTTCAACAGAATCTCTGACTCGTTGAACACCAGGTAGCCCAGCTTTCGCCTGCGCGCGCAAAAGTCGGGTGATGCACGTGATGCACGAGGCGGCTGCTGCTTGAGTTCAGTCCTGAGGCGCAGCAGCTCTTGAACGCCTCACCTGTTGCGCATGAAGCACGCGTCCTGCTCGCTGTTGCACGGCTCGCACAGCCCGCACGCTGCCGTGCACTGGGAGTTCTGCGGGGCAGAGAAGTGCGAGACGGGGCCGCAACAGGGAGTGACCCATGAGCGGGCGCAGAGGGGGACGAACCACAGTGAAGGAGATTCTCAAAACTCCCCTGCCGCTCCCCCGCTGGATGCGCCGCGCCTGCTGCCTGCGCCGACGGACCACCTGCAGCCTGCTCACCATGAAGCCGGGGTTCTTTCCGCACTCGCCGTCCCGCTTCCAGCCCCGGCAGCGCCTCTCCCCGGCGGCGTCGACGCAGAGGCCCGGCCTGAACCTGTCCTTGGGCAGGTTGAACGTGTCGGTCCGCGCGTCGTACTGCTCCTGCGCAGGGTGAACCAAAAGGGAGGAGCAGGGGGGCAGAGGCTGGTGCAGCGTGCTGCCAGCGTGCCGTGGGCCGCGCCATGTGCTCCACACACGCTCACTGGTCGGAAAGGCTTGGTGTGCGTCCAGATCGTCGTCGTCCATCTGCACAGGACACAGCAGTGCACGTGGTGAGGCGTGCTGCTGCAGGAGCGAAAGGCAAAAGGAGCAGGGCACGCGCCCCCAAGAGTCTCGCAGCTTGAGCCCACGCACTTGGATCCCTTGATGACTGGGCAGCCCTCGTGCGTGGACGCGGGGTCGTCCGTCTTGCCGTCCGGGTGCACCGACCAAAACAGCAGCGCGTCCCCACGCCGCGGCTTGAAGGCCACGTGCCCCTGCGCACGTTGCACGATGCGGGAGCGACAGCGGGGCATGCAGTGGCGCCATCCAACTACTTGCAGCGCAGACGCCACCCCCAAGGGCCCTGCCCAGCACGTACCTTGGCGCACTGGGATAGGTCGGCGCCCAGCGTCGCGGCCATGCTGGGGTGCGCCCATTGGCTCGCGTCCGGGAACGACTGCAGCGCGGGTGAGAGGAGCGGCCGAGCCACATAGTCGTGAAGCAGACCATGGAGTCGTGGTCTGCGTCGCGCTGCTTCACACAACCCGAGCAAGCAGCCCTCCTCTCACCGTCTCTCCTCCGTCCTCTACGTCCGCCAAGTAGATGAGAAGCCTGCGCTCGCGGCACCGCAAATGATCCCCACAGCTGCACGCACTTTGCTGTGACGTGTGCGGTGACACATCATCAACCCCGAGATCCAGGCGGGCGTACGCACGTGGCCATGCGAGGAGAGTCGTTGTCGAGGCTGTCTTGGTGCGCATGGTAGTATTGGCCCACTCCGTAGCGCAGGACCTGCATGTCCTCCTGATGGACGACCGGCACGCGGACGACTTGCTCCGACACGCGCCGCTGCACCCGCGCCACCACGTCGTCGTGGTACCTGCACGTGCCAGCCGGTGGCAGCGCTTCGCCAGCGGTCCTGCTAAAGTGGGAGAAGCGTGCGGTGCTCGACACGCAGGCGCCCCAAGCTCACCTGTTGAGGAAGGTACCAAATGACGTGCGGTACGAGTCCTCCACGCTGCTGCCGTTGGCTGCGACGACGGTGCTCCGCTGCATGTGGGGCCACGCCTCCCTCGCAATGTGGAGCGCCTCGCTGGCGGAGATGAAGTTCCTCAGGATATACGCCCTCGGCCGCCAGCTGATGAGCTGGAACCAGGTGGCGCCTCTGCTGTCACTGTCCTGCTGCTCGTGCTGGTGCGGCACCTCGCCCTCCCACCCGATGAAGCGCGCCTCCTCCTGCTTGGCGGCCTGAGCCGTGCCCACGCCAGCTGACCACACCAGCACCAGCAGCAAGGCCACCGCCGCTGCCGCCGCCCTGGCAGGCGCCATACTGGGGCCTCACTGCAGGCCGCTCACGTTGCTTGGGTCAGGCCGCTGAGGCCGCTGAGTGTGCTGTAGCGGCTCGCCACAGAGGCGCTCTCGCTGCAGCCGCCTCAGAGGCGGCGCTCTCCACACCTTGGAGCCTTGGCAAGCGGTCCGAAGGGGCACGGCAAGACATGGAGTTCCACTCCCACTTCGGGTTAGCGCTCGCATCGAACGCAGCCCTTCTGCTTCCGCGCATTGCCATCACCACCAGTGGAGCGAGCCAGTGCGTGCAGCGCCCCACCTCCGTCAGAGTTCTTGCAGCGCGCGCAGACGGCCGCCTCTCTCGCCCCCCTCGGCTCCACGCCAACGCCGATTCGCCTCTGCCCGCTCTGCGACGCCAGCACAACGCAGCATCCCGCGCATCGCAGTTCCCTGCTCGCTCCCTCGCCGCGACCCAATCTTCTCGCCCGCTTGAAGGCCGTCGACAGCTGCGAGGATGCGCAGCCTCCTCACAGCGCGGCCTCCAGGGCGCTGCACGGCGTCGTCGTGCCCGTGGCGTGGCGCTGCCCACCAAGCAAGCATCCGGGTTGGGAGGCTTGGGAGGCTTGACCGACGGCGCTCTGGCGTGGCGCTAACCGCCGCCGGTGCGTGTGGGCATTGCGCCCGCAGGTCCTGGTGCTGGCTCACCACCACCACCACCAGCATCAGCACCACCACTACCACGCAGCAGCCGTCAGGCAGCCCTCAGACTGCAGCAGCACACGACCGGCGGCCAGGCGCGCCGCACGACGTCGTGGACCGCCCGTCTGTGGGTTCCTGCCCTTTGGGCGCAGCATCTTTGACAGCCTCACCAGCAGCGTCGCAGAGCAGCAGCAGCAGCAGCGGCGGCCGGAGAAATTGGCTCAGGAGGCTCAGCAGCCTCAGGAGGACGAGGCGCCGGAGAACCTCGCACCTGTCCCTCTGATGGACCTGCCAGGCGCGCCGGCGCCAGCGGCGCCGGCCGGGCCGCTCGCGCCGTGCTTCTCGCCCTTCAGCCTGTTCGTGGCCCTCCTGGCGGGCAGGCTGCAGGGGGCGGCGGCACAGCCCGACGAGTCCCTGGACGCGCTGCAGGCCCTGGCGTCGGCGCTGGCGGCGTGGGACGACTTGCCCCCGCAGCACCAGGTGAGCAGGGAGGTCGCGCTGCGGCGCGCCACGGCAGGCCTGGCGCTCCCTCCTCCTCCTGTCCACAGGCTAGCGCCGTGGTCCTGATGGATGGCTGGGCGTGTGCCCTGCAGGTGCTGGTGTACCAGTGGCTGGACCCCGTGTGCGAGAGCCTGAACGAGGAGGACGCGGCGGCGGGGGGGCAGGCGGGCGGCGGCGCCATGGCGGCGCTCGCATTGCCGTGCCTGGGGCTGGCGCCCTCCACGTACAGCTCGCTGGAGCGGCTGCTGGACACCTTGGCGGCGCTGGCCCAGCAGCGGCCAGGCGGCGCGCGCGAGGAGGAGCAGCGGAGGAGCATGCACGACCACGCGTGGCCCGACCAGCACCTGCCGCTCCAGCGGCGCATCGCCCAGGACCAAGGCGACCGCCCGGCCCTGGCCCGCGCGCTGCAGGCCTTGGGCCTCGGCGCGCCCTGGCCGGGTGCGTCCGCCTCTGATGGGGGGGCCGGCGGCGGCGAGCAGCCTGCGGACGCGCGGCGGTGGCTGACGGCAGCGGCGGCGCCGCCAGGCCTGCCCGCTCAGCAGCAGCAAGGGGGCCACGCGCGCCTGGCGCCCCCGGACGTGCGGCTGGTGACGCACCTGCGGCCGTCGGCGGGGCAGCAGCAGCACTTTTGGCACGACTTTGTGGGCAAGTGCCGGCTGGCCTGGGACGTCTTCTTCCCGGAGAAGCAGGTGCTCAGCCCGGCGGGAGCCATGCGCGCGCGCCTGCAGATGATCCTCGTCTCTGACAGGTCCGTGTGCGCAGAGCTGGCAGGGGGGAGGAGGAGCGGCACGCAGCAAGCAGTGTGACGCGCACGCACTTTGGTTTGCTCGCCGGCCGGCGCGCAGGTCAGGGCTGGACCTGCCCACACTCATGCACATCCGCAACTCGAGCTTCAAGGCGCTGGCGCAGTCCAACGGCTGGACAGACGTCTCGGAGCTCGAGCTGCAGGTGTGCGCCGGCCCTCTTGTGAGTGCCCTGACGTGTGCCTCCGTGCCGTCAGCTCAGCTCGTGGTGGTGCTTGGCGACTGAATCACGCGCAGGTGGCGTCGCAGCGGGCCAGCGGGGAGGCGGTCAAGGTGGCGCTGCCCCTGTCGCAGATCCCCGCGCCCTGGCAGCTGCGCGCGGCCGAGGAGTATGACTTTGAGGACGACGACGACTGGGAGGAGGAGGACGAGCTGGACGGGGTGCAGGTGATGAATCCCAGCTGTCGCGAGAGCCAGCTGTGTCCCGTGGCACCCCACGAAGAGGCGCATGCTTGGAGCACAGCATCACCCATGCGTGGCGTCCGTGGCCCTGCTGCTCTACAGGTGGCCGGCATCGCCGAGGGTCAGGCCATTGCTGCGCCCGCGCGCCCCGCCCAACTGGGGCCCTGAGGACCTGCTCTCTGTGTGGCACTTGGAAAATCTAAACGCGTGAAAATGCTATGCTCCACGTCCTCAGCGCCAATGGCAGCGTCTGTGGAGCGCCTGTGCAGCGCTCGCCTCTCGCCCCTCGCCTCTGCTGGGCGCCACAGCCAGCGGCCTGCGCGCATCTGCAGCGCTGCGAGGGCGTCAGCAGCACGAGAGGACGCTGCAGCAGCAGCGGAGCCCAAGGAAGAGGGCGCCCTGGCGCCGATGACCTTCTCTCGCCGAGCTCTGGCGCTTCGCACGCTGCAGCTCGGCGTGGCCCTGGCTTCGGCGCCCGCGCTGCTGCCTCACGAGGCGCGGGCGGTGCAGGGCCTCACGGCGGGCCGAATCCCAGGTGACACGGTGGCGGGGTGCGCGCTTCCGTTCGACCACTCGCTGGGGTGAGCGTGCGTGAGATTCTGCGGCCCCCCTTGGGCCCACACTGGCGAGGGCAAGCTTGCACCTGCGCTGCAGGCCTCTCTCCTGAGCCCGACAGCGAGGGATTCTACACCTACTCGCGCCCAGAGGTGCGGGGAGCGGGCGTGCCGTGATGGTGGCGACGGGGGCGCGCCAGTTGGCCCACAGGGCCCTGCCACACAGTGCGTGCCCAGCGGCGTGCGGTCGGGCGTGCGTGATGGTGGTGACGGGGAGCACGCCAGCTGGCCCAGGGGGCCCCCGGCCGCACGGCGCCTGCACACTGGCTCCTCTCACTCAGGGCAAGAGCGGCGGCCACGGCGTGGGGTGGAGCGAGATCCCCGCGTACAAGTTCAAGGTCCCCGCCACGTGGGAGGAGCGGCCCGTCTCCATCGCCGACCTGGGCGGCACCGAGGTGAGACGCTGAGACGCGTGTCCGTGTGCAGGAGGCCAGGCTGGACCCCAGGGGCAAGAGATGGTGCCCCCCTGGCGTTGCCCCACTGGCCCGCAAACCGCACCAGCGGCGCGCCCTCTGTGCCTGCGCTTGCGCTGCGTCCACCCTTCCTCCTCCCGCTGGGCCCTGCCGCACCAGAGCAGCACACCCTGTGCCGCTTGCGCTGTGCGTGCGCGCAGATCGACCTGCGCTTCACCAGCCGGGATCAGGGCGAGCTGGCCGTGGTGGTGGCGCCGGTCCTCCGGTTTGCGGACGTGGGCTTCAACGCCTCGGTCACGATTGAGGAGCTCGGCACGCCCGAAAAGATCATCCGCGGCTTTGCGCCAGAGCTGTTTGGCAACCCCTTGGAGGAGGACGACATCCTCGAAACGCGCGTGCTAAACAAGCCTGGCAGCAGCATCACCTACTATCAATGGTGAGCGGCTGCGCTGCACGCCGCAGCACGTCAGGCGCAGCACGCAGTGAGGAGGCGCTGAGAGCGAGCGCGGCCCACCTTCCTCACTTTGGGAGCACCTCCGGATGCCGCCACTGCCGCCGCTGACCGCCCGCAGGCACGTCAAGCCGTACCGCCTGGTGTCCGCCACCGCGTACGGCAACCGCATCTTCATCCTCAGCGTCGTCTCCAACGCCCGCCAGTGGCGCAAGTTCGAGCCGCAGCTCCGCAGCATTGCCGGCTCCTTTGTGGTGCCCACCGCTTGAGCAATGAGATGCAACTGAGACGGCGAGCCCGGCGAGCCCGGTACCACGATGCGGGGCGGGACACGCGCATGCGGCCACCCACCCGCACGCCAGCAGCGCACACAACGCAGAGGAGAGGAAGATGAAGCAGCACGGCATGCATATGCCAGGCGCCAGCCAGCGCCACTGGCCTCTGCGAGCTGCTGCTCTACCTGCACCTCCTACTCCCTCGAAGCGCCATCGCGTCGCGGCGCGGAGCCTGGGCCCTGCAGGCGACGCACCACAGGCTCAAGCGCAGGCTCGGGACGCGCTGCGCGCGCTGATGGAGAGCGCGACGCGACCAGGGCTTCAAGCTCCGTTCGGCGGGTGCGTCTCGGGAGTCGTGCACACCTCTGCCAGCGTGCACGGGGAGCGAGGCTGCAGAGCGCTGGTTGTCTAAGCGCGGTGGCTCCATCCATGCGCGCAGGCGCTGGGGCCTGGGTGTCACCGTGGGCGACGCCGCGCGCGTTGAGTTGGCGCTTGCCGAGCTGCTGACCAAGCCGCCGGCCCAGCACTGGCTGGACTCGTACGCCGTGAGGCACCTCGTGCTCTCCACGCCCGTGCGCTTCGAGGTGCGCGGATGGACCGCTTGCGCCCGGTGCAGCGTTTACGGTACGCCGTGCACTCACGGCACGTGCGCACCATCCCTGCGCGGCGCAGGAGCTGTCGTCGCTCATGGTGGGGAGCGACACGTGGCTCTCGCGCTGCGCCGTCAACGCCCCCAGCGGCGAGGAGGCGGTGCTGACGGTCACGCTGCAGCGGGAAAAGCCCTCCTCGGCGCGACCACCCGCCACCGCCGCCGGCGACGGCACCTCGAGCAGCTCACCAGCAGCCCCCCCTGGCACCTCGAGCAGCCAAGCCGCGCCACCGGCAGACGCAGCGCCGGGGGCGCCCGGCCCCGGCCCCAGCAGCAGCTCGTCGGCGGCACAGCCCATGTGGCGGGTGGCCAAGGTGACGGGCGAGCACAGGCACGCGTGCCAGCTGGACCGCCTGGTGCCCTCGCCCGAGTTCCCCCCCGAGGCCGTCGTGCAGGCGCAGCTGCTGGCGCTGCAGCAGTACGAGTTCGCCAAGGTGCGCTTCCCACCTTGACGCGCCTTTGGCTTGGCGCGGGCTTTTCACCAGCGGGCTGCTTGTCCTCCCCCTGTGACGTGCTTCATGGCCGCGTGTTGGCGCTGCCGCAGGCCTTTGCGTTGCTGTCGCCGTCGGCGCAAGCGCTGGTGGGGCCGGTGGACCGCCTCATCAGCAGCATCGGGCGCAGCCGGGTGCACCGCCTGCTGGTCAACAGCAGGGCCTTCACGAGCATCCGCCGGTGCCAGGCCAGCCGCGACACCTTCCTCGAGGTGGTGCATGTGGAGGGCTCCAGGGGCATGTCAGGTGAGAAAGGTGAACGCTCGTGTTCAGGCGTGGAGAGCGCGCTGTCGCTCTGCGCGCACAGCGCAAACTGGTCGTCTCTCGCGGTTCTCTGCAGGGTTGTTCTGCTGGGTCGTCAGCCGCCAAGGTCCCGGCGCACTGCAGGACTGCTGGTGAGTGGTCGTTGGCCTTAGAGCGTCAAGGACCGTAAAGCAGGCGTGCACGCCACAACCGAGAGATCGTGTGCTGGCCCCGTG
>VFQP010003885.1_pt1 | contig 14580 bp, 12 predicted proteins | sample 3512351 | NCBI WGS metagenome assembly VFQP01 (sample SAMN10412372, study PRJNA504923) | tailings metagenome | isolation source: Relicate 1 Philex TSF1 revegetated site | place: Philippines: Tuba, Benguet | collected 2017-08-29 | reverse complement strand
CAGCTCGCGTCCCGGCTCAAGAGCGCGCCAGCCATGCGTGCCTACTACAAGGTGGGATGCATGATGTGCTTCTGCAGGGTCGTCAGGAGGAGATGCGCCCTCTTTGCGCGCTGCCCGGGGTGCTGGGCGGCTTCGAGACCATGTGCGCGCTGGTGAGGACGCATCAGCTCGCCCCGGGCTTCTGTCTGCACCCTGGGGTCGTCGTCCTCTCCGCAGGGCGGCTTTGAGCCGGTCATGACGCGCATGGAGGCCTCCCGCATCCTGGGGCTCCGGTCGGACGCCGCGGAGGACAAGGTCAAGGAGGCGCACCGGAGGATCATGGTCGCCAACCACCCAGACAGCGGAGGGTCGTCCTACCTGGCAGCCAAGGTGGGTGTGGGCAGCACGCAGGGCACACAGCACAGTCCTGCAGGCGGTTGCCCTCGGGCGCTGCGGCGCTGCGCGCTGGAGGCACGCGTTGCAGCCAGGCGTCGTCTGGGCGTGCGCCATCGCGTGCAGGTCAACATGGCCAAGGACCTCTTGCTCAACAAGCACAAAGAGACGGGCTTCAAGTGAACAAGGCGCTGGAGCGGCGGAAGCGGCGCGAGTGGGGAGAGCAGAGTGCATGTCCGGGATGCATCGCAGGATGGCCAGCACTGCAGCTGTGCATTGATACCGGTCTGCATTGGGGGCCAGGAACTCGTGCACATTGTCAACATGGCGCTCAGTGAGGCGTGGTGACATGCATGACGTCCCGCCCCGCCCAGCAGAGCAGAGGAAAGCCCAATTCCAAAAGGCTGCTGGATGCAGAGGAGCTCCTCGTCGTCAGGATGGTGCGTGCCTCAGCTGACGAGAGCTCCGCGATGTGGCGCTCTGCGAGGTGTCGGCGAGGCGATCGCCCACGCTCACACGCTCGCACGCTCGCAGGGAGCACAGCGTCGCAGGCGCGGTGGCCGGCTCCGCCGCCGTGCTGCTGCTGCACCCGTTCGACGTGCTCAAGACGCGGCTGCAAGGTGCGACTCGAGCGGAGGGGGGAGGTAGGACGCCACGCAAGAGAGCAGAGCAGCGCTCATGCTCGCAATGCGGGTGCTGGTGGCCGCGAACGCAGTGCAAGATGGCCACCAGGGGCAGCTCCTGGGCACGTACCGGGGCACGGTGCACGCCGTGCGCACCATCCTGGAGCGCGAAGGCTGGCGGGCCTTCTACAACGGCCTGGTGCCCGCGTGGCTCGGCTCAGGTGAGCACGCGATGGCCTGCGTCATCGTTGTGGTGGTGCAGGGGCCCACGCAGAGGCATTGCCCAAAGCGTGGCGCCTCGACCTTGCGGCAGGCGTGGCGTGGTCGGCCTACTTCACGGCGTACGAGGGCATCAAGGCGCTCTACTCGCGGGGCATGCAGCCGGGCGAGCGGCTCTCGCCCCTCAGCCACACGCTCAGCGCCGCCCAGGCCGGGGCCATGGTGAGGCGACGTGCAGCGTTCCGCCAGTCCCACGTGCCAGAGAGAGGGGCGTGCGCACAATCACATGGGGGCGCCGTGGCCTTGCCTGCAGGTGTGCTTGATGACCAACCCCATCTGGGTGGTCAAGACGCGCCTGCAGCTCCAGACGGCGACCCCGCTCTCCACGTGGCGCGCGGCCGCCGACACCCTCGGCAGCAGCAGCAACGGTAGCGCAGCAGCGCAGGCAGTGGCGGCGGCGGCAGCGGCCGGCTCGTCGCCACAAGCACTAGGCGGCAGCAGCACGGCGGCGGCGGCGGCGCGGCACGCGGGCAGCCAAATACCCAACGCAGCGGGCGCGGCGGCGGCGGCGGCGGCGGCCGGCGGCAGCGAGCGGCGGCAGTACAAGGGCTTTGTGGACGCGCTGGTGTGCATAGGCAGGCAGGAGGGCTGGAGGGGCTTTTACAAGGGCCTGGCGCCCTCGCTCGTGCTGGTGAGGCCGTGCAGAGAGAGAGGGGTGGGGATGCGTGCGCCGTGGGCCAGCGTCGCTTACACCGCTTGGCGCTCGCAAACTGGCGCGTGCCCCTGCTCCATGCCGCCGCGCTTGGCGCGCGCAGCAGACGACCCACGGCGCCATCCAGTTCACCGTGTACGAGGAGCTCAAGCACGCGGCGGCGCGCTGGGGCGCCACCAGCAGCCAGCAGCCCGACCGGCGCGTGGGCAGCCTGGAGACGTCGGGCGCCGCCGCGCTGTCCAAGCTCACGGCGTCGGTGGTCACCTACCCCTCACAGGTCGTCAGGTGCGCAGCTGCTTCTGGGCTGCTTGTGCGTCCTGGGAGCGCGAGGCGCACACAACCTGGGCCTCTCCAGGGAGCGCGCGTGAGGGGCGGTCGTTTGTCGTTGTGTGCGGCACACGTGCGTCGCAGGTCGCGGCTGCAGCAGCGGTTTGACCTGGGCCGGACGCGCGCGTACCGCAGCACGTGGGAGGTGGTCAGGCTCACGTGGCAGGGCGAGGGCCTGCGGGGGTTCTACAAGGGCCTGGGCCCGGCGCTGGTGCGCGTCATGCCCCAGTCGGCAATCACGCTGGTGGCGTACGAGAACGTGCTGCAGCTCCTCAAGGCGCAGCAGCAGCAGCAGGAGGAACGGCAAGGAGCGCGGACGTAGTAGCTTGCCTTGGGTTGCTATTTCTTGTGTGTGTGGGGAGCGGGGCTGCAGAACTGCATTCTTTTCGTGCACGTGTGTCAAGCCTCTCTGGCTGCGGGGAGCGTTGCCTGTTGCGCGGAGCGTGGTTGCAAGGGAGGACCAGGGCGGAAAGCGCTGCCTGGCGCCACGAGAGCGGCATGGGAACACTCGTGTACAACGCAGCGCAGCAGGCGGCTCATGAGAATGTTAGGCGTGTCCGAAGCGCGCCGCAGGGGCAGTCGCCAGCTGCACCACGCACTGGCCCGCTCAAGGCGAATGCCCGGGATACCCCGCAGCCGTCGCCGTGACGCGCTTGAACGTGGGCCAGATCTGCGCCCGCATATGGGCCCGCAGGGCAGCGGGGCAGTGAGTGTGGCGACGCGCGCGCCCAAAAACCACCGCACCAAACGGCGCGCTGCGCACCCACCTGGCACACGACGCGTCCCCTGACCAGGGCCAGCGGCACGGGCCCGTACACGCGCGAGTCGAGCGAGTGCAGCAGGTTGTCGCCCTGGATCCACACGTGCCCCGCCGGCACCTGCAACGCAGCAGGTGGTGCAAGGTCTGGCCTGGGCAGGTGCCTCACTCGTCCTCGCTCGCTGAATCCGCGCTGCCCTGCCACGGCGGCGGTGCGCCGCCCTGTCACGCAAGAAGCACACAGCCGCCAGGGCAGAAGCGCCGGACGCTTCAGCTCACTGGAGCTCATGGGGCGTGCCCAGGCGCCCTGCAAGCACGCGGTGCGCCGCGCCGCCATCACAGGGGCGTGGACCTGGCTCGCACCTGGACCTTGCGCAGGTCGGCGTGCTCCTTGTTGGGGTAGAGCAGCACCTCGTCGCCGGCCACCGCCACCACCCGCTTGATGATGTGCTCGCTGGGCTGCACCGGCCGCACGCAAATCACCACGTCGCCTGCACGCCGGCAGCAGCCAACGGCGCACTGGTGCTGCGGGGCCACCTGGCACGAGATCCGCGCAGGCCCGGCGCACAGCTTTGGCCCCTGTGCTGCTGCCCACCCTTCCTCAACCCCAGGCATGGCACTGGACGACGGGCACGCACCCGGCGTGACGTGCCCGAGCATCGGGGTCACCGCCTCGACCACCACCAGGTCGTCGTGGCCCGAAAAGGTGGGAAACATGCTGGGCCCCGACACCTGCAAAGTGGCGGTGCGTGAGGCTCAGGCGACACAAGGGTGACGCGCAGCTGCGGCGGCGGCGGGAGTGCGCGCTCGTCAACGCCACCTCACCCGCGAGAGGAAGAGGCCATACTTGGTGAAGACGTAGAAGGCCGAGAGCGTCCTACCGAACACAAAGCACGTATACAGAACGTTGCCGGCCCAGGCTCTGGCCGAGCTGCTAAACACCATCAGGCGGAGGCTCTCCGCCGCGATCGCGCTCGTCCACTGCGTCGCGCTGCAGATGCGGGCGTCATCGACGACGGCGAGGAGACGTGGCGTGAGCTCGAGCGTGCTGCTTTTCCTGATCGCTCCGCCCTCGCCATGCAGAGGAGAGAGGAGCAGCAGGAGGAGCAGCAGCGCACAGCGGGAGTAGCATCAGATGGCGGGCCTGTATGGCGACTTGCCCCAGGCCAAGAATGCGTCAGAGTCGAGCAGCAGCACGCCGGCGTGGGGCGCCACGCCCGTGCTGCAGCCCACGCGCAAGCCAGCGGCGCTGGCGCCTCCTCCTTCCATCCTCCGTGGCGCGCGAGGCGGCGGCAGGTGCGGGGCAGGCCTTGCTCTTCTGATCTGTGGGGCGGCATGCGTAGGTGCCAGCGCACGACGCGCTGCTGAACGCTCGCTGGACGGCGTGCACTGCGAAGGACGCCCGTGGGAGGACGCGGAGGCGCAGCAGCAGCGGGCCGTGGGGCGTCCCAGTCAGCTCTGCTGGCGGGGTCAGCAGACGCCAAGGCGGGGCCCGCGGACGGCGCCGGCCCGGGCACCGTGAGCATCTTCGCCAGCGTGCAGGACGAGTACGACCCCATGCGGCCCAACGACTACGAAGTGGTGAGGCTGCCGCTGCCGCTGCTGCTGCTGCGTGCCCCGCCGGCACCGGCGCGCTGTCCGCCACGCCTTGACGGCGCCTGCGTGTGCCACAAGCAGGTGCTCAAGGAGCGGGAGCGGGCGCGCCGTGAGGCCGAGGCCGAGGCCGAGCGCGTGGCCAAACTCAAGGAGGTGGAGGCGCACTTGGAACGCCTCAAAAAGGTCGGGCCTCCGCCACTCAAAACGTGGGCCACCCACTGCGGCGCTGTGCTCTTCTCCCCACGCAAATGAGGGGTTTAACAGGGGCGTGGCGTGCGTCACGTGTGTGTTGCGCGTGTGCGCGCAGCAAGAGGAGCCTGGGCCCGGGCCGGGGTCGGCGGGGCTGGGCGCCGGCGGCGCAGCGTCAGACAGCAGCAGCTTGACCTCGACGGGGTCAGGGCTAGGGCTCGGCATGGACCCGTACGGGTCTTCTGGCGGCGGCGGAGGAGGAGGGTTGGGGCTGGGCGCCGGCGGCGGGCCGGCGGGCGACGCCGGGGGCAGGCCGCCAGGAGGAGGAGGAGGGGCAGGAGGAGGCGCTGGTGCAGGCAGCGAGAAGGGCATGACGCTGGCCCAGAAGCTGCTCATGAAGATGGGCTGGAAGGAAGGTGGGTGGGGGGCGCTCCCGAACGGCGGGAAGGGAATTTCCCCTGGCTGGCTGGGCGCGTGCATCTGAGCACTGCTCTTACCCGTGCGCCCGCAGGCGAGGGCCTGGGGCGCGAGCGCCAGGGCATCAGCACGCCGCTCATCATGCAAAAGACCAACGCGCGCGCCGGCGTCATCGTCAACGCCGAGCCGCAGCTGCCTGCGGGCGGCCCGCCGGACAAGAAGCCGAGGACGGGCGTGCAGATCGTGGGCAAGCCGTCCAGGGTGCTGTGCCTCCGCAACATGGTGGGCGCTCGGCCGCAACGTGGTGGGCGCAGCGCCAGGCAGTGCGCAAAGCCTGTCGCGACGGGTTGCTCCCTCGTGTCGTGCGTGGCCTGTGCGGTGCGCAGGTGGGCCCTGGCGAGGTGGACGAGGAGCTCGAGGAGGAGGTGCGTGCAGGTCGTTGGGGTGCTGTCGGGCTTGGTGGGCACCCTGCACGAGGAACGCTTCGTCGTCCTGCGTCGTCCTCAGGTGGGCGTCGAGTGCACCAAGTACGGCCCCGTGTCCAACGTCATGATCTTTGAGGTGACGCAAGCGGGCTTCCAGCCGGAGGAGGCCGTGCGCATCTTCATCGAGGTGAGCGCTGCGGCCGCCGGGGGCGGGGCTGTCGCGGCCGCCGGGCGAGACCTGCGCTGCGGCGAGGTGAAAGCGGCTCGCTCTCCACCAACCGCCCGCGTGCTCGCAGTTCGAGCGGCACGAGTCGGCGATGAAGGCGTTCGTCGACATGCAGGTGCGTGCGCGGAGCGCGAGGTGACGAGAGATCTTTTCGCTCAACGGTCGACGATGTGCATCTCTGCGCAAGCTCTGCTCGCCTTGAATTGGAACGCCCGTGCAGGGGCGCTTCTTCGCGGGGAGAGAGGTCCGCGCGGCCTTCTTCCCCGAGGAGCGCTTCGCGTCCATGGCGCTGGCGCCGGCGCCGGGCGAGTTCGACTGAGGCAGGACGAGCTAGCTTTTTGAACTGCGCTCTGGATGGGACTGCGCACTGCCATTTGCGTGTGCGCGATCGGGCCGCTGCAGTTGCGCCGCTGCAGTTGCGCCGTGAGAGGCGGCTCGGACAGAGCTGTACGTCGGTTTTTCTCACGGATTCGTGCAAATCCGGCATCTGCTTCCACGCACCAAAAAGCCTTTGCGCACCTTCGCTGCGTGATGCGACGAGCTCGACGCACCGCCTAAAGGCTGTGAGCCTGACCGTCAGAGATTTGGTCCCACCCGGCGGGAAGGGGAAAGGCGCAGCAGCTCAGCAAGCTGCGGCCGCAAGCGCACGCAGCGGCGCTAGCTTTGTCCATCCTCACTTCACCATGCTGGGCTCCTGGATCCTCGCCGCGGCTGCCCTCCTCATCTTCGCGGTGCGCGCCATCCACTCGTCCAGATGTTGACCGGCGCCGCAGCAGACGGACACGAGGCTCGCAGGTGTGGCAGCGGAAGGCTGTCTCATCTGACGCACAATGCCGCCCTTGCACCTGCTTCTCTCTGGTGCGTAGGCCATGACGCTCGCACTGCAATGGTACGGACGGCGCGCCGCGGCGGCTGAGCGAGCTCTCGCTACCGCCCTGGCCCAGCTCCAACAACAAAAGCAGCAGGAACAGAGCCACTCAGAGGACGGCACGAAGGAGCAGCAGGAGACGGCGCTTGCCAAGGCGCGCCCGGCGCCTGTGGTGCTGCAGCACGCCGCGGCCACCAAGGTGTCACGAAGCAAGGAGCCCCTGTCCCCTTCCGAGCCGGGCACTCCAGCGACGCCTGGCGTGCGCGCCAGCCAGGGCGGGAGCACTGGCGGGGCGCTGGCCTTGCGCAACATGCCATCAATGTCCTGGTCCACGGCAGGGTGGGAGGTCAAGCCCGCCTTCAGTGACCTGCCCGAGAACACCGGCAAGATCCAGGTGCGCCGCCGCATGAATGTGGCCCACACGGCCCCGTCTGCCCCGGCGCTCAAAGGTTCTGTGCACCTTGTCCCATCCACGACGCGTGTGTGGCTGCCTCCAAACCCCCCTTGCCCTCCTGCCCAGGTGCTGAGCGTGGACGACGAGGAGGTGAACAACATGGTGATGCGCTCGGTGCTCCAGGCCAGCGCCGCATTCGTCGTCGAGTCGCTCAACACGGGCGAGCAGCTGCTGGCCTACCTGGAAGACAAGCCGCTGCTGCCCGACGTCATCCTCCTGGACGTCTCCCTGCCTGGGCTCAGTGGCTTTGAGGTGAGATGCAGCACTGGCGCTGCGAGTGCGGCGCTGCGCATGTCCACAAAGCCATTTGTCCCCGCTTCTCCAAAGAGAATCCTGAACCTCTGGGTGGAGCCTCTGCGCGACGCTTTTGCCGCCCCCCGGCAGGCGGCTGCCAAGATCAGGGAGCAATGGAGCGCCGTGCAGCTGCCGATCATCATGGTCACGGGCTCAACCTCTGAGAGCGACATCGTCAACGGTTAGTCAGAGGCAGGGAATCACTTCCGCGCACGCGCCTCGTGCGACGGGGATGGACGCGTGAACGATCCGCGTGGCGTGGCGCATGCGTGCTGCAGGCCTTCAAGCGGGCGCCAACAACTACATGACCAAGCCCTGCCGCTTCCCCGAGCTCAAGGCGCGCATCTCCACCCAGGTGGCGCTGCGCCGCAGCTTCCGCGTGGCCACCGACGCCTCGCGCAACACCACCCTGCTGCGCTCCATCCTGCCGCCCAACATCATCGCCCAGGTGCGCCCCGGCGCTGATGCCGTGGTGTGGTGCGCCTGCCCTGCAAGCAGCCAGGTCCCCAAACTCCATGCCCGCCCTCTCACCGCCTCCTGCCCCGCAGCTCAAGCGCGGCGCGCAGCTCATTGCCAACTACCACGACTCGTGTACCATTCTCTTCAGCGACATCAAGGTGCGCACCCTCCATCAGGTCTCTGCGGGCCTCAGAGCTTGTTGCGCGCTTTGCGTGCTGTGCGGGCTCATCGCGGCTCCCACCACCCGCCCCTGTGGCTGCAGGGCTTCACCGACATGTCGGCCAAGTGGCCCACCGAGGAGATCATCCTGATGCTCAACGAGCTCTTCACCGAGTTCGACCACCTGTGCGACCTGCACGGCGTGTTCAAGGTCGAGACCATTGGTGAGAGGAGGGTCAGCCGCCCAACACCACCATCACAGACGCAGGCGCCTGTGACGCTCACCCCACCGCCGCTCCGCCCCATTTCGCGCTTGCGCAGGCGACGCCTACATGATTGCCTCGGGGCACGACGGGCGCCCCGACCACGCCGTCCGCATGCTGCGCGTGGCGGCCGAGATGGTGGCCGCCGCCGCACAGGTCGAGGGCTTTGACGGGGAGCCCATCCAGATCCGCGTGGGCGTCCACACGGGCCCTTGTCACTCCGGTGTGGTTGGAGAGTGCCGGCCAAGGTACTGCTTCTTTGGCGACACGGTCAACACGGCCTCTCGCATGGTGCGCCTCGTCAGACGTTGCTTCACGCACGCCTGCGCACCCCCCGCCGTGACCCGTGTTTAATGCGCAATTTGCGGTCGCACGACGGGTGCGCCGCGCCACGCAGGAGTCGTTTGGCTATCCCGGGGCCGTCCACGTCTCCGACCAGACTCGTGAGGAGGTGCAGAGGTGGATGGAGGAGTGCGAGAGCGAGGACGGCGACGGCAGCGCTCCCGAGTTTGCCCCGTGCGGCGAGCGCGCCATCAAGGGCAAGGGCATCATGGTGCGCGCGCTCCGCCTGCTAGGCACGTGCAGGGCTCCTGGCGGGTCCCTAACGCATCCTCCTGCGCGGGCTCTCACACGCGTGTGCTGCGCCTCCAACGCCTTGGGCTGCAGAAAACGTGGCTGCTCAAGGCGGGCACGTGGTGCGAGGCGCTGGAGCACATCACCACCACCGCCACCGTTGGCGGCGGCGATGGGGCGACGCCGCTGCTCCAGCGGCAGGCCAGCCACCAGCACGGCCAGCTCGCGCTCATGCTGCAGTCTTGGTGCCTCAACAGCTACGACGACGTGCACTCTGGCGGCGGCGCCAGCGGCCAGGGCGCGCCACCGCCACCTCCGCGCCGCAGCGGCGCCTCGGCCCTGCTCACCTCTTGGGACGAGGAGGGGCTGTTCGTCGCCGACAAGTCGGACGTCGCCGACACCACCTCCACGGTGGCCTGCGGGGCCTCGCTGACGCTGGCGACCGAGGAAATCACGAGCGGGGCCAGCGCCTTCAGCCTGCGCGCATATGGACACGCGTCTGGCGAAGACGCGCCGCTGCGGCAGGGCACACTCGGCGCCCTGCCTCCCTGCTGCCCGGTCGGCAAGGTGCCGCCGAGGCGCATCTGCTCCGACGTCTCGCCCTTGCGGGGGTGCTCGGAGCCGCCTCGCGCTGGCGCGCCGGCGCCGGACGCCGCTCAGTCGGCGGCTCGTTCGGCTGGCGCCGACGTCGCGCGGACCAGGGGCGTCCGCCGCAACGCCACGTTCAGCGTGCTCCAGCCGAAAGGCTCGATGCCACCTGCCGCCATCAGGCCGCACGCCTCGGAGGTCGTCGCGCCTGCGCCAGCGCCGATGCTGGGCCAGGCGCCCAGCCGCAGGCTGGCCTCCCGGCGCAGCAGCATGCTGATGATCGGCACGGCGCCCAGCCACAGCCCCCGGTCCCCGTTCGTGGGTGGCAAGGCGCATGTCGACGGGGGCGGCAGCGGCAGCCTGGGCGCGACCAAGCCGCTCGACCTGCTGGACCTGTGCAACCAGCTAATGATGGACACGTGGGCGACGGACGACGCCAAGCCCGAGACACACATGCTGGCCCCGGTGGACCGCAGCAAGTCGGCCACGTGCATGAGCTACCGCCGCACGGCGTCGCAGCCGGACCTGTGAGGTGGCGGTTCCATGTGACCCGGGGGCCGGGAGGCGTCTCCCAGCTGGCCAGAGTCTCAGCGGCGAAGTGCTACTGCATATGGGGCGGAACGCGGGGGTTGGTATGCATCCGTGGGGTTGGGGGTTGGGGGAATACTATGCATGCATCCAGGACGTGGCGGCGACGAGGATGGCTGTGGCGTATGGCCATGAGACGCGTCGAGCAGCGTGGACCTGCATCCTTGCTTTGCCGTCCATCGGCTTGGTGCCGAGAAGTGACACTGATGCTGCCTCGCTCAGTCTGTCCTTGCGGATTGCTATTTAACCAGCGCGCCACTGCGGGCGCGCTGGTTGGAACCCTCGGCGCGCCTTTTGTCACCTTGCTTGCGTTTCACCTCTGGAATTGCGGTGCGCGTGCACCAAGGTGTTTCCATGCTCTCTCGCCACGCCCACTCCGGCGGCCTCGCTGCTCTCGACACTTGCGGAATCAACGCGCCGCGCGCTGGCCAGTGCTCTTGCGCCCCCTTCCCCACTTAAACGCACGCTGTGCCACAGGACTGCCTCTTCAAGAGGAGCGGCCACGCTCCTCGTCGACACAGCTCTCTGCTCCTCAGAGCTGCTTCTCTCGTTGGGTTGCGACTGCTTCCCCTGCACTGCCACACGCGCACCACGTTTGGTGTGCAGCGCATGGCCTGGAAACCCAAAGCGCCTACGCGCCTTGCCATGCCCGTTCTGTGCGGAGGAAGCAGGAGCAAACATCACCAAACTCACGCCATCACGGCTGGAGTGAAAAGCAGTGAAGCTTCATCGCACACTCGCCCTCCACGGCACGGCCGAACTCCACACGCTGTTCTCTGGCACTACAAAGCGACCAGGTCACGGCACCACGAGCCGCAGCCTGACCCGGTCCACCGCCCACGTGGCCGCCACCGTGAAGGACGTGGCCGCAGAGGCCGCCGCCGCTCGACCGCCAACCTGTGCCTCCGCCTTGCCACCCGCGCCTTGCGGCTGCGCCTCACCCGCTGCGCCCTTATCAGGCACCTCTGCCGCCGCCGCTCCCGCCGCCGCGCCCGCCGCCGCCGCCGCGGGCCGTGGCGGCGGCACGGCGCCAAAGTCCACGCACTGCACCCAGTGCGCGTGGCGCCGCCGCCGCACCTCGGGGCACGGGCCCGTGCTCAGCCACTCCGCGTCGCCCGCCGCCGCCCCGCCCGCCCCGCCGCTGCAGTCCGCCTGCAGCCAGTACACGGCGCAGTTGGGTGCCGGCGCCGCTGTGACCGCCGCGCCATCCTGCTCCGCTTGCTCCGCCAGCGACGCAGCTGCTGTGAGCGGCAGGCAGGCGCCCTCCTCTGCGTAGCGCCGGACGGGCGTGGGCGCGCAGGCCGGCAGCGCCACGCGGCCCCCGCCCTGCAGCTCCAGGCCCACGGCCGCCGCGGGCGGCGGCAGCGCGGCGGCGGCGGTTCCGCCGTCGCCGCTGCAGGTTGGTTGGGCTGCGGTGGAGGAGAGGGTGGTGGCGGTGCCGGCGTCCAGGTCAAACTCCAGGACGGGCGCTGGGTGGGTGAGCAGCGTGAAGTCCGGCACGCGCGTCACGTCGCACTCGACCTGCGATTGATCGTTGGCCCCACCAAAGCGAGGTGAGCGACAGGTGCCAGACCCGCGGCGCGCAGCACAGGCATGGCAGAGCGGCGCGGCGCGGCGGCGCACCCGCTGCGAGGCCCAGGGGCGGAGCGGCACCAGGTCCAGCCGCCCAGCGCTGCTGCTGCTGCTGCTGCTGCTGCCCATGCCGTCGAGGTCCACGCGGGCGGGCACCAGGCAGCGGCGGCGCCGCAGCTCGTCGGAGCGGGCCAGCGCCGCCACCACGCGGAAGCGCCCCGGCACAAAGCGCGTGGCGGCGCCGCAGAGCCGCTCCTGCGCAGCCGCACGCGCACGCACGCACGACGCTGACGCCGGTGTGCTGATCCAACTGCACCACTGGGCAGGAGCCCCAACTGAGATACACACGCGCACTCCGCCACACCTTGACGTGCCGCATGGTGGTGAGGATGTGCTCGGAGAGAGGGTCCGACCCAAACACCTCGTGCACCACCAGCGCCGGCGGCCGCCGCAACCGCACCACCCCCGTTCCCGCCGCCGCCGCCGCCGCCACGGCCCCCTCGCCGCCGCCGCCCTCCCCTGCTTGCACCACCAGCAGCGCAGCGGGGCCCTGACCCGCCTCTGCCTGCGCCGCCGGAGCCTGCTCTCCGCCCTCCGGTGGCTGCTCCGCGGCGCCGCCTCCCGTGGCCGCCTTGCCGGCAGGCGGCGCAGAGGCTGGCAGCGGCGCCAGCGCCTGCAGGCGGCTGCACTGGGTGTTGAGGTAGAGCACCCGGTGCTGCAGGCCGTTGGCCTGGGCCAGGGCGTTGGCGGCCATCACCAGCGGCAGCTCCCGCTCCACGCCTGCACCGCATGCCATCACAAGGGCGCAGGCAAGCCGCAGCAGATACCTGGTGGGTTGCCTGCCTGCCTGTGGCTCCTCCCGGACCCAGCGCGTGCCCTCCTCCAGCGCCCCTGCCGCGCACCGACGACGGCGCCGCAGCCCGCTTGCGCCGCCAGCAGCGAGAGCAGCCCCGTGCCCGCGCCCACGTCCAGCACCCAGGGCTCGGGAGGAGGCGGCACGGCGCCGCCGCCGCCCTGCGCCACCGCCTCCCGGTGCTCCTCCATGACGCGCTGCACGGCGCCTGCGCACGCCACCAAGCGACGCGAGCCCTAGTTTGCCGCCACAGCGCACGCAACCCCCGCGAGCGCCCTGACATGCACCAGGGCCCGCCGCACCGCCGCACCCGCCACCGTGCCCGTCAGGTCCGCAGCTCGCCACAACCATCCACCGGCTCAGGACCCAAACGTCCTCCCACTCACGCTGGATGGCGCGCCGGTAGTGCGCCGTGCGGTCGTGGTCGTTGAGCATGCACAGGTGGTACGGGAGGATGAGCGACGCGCCCGCCGACCCGCCCTTGCCCTTCTCTTCCTCCTCCCCTCCCGCGCCCTCCTCCGCCTCCTCCTCGTCGCCGTCGTCTCCCAACGGCTCGCCCGCAGGCAGCCCGTCGCCCGCGCCCGCCCCTTCCTCGCCCTCCTCCTGCCCGCCGGACAGCGGCTCCTCCAGCAGCAACTCCTCCTCCAGCTCGAGTCGCAGCACGCCGGGAGCGCCGGGGGCGCCCTTGGAGCCCAGCGTCGCCGTCACGCGCACGCGCTGCCCCGCCCGCACCTGCGTCAGCAGCGCGCGCACGCCGTCGCATCCACTGCTGCGTTGCCGACGCCGGGCCTTTCTGCTCCTCCACGCTGCCACATCAGCCCCCTTATCATCATCAGTGACGCGCACCTGGGGCCGCACGGGGAAGAAGTGCACGCGCTGCCACACGTGCGGCCGCAGCTGCGCCTGCTCCTGCCGCCGCCGCAGCGCCTCCCCGTCCCCCTCGCCATCCCCGCCCCCCGCCGTCTCCTCCTGCTGCTCCGCCCCGCCCAGCAGCGCCGGCGCGTAGCTCAGCCAGGCGCCCGGCGCCAGCTCGTACTCCTGCCACGCCACCACGCAGTCCAAACGCCCCGCCGCCGCGCACCGAAGAGTGGCGCTCCAGGGGCGGCGCGGCACGCCGGACGCCGCCGCCGCAGCCGCCGCCGGCTCCGCGCCGTCGCCTTGCTGCTGGCCGTCCTCGGGGTCGGTTGTGCCCTGGTTAGGGCTTGCCCTGGCGTGCCATGCGGGCAGCACCAGGTGCTGCATGGCGTCCACCTCGAGCAGCGTGGCGGGCGGGGAGAGCGGGCGGTAGGCGTGCAGGTCCACGGCGGCAGGGCGCGAGGGGCGCCACAGCAGCTCGTTGCACGGCGCGTAGTCCAGGCCTGCAAATGGCGGCGGCACCACCACCACGAGTCGCCGGGCGTTCGCGACGCCGCCGGGGCCCCACGTTCCGCTGCGCGTCAAGAGGGCTGTTGCGGTGGACAGGGAGGGAGGGAGGGAGGGAGCGCGCACCTGTCTGCTGCTGCATGGCGCGCACGTCCACCTCGTTCATGTCCACCAGGTCCTGGCTCTCGAGCAGCGCCGCCCGCACCACCACGCGCAGCGGGCACATGCCCACGCCCGGGTGCGGCGCCGGCGCGGGGCGCGAGTGAGACGCAGGGTCCGCCGGAGACGCAGGGGGAGGGGCGTGCGGGCTCATGGCCGCCAGCTGCGGCGGCACGCATACGCGCACCGCGCAGGGAACCGCAACATGAGTTTCGCACAGGAAGCAAGGAGCCAGCGAGCCCGGAGCCCGGCACTTGAGAGCGTCTTGCTACAGCACAGAAAGGCAAAGGAGAGAGACAGGAAGGAAGGGAAGCGGCGCACCTGCGCGGCGCACTGCGTGAGCAGCGGCAGGTCCAGCTGCGCCGTGCAGGCGCCGGGCGCCACCAGCCACGGCACCAAAGTAGGCAGCAGCGGGGGTGCCACTCCGGCAGGCCGCGCCCCGCGCCCGCGCACGCGTTCCTCCTCGTCCGTGCTGCTGCTGCTGCTGCTGCTGCTGCTGCTGCTGCTGCTGCTGCTGCTGCCGCC
>VFQP010003884.1_pt1 | contig 14583 bp, 12 predicted proteins | sample 3512351 | NCBI WGS metagenome assembly VFQP01 (sample SAMN10412372, study PRJNA504923) | tailings metagenome | isolation source: Relicate 1 Philex TSF1 revegetated site | place: Philippines: Tuba, Benguet | collected 2017-08-29 | reverse complement strand
CGCTGTGAACGTTCGGGTGGCCGTCGGCGAGGTTGAGGGCCATGCCGTCGAGCACGTACTGCAACAGATCGAGAGCGGTATCGAGACCCTCGGGATCGTCGCGCCACTCGGGGAACAGCTCGCGGGCGGTTTCGCTCCATTCCTCGTCGAACGCCGCCTGGGCCGGGTCGAGGATTTCGGCCAGTTCCGGATCGGTCCGGCCGTTCACCTTCAGCTCGACGAAGGCGAAGAACAGCGGATGGGTCACGTGCGCCCAATAGGCGCGCAGTGCCGAGCGCAGCCGGTCGTTGCCGGGCTGGATCGCCGCGATCGCCTTGCGGAAGGCGCGCAGCCGCTTGGTGTGCAGGTAATCGATGGCGGCCCGGACGACTTCCGCCTTGGACGGGAAGTGATGCAGCATCGCGCCGCGTGACAGACCGGCGCGGTCGGCGATGAGCGTCGTCGTCGTGCGGGCATAACCCACTTCGACGAAGCAGGCGATGGCGGCCTCGAGAACGCGGCGCTGCGTGGCGGCGCTCTTCTGCGCCTGCCAGCCCATGGCGGCCGTCTGGCCGTGATCCAGGTTAAGTTCGCGCCGGCGGGGTCGTCTCATCACTGGCACTGCGGTCACTCCTTCCAAACAAATCCGTCAGGACTGTCTAAAAAAGACATTCTGACGAGAATGTAGCTTTATCGCTGTCATCGGGCCAGCAAAAGATTGCGAACCATGCGCATGACTGCATTGAAGTTTTGCCTTCATGCGTGAATGCACGGATGTTGTGCAACGGGTTACGGCGAAGGCCGGGCAGGACATAAAACAAAAGACTTGGACATCAATAGCAGCCGTCATAGTTTCCGACGGCGGCCCTCCGCAATACAGCCCTGCGCCGCGCCCTTTGGAGAGCTTTCCCGCATGGATATGAATGGCGAATACCGCATTCCGGCTCCGCGCCAGCGTGTGTGGGAGGCGCTGAACGATCCGGCGACGCTGGGGCGCTGCATTCCGGGCTGCGAGTCCATCGAAAAGACCGGCGAGAACGCCATGTCGGCGGTGGTCCAGGCCAAGGTCGGGCCAGTCAGCGCGAAGTTCACCGGCGACGTGACGCTCGAGGATATCGATCCGCCGAACGGCTATACGATCCGCGGCGAGGGCAAGGGCGGGGTCGCCGGCTTCGCCAAGGGAACGGCCAAGGTGGCGCTGGCCGATGACGGCGACGGCACCCTGCTGACCTATAATGTGGACGCGCAGGTGGGCGGCAAACTGGCCCAGGTGGGCGCGCGGCTTGTTGCCGGCACGGTGAAGAAGATGGCCGACGAGTTCTTCGGCACCTTCACCGAGATCGTGGGCGCTGCGCCCGAGCAGGTCGAGCCGCAGGTTCAGGACGGTCCGGCGCCGGTTTCCGTTTTCGCGGCGCCCGCCGTGCAGACGGCGGCATCGGCGCCGAAGAAAAGTTGGGGGTCGCCAGTTACCATCGGGCTTCTCGTTGTTGCCGCGATTCTGGTGATATACTTCCTGGTAACGTGACGAGATTCGGGGACTTTCTCGGGGAATTCGGGGACAAGATGACGGTCAAGGTAACGACGACGGTAAACGGAAAGCCCGTGTCGGGCGACGTGGAGCCAAACACGCTGCTGGTGCACTTCGTGCGCGAGACTCTGGGGCTCACCGGCACCCATGTCGGCTGCGACACCAGCCAGTGCGGCGCCTGCACGGTGCATTTCGACGGCAAGCCCATCAAGTCCTGCACCATCCTGGCGGTGCAGGCCGAGGGCCATCAGGTCACCACAATCGAAGGTATCGGCCAGCCTGGCAACCTGCATCCCATGCAGGCCGCCTTTCAGGAGAATCATGGCCTGCAGTGCGGCTTCTGCACGCCGGGCATGATCATGGCGGGGATCGGCATCGCCGAGCGCAACAAGGGCGCCGCCCTGACCGAAGAGACGATCCGCGCCGAGCTGGAAGGCAACATCTGCCGCTGTACCGGCTATCACAACATCGTCAAGTCGATCGCCGCCGGCGCTCGGGACATGTGAGGGGAGCCGGACATGTACAATTTCACCTATCATCGTGCCGGAAGCGTCGACGCGGCGGCCGCCAAGCTGGCCGAGAGCGGCGAGGGCAAGCTGCTCGCCGGTGGCATGACCCTGCTGCCGACCATGAAGCAGCGGCTGGCCCAGCCCACCGACCTCATCGACCTCAATGAGATCGACGGCCTCAAGGGCATTACGGTCTCGGGCGACACCGTCACCATCGGCGCCCTGACCCGTCACGCCGACGTGGCGGCCTCGGCTGAAGTCAAGCAGGCGATCCCGGCGCTCGCGAAGCTCGCCGGCGGCATCGGCGACCCGGCGGTGCGCAACCGCGGCACCATCGGCGGTTCGATCGCGAACAACGACCCGGCGGCGGACTATCCGGCCGCTGTCGTGGGCCTCGGCGCCACTGTCGTTACCAACAAGCGCGAGATCGCTGGCGACGACTTCTTCAAGGGCCTGTTCGAGACGGCCCTGCAGGATGGCGAGATCGTCACCGCGGTGCGCTTCCCGGTGCCGCAGAAGGCCGCCTATTTCAAGTTTCCGAATCCGGCGTCGCGCTATGCGGTGGTCGGCGTGCTGGTCGCAAAGACGGCCGGCGGCGTTCGGGTCGCCGTGACCGGTGCCGGGCCCTGCGTGTTCCGCCAGTCGGCGATGGAAGCGGCGTTGTCGTCGAATTTCAGCGTCGACGCGCTTTCGGGCATCCGCCAGGACGCCAGCGACCTTAACGAGGACATTCACGCCTCGGCCGAGTACCGCGCCAATCTCGTCGTGGTCGGCGCCAAGCGCGCGCTGGCGGAGATCGCCTAGCGAGGCGCACCCCTCCAGCCGTTGAGGAAGGAGGTCGCATGCGCAAGTTCGGGATCGGCCAGCCGGTGCGCCGGGTGGAGGACGTCCGCTTCGTCACCGGCGCGGGTGCCTATACAGACGATCTGAACCTGCCGGGGCAAGCTTACGGGTACGTGCTGCGCTCGCCTTGGGCGCATGCGAGGATAAAGTCCATTGACGTCGCGGCGGCCCAACGGGCGCCCGGCGTTCTCGGTGTCTGGACCAGCGCCGATCTGGCGGCGGCCGGTGTTTCCGCTCTCCCCTGCGCGCTGAGCGGCGCCCTTCGGAACCGGGACGGCTCGGCTCTCGACGTCGCCGGCCGCGCCATTCTGGCCGGCGAGCGGGCAATGCATGTCGGCGACGGGCTTGCTTTCATCGTCGCCGAGACCTTGGCGCAGGCGAGGAGCGCCGCCGACCTGATCGCCGTCGACGCGCAAGAACTGCCTGCCGCGGCGGACCTTCGGGATGCCGTCCTGGAAACCGCGCCGTGCCTGCGTGCCGAAGCCCCGGGAAACGTCTGCTTCGACTGGGAGGGCGGGGACGCCGCCGCGGTCGATGCCGCGTTCGCCAAGGCGGCGCATGTGACCTCCATCGACCTCCTGCACAACCGGGTCGCGCCCAGCCCCATCGAGCCGCGCGCCGCGCTGGGCGTTCACGAAGCCGGCCGCTATGTGCTGCGCACGTCCACGCAGGGAGCCAACCTATTCCAGCGGGTGATCGCGCCCGTGCTGGGCATCGATCAGGCCGAGTTGCGCATCATCACCGCCGATGTCGGCGGCAGTTTCGGGATGAAGGAATTCATCTATCCCGAGCACATCCTGGTGCTGTTCGCCGCCGGCGTCTTGCACCGTCCGGTGAAGTGGACCGCTGACCGTTCGGAATCCTTCCAGAGCGATCTGCATGGCCGCGACGTGATCAGCCGTGCCGAGATCGCCTTCGACGAGGGCGGACGCGCGCTTGGCCTGCGGGTCCACAACCGGGCCAATATGGGGGCCTATGTCTCGCTGTTCGGGCCGGGCATCCAGACCATGGGCGGCGCCCGATTGACCGGCGGCCTCTATGAAATCCCCGCCATCAGCGTTCGGGTCACCGGGTACTACTCGAACTCCGTCTCGGTGGATGCCTATCGGGGCGCCGGCCGGCCCGAGGCGGCCTATGTGATCGAGCGGCTGATGGACAAGGCGGCGCGGGAGCTTGGGCTTCGCCCCGACGAGATCCGCCGGCGCAACTTCATCCGGCGGCTTCCCTATCGCCACCCGCTCGGCTTCGTCTTCGACAGCGGCGCGTTCGAGGCGAACATGGACGAGGCCATGCGCGTTGCCGGCTGGAGCGGGCTCGCCCTCCGGCAGGACGAGGCGCGCGGTCGCGGGCGGCTGCGGGGCATCGGCATGTCCTGCTACATCGAGAGCTCTGTGGGCTTCGGCTACGAGGCCGCCGAGATCCGCTTCCCCGATGACGGCGGCGTCGAGATCGTCGCCGGCACCATGTCGGCCGGGCAGGGACACGAGACCGTCTGGGCGCAGATCGTCACGGACCAGCTGGGCGTGCCGTTCGAGTCAATCAGGCTGGTGCAGGGCGATACCGACCGCGTGAAGGTCGGCGGCGGCACCGCGGGCTCGCGCTCGACCTACATGGTCGCCGGCGCATTCCGGCTATCGGCCGACCAGATCATCGACAAGGGCAAGACGGTGGTCGCCGAGCTTCTCAGCGAGCCGCGCGAATCCATCGATTTCGCGGACGGTATCTTCCGGGCGGCCGGATCGAACCGGACCATGTCGATCATGGAGACAGCAGCGGTCGCACGGCGCCGCGACGGCGAGGGCCTGAATTCGGGCGCGACGTTCAATCACGACATCTCGACCTTCCCAAATGGCTGCCATGTCTGCGAGGTCGAGATCGATCCCGATACGGGCAAGGTCGATGTGGTCGGGTACGTCGTCGTCGACGATTTCGGGCGCATCGTCAATCCGATGGTGGTCGATGGCCAGGTCCATGGCGGTATCGCGCAGGGGCTCGGCCAGGCGCTGATGGAGCATAGCCTCCACGATCCTCGCAACGGCCAACTGGTCACCGGCTCGTTCATGGACTACGCCCTGCCGCGCGCCAGCGACCTGTGCGACATGAAGACCGCCTACAACGAGGTGCTTTGCACGACCAGCCCTTACGGCGTGAAGGGATGCGGCGAGGCCGGCACGACCGGCGCGTGCCCCGCGATCATGAACGCCGTCATCGATGCCCTGTCCGGCGACGGCGTCACGGAACTGGACATGCCGGCGACGCCGCTCAGGGTCTGGCAGGCGCTGCGGCATGCGCGGGCCGAAGCAGAAGCGTTGCCTTAACGGGCGGTCTCGAATGCTTCCGGCGTGTCGAAATCCCTGAGAACACCGGTGTCGTCCATCGGCACTTCGCACAGCTTGTCCGCATAGGCGTGGAGCAGTTCGCGGGCGCCCTTGTCGCCGGTGATCTGCATCATCTCGGCGAAGTAGCGCCGTGACCACAGCACCGGGTTGCCCCATTTTCCGTCATGGGTCGGGATGCAGATGGTGCGTCCCTCGTCTTCGTCATAGGCGGCGATCAGCCTGTCGAGGTGGTGGGCGGTGACGAACGGCATGTCCCCGAGCGCTACCACCGCGGCGTCGGCTGACGGCGGCACGGCGGCGATGCCGGCCTTGAGGCTCCCGGCCATCCCGGCGGCGAAATCCGGGTTGTGCGCGAAGGCGACGTCGAGGCCGTCGAGCGACGAACGGATCGCGCCCTCGTCGCGCCCCGTCACCACGATGACGGGCGTGGCGGCGCTGCCCAGCACCGCTTCGACGCTACGGCGGATCATGGACTGGCCGCCGATTTCCTGCAGGAGCTTGTTCGCGCCGCCCATGCGGCTGGACATGCCCGCGGCCAGCACCACGGCGGCGACCCGGGGGGCGCGCGCCGGTGATGGCGCTTCGGCGGTCGCCTGGGCGCGCGGCAGGGGGCGTGCGCCGATCTCCTTCAGCAGCCCGCCCGCGCCCATGCGCATGATATCTGCGGGCGTCACCACAAGGCCGGCGGCTAGCCGCTGAAGCACGAAGTCGAAGCCGTTGACCTTCGGCGAGCGGGCGCAGCCCGGCAGCCCGATCACCGGCACCGGCCCCACATGAGCCAGGAGGAGCAGGTTGCCGGGGTCGACGGGCATGCCGAAATGATCGATCTCGCCCCCGGCCTGCACGATTCCCGCCGGGACCACGTCGCGCCGGTCGGTGGTCGCGCTCGCGCCCGCGACGAGCACGATGTCGCATCCTGCCTCGATCTGGACGGTGACGTGCGCGGCGACATCGCGGGCGTCGTGCGAGCACTGGCTGGTCTCCGCCAGCCTGCCCCCGACACTCTCCAGGCGCTCGGCCGTGACCTTGATCAGCTTGTCCGAGGGCTTGTTCCGGCCGCCCGCGACGATGGTCTCGACCAGCCCTGCCTTCACGCCCAGATAGGGCGCCACCGACAGGAGCCCGCCGCCCAGGGTGTCGGCGCAGCGTCTCAGCTGATCTTCGGTCACCGAGAAGGGAATGATCTTCACCGTGGCCAGCATCTGGCCTTGGCGAACCGGCTCGAAGGGCGATAACGCCGCAAGGGTCACGGCCTCGTCGATGAGGTTGAGCGTATCGAGCCGTTCGCGGTCGTAGACGAGAACCCCGTCCGCGCTCGCGAACAGGTTGCAGCGGCCGGTGAATGCGGCGCTATGGGTGATATTGGCGCCTGCGGCGGCGCCCGCGATGCGCGCGGCGGCAGCGTCTTCGCCCACGTCGCCCGGCTCCAGCCGGAAGCCGGCGACCGTGACGGTTCCGGCCTCGGTCAGCGCGGCGATATCGGCGGCCGAGAGGCGGTGTCCCTTCTGCAGCTTGCGCCCGCCCGCGAACTGGCCATGGGCGAGGATTGCACCCTCGGCCTGGGCGACGGGCATGTCGGCGTAGATCATCTCATCGCGCCGCGCTGGACGGCGATGATCTGGGCCAGGATGGAGACGGCGATCTCGGCGGGCGACTGGGCGCGGATATCAAGTCCGACCGGGCCGTGGATCCGGCCGATCTGTTCGTCGGTAAATCCGGCCTCCTTCAGACGCGCCACGCGCTTGGCCTGGGTGCGGGTCGAGCCCAGCGCGCCGACATAGAACGCGTCGGACGCCAGCGCCACGTCGAGCGCCGGATCATCGAGCTTGGGATCGTGGGTCAGGGTGACGATCGCGGTGCGCGGGTCGATAGCGAGATCGCGCATGGCCTTGTCCGGCCATTCGGTCGACAGCTTGACGCCGGGAAAGCGCTCCGGGCTGGCGAAGGCCTGGCGCGGGTCGATCACGGTGACATCGAAGCCGGCGCGGGTCGCCATCGGCACCAGCTCCTGGGCGATGTGCACGGCGCCGACGATGGCGATTCGGCGCGGCGTGTTGAACACCCGCACGAAATCGTGCTCGCCCACGGGCTGGCTCTTGTCGTCGCGCATGGCGTTGCGCACCGGCTCGGGCGCCGTCGCGGTGTCGAACAGTTCGTGACGGCCGGTCTGCAGATCGGTGGTCAGCGCCACCGATTGCTTCCGCCCGGCGGCGTCGAGCACCGTATCGATCTCGGCGGGTACCGGTTCGACGAAGACACGGATGGTGCCGCCGCAGGCAAGGCCGACTTCCCAGGCCTGGTCGTCGGAGACCGAGAACTCCAGGTTACGGATCTTGCCGTCCTTGATGGACTTGCGGGCCTCGCCGATCACCGCGCCTTCGATACAGCCGCCCGAGACCGACCCTACGAAATTGCCCTTGTCGTCGGCGGCGAGCTGGCTGCCGACGGGGAAGGGCGCCGATCCCCAGGTGCTGGAGACGGTGGCGATGGCCACGCCGCGCCCTTCCTCGAGCCAGTCCCGCGCGGTCTTGAGGACCTCGATGGACATGGCGGCGATCCTTACTCGGCAGCCTGCCGCGCGTTCGCCTGGACGGCCTTCCATACACGCAGCGGCGTGGCGGGCATGTCCATGGCGGTGACGCCGTAAGGCACGAGCGCGTCGACGATGGCGTTCATCAGCGACGGGCAGGCGCCGATGGTGCCGGCCTCGCCGCAGCCCTTGATGCCATACGGGTTCGTCTTGCACAGGATCTCGTTGTACGAGAAGTCGATGTGGCACATGTCGTCGGCGCGCGGCATGCCGTAGTCCATGAACGAGCCGGTGATCAGCTGGCCGCTCTCGCTGTCGTAGAGCCAATCCTCGGTCAGCGCCTGACCGATGCCCTGGACGACGCCGCCATGCACCTGGCCGGCGACCAGCAGCGGGTTCACCAGCTTGCCGAAATCGTCGACCACCGTGTAGCTCTGGATGTCGACCTTGCCGGTGTCGGGATCGACCTCGACCTCGCAGATGTGGCAGCCATTCGGGAAGGTGGAGTTGTTGTACTTGTACTTGGCGGCGCTGTTCAGGCCGTCGACGAACATCTCCTTGGTCTCGGCGTCGAGGTCGAGCTCGTTGGCGCGGCGGGCCTTGGCCGCCACGTCCATGATACCGACCGACTTGTTGCTGCCGGGTACGCGGAACAGGCCCTCGTTGAACTCGATGTTCTGGGGCTGGTCGTCGAGCATCAGGGAGGCGATGATCTTGCCCTTCTTGATGACCACGTTCGAGGTTTCCTGGAACGCGCCCGCCGCCATGTAGAGCGAGTGGGAGCCGCCGGTGCCCTGGCCGGACTTCACCCGGTCGGTGTCGCCTTGCACGAGGCGGATGTTCTCGAACGGCACGCCGAGCTGGTCGGAAACGACCTGCGCCCACGCGGTCTCGTGGCCTTGGCCGTTGGACATGGTGCCGGTGACGATCTCGACGGTGCCGTCCTCAAGGAACAAGATCTCGGCGGCCTCGGTCGGCATGCCCAGCGTCGTCTCGATGTAATAAGCCATGCCGACGCCGCGGGCCTTGCCCTTGGCGCGCGAGGCGGCCTTGCGCTCGGCCAGCGTCGACCACTTGGCGTTGCGCTTGGCGTCTTCCATGTTGCGCTCGAATTCGCCGCTGTCGAAGGTGAAGCCGAACGGATGCGCATAGGGCATCTGCTCCGGCTTGATGAAGTTGATGCGGCGGAACTCGTCGGGCGCGAGGCCCAGCTCGCGCGCGGCCTGGTCCATGGCGCGCTCGATGATGTAGGCGGCCTCGGGGCGTCCAGCGCCGCGGTAGGCGTCCACCGGCACCGAATTGGACATGTATCCCTTCACGTTCACGTAGACGTTCGGGATGTTGTAGACGCCGCCCAGGATGCGGGCGTGGGCAACGGTCGGGATGAAGGGGCCGTTCATGGACATGTAGCCGCCCATGTTCGCCTCGTTGACGACGCGGAACGCGGTCACCCGGTTGTTCTCGTCGATGGCAAGCTGGGCGTGGGTGAACATGTCGCGCCCGCCGGTGTCGCTGGTGAAGGCCTCGATGCGCTCGCCGTTCCACTTCACCGGCCGGCCCAGCGCCTTGGCGGCGAACAGAACCAGAACGTGTTCGGGATAGATGAAGGTCTTCATGCCGAAGCCGCCGCCCACATCGGGCGTGTAGACCCGCAGCTTGGACGGATCGAGGCCGAACACCGCGCCGGCTATGCCGGCCTGCATGCCGTTCGCGCCCTGGGTACAGGTGCGCAGCACGTAGCGGTCCTCGCCGGTATTGAACTCGCCGATGGCCGCGCGCGGCTCCATGGCGTTGGTGGCGATGCGGTTGTGGGTCAGGTCGATCTTCGAGACATGCTTGGCCGACGCGAAGGCCGCCTGCGAGGCCGCGTCGTCGCCCATCTCCCAGTCGAACGCCAGATTGTTCGGCGCGCCTTCCCAGATAGTCGTCGCGCCGGGCGCGATGGCGTCCTTCAGATTGGCGGCGGCCGGCAGGTCCTCGACGTCGATCTCGACCAGCTCGGCGGCGTCCTTCGCCTGGTTCACCGTCTCGGCCACGATGAAGGCGATACCGTCGCCCACATAGAGCAAGCGGTCCTTGGCGAGAGCGGGCCGGCCCGGCGCGAAGATATTGCTGCCGTCCTTGTTCTTGATGAACCCGCCGGCGAAGCAGGGGATGTCGTTGACGCCGGCTGCCGCGAGGTCCGCCGCCGTGAACACGCCGATCACGCCCGGCGCCGCCTTGGCGGCCGCGGTATCGATCGACTTGATGCGCGCATGCGCGTAGGGCGAGCGCAGCACATAGCCATGGGCCTGGCCCGGCAGGTTGATGTCGTCGGTATACTGGCCGTTGCCGGTGACGAAGCGAACGTCCTCGGTGCGGCGGACCGGCTGGCCGATGCCGAATTTCTGCATGTCTTGGCGCTCCCCTGGAGGTATCCCGTAGCCTGAGCGATCAGGCTTCCATTCGGCGACAGTTTGCCCCGGCGCATGCTCGATTGCCAAGCGTTCCTTTGAACGCCGCGCGGGCGTTTTCGCACGGGAATCAGCGAGCCCGCCGAATGCTTTGCGACTTCCGTTGCCGTTGCGTTACTATCCGTCGGCTTGGGGCACTCAGCGCAGGGGGCGCGGCGTATGACGGGTGCGGCGGATATTTTCATCAGCTATGCGAGCGAGGACCGCGCCGACGCGGAGAAGCTCGCCCGCCGGCTGGAAGAGATGGGCTGGACGACATGGTGGGATCGCCGCATCCCGCCTGGCCAGGACTATGCCAAGGTCATCGAGAACGCGCTGATCGGCGCCGGCTGCGTCATCGTGCTGTGGTCGAAGGACAGCGCGGCCTCGCGCTGGGTGGTGAACGAGGCGGGCGCCGCCGCCGACCGCGGCGTGCTGGTGCCGGCGCTGATTGCCCAGACCGACATTCCGTTCGAGTTTCGCCGGATCCAGGCTGCCGATCTGATCGGCTGGGAGCCTTCGGCGCACAGCGAATCCTTCAACCAGTTGGTCGACGCGGTCGCTGGCGTGCTCAAGAAGCCACGCCCGACCCCGACTCCCGCGCCGACTCCCACGCCCACACCGACCCCCACGCCGAAACCGCCTCCTCCTCCGCCGCCGACGAAGACGAATTACAAGAGGAACTGGCTGTTCGCAGGTGCCGGCTTCAGCCTGCTCTGCGCGTTCGCAGGGTGCAGCGAGGTGATGTCCACCGGCGATGAGAACACGTTGCTCGGGGCCATGTTCTTGCTCGGCCTTTCGGTGTGCCTCTTCGTCATGGCCTTGAGGACGAAATGACCATGGACAGTGGATATGAACGGCTCGAGGACCAGATCGCCTGGTATGACCGGAAGAGCCTCTGGCATCAGCGCCAGTTCAAGCGACTGAAGATCCTGTCTCTCGTGACGGCAGGCATGGCGCCGCTGACCGCGATTTTCTCGCCTGCCTACGTTCCGGGGGCGTTGGGTGCCATCGTCGCTATCGTGGAGGGCGTCCAGCAGCTGTTCCAGCACAACCGCTACTGGCTGCAATATCGCCAGACCTGCGAAAGGCTGCGCCGCGAGAAGTTTCTCTATATGGCGCGGACGGGTCACTACAGTCTTTCCGACGCCGAGGCGTTCCGGCTGCTGGTGGAAAATGTCGAGGCCCTGGTATCCGACGATAACGTGTCCTGGATGCAGGGAAGGCGCGAGGCCGAGCAGATACTGCAGGGTCGGAAGTCCGATGAGGACAAGGAGCCGGCGCCCGCCGCGCCTTAGACCAGGCTCGCGGGCGGATTGCGAAGCCGGTAGACGATGGCGTGGATCGATGCATAGACGGTGACCGTCGCTGTCGACAGGATCCCCGTGGCGACCTGTACGCTGAGGACGGCGCCCGCGGTGCCGAGCGCGACGCTGACGATCGTCTGGATCAGATAGAGGCCGATGGTCGTCGCTGTGAACAGGGCCGCGAGCCGAAGATGCGACTCCATGGCGATCGGCGGCCGCGCCGATGGGGCGGTCCGCGGCATCTCCAGCGCCAGCTCCACCAACCGACGCGAGAAGATGGCAAAAGACAGGCTGACGGAGAAGGTGACCGCAAAGAAGGTGACCAGCAGCGTCGCGCTGTTCTGCGGCAGAAGGCCGAGCAGCAGGGTCAGCGGAAAGACGCCGACGACGGCCGCCAGCACGGCGACCACTATCTGTCCCGCGATTCGCAGCACGGCCATCAATGAGTTTGAAACTCCGTCGCCGCGCAAGCCGGCGCGCGGACCCATCAGGGTCAGCCTGACCCAGAACCAGAACAGGGCGGCGGTCAGCAGCGGAATGACCAGCACGACGACGAGTCCCTGCTGGGACAGCAGTTCCATCTGAGCCTGGGTCGGCATCTGCTGGCCCTGGAGGCCGACCAGCGTCTCCGCCAGCGGCGTGAGGATAAGCATGGCCGGGATGGCGTAGAGCACCGCGGCGGCCAGGAAGAGCAGCACATGCTGCCAGTGCAGCCGGGCGACCTCGGAGAGGATCTGGAGGGCGGGAAGCGGCTGGCTTGCGGGCAGGGTCATGATCCTCGTCGGTCAGGTAACGGCGTAGAGCCTGTAGGCCAGGCCCGCTTCGGTATAACGTCCGGCGCCGACGGCCACCAGATTGTTCAGCCAGCCATATTCGGTCGAGGCGGTTTCGAATACCGGCGCGACGCGCCAGTAATAGGCTTTCGGGTCCACCGTGTGATTGCGCGCCGGATCGAACAGGACCTGCTTCAGCTGCGGCGGCGTCACCAGGCGTCCGAAATAATACACGTAGATAAGGTCGCCGTTCTCCGCCTGCCACACCGAGCGGACGTCGAGCGCGACGGTGGTGGTGTCGTTGCGCGCGGTTATCGGATAGTCGCTGCCGGAATGTACGGTCCCCTTCAGCCGCGGGCCTTCGAATCGCCCGCTGCCGATATGGAACACCGAGCGCGTGGCGAACGGTCCTTTGGTGGTCAGGCCCACTGTATTCGGCGCGAGGTCGATGGTGATGTCGCAGAGATGCTCCAGCCCGGCCGACAGGCCTTCGAACAATGCATCATCCATGGTTGTCCTCCCCGTCGCGCGTCGTTGCGCGACAGGATAGGACGGGACGATGAGGAAGTGGAGCGCTCCGCTACAGCGTGGTGCCGCCGTCAAGCACCAGTTCGGTGCCGTTGGCGTACTTCGCCTCGGGCGAGGCGAGGAACAGCACGCCCGCGGCGATATCCTCGGCCGCGCCCAGAACACCGAACGGGCTGACCTGGCCCGGCTGGAACTGGGTGTGCGCGCCCTTGCCCATGGCGCCGTCGAGGACGTTGTTGGTCATCGGCGTCAGGATCGGACCCGGGAAGATTCCGTTGACGCGCACGCCGTTGCCGGCCTCCTTGCAGAACTTGGCCTGCGAGCGCATCAGCGAGCGCACCGCCGCCTTAGAGGCGCAGTAGCCGACGAGGCCGGGCGAGGCCGAGTAGGACGCGATGGAGCAGAACTGGATCAACTGGCCGCCGCCATTGGCCGCCAGGACCGGAATGGAATGCTTGCCGGCCAGGAAGCTGCCATCGACGTTGATGCGGAACACCCGGTTCCAGTCGTCCAGCGACATGTCGACCGGGTTGCCGGTGACGACGACGCCGGCGCAGTTCACCACCATGTCCAGCTTACCGAAATGCTTGCGCGCGGCCTCGAGCCCGGCGGCCCAATCCGCTTCCTTGGTCACGTCGTGGCGAACGAAGATCGCCTTGTCGCCGAACGGCGCGGCGGCTTCCTTGCCGGCGGCCTCGTTGATGTCGGCCAGCACCACCTTCGCGCCTTCGCGCACCAGCCAGGCGGCTGATTCACGGCCGATGCCCGAAGAGCCGCCGGTGATGTAGATGACCTTCCCGTCGCAACGTCCCATCATGTCCTCCCCAAATTTGGAACAGGGTTCAAATTATCGCGTGAGATGGCGAAGGGGAAGCTGCTTTCTAGAAGCTCACGCCCAATCCGCCGAACAGCGTGCGCGGCAGTCCGGGCTTCAGCTCCTGGCCGCCGAAGGCAGTGTAGCGGCTGTTGGTGGCGTACCGCGCGTTTGTGACGTTATGCAGCCGCACGAACAGCTCGACGTCCTTCCATACGAACATGTTGGCGGCGAGATGCATCAGGTCGTGGCCCTCGTAGACCTGGGTGTTGTCGTCGTCCATGAAGTACTTGCCCGCGTGCTCCCACGACACCTCGAAGCGGCCGCCATTGAGGAAGGAGGGGCTCCAGGCGATCCGGGCGCTCCCCACGTCCCGGGGCGAACGGTTGATCTTGTTGCCCGACAGGTCGGCGCTGGCGACGGGAAACCACGAGATGAAATGGTTGTCGGTGCGGGCATAAGAGACCGACGCCTCGAGATTGTCGGTAATGTTGACGCCGACGCCGAGCTCGACGCCCTTGTGCCGCGTGTCGCCCGAGTTCTGGATGTCGCGCACGCCGGTGGCATTGTTGGTGAACACCAGAATGTCGTCTTTGATCTCCATGGTGTAGACCGAGAGATCGAAATTCACCCGCTCCCATTTGCCCCGCAATCCCAGTTCGAAGCTCTCGGCCTTGACCGGTTTCAGATCGGTCGAGCGCGAGGAGGTGCCGGGACGGAACAGCTGTGTCGTCGTCGGCACGCGGAACGCCTGCCGGTACGAGAAGAACGCGTTCAGCTGGTCGGGAACGATGTCGTAGGTGATGCCGGCCTTGGGCGTGAAATTGTTGTAGTCGAAGCTCTGGCTGGTCGGCCGGTTGTGCGGATCACGCGGGTCGATCACCGTCGACAGATTGTTGGTGTAATCATAGTGGGTGTAGTCGTAGCGGACGCCCGCGGTCAGCCGTAGCCGGTCGGTGAGTTGCCATTCGCCATGGACATACGGCGACAGGGTCAGCGCC
>VFQP010003883.1_pt1 | contig 14592 bp, 13 predicted proteins | sample 3512351 | NCBI WGS metagenome assembly VFQP01 (sample SAMN10412372, study PRJNA504923) | tailings metagenome | isolation source: Relicate 1 Philex TSF1 revegetated site | place: Philippines: Tuba, Benguet | collected 2017-08-29 | reverse complement strand
GCCCATCTCGCCGCTGTGCGACCGCACCAAGGAGGGCGTCACCAAGAGCCAGGTGGGGGACGACCCGGGCGCTGTGCAGTCCAGCACACCAGTGCAGCGCACACCCCTCCAGCCCACGACACACTGCTGCCCTCCTTGTCCCTCACGCGTGGTTCGCGCGCGCAGGTCGGGTTTTTTGACTTTGTGTGCGTCCCGCTCTTCTCGCACTTCACCTCGCGCTTCAAGGCCTCCAGGCCGCTCCTCGACGGCCTAATCGCCAACTACGAGCACTGGCGGGCCGTGGCGGCCGCGGCCGCCGTGCAGCAGGCAGCGGCCACGTGAAGCGTGCCTTCTTGTGTGAGGGAATTTGGAGGTTCCTCTGACGGCGTGCGCGCAAAGTTGGCGGCCGCTGCGTGTGTGGTGGTGGGCTTCACGTTTGATCGGCGTGGGCGCGCCATTCCGAAGCACGACTGCCACCGAAGTTGCAGTGCACCGACCTTGCCTCCTTAGGACGCACACTGCCAGTGGGTGCGGCTGTGGGGTTGGTTGCATCCAGACGAATGGAAACAATGCTCACGACAGACCTGGTTTGTGGGTGGGTGGGGGTGGGGGGTGGGGGGAACAGGCCTTGGCATGAAAGGGAAGGGTGTCGGGGCGTGCGATGTGTGCTGTGCGCGAAGCACCGGCACGGGCTCATCACGGTCTTCTGCATGAGGGAGGGTCGCTCAACATCTTTGCAGCAGCACAAGAAGCACGGCATGCACAAGCCGAAGCGACGACGGTCTTGCACGCATGGACTGCCCTTTTTTGTGTGCACGGGCCCGGGGCCGCGTCTGATCGATGGGTGGGCTGGCGGTCGGGACAACAACAACTGATGCGTCTCACGTAACAGCAGCTCGTGCATCACGACTTTGGAAGCCTGCTTCGGTGAGGCTGGCCAGCATCGTGCTGCATCACGGGTGCGCGCTGAGATGGCGCTGCGATGCGCGCTGCGATTGCGCTAGGGCTCCTCACGCTCGTGCGCACGCTCGTGGGACGTTTGCCTTGCACTCTTGGGCTCTTGACCACACCGTGCTCGCCCATCTGCAACGAAACTTCAGCTGTCCAGACGAGCTGTCGCACGGCGTTTGGATGTTTGAGATGAAACCTGGCCTCCACCAGCTCGAGAGCTCGCGGATCCTTTAGTTCTTGACGAAGAAATGCTGCTCAGCAAGCTCCCACCTCAGCGCCCCTGCGTGCGCACGAGGAGCACCCCCTCGACGGGCGCGAACGTCGCGCCGACCGCGCGAGCCCCAGCAGCAACCCGCGAGCGCGAGCAAGAGGCCACAGAGCTCGTTGAAAAGGTGCTCTCGCTCATCGGCTCGCGAGGTGCGTGGATCCGCTTGCTTGCAGCGCGCCTAGTGAGTGCAGGGTGACCCGAAGCTTTCACGCGCTCGTGAGTGCGCGCACAGATGGTGGCGTTTATGGAGACATCCCTGAGACTGTGAAGGTCCAGGTGGACAGCCTGCTGGATCAGCTCGAGGTGCGTGCGCAACGCGCATGCGCGCCACCCGCGCCACGCCGCAGGACTCCACAGGCCAAGGGCGCAGGCACGCAGGCGTGCACAGGAGTACAGCACCATGCGCGTGTCTGCCACTACTTGACTCACAGGAGATTGGGCGGGCGCAGCGGCCGCGGCCCAACAAGAGCGAGCTGCTTTGGGGCAACTACTCGGTCGCCTACACGAGCACCCGGCGAGCGCCCACAGAGCGGGGGGAACGTGAGTCATTCAAGGCGCCGGCGGATCCTCGCTCCTCCAGGGGGGGGGCGCAGCGGCTGACGCTCACGTGCCACGCTGTGCTGCGCATCTGTGCTCGCAGCGGCGGGCGGGCGGTTCCGCAACCGCGTGGGCCGCGCGCTGTTCGCCACCACGGGGCTCTTCCAGTCGTGCCTACAGCCCGACCTGTGCGTCAACCAGGTGGCCTTCCGGCTGTTTGGCGTGCTGGCGGGCAGCGTGGCGCTGCGCGGCAAGATCCTGCCGCTCACGGATGCGGGAGACGACGACACGGTGGTGAGGCAGCCCTTGGTGCCCTTGCCTTCGCGCAGCGTCGCCACACGCTTTCAGTGCCTGGCTCAGGGGTGCTTCTCTTGCGGCAACCGCTGTGCGCAGCGCGTGCGCTTCTCGCCGACGGTGCTCAGCCTTGGGCAGCTGCACCTCCGGTTAGGCAAGCCCAGGTGCGCCTCCGCTGCTCGTTTTCTTGCTGTCAAGTAGTCAAGCGCGCAGCGCTGGCACGCCGCTGGAGCCGTTTGCGACTGCACTTCACGCACCTGCTTGGCTGCCGCTCCCCGCTCGCGGCGCGCAGCCAGGTGCAGCTCACCACCACGTACCTGGACGAGCGCGTGCGCCTGGGCAAGGGCAGCCGCGGCTCGCTGTTCGTCTTCACGCGCGGCGGCGCCGCCGACCAAGCAGGTAGGTCGGGAAGCGACGCCGGCGCCGCTCACCGTGGTGTCAGTGCGTTTCACTGGCACGTCTGCGAGCACCGGTGTCGCTTTTGCCGGTCTTGTTTTTTCTCACCGGCTCTCACCAGCGTGCCCCCCGAGCGCAGGCATGGACTTGGTCGGCACGCAGGCCACGCCGGCGCCCCTGCGGCTGCTGGTGTCGGCGGCGTACACGGCCGTCATGCTGGGCGCGCTGGGCGTGGTGCTGGCGGGCGGGGTGCACCCTGTGCTGCGGGGGCTGGCGGGCGCCGTGGCGCTGCTGGGGGGCCTGCTGGGCGCGGTGCTGCGCAACGGCGGCGCCGACGAGGACGACCCGGGGCAGCAGGACAGCACCTACTGGGCTGAGTACGACGCGCGACAGGCGGCCCGGCGGGCAGCGGGCGCTGGCGGGGCCACGTCGCCGTCGTCGTCGGGCGCCCCCGCGCCAAGCGCTGCGTGAATCATCGGTCGCCCTTGCGCCTTGCTGCATGAAGTGCTGCATGAAAGCGTGTGGGTGAGCTGCATGAGGACCTTGACCACGGCACCTTTGACCACGGCACAGCAAGAGAGGCGCGTGATCAACAGCAGCAGCAGTGAAGCCAGCAGGCAGCGTCTCGCAGTATCGCGGCTCAGCTGCGGGTCGTCGCTTCCTCCTTCTGTTGGTTGTCACCGCCTGCAACGCCAAAGGTCGGCCGGCCGGCGGAGCAGCCAGCGGGCCCCCGTGGAGCAGGCAGCGGGCGGAGCGCCTGCACCTCTCTCTTGGGCCCACGCGCAGCTGCTCTCCCCTCGCGGTGCGTGGTGAGGCGCGCAGAACGACTACGGCGACTGATGCGCCGCGGCGAGGGAGCAGCACAACGCCCGCGGCAAGTGCCACAGGAAGCACAAGAAGCAGCAGCAACACAATAGCCGCCGTTGCAGCCCGCAGCGTGCCGGAAGCGGCCTTGCTGTTCACGAACCACCCAACGACTGCTCAGCCAGGAGCGCTCCAGGAGCGCTGCAGAGCAGTGGCAGCGCACAGTGGCAGCGCAGTCACGCTCTTCAGCTGGATTGGGCCACATGGGCTCACTTGGGCGCGTCTCCTCTGGTCATGGACAACTGCAACCCACGCACGCTCCACGCCGTGCACACTCGTGTGCTCGCAGGTGGCCTCCGGCGCCTGACGCACAACAACATGAACTTCTCGTCGGAGGCGCTGAGCCTCGGGCGGCCGTCGGGAGCTCCGGCCGGCGCGCTCAGCGGGTGGGCAGCGGCGGCGGCGACGCCGCGCGCCAAGTCCTCGTCCGGCGCGCCGCAGGACTGGCAACCCGCAGCAGCAACCACCGCCGCTGAGGACCTGGTGGGCAGCTTGCGGGGCAGCAACAACAGCGCCTCCCTGAGCAAGCCCCTGGCACCGCGCGGGCCGTCCTCCTCGGGCGCGAAGCGCAGCGACGGCGCAGCAACCCGAGCCGCCGACGCCCCCGCCGGTCCCGCAAGCAGCACCAGCGGAGCCTTCAGCCTCCGCGCCGTCCGCAGCCGAAGCAACTCGCTCCGCGACGCCATCGCCACGACTCCGAGTCCCCCGCCGGCGGACGACGCGGCGGCGCTGCTGGTGCTGACGCCCGCGTCGCCGGCCGTCGCCCCCAGCCTCCACGGCATCCCCCCCCGGGCCCCAGTGGTACCCCGCGACCACCACCTGCAGACCGCCCCCACTGTGCTGGACGCGCTGCCCGCCTCGACGGTGCCCCTGCACGAGCTGCTGCAGCAGCCCACGACGCGCGACGTGCAGCAGCCGCTGGCAACCCAGGCCCCCGCCGGCCCCGCCGCCGCCGCCGGCAGCGACCGCCTGCGCATGGCGCTCAGCGTGCCGGCGACGGACAGCAGCTCCGCGCCGCCGCCCGCCGCCGGCCACGCCGCCGCCGCCAGCACTACCAACAACCTGCCGCCGCACGTGGAGGAGGCCATCCACGACCACGACGCGCAGATCCTGGCCACGCTGCAGCCCATCCGCATCCGCTCCGCCATCCTCACGCGCGGGCCCCCCGGCCCGGGGCCCGTCGGCGGAAGCCACGGCGCTCCGCCGGCCTTCCCGTCAGCCCCAGCGCTCGGGGGCCTCACGCACCTTCCCGCCGCCGCCGCCTCCCACGAGGCGCTGCTGGCGCAGCAGCTGGCCGAGGCCGAGCAGGCCTGCATGGCGCGGCGCGTCTCGTCGCTGCGCTCCGCCTCGCAGATGCTGCAGCCCGACGGACGGCTGCTGCGCGAGCTGCAGGCGCTGGCCGAGCTCGACGACGGCGACGGCGGCGAGGAGGACGAGCAGGAGGAGGAGGGCGGCCGCGGCCACACAGGAGGCGAGGGGGCAGATGAAGCACCCAGCGCCCAGGCCCAGCTCGCTGGCGCGGGGCCCATCAGCGCCGCCTCCTCGCGCGCCCGCGCGCCGCTGCTCGTGGGCACTTCCTCCTCCGTCGCCGAGGACCCGCAGCAGGCCGTCAGCCTGGCCGCGCAGCGGCTGCGCCACCTGGGCCTCAGCCGCAGCGGGCAGCAGGGCCGCCTGGCGCGCCTGGTGCAGCACATGAGCATCAAGCTGCTGCCGCTGCAGACCGCCGAGGACGGCGGCGCCGGCGCCGGCGACGAAAACGACGCGCAAGGCGGGGAAGGTGGCGTGCGCATCCCCAGCACCATCTCGGCCGTCACGCCATCAACCGTCACACCATCGGCCAGCGTGCTCGGCCCCCTGGCGTCGCAGCCGTCGGCCACGGCGCTGGCGCAGCCGCGCAAGTCGCTCGGGTGCAAGCGGCAGGCGCCTGAGCAGCAGCGGGGGCCTCCTGGCGGCCAGGACGAGGGACGTGACGCGCCCGGCGACCACGACGAGCAGCGCAAGCGGCACAACGCCGCCGCCGGCGACGTCCCCTTTGCCGGGGCCACGGCCTACGCCCTGCTGGCCGTGTCCATGGAGAGCAATGACGGCAAGCAGGCGGCGGCCAGCCCGACGCCCCGCGCCTCCTCGTTCGTCAACGGTGCGACAGCAGCGCTGGTGCAGCGCCAGGCGGTGGCGGAGAACGAGTGCGCCACGCCGCGCGTGCGCTCGGCGCTGCACCCCTCGCCCTTCACCATGTTCTCCGAGCCGGACCCACCCTCGACCGCCACCGCCGCCGCCGGGCGCCGGCAGCGCGGTGCCGGCTCTGCAGCGGCGGGCTTCAGCACGGCCAGCGGCACCAACGCGAGCTCCGTGGTTGAGGCGAGCGACCTGCTGTGGGACCCTTTGCGCGCCGCCAGCACGCCCTCGCTCCTGGAGCTGCACGCGGGGGCGGTGCTTGGCGTGTGCGACCTGGAGGAGCCGCTGACGCCGACGGCGGCGGCGGCGGCGGTGGCGGCCGCCGGCACGGCCCGGCTGCTCGAGGTGTTTGAGCGCAAGGTGGCCATGCAGCAGCAGCAGGCGGCGCAGCAGCACGAGGGCGCCGGCGTGCAGCCGCACCACGCGCGCGGCTGAGCTGCTGGCGTGTGCACGGTTGGTTGTGGACGCGCATGCGCGCGTGCGCCCTGACGTGTGTCGCTTGCTTGCTGTGCAGGGATCTGGTTGCGCTTGCCCATCGTGTTGCTACGTGTTGCTGCGCTTGTGGATGACTGAGCATGTCTCGCTGCGTGCTACCTCTCTTGTTGCAGTTCTCTTTTGCGACCGTCGTCTCACCACACGCACGCCCTCCCGCCTTGGCTCCGCTCACCACCGTTTTGTGGCCCGGTCACCTCCACCGTCGTGCCCGTTCCTCCTTTGCCTTTCCCTCCTTTCGGGGTTGGAGCCACAGACACGGTAGCCACGGTAGGTATGGAAATGAGCCTGTGTGGAAAGAGCCGCGCTAGGCGCCTAGACTGGCTGAAGCCTCTTTTTCTGGAGCGCGCACTGTCCCATGGCCCATTTCAATCATGAGCGCCGCTTGCGGCTGCGCATGCCCCTGGATGACCACCAAACCTGGGTGAGTTTCTGCCAAGAGCACGCACAGAAAACGAGAGGCGCCGCACGATGGCCTCTTTCTTTTGCTGCCGAACCTGCCCGCCCGCAGCGAGGTCTCCTGCATCTTTTCACACACACCAACTGCTCTGCGAGTGAGCTGTGGTGTGTTGTCCGCCGGCAGCGCCTTGCTGCTCTTCTCTGGCCTTCCTCATTTGCATGCGTCAGGAGGCCCCCCAGCAGCAGAAGACGACTGTGCAGAAAACTTCTCTTTCCTTCCCGCCTGACCCTCATCCTCCCGTCCGCAGGTTCACCGGCGCCCCCCACACGCTGAAAAGCCATGCATTTGAGGCCGGCAGCGTGCATGCCCACGAGTGCGTGCGCACGCCCTGCCTTGGCCCTTTCGTGTCGAGTTGTGCAACAGAAACGTCGCCATCACACGATCCTGCGTCCCGCGGCAGCCTGGCAAAGCTTGCCTCCGCTGGCGCAGGCGTGCAGACAGGCTGCATGATGCTGGGTGCAGGTCTGTCGGCGGGGCGCGGGCACGTCGATGAGGGCGGGACGTGATGTGGATGTACGTCCCGCAGCTTGTGCAGTGAAGACCCTTGCAGAGCCGTGAGGAGGGGCGTGCGCGTCCGTGGATTGCCTTCTGTGCCACCCTGCTGCTCTACCCGCGTGGCGTCCTCTCACGTTTGCATGAGGATTGGCAAGCCCCCCGGGGCGTTCCGGCGTCGGCCACGCTCGAAGAGTCCTTCTCTCTAGAGGAGGAGCAGCAGTGCACTCCGACGAACGCAGGAGGAGAATGGACGCGCGCGCTCTGGGCCGTGGCGGCCTGTCTTCCGCAGCGGCGGACTCTTGTTCGGCCTCGCGGCGCTCCGTCGTCGCAGCAGCGCCCCCTCACCTCGACGCCGTGAAGCGCCCTCAGGCGGCCAAGCGGCGCGCTGGCTCCAGCAACCAGAGGGTGCGTCTTTTGGTGGTCGTGGCCGCGAGTTCGTGGCCACGCTGGTGCGATTGATCGGCTGTGCGGCCCTCCTCTCTACCTCCCCCCCAAAGGGAGAGGAGCCGATGGCCCTGCGGCGCGCATCGCGTGGCGCACGGCGCACGCAGGATGTCGCCGCCTGCGTCGCGCGCTCCTCTGCTGCGCCCAAGCCGCACGTGATGAGTCTGGACGCCCACAGCGTGGTGGCGCCCTCGAGCGCCGAGCAGCAGCCCGTCGTGCCCCAGCCCCAGCCCCAGCCGGCGGGAGTCGCCGTCAACCAGGCGGCCGACCTGGAGACCATCCTGCAGGAGCGGGACGCCTGCGGAGTGCGTGCGCGCGGAGCCAGAAGGGTGTGCAGCCCCAGAGGGTCAAGCTGGGGGAGGAGAGCCCCAGCAAGCAGGGGCCTGCACGCTTCGCGCATCGCGTCGCGCGCAGGTGGGCTTCATCGCCAGCCTCAAGAACCTGGCCTCGCACACCATCGTCGAGCAGGTGCGCCGTCCGTCTGTGTGCGCCCGCAGAGCCGCACAACAGGCCGCAGGGGGAGCTCAGGAGCCGCAGGGCAGCCAACGCCCGCAGCGCGCACCGCTCCCCAAGGGCGCGCTCGGCCCCAACCACGGATCCGCGCGAAAAATGCGCGCGCCGCAAAGCGCGAGGGGCTGCGTGCGGCGCCCTCCCAAGTCATCCCGCACACTTTTCGCGGGCGGCCGCAAGCGTGTCCACTCTCCAGGCGCACCAGCACCATCGTGGCGCTCCCCGGCTCCCCGGCACCTCACAGCTTGGCCTGCGGGGGGCGGCGGCGCTCGCGTGCGTGTGCGCGTGCGTGAGCGCAGGCGCTGCAGGCGCTGGGGTGCATGGAGCACCGCGGCGCCTGCTCGGCCGACGACGACTCCGGCGACGGCGCCGGCCTCATGGTGCAGATCCCCTGGAAGCTGCTGCAGCAGGAGTTCCCCGCCGCCAACCCCGCCAACACGGGGTGAGCGCGTGCGCCCCTCGCTCGCAGGGATGGCCGGCTTGGCGAGCGTGCTCACCCGCCCGCCTGCCATGGCACCTGACGAGCTCGCGCCCTGCTTGCACGGAACACGCGCTGCGTGCTCCTGCAGCGTGGGCATGATCTTCACGCCCAACGACGACAAGATTGAGGCCGAGTGCAAGGCCATCTATGAGGCGGTGCTGCAGAAGGAGGGCCTCACGCTGCTGGGCTGGCGCCAGGTGCCCGTGGCGCACGAGGTGGTCGGCCGCTTCGCCAAGGCCACGCAGCCGCGCATCTGGCAGCTGCTGGTGCAGGGCAAGCAGGTGCGCACGCGCGGCGCCGCGCCCTAGGCGGCAGCTCTGCCTGTGGGCAGGGTGCCAGGGGACGCACCTGGGCCTGTGGGAAGCCTGGTGGCGCTGATGATGGCGGGCGGGCGGTGCTCGACCCTGTGGGGCCCAGCACCTGCGTGTGGAGGCGGCGGGGTGCGACGGTGCGTCGCCTGCTGTTGACTGACCCTCGCCCGCTTACATGCAGGGCCTGTCGGGCGACGCGCTGGAGCGCGAGCTCTTCATCGTGCGCAAGCTGGTGGAGAAGGAGAAGAACGCGCGCCTGCCCGCCGACAAGGCCTTTGACTTCTACACGTGCTCGCTCTCCACGCGCACCATCATCTACAAGGTGCGCTCCTGGCTGTTGAGACTCACGCTGGCCGTCTTGCCTTTGCCGGCCGTTGCGCTCAGTGCCTGCACCGGCTGGCGGCGGCGCCTCGGCAGCCAGCACCAGCGCCCAGCCGGCGAGGGCCCAGGGGGCCGGACAAGGCCAGCTGCAGCGGCAGGAGGGGCAAGCGTGACCGGGGGGGCGTGGCGTGCGTGCGTGTGGGTGCGCGTGCGCAGGGCATGCTGCGCTCGGTGGTGGTGGGCCAGTTCTTCAAGGACCTGCGCAACCCGGCGTTCGAGACGTCCTTTGCCATTTACCACCGCCGCTTCTCCACCAACACCACGCCCAAGTGGCCGCTGGCGCAGCCCATGCGCGTGCTGGGCCACAACGGTGCGGCTCCTACCTTTTGGGGGGGCGGCAGGCGCCGGCGTGCCCGCGCTCAATAGCAGACACTGGGGCGCACCACCAGGTGCGGCCTGGGTCCTGAGGCTTGGTACGGACGAATGGAACGCATGGTGTGGAGCATGGCGTTGCGCAGGCGAGATCAACACGCTGCAGGGCAACCTCAACTGGGTGGCGTCGCGCGAGCACGAGCTCAAGCACCCCATCTGGGAGGGGCGCGAGGAGGTGCGCCCGCTCCCTCCCGCCCTGTCTCGTTCGCTCTCGCAGCCGGCGCATCCCGGCCGCGCGAGCGGGCCCCTGGGGCAACCCGCCTGGCGAGCCAGGGACCCCAGCTCACGTGTGCCCGCTGCGTTGCTCGTGGGCATGCGGGTTGGTGGCGCCGTGCCCAGCCGGGCCGAGTCTGCTGCCCGGGCCTCATGCTCCTGTTCTCATCGCCACCGTGTCGTGCAGGCGCTGACGCCGCTGTGCAACCCGTCTGCGTCCGACTCTGCCAACCTGGACAACGTGGCCGAGCTGCTGGTGCGCACGGGCACGCAGCCCGCCGAGGCGCTCATGCTGCTGGTGCCCGAGGCCTACCGCAACCACCCCGACCTCACCAAGACCTACCCAGAGGTGCGCGGCGCCCCGCACCCAGTGACGCGTGGCAGCGCGACGGCGGCGGGGACACCAGGCGGCGGCGCTGCGCTGCGCAACACACAATAGCGCATGTCGGGAGGAGGCGGAGGGCGCGGGCGGCGGCTGTCTGGGCGTGCGGCGGGCGGCAGGGTGGTGGTTGACGCGTGGTGGCTGACGCGCGTGTGTGTGCAGGTGGTGGACTTTTACGAGTACTACGAGGGCCTGCAGGAGGGGTGGGACGGCCCCGCGCTGCTCGTCTTCAGCGACGGCAAGCAGGTGTGCGCGCGCCGCCCGACCGGTCGCCTGGGGTCGCCTCTCGGCCGCCTGGGCGCGCAGCGATCGTGGCAGTCGGGGACGCTCTCGTGGGCTGCGCTACGCGGCAGCATCCTGGGGAGAGGGCGAGGGAAAGGAAGGGCTGCACGTGCTGCGTGCGCGCAGGTGGGCGCGCGGCTGGACCGCAACGGCCTGCGCCCCGCCCGCTTCTGGCGCACCAAGGACGACATCATCTACGTGGCGTCCGAGGTCGGCGTGCTCAACGACGTCATGAGCAACGCGCCCAACGTGGTGGCCAAGGGCCGCCTGGGGCCCGGCCAGATGGTGCTGGCCGACCTGACCTCGGGGTCCTTTTTTGGCAACGCCGAGGTCAGCCGGGCGGCGGCCACGCGTGCGCCGTACAAGCAGTGGCTGGCGGCGTCGCTGCGCCCGCTGAGCGCGCTGGGCGAGAGCACCTTCCTCAACGAGCCGACGCTCGACGCGGCGACGCTGCTCAAGCTGCAGGCGGCCAGCGGCATGGGCGCCGAGGACGCGCAGATGGTGGTGGAGGCCATGGCGCAGGTGAGGCGGCGCTGTGTGTGGGGGCGCATTCGGGGGGAAGGGGGAAGGGGTAAGGGGGAAGGGGGAGTGGTCAGCAGGCGTGCGTGGGCGCCGAGGCCATGGCGCACATGAGCGAGGCACGCGTGGCCGCCGCCCTCCGCTCCACCTCCCGTGCGGCGTTTGCTTCGACGACCGTCCGTTCAGCGGGTGACGGAAATGTGAGCGAAAGGGAAGGTGGTGCGCCCTGACGCGCGGCGGGCGGTGGCGTGTGTGATTGCGTCCGTGCGCAGAGCGGCGTGGAGCCCACCTTCTGCATGGGCGACGACATCCCGCTGGCCGTGCTGTCGGACAAGCCGCACCCGCTCTACAACTACTTCAAGCAGCGCTTTGCGCAGGTGGGTTCTTTCACGCCGGGGCCCATGGCACGCCGCCTCGCCCTCGCTCTCTTGCCGCCTGCGCTTTTTCTTTCGCGCCGCCGCCGGGGCCGAGGGTGATGGGAACCGGGCGGGGCGAGCGCCGAATGTGGTGCTGTGTGTGTGGCGTGGGGTGCGTGTGTTGCAGGTGACCAACCCGCCCATCGACCCGCTGCGCGAGGGGCTGGTGATGAGCATGGAGATGCGCCTGGGCGGCCGCGGCAACCTGCTGGCGCCGGGCCCCGACACGTACAAGCAGGTGCGCTGTGCGCAGAGCGCACGTCGTGCAGCAAGCGGGGTGGGAACCCCTGCCGCAGCGGCGCGGCGCCAGCGGCATGCAGGCGGTGCATGCGACCGCCGCGCAATGAGGGTAGGGCGGGAGTTGTGGCGAGGTGGGTCCTGACCGTGCCTGGGCGTTGTGGCGTGTGTGGTGGCGCGTCGCAGGTGCTGCTCAAGAGCCCCATCCTGCTCGAGTCGGAGCTCAAGGGCATTGCCAACGACAAGCTGCTGGGCACCAAGACTTTCAAGTGCGCTAGCCCATCGCTTTGCTTTGCTTCCCTCCTCTGCTTGGCAGCAGAGCGCAGCAGCCGGGGCTGTCTGGCGCTGCCTGCTCAGCGCCCAGCGAGGGCGGCGCGCCATCGGTGCATGTTGACAGCACCTCGTCAGCGCAAGGGGGGGCTGACGCTGTGCTTGCGGACGTGCGTGCGCGTACCCGTCCAGGCTGTCGTTTGAGGGCGGCAAGGCCGGCGCGCTCGAGGGCGCCATCAAGCAGCTGTGCAAGGACGTGGAGGCGGCCGTCAAGGCGGGCTCGCAGTGCGTCATCCTCACAGACAGGTGCGGGCGCCCTAGCTCGGGGCTTGCCAGGGCCAGCCGCCCATGGCGCTGGTGCTGGCTGGGGGGCGCGGGCTGCTCGCCGCGCGCTCCCTTGGGCAGTGGGGTGGAGGCTGGGTAGACGATGACCTCCTCTCACTGCCCGACGACGCCGGGGTGGGTTCACTCATGGCCCGCTCTCTCTCACCGAGAGCGCCACGAGTGCCCCCACCCTGGTCCGCGCGCGGGCAGCGAGCGCTGTCTCTGTCTCCCTCCCCGCCCCCACTCCCACTCGCGCGGTCGGGACCCGCGGCGAGCCGCTCCGCCCCCCTCGCCAGGCCAGTGCTGTGCTCTCGCCATGCGCCCGAAGCGCCCCTCCTGACCGTCACCAGTGCGACTGCCGCTGGTGGCCCATTCCGACCCTCACCGTTGCGACTGCGGCTGGTGCTCTGCCCCCCCCCCCCCCCCCCCCCCGGACGAAACGCCGCGCCTGCAGGGTGGAGTCGCTGGACGCGTCGCGCCCGCCCATCCCCGCGCTGCTGGCCGTGGGCGCCGTGCACCACCACCTCATCGCCGGCGGCCTGCGCTCCGACACCTCCATCGTGGTGGACACGGCCACATGCTACACCACGCACCAGGCGGCCATGCTGATTGGCTACGGCGCGCACGCCATCTGCCCGTACCTGGGCTACGAGACGAGCCGCCAGTGGCGCCTGAGCGCGCGCACGCAGTCGCTCATCAAGAGCGGCAAGGTGAGCGGCGGGCCGCAGCGCTGGGGTGAAAACCTCCTCGTCCTGGGCTCCGCTGTGTGTGTGTGCGGTGCGGCATGCGCGCCAGCAGGCAGACGGTGGCGTGACGCGGGACGGCAGAGGGTGCGCTCGACGTTCCTACGGTGACGCGTGCGCCGTCCCGGCGCGTCGCCCGCTGCTTGCAGGTGCCCGACATCTCGGTCAAGGACGCGCAGAAGAACCTCAAGAAGTCGCTGGAGAAGGGCATCCTCAAGATCCTGAGCAAGATGGGCATCTCGCTGCTGCAGTGCTACCACGGCGCGCAGATCTTTGAGGCGTACGGCCTGGGCAAGGACGTGGTGGACCTCTGCTTCAGGTGCGGGACTGCTCTCGCGCTCCTGCGCCACAAACGCGCATCACCACCTCGCAGCACCTGCGGCGGGAGCAAGCCTCCCGACGCCGCCGCTGGGCGCCCACCGCGGAGGTGGATTGGCGCAGACAGGCCGAGCCTGAGGGGCGTTGTGTTGTTGTGCTGCTGCTCGCTCCGTCGTCGTCACGCAGGGGCTCGGTGTCGCGCATCGGCGGCATGAGCCTGGGTGACCTGCAGCGCGAGGCCGAGTCCTTCTGGTCCAAGGCCTTCCCTGAGAAGGCGCTCACCAAGCTCGAGGACTACGGCTTCATCCAGGTGAGCAACGCGCTGCCGGCCGCCCTCACGTCGCCCCCTGCTTTGACGAACGAGGCGACGGCTTCCTTCCTTGAGCGTCGGCGGCCCCGCTGGAGTGCATGCGTCGTGTCTTGTGATGCTTGCAGAGCCGCTCCAAGGGCGAGTACCACGCCAACAACCAGACCATGGCCAAGCTGCTGCACAAGGCCATTGGCCTGGGCGACGGCTCCAAGGTGCGCCCTCCCACCCGCAGCACCCTCAATCCCCCCTCCCTCCTCCCCCGCACGGCCACCCCCACGGCCACCTCCACCACGGCCACCCGCCGCTCACCCCTGCTGTCCTTTCCCTCGCGCCCACGTCGACTCTCGCTGTCCCCGCCAGCGCCCGCCGCCAACCCTAACCGCAAGCCCTAACTCGTGTGGTCGCCCATGCAGGCGGACCCCAGCTCGTACGAGGCGTACCAGGCGCACTTCCGCGAGGCGCCCATCACCACGCTGCGCGACTGCCTGGAGTTCAAGTCGGACCGCCAGCCCATCTCCATTGACGAGGTGCGCGCCCCCTCCACCTCCCCTCCCTCTTCCCCTCTCCCTGCACTTCCCCCCTCCCTCTCACGCTCACAGCCACGAGTGACGCCCTGCCGGGTGCTTTCCGCCACAAGTCTTTTTGCCAGCGCCGTCGTTGGCAGTGCGCGCGTTAATCAGCACCTGGATCAGCGGTCTTTGCTCCAAGTTGGGGGCGTGCGCGTGCCTCCCGTGTGCGTTGGCAGGTGGAGCCGGCGGCCAACATCATGTCGCGCTTCTGCACCGGCGGCATGTCGCTGGGCGCCATCAGCCGCGAGACGCACGAGACCATCGCCATCGCCGTCAACCGCATCGGCGGCAAGTCCAACAGCGGCGAGGGCGGCGAGGACCCCTCGCGGTGCGCACGCCCCTGCGTTGCCTGCTCACCGCCCCCGCCGTCACTGCACTTGGACGTTGCGCAAGATCGCCACCTCGCAGCCAGTCTCCCGTGGGAACCAAAGTGTGAGGTGGGCTGTGTGTGCGTGTGTGTATGTGTAGGTGGGTGCACCTGAGCGACGTGGACGGCGAGGGCAAGAGCGCCAGCGTGCCGTACCTCAAGGGCCTGCGCAACGGCGACATCGCCACCAGCAAGATCAAGCAGGTGCGGCCCCGCCGCCGCTCCCCTCCCC
>VFQP010003882.1_pt1 | contig 14593 bp, 16 predicted proteins | sample 3512351 | NCBI WGS metagenome assembly VFQP01 (sample SAMN10412372, study PRJNA504923) | tailings metagenome | isolation source: Relicate 1 Philex TSF1 revegetated site | place: Philippines: Tuba, Benguet | collected 2017-08-29 | reverse complement strand
TAGGTCGTTCGAGTGCAGGGGTTGCCTGCCATCGTCAATACCTCCAGGTGCGGCAGCTGACTCAGCTCGTCCAGCGCCTGCGGGGCAGCACGCCGTGAGCCAAGGTGAGCAGCCGCTTCCTGTTGTAGCTCGCAGCTCCAAGAGACAGGGCCCCACCACCCCAAGCACACAACTGCTCGCCGTGCGCCTGCTTGTGTCAGTGCGTCGTGCACAGTGCCCAGTGGAGGGGAGCGTGGAGGCGGACGACCGCACGCACCGTCTCTAGGTCGGACAGCACGTTGTCGGCCAAGGAGAGCACGCGCACGGCGGCAAACTGCGTGACGCGTCCCACGCTGGCGAGCGAGTTCTTGCTCAGGAACACCACCTGCATGCGGGCACCAGCACCAGGAGCAGCGCGAGCGGCACCGGCAGCGCGTTTTGGCTGTGGTCTGCCTCCCAGCCCTGCCCTCACGTCGTGATGCATGCCATGTGATGCTGGCTGCACCGCGGGCTGGGCTACTAGGCTGCACGGTCGCCCTGGCTGGGCAGCGTACCAGCGTGCACACCCTGGGGCGGCCGCTCGGAGCCCCGCTGCGATGGGTAGGGTTGCCGTACCTGGGCCTGGTGGTAGCGCGTGGGCAGCAGGTCCACGTGCGTGATGAACTTCTCCACCACCGAGATCTTTTGCCGGTCGAACAGCTGGGGGTGCTGCCGCAGCACGGTGCTGAGCGGCAGCGCTTGCGCGGCGGCAGCGGTGGGCTGCCGGGGCTGCTGCGCTGGCGCCGCGGCGGCGGGGGCGGTGTAGCGGCCAGTGGCGACGGCAGTGATCCTGACCGGTGGAGGCGCTGCTGTTGTGTGCTGCTGCTGCTTCCCCGGCGCAGGAGCCGCAACGGCGGACTCCGTCGTCCTGCGGGCCCGACGCATTGCGATGAGCATGTGCTCTGAAGAGCACGACCTGCGCATTTCGCCTCCGTGCTTCCCCCAGCGCTCACACCTATGCTCTGCGGCTGCGGGCGTGGCAGGAGCGGTCGCGCCGGTGGACCTGCGGCTGTGCGCCAGGCCCTGCAGCTTGCTGGCCCGTAAGCCAGCGCTGATCTGCGCCAGCGGAGACTCCCGCCTGTGCGTGGGAGCAGCACGCAGGCCACTCACGCTTGCAGCGCGGCTGCGGAGCGCGGGCTAACAACCTGCCCCGCGCGTGCCTGGCGCCGCACCTGGCACGGCTGTCCCTCTGCGCAGCCTCAGCAGTAGGCGCTAAAGCCGTGGCGTGCACGTACTGCTGCTCCTGCTGCGCCTGGTGGCCCGGTGGGGACGCGCTGCGACTGCGCCCGGCGGGCGCCTGCACCTGCTGCTCCGCCGGCCCGGCCGGGCTGGCTGAGCGGCTCCGCCTGGCACCACGCATCACAGCTGGGCTGCTCCTCTCAGACGTGGCGTCCTCCTGCGCACGGAGAAGCGGGATCGCTTTCGGGGTGCCTTGGACGAACGGCGCTTGGAGGCCTGTTCTTGTCGCACGCACCGTGGGCGCACGAGCCGGAGCCGCAGCAGCGCCTCTCAGCCGCGACGACGTCCTGAGCGCCAGCAGGTCGCTGTAGGACCTCGCGCTTCGCATCGATGGTGGTGCTGGAGAGCTGCAGCCGGCTGCGCAGGAGCAGTCAGCCAGCGCACATTGGTGACGCCATGGGTGCTGGCTCGTGGCTCCTGCCTGCCTGCAGTCCTGGCAGGCTCACGGCACGAGGGCCCGCATGGCGTGCGCGGTGGCGGCGGGACCACCGCAGGCACCACCACCGCGACCACCACCACCACCACACTGCTGTTGTGCACCAGCGCTGCTGTGATGTAGAGGCTCAGCTCAAGGAAGGAAAGGGTTCCTCTTCCTCGTGGGCGCGATGGCCAACGAGCCGCAGGCTCACGGCGCGCAGCCGCCGCAGCAGCAACCTCTCGCCTCGGTGCTCAACAGCGGCAGCGTGTTCCCCGGCAGCACGATGGGAGCGACGCCGGGGCCACCCGCGCAACCCCCTTTCGCGTGCCGCAAGCGCGGCCGCTCTCCCAGCACGATGCTGGCGACCGTCATCAGCGATCCCGAGCTCGAAGACTACCCGCACGCCTCCAAGCGGCACCTCTCGGAGGTGCGCCGAGCGCCTCATCGCCCCCGTACCCGCAACTCCTCAGCAGCAGCAGCATCAGCACCGGCCAGATGGCGCAGAGCACGGCGCTTTGCTCCAGGAGTCCGTGCTGGCTTGTGTGGTTGCTGCACCAGTGTGGGGGGTTGCTCCGCGACGCGCGGGTGCTCGCGCCGTCGTCATCCCCGTTCTGCACAACCCACGCGCGCGCAGTTCATGGCATCAGACCTGCACCGCCACATGAGCCTGGCCAGCTACAGCTCGGACGACGGCTACACGTCGTCCGAGGGCGTCCACACGCTGAGCTCGGGCGGCCGCACCACACCGCCGCCGCTGCACTCCTCGAGCCACCATCACATGCGTCCAGGCGCCTCCAGCAGCGGCCTGGCCAAGACCTCCAGCAACTGCCAGGGCTTCAGGCAGGCGTCGGGAGGTGGCGCCGCCGGCATCAGCGGGCTCGCCGGCCCCGGGCCCATCGCCAGCAGCGCCGGCGCCGACGCAACGGCGGGCCGGGTGGCCGAGATCACCAGCTGCCCGCTGCAGCATGAGGGGTGCGCCGAGGCGGGGGACGGCCACGAGGGCGCCTCCATGATGATGCAGGCGTCCATGTCCGACTGCTCGCAGCTCAACTCGGCACACAGCGGCGGCGGCGGCGGCGACGGCGACGACGCCCTCATGCTGCACCCCCACGCAGCAGCAGCGGCGGCGGGGGCAGGCGGCAGGCCCTCCTCGGGGGCCCTGGTCGCGCCCACCTGGCCGCCCTCGCGCGTCACCTCGCCGCCGCCGCTCATGCTGGGGTTGCAGCAGCAGCAACAGCAGCAGCACACGGTGGAGGGCACGGCGCAGCTGCCGCCTCTGGCCCCCAGGCGCTCCGTCCCTGGGCTGCCGCCGCTGTGGGCCGCGCCTACCTCGCAGCAGCAGCTTGGCGCGGACGGCGGCGGCGGCGTGCCGATGGACGCCGGCGGCCTGGGGCACCCGCCGGGGCACCCACCGGCGGTGGCGCGGCCGCTTGCGTCGCGGCGCATGTCCGAGTCGCTGTTCCGCAGCCTCAGCGCCGGGCTCATGGTGCCACCCTCCAGCATGGCGGGCTCCGGCGGCGCCGGAGCGGGCGGCCTGGCCAGCCCCGGCACCGGGCCGGGCGGCAAGCCCAGGACCACCACGCAGCGCACGCCCACCAACTCACAGCCGCAGGTGCGCTTGTTGTTGCTTTTGCGCCCACTGCTTCATCTTCGTCGCCCCCCCCGTCACATTGTTACCCGTGCACGTGCTGCGCGCACAGATCCAGGAGCTCATGCCTCCGAGCCCTAGCGACGCGCGCTTCACCTTCAACGACCTGCGCAAGACGGCGCTGCTCCGCTCCCTCATGCAGCGCGCCGAGGACACCTCGTCCAGCGCCGCCGCCGCCGCCGCCGCCGCCGTCGCGTTCGCCGACGCCGCCCTGCACGGCGGCCATGCGGCCGGCGGCGGCGGCGACACGATGATGGTGGACGGGGCTGGCGCGGGGGGCGGCGGCGACGGCGCCTCGGCGCGCTGCAGCGGCTCGCAGCTCCCGGCGCACGTCGTCGCGGCGGCAGTGCCCTCGTCCAGCGCGGCGACGGGAGACGCCATGGAGGACTTGGCAGTGCTCCCGCGCGTGCGGGTCGCCGCGGCTGCGGCAGCGGCGGCGGCGGCAGCAGCAGGCGGGCCCCTGGCGGGCGCCATGCTGCCGCCCCGCAGCGGCTGCCTGGGCGCGCCCGGCGCCATCTCCGCCGCCGTGGGCGGGCACCCGCCGTCGCGGCTGTCTGGGGACGGCGCCGCCCGCGCGCCCATCAGCCCACCCAAGGCGGCGCGGCAGCCCAATGCTTTGGGCGCCCCGCAGCACACGCCCTTCACCCTGGCGCCGCACCCGCTCCCCTTCCAGCCCGCCGCCACCGCAAACTCCCCGCACCTCCTCGGCCACCCTCAACACCAACACCCTCCCACGCAGCTGCAGCACGGCAGCGTCCTGCAGCACCCCGGCGGCGTGGGCGCGCACCCGCGGCCGCGAGGGCACAGCCCCATGACCCGGTCAGAGTCGTGGATGGACACGATGAACAGCGACGGCGACACCGACGCCTCGAGCAGCGGCTCTGGCGCCGAGCAGGAGGTGGAGCAGCGCATGCGGCGGCACATGCCAGTGGTGCTGGGCAGCGGCGGCGGCGCACACGCGCAGCAGCCGATGCTGGCGCACGGCGGCGCGGGGCTCTTCACGTTCGGCCAGCCGCCGGGAGCGACGGCGGCGGCGCTGGCGGCGCACGGGAGAGGTGGGGCGTTGGGCGGAGGCGTGCTGCCGGGCATGTTGCAACCTCCGCCTCACCCCCACCACCACCTCCCACACGCGCACGCGCACGCGCACGCGCCGCTGCTGCCGCTGCCGGACGGCGGGGTGGGCGTGGTGGGCACGCCGGCGCCGGGACCCAGCTTTGCCAGCGCCGGGATGGCGCGTGTGTCAACCAGCGGCGCGGCGGCCATGAAGCAGCTCGGGCTCATGCCCATCCCCGAGGTCGGGCCCTAGCTGTGGTAGATAGAGGCTTCCGCAGCCGCTGCTTGCGCGTGCGGTCTTTCCTTCTGGCGTGCTTCCCCCGCGCATGGATGCAAAACCATCGGGACAAAAGGGCGGCGCGCTCGTCACTTCGTGCACAACCGGTCCGGGAGAGAGAAGACCTCACAGAGCGCTCACAAACGATGTCGGACATCAAGGTCAACAGCAGGGTGGTGCTCTCGGGCCTCAAGACTGAGATCCTCAACGGGGCGGTGGCCACCGTCGTAGGCGCCTGCGACAACGGCCGCTGGCCTGTCAAGATCGTGTCGCCGCCTGAGGCCAAGGCCAAGTACACCGACACGGTCAAGTGCGCTTGCGCTGGGAGGGACCACGTGCACACGTCGCGCCGCGCGCAGCGTGAGCCCTCCAAATTCACGCGGTGCGCGAGCCGCTTGTGCGCGCACACGCCGCAGGGTCAAGGCTGAGAACCTCTCGCTCGTGGGTGAGCAACATGCGTGCCGGGCCGCTCGTGCGCGGGTTGCGGGCCGATCGTTCTGCATGCACAAGAACAACGCGCCACGGAGCCTCCATCGCGGTTGCGCGTGCTCTATATTATTGCTGTGCACGCGCAGGCGCGCCTCCCAAGCCCAAGGCGGACGCGTGGGCGTCTGGCCTGGAGAGCGCCCGGGATCGCGCGGTCTGGCTCGTTGACTGTTACCGCCTGCGCGTGGGTGAGGACGTTGACAAGCACGTCGCGATGGTGGCAGTTGCGCCTGCCGCTCACAGGGCGCGGCTCGTTGGGGGCACGACTGCGGGCAGGGCGGCACGCGCACAGGGGGGGTGCACCGCAAGAGGACCGGGTTCTGCAGATCGAGGACGATTGCTTGCGTTTGGCACGTTTGGCGCGTTCGAAGCAGCGTGCTCCGTCTCCGAGCGTGGGCGAGCCAAAGCTGCCACTCTCCCTCTGCTTTCGTGCACGCAGATGACGAGTACGCCTACGGCGGGGGCATCCTCCGTGGCCTTTACGCGCCTGACAAGACTGCCATCAGCGTGATGGAGGACTTCCTGGTGTTTTGCCACCTGGCCGTCAAGCAGGGCGCCGTGCCCGGCGCGCCCTGGTCTTGGGACGACGTGCTCGACGTGGCGGGCGAGGTGCGCCTCCCTGTGGCGACCCGCTGCGCTGGTCAAAGGCACTCCCAGCGGCAGCATGAAACGATGCAGGCGGGAGGCGGGCATCTGCGCACGATCATCGAGCGTTGCGCGGCGCCTTCTCTCTCTGCAGGAGCTCATGTGGGGCTTCCAGCAGCGCGACGCCAACGACCGCTACGGCAAGGAGGACGCCAGCACGTTCGCTGCGCCGCGCGCGGCGCCTGGGGGCTCTCCTGCCGGCGCTGTCGCGAGCACGCACCTGTGCGCCGCCCTCGACGACAGTGTGTGCTGCGCCGTGCGCTGTCACGACCTACACCTCTGGCAGGTACACGGCGGGCGTCATCTACAAGCAGGACCTGACCAAGATGGACGACCCCAACCCCGACCTGGAGGCCGTGGCGCGCGACGTTCGCCGGGGCCTGACGCAGTGGAGGCAGGGCGGCCCGGAGGCTGTTTTCGAGGACGTGGGCTGCAACCCCGAGGCGTGGGCGGCGCTGGCCGGCAAGCTGCACGCCGCGTTCGAGGCCAGGGGCAGCGCGCCCGAGCCGGCGCCCGCCTGAGCGCTGGCTGACTGAGCGGGCTCCACGGATTGATGCACTTCACTTGATTGTCGTGTGTGTGTGTGTGTGTGTGGGTGTGCAATTGCTTCTTCTCCATGTGCATGCATTTTGGCAACGTCCTGTCCCGGCGACGTGAGACACGGCGGGCCGCCGGGCGGCCGGCGCATGCAGAGCTCATCCACCTTCTCTTTGGGACTTGACACACTGACATAGGCACACCTTGAACACTGCAGCTCCATCACCACAGGAGCGAGCAGCGAGCAGCGAGCTAGGAGATCGTCAGCGCGATGGCCGACTTTGGGCTGGCCTCCTGGCTTGGGTTAGGCGGCGGCAGGCCAGCAGCAGCTCAGCAGGTGCTGTGTTCGCTCACAGAGTGTGTTCGCTGGGCGCACAGCTTTGGTGCGCACTTGTCGACTGAAAAGCATGGATTGTGCACGCGCTGCGCTGCAGGCTTCGCGGCCTGCGGGTGGCGAGCAGCAGCAGCAGGATGGCGCCGCTGCATCGGACGCAGCAGCAGCTGCGACGCCTCTGCAGCCCAGGACCTCGGTCAAGGCCTCGTCGGTGCTCACCACCCCGGCCTCCGCCCCAAAGGTGGCAGCATCAGACGCCTTGGCCGCCGCGATCGCGCGTGGCAACAGCGCCATGGCGCCCAAGGTGGAGCCCAAGGGCACGGCCCTGCCGCCCGGCGACGCCGTCTTTGACGTGGACGCCGTGCCAGAGGCCAGCGTGCAGCAGCTCCGGGTGCGCCCGTGCTGCACGCCGCGCTGCCAGCACACCAGTGCAGTGCTCCGAGCACGCCCTGATCTACGCATTCGCCGGGGGCCTGCGGCCCGCCACGCGGCAGCACCACGGCTCACGCCGCGTCGTGTGCGCCCCTGGGGCAGCCCAAGGCAGGTCAGGCACGCACGCGCGGGCGCGCGGGGACTCACGGCGGCGGCGCGCTGCTGCCGCAGGTGACCACGGTGACCAAGCTCAAGAGCGACTGGCGGGAAAAGTCCTCCCAGTACCAAATCGCCTCCAACGCGTCCTACATTGCGTACGGGCTCCGGCAGGGGCACATCCGGCTGCTCAGCAAGGAGACGGCCAGCCCCGCGCTGCTCAAGGGGCACACCGCCATGGTGCGGCCGCCACGCGGTTGCAGGGAGGGCCGGCGGAGGGGCGGGCAGGCGGCCACTCCCACCCTGCGAATGGCACGCGGGGCGGGGCCCACTTCATCGAGCTGGGGCGCAGCCGCGGGCGGATGTGGTCGGCATCAGCGCCTCAGCTGAGAGCTGTGCCTTGCTGCTCACGCTGCGCTGGGGGCGTGCGCGCAGGTGACGGACATGCAGTTCTGCCCCGCCAGCAACCTGCTGGCCAGCTGCGACGCCTCGGGCGCCGTGCACGTGCGGAGCATCACCGAGTCGGACGGGCAACTGCAGGTGCGTGGCTTTGGCTGGTGGGGAGGGTGAGAGGGCGGGTGTGCGGCGCGGGGCGCCGCAGGGGTCATCTGGCCGGGTCAGGGCGGGACAGGTGCGAATGGGCACGGCCTGCAGGGCGAGGCAGCACGGCAGCACGTCAACAGCAGCGCCTGCTGGTGCGCGCAGCCATTATTGCCGGACGTGGCGATGGCGGCGCGTGGCGCCGCAGAGCAGCCGGAGCTGCAGAGGGCATGCAGCAGTCATGCAGGCCCTGCCCTGCCGCTGGTGGCTCGTATTCCCTCCACCACCACGTCCGCAGGACGAGCTGCTCTTCTCCAAGGGCTTTGGCGCCAACGAGGCGGCCTCCCGGCGCCTGTCCTGGCACCCCGAGCTGGAGAACCTGCTGGCCGTGGCCTCGGCCGACCGGGTCTCCTTCGTCAACGTGCCGCCCACCATCGGTGAGAGCTGTGGCGGGCGGGCAGGCAGCGCGCGGGCGCAAGCGCGCTCGTGCCGCCCGCACCCTCCGGTCTCTCCGGGTGCAGCGTGGCATGGGCCAAGCCCTGCACGACTGCTGGCAACGTGCGGGCAGATGAGAACTCATCGTCGTCAGCCGGCTGACGCTTTGCCCCCTCGCCGGCCGCTGCCGCTGCGCGTCTCCGCCGTGCTGGCCCTGCTGTCGCAGGCGTGGCCACGTTCCCCGAGTTCTCGCAGCCCGTGTCGCCGCCGGGCCCGCAGACGCAGGGCACGCTGACGTGCGTGGCCTTCTCCCACAAGGGCGACCTGCTGGCCGCCTGCGACGATCAGGGGCTGGTGCACGTGTGGCTGCTGCCGCCCGACTTCAGCACACGCCCAAAGGTGCGTGCGGTTCGCCTCCGCGGGCGCGGCGGCGGCAGCAACCAAATGCTCGGCGGCCATCTTTCTCAGCGCGGAGGAGCTGAGGAGGGTCGCCGCGACGTGCGATGACTGGGCTGTGGCAGCGTGCCGCGGTTCGCCCGCGTGCCCACCCAGTCCTTGCAAATCGTCGCTTCGCGGTGGCTGGACTAGTCAGCGCGCCGCGGTTCGCCCGCCTGCGCGCGCACACCCTCGTGCCGCCGTCCTCAACGCTGCCGTCGCGATGCCGTCCACGTTGCGGTTTGTGCGCAGTACGAGGCGCTGCCCTGCGCGCCGGACCTGTCGTTCCGCGCGTTCGGCGACGGCGCCGCCGCCTCCTCGGTGCCCAGCGTGCTGGACTTCCTTCCCTCGGCGGCGGGCAGCACGCAGGTGTGTGCGCGCGCCTGAGCCTGACGCTGGTGCCTGCAGCTGGGGGCGGCTGCGTGGGGACAAAAGCAGAAGGAAAACACGCAGGCGCGCACGAGCCGTCGCGCCTCAGCCTGCGCCGGTGGGTGCGCTGGCCCGCTGCCACCTGGACCGACGAGGCCGCCTGCTCTGCTGGCAGGGGCAGCGGCCTGCAGGTGTGCGAACGTTGCGCATGTGGACGCGCTGCGAGTCGCATGCGTGTCCACGCGCAGGTCTTGGTGGTGGGCGACCAGGCGTGCGCGCTGCTGGCGCTCTGGCACCTGGCGCCGCCCGCCGCCGCCGCCGCCGCCGCGCGGCTCGAGGCGAGGCGCACCAGCACGCTGCGCGTCCACAGCGGCGCCGGCGGCGGCGGCGGCGCGTCGCGCGGCGGCGTGCTCAACCACTTGGTGGTGCTGCGCAGCCTCAGCGCCGTGGTGCTGGCCAACCAGCTCAAGCAGCAGGTGTGCGCTGGCCACCTGCTCAATCGCAGTGCTCAGTCGTAAAGCCGTCCGCGGCCCGGGTCCCGAGAGAGCAGTCGTGCCTTGGAGCCTTGCGTTGGGGTGCTTTGGCCAGGCCTTTGGGGAGTGAGCGTCGTTCCCCCAGCGCACGAGCCCAGGACGCCTCTGTGGCATGAGGCGGTTGACCAACCGCCCGACCGCCCCAACCGCCCCCTCGCGCAGGTCTACGTGCTCCACGTGCACCAGGGCAGCAGCGGCGCCGGCGCCAGCAGCGGAGGCGGCGCCGGCGGCGCCTCCTCCGAGTCCGCGTCCTTCTTCGACTACGTCTCCACGTTTGCCGTCATGATGCCGGTGCTGTCCCTGGCGGCCAGCGCCGAGGGCGTGGTGCAGGACCCGTCGGGCGCCGACACGCTGGGCGTCTACACGGTGCAGACTGAGGCGGTGCAGGAGTACACGCTCTACCCCAGCGCCTGCTTCCCCGCCACGGACCTGGTACGCGATTGGCTATGGGTCGTGTCAGTGCAACTGCGCTTGCGGTTGTCGCCGCCGCCGCTGTCTGTCGTGCGTCTGCGTCAGCAGCTGCGTCAGCGGAACGGCTGCGTCTGCGGCTTGCGGTCGCCCTCCATGCCACCACACAATTCGCGTGGTGCCTCAGGCAAACGCGAGTTACCGGCCTTGCTGTGGCGCCCCGTGATGCGTGCGCGCGCAGGAGGAGGACTCGGTGCGGCAGCAGCTGGTCTACGCCGAGGCGCACACGCCGGCGCCGCCCGCCTCCATCCACCCCGTCATCCCACCCACGCTGCACATGCCGCAGCTCGCATCGCCGCCCGCCGCCGCCGCCGCCCAGGCGGCCGCCACGCCGGCGCCGCCGCCGGCGCAGCAGCAGCAGCAGGAGGACAAGGCGTCGCCGCCGGCGCCGCCGCCGCCGCCCGTGCTGCCGGCGTCGCTGCTGCACGCCGCCAGCCGGGAGCTGCCCACGCCGCCGCGCGTCTCCGCCGCTTCGCCCACCACTGGTAAGGGCTGGGGCGCCGCGCCGCCGCTCGTCTGCACTGCGCCCTTTGCAGCCTTGGGCCCAGCCAAGGCAACCGCCGGCGAGGCTACGGCTCACGCGACAGACAGGTGGCGTCGTGCTCCGCCCGAGCCTGATTCTCCTGGCTGCGCTGCGCCGGCGTGCGCAGAGCCAGCGGCGGCGCCCACGCCCCAGGCACACGCGCTCACGCCCACCAAGGGCGACTCGGCTGAGGAGGACGAGGAGGAGGAGGCGGAGCACCGCACGCCGCTGCCCAACGTCAGCCAGATGGCCTTCCGGCGGCAGGTGAGGCAGCGCCAACCGCCCGTCCATCGCAAGAGCCATCGCGGGCCCTGCACGCTTGACATTATGCAGCGCACCGCCGCTTTTCTGAGCACATCACCTGCCCACCCACGCGTGCAGGGCTCTGCCGCCAGCCTCGACTCGGACGCCACGTCCCCGGCGCCCGGCGCCCAACCGCCGCCCAAACCGCCACCAACCGCCGCCCAACCGCCGCGCGCCGCCGACCCCGAGGAGCACAGCTCGCTCACCGTGCTCGCGGCGCGCGCTGCCGCCACTCCTCCCGCCGCCGCTGCCACCGTCCACGCCTCAGCGCCCCAGGAAGACGACGGGGCGGAGTCCGAGGGCTCCACCGGCGCCGTCACCAGCAAACGCCGCGCCGCGCCCGAAGCGCCGGCGGCGGCGGCGGCAACGCCGGCGCTGGCGGCCCCGCCCGCCACGCAGGAGGAAGAGACGCCGGCGGAGGCCGAGGGCGGGAGCGGCGCCGCCAGCGAGGACGCCGGCGACCCGCGCGCCAAGCGCGTGCGGCGGAAGAGCAAGGCCCGCGAGGGCTCTGGCAACGGCGCCGCCGCTGCGGCCCCGCTTGCGGCCGCCGCTCCGGCCGCCGCTGCGGCGGCAGCGTCCCCCGCGCCGCCCCTCCCTCCCGCGCCTTCGCTGTCGCTGCTCTCACGGGGAGGGGCCAAGGGCTCGGCGGGCCCCGCCCACGCCGCGCCGGCGGCGGCGGACGGCGCGGCGGCGGCGGAACAGGCGGTGCCGGAGCAGGCAGCGGCGGCGGCCACGGCGGCGGCGGCGGCGGCAGCTGGCCGGGCCATCGCAGCAGGGCCTTCGTCCGGCGTGGCGACGCAGAGCGCGCCGGCAGTGGACACGCAAGCGCTGCTGGCGCAGGTAGGGCTTTGCGGCTAGGGTTTTGCGGGCTGGCGAGCAGCGCACCGCCACCGCAGGCCTCCGGCTAAGCAAGGAGGGACCCAGCTCAAGCGCCTCGCATGGTGGTTGCTGTGCGGGCGGTGGGCGCAGGTGACGTCCCAGCACAAGGAGCTGCTGCGGCAGGTGCGCCCGGGGGCTTCACGTCTCCACACACACGCACACACTGAACCAAGCCGAACTCCAGGCGCCCGCCGGACCGCAAGCCTCGCGTGCGCACGCGCCAAAGGGGCCCAGCGGGCGCACACCGCGATGGCAGCCTCAGCGCGCCGCACAGCTGCCACCGGCGCGGTGCTGCGGCCCGCGCGTGCGCGCAAAGGGGGGCTAAGTGCGCGCACACCAAGCCAGCACAGGAGAGCAGTGACTGCCACCGCTGCCCCCATCCCGCCCCCCTCGCCCCCCCGCGCAGGTAAAGCAGGAGCTCAAGCAGGAGGTGCGGGCGGGCCTCAAGGCGCAAGAGGCGGCGCTGCGGCAGCAGGCGGCGGCGCAGCAGGAGGAGCTGGCGCGCGCCGCCGAGCGCGCCGTGCGCGAGGTGGTGGGGCAGGAGCTGGGCGCGCGCCTGGCAGAGATGCAGCGGGCACTGGCCACGCAGGTGAGGGGGACGGCGTGGGTGCAAGGCATCGCTCCTGTGCACACGCAAGCGGGCGGTGGCGGCACGGGCAGAAGGTGGCGGCGTGTTCCTCAACCATGCTGCTCTTTCGGCTCGGGTGATGGCTCGTGTCCATCCGGTGCTCTGCGCGGCCGCAGGTGGCCACGGCGGCGCGCGCCGCCGTCGCCGAGGTGCTGCCCACCACCACGCAGCAGGTGCGGCCCCCGCGCCACCGCCATCCGCTCCCCGCTGCGCAGCGCCACGCCGCCACCTCGCGGCTGCACGTCGCGCCGCGCTGACCGTGATGTTCGCGTCGCCGCCACGCACGTAAGCGTGCGCAGGCGGCGGACAAGGCAGTGCGTGCCACGCTGCCGCGCGCCGTCGCCGACGCCCTGCGCGAGAGCTTCGTCTCCACGCTGGTCCCGTCGTTCGAGCGGGCCACGCAGGTCAGCGCAGGGCCCCCTCTGGGAGCACGCGCCACGCGCTCCCTACAGGCGCTGCCTCGCGCTTCCCCTCCCCGCCTGCTGCCGGGACGCTTCGTGCCTTTCTTGCCCTCCTGCGCTGGAGCGCCGTCGCCTTGGTGGCTCCAGAGAGAGGTCGGGAGGGCGGACGACTACAAAAGACGTGTGGGTGGATGGCGTGGGTGGTGCTGGGTGGGTGTGCATGCGTGCGTGCGCAGGTCATGTTTGGCCAGATTGAGCAGGCGCTGAGCTCGGGGCTGGGCGCGCAGCTCAAGGCCTCGCAGGACGCGGCGCAGGCCGTGCGGGGCGCTAGCAGCGAGGTGCGGCCCGCCTCTTGGGAGGGAGGCAGGGTGCCGGATGGGGCCCAAATGGAGCCGCTGTCCACTTGGCTCACTACAGCGCCGCGTTCCGCCCGCCGCGAGACACGTCACGCACTGCACGCGTGAACACGCTGCGTGCATGCCGCGACGCCCGTGACGCCCCAACGATCGCCCGGGCGTGCGGCGCGCTGCGCTCCCTTCCATTGGCCCCCTCCGCACACAGGTCTTGCCTGCTTGCGTGCGCCGCGATGCCCTTCGTGCCGCAGATCACCCAGGCGTGCGGCGCGCTGCGCTCCGAGGTGGCCAACCTCACGGGCGTCTCCACCACGCTCGCCTCGCGCGCCTCGTCCACCGCGCTGCCCGGCACCAGCCTGGGCGCCGACGTGCCGCTGCCCGCGCCGCTGGCCCGCGACCCACGCATCGCCATGAAGGGTGCGCCCCCGCCACGCCTCGCCGCCTCGCGCTCCTCGCCCATGCTCCCCTGCCTGGGCCAAGAACAGGCGCACCACCTTTGGGGAGTGCCCTGGTTATGAAGCGGTTGCAGCGGGCCGGTCACGCGTTGATCATCGCAGTCGCGGTCTTTCTTGGTTCATCTGCGGTGCTTGCGCGCGCAGAGCACCTGGCCCGCAAGGAGTTCGACGCGGCCTTCAGCGTGGCGCTCAGCAGCAACGGCGCCGAGCACCTGCCCTGGCTCCTGCACCAGGTGGTGCCCACCACCGTGCTGGGCGTGCCGTGCCTGCTCAGCCAGGTGCGCGCCCCCGCGCCCCTCTCCGCCTTGCACCCTAACGTGCACGCCCCAACCGCCGCGCCAACCACGCCCATGCCCCCCCCCGACCCTGGGAGACGTTGGCCTGAGCTCCCCGCCGATGATGGTGTCTGTGTGCCGGTCGGCGTGCGACTGCAGGGCGTCATCCTGTCGCTGCTGTCGCACCTGGGCGTGGGCCTGGACTCGGAGCCCGAGGCCAAGCTGCACTGGATCACCGAGGCGGGCAACAGCCTCGACGTCAACGACCCGCACGCCGCGCGCCACGCACGGTGCGCGCGCGGGCCCGGCCCGCCCCCTCGCGGCCTCGCGCTGCCCCCCTTTTGCCTCGGTGTGCGGCAGGCGCCCGGTCTGCACGTCTCAGCGGGCAGGTGGTGGAAGCCAGCTGGTGCCAGCAAAGGCTCCGTCTGCGAGTCCTCGCGCGTGCCCTGACGGTGGCGCTGCTGGGTGCCCTGACGGTGGCGCTGCTGGGTGGTGCTTGTGGGTGGCTTGGTGGGTGGCGCGCAGGATGGTGCTGGACCCTCTCAAGCAGCGGCTGGGCCAGCTGGCCGTGAGCCACGGCGGCGAGGTGGGGCGGCTGGCAAAGACGGCGGTGCACGTCATCAACTCGCTGCTGCACATGATGGCCGAGGTCGCCAGGGGCTAGGAGGAGCGAGGGGCGCGGCCTGCAGGGCGGCACACGTGCTGGGTGGCTCCCCGACACTGGCCTTGCGCCTGTGGCCAGGCCAAATCGCGAGCGGGGGGTCAGGGCAGGGGAGGGGATTCTGCGTCGGGGTGTGGCGCCGCGCGGAGAGG
>VFQP010003881.1_pt1 | contig 14596 bp, 10 predicted proteins | sample 3512351 | NCBI WGS metagenome assembly VFQP01 (sample SAMN10412372, study PRJNA504923) | tailings metagenome | isolation source: Relicate 1 Philex TSF1 revegetated site | place: Philippines: Tuba, Benguet | collected 2017-08-29 | reverse complement strand
ACTCGCCCATGTTCGGCATCGAGTCCATCTCGTTGTTCGACTTCAGATACGCGCCATAGGTCTCGTACATATCGATCTGCGCGTCGGTCAGGCTGCCGGGCCAGCCTTCCGGCCAGCCGCCGTTTTTCCAGATCTTCATCACGTCCGCCGGCGTGATCTGCAGCGCGCGCGCGGTAACTTGGGCGCCCGCATCGGGGTTCTTCTTCAGGAACTCGACCGCGTCGATCCACGCCGCGATCAACGCTTTCATGCCCTGGTCACCGTTCTTTTGCACCCAGGCGCAAGTGACGTTGACGGGCGACACGTCGCGGAACGCGGAACCGATATCGCCGAAGCGGTGCACCTTGTTGCCCGAGATCTCCAACGCCAGCGACGGCGTGGGTTCGGGCCAGATGATTCCGTCGACATTGCCGCGCGCCAGCGCGATCGGCTGGTCTTCCTCGGCAAGGTTCACGATCGAAACGGAATCACGCGCGATCCCCTGCTTGGCGAGCCACATATGCAGCGCCACTTCGCCGATGCCGCCCCGGCGCGTGCCGATCTTCTTGCCGACCATATCCGCCGGCGCCTTGATGGCGGTGATCGTCACCATGTTGACCGTGTTGACGTCCACGAAGGTGATGCCGGCCTTGAAGCACGCCTTGCCGCTTTTCAGCAGCGGCAAAAGAATGCGCGTGTTGGGGAACGCGACATCGAGATCGCCGGCAAGGGCGGCCTCCATCGTCGCGATGCCCGAATTGAAGATCCGCGATTCGACCTTCAAGCCATGCTTGGCGGCGATCCCGTTCGACGCGTCGTTGAGCACGAAGACCGGTCCGAACAGCACGTTCGAAGCCGCACCGATGCGGATGGTCACCGGCGCCTGTGCGTCGGCCGGTGCGGCGGCGGCAAACGCCAATCCGAGCGCGAAGAGTCCACCGGACAACCGGCGGCAAGTCGTTGCGAAGGTCATGATCCTCCCTTTCTCTTTTTCGTTTCCGCGCCCCAGGTCGCCCCGCCGACGCGCACCCTTAATGCGCGCCGACGGCGGCGATACCGCAACGCCGAAACCGGCCGCCGACCGATAGGAATTTGCCCCGTCGATCCGACTACAGAAGACCGGTCACAACGGCGGGCTTCATCGGCGCGGAACTCTTGATCTGGCCGGAGTCGACGAAGAACTTCACCTGATCCTCCAGGCCCTCGACGAAATCGTCGGCCGACATCAGCGCCTTGTTCTGCGCGCGGTCGAAGAAGCCGCTCGTGGTCATCAATTCGCGCATGATGGCGACGTCGGTCGGGGTGCGCTGCTCGGTGTTGACGTAGGTGTTGATCTCGTTGATCGCCTCCTCCGCCGTCGCGGGATTGCGCAGATACGGCACCGCGCGGTCGTGATAGGCGCCCAGGAACGCCGTCATCGCCGCACGCTGCGCGTCGAGCGCGCCCTGCGGCGCCACGAACACGTCGTAATCGACGAACGGCTTGGTCGAGCCCGTCCCCTTCGTGAAGTCGGTGTGGACGAACAGACGGCGCGTATCGGGCTTGATCTTCTGGATCATCAGCGCGCCGATCAGGGCCGGCACCACCGCGTCGATGCGACCCGCCAAGAAGGCGGCTTGCGCGTCGCCCGCCGGCAGGTTCACGTACTCGACGTCCTTCATCGTCATGCCGTGCTTTGCCAGCACGCGCGCCAGGAAGTACTGAAGGCCGGTCCCTTGCGGCGCCGACACGCGCTTGCCCGCGAGGCTCGGCACGTCGGTGATACCCGGCCCGCTCAACAGCATGAACAGCGGCACCGGGTCGGTCGAGATCGACAGGATGCGCAGCGGCACGGCTTCGCCCGCCAGCGCCAGGATCGCGGCCGTGGCGGAGACTGAGCTGAGCCCCAGACTGCCCCCGCCCATCGCCTGGATGATCTTCGGACCTGCGGCACCGGTGAACAGCGTCGGGTTGATGGCCGCCCCCGCTTCGCGGAACCAACCCTTCTTCGCTGCGACCTCGATCAGGCCGGAGACGGGATTGCGGATCAGGCCGAGTTCGATCGGCTTGGCGGCTTGCGCGCGGGCGATCGCGGGCATGGCGAAGGTCGCGGCGGCGGCGGCCAGAAATTTGCGGCGGCCCAGCGAAGGTATACGGCGTGCGTGGTTCATCGTTTCCTCCATGGATGGTTCAGGCTTTTTTCTTGAGTGCCGCGATCGGCACCGTTGCGAAACGCTTGTCGGGCGCCACGCCAGCTTCCGGCCGGCCGAGCTGCCCCGCCCCGGTCACGCCCCATTTGCGGCCGTCGATCACGGGATCGACATAGGAATCGAACCAGGCGGCAAGCTGGCCACGCAGTTCAGCGATCTTGGCCGCATGACGCGGATCGTCGATCAGATCTTGGCGTTCGTCGGGATCTGCCGTCAGATCGTAGAACTCGTGCGGGCCCGATGGATCGCGATGGACGTATTTCCAATCGCGCGTGCGGATCATGCGCACCGGCCCGTATTCGTCGAACACGACGACGGGCGCGCGTTCGCCCTCGCCCGTCCCTTCCAGCGTCGCCCGGAAACTCGTACCCGGACGGCCCGTGCGCGTATCCGTGCCGAAGCCCAGATATTCGTGCAGCGTGGGGAACACGTCGTAGGCGCTAGTCAGACGTTCCGCGACGATCCCTTCGGGGATGCGGCCCGGCTGGGTGAAGATGCATGGCACCTTGACCGAGGTATCGTACATGTTCTGCGGGCGCGTACCGTTGCCCTTGCCCCAGATGCCGTGATGGCCGCAGTTCATGCCGTTGTCGCTCATGAAGATCACGAGCGTGCTGCGCGTCAGGCCCAGACACTCGAGCTCCGCGACCACCTTGCCGATGCCCATATCCATCGCGGTCGTGGCGGCGTAGTAGCCGACCAGCGAATCCCGGCGATTGCTATTGCCTTCGTCGGTCGCGGGATTGCCGCCCGCGTTGAAGCGATGTGGCTTTTCGATCGGGCAGGAATCGAACGCGCAATCGGCGTAGAGATCGGTATAGCGCTTGGGATGTGAGTCGATCCACGGATAGTGGGGTGCGGTGTAGTTGAGTGCCAGCCAGAACGGCTCGGGCCGGTCCGCTTCGCGCGCCAGGAACCCGAGTGCGCGCGCGGTCAACTCCTCGGTCAGATAACCCTGGCCTTCGACCAACTGGTCGCGCTCGACCATGGGGGCCGCGTAATAGGCGCTCATCCCCGATTGATGCGCGTACCAGTCGACGAAACCCGGGCGCGGTGCGTCGCTTGCACCCAGATGCCATTTACCAACCAGGCCGCAGCGATATCCCGCCTTCAGCGCTACGTCGGTGATCAGCGTTTTTCCCTGCACATAGTCGACGCGATTGGGCCCGACATTGCCGTCGCGAATCCAGTCATGGACGCCGTGCTGCGACGGAATTTCGCCCGTCAGCAATGAGGCGCGCGCGGGCGAGCAGACCGGCGACACGCAGAAGAAATTGTCGAAGCGCATGCCGCGCGCCGCCAACCCGTCCAGTGACGGCGTGATGATTTCCTTGTTCCCGGCGCAGCCCATGGCCCACGGGCCCTGATCGTCGCTGAGGATGAAAAGGACGTTCGGTCGTTCGGCGTTACGGCTTGCCATCGGCTGCTTCCTTCAACTTCCCGACATCGCGCGCGCTTCCTGCATCGCGGTCCACAATTCCCGTTTGGCGGCCACGAAGGCGTCGCTGACGCGCGTCGCCTCGTTGCGCGGCCGGTCGATATTCACGCGGATGATCGAGGCGACGCGGCCCGGGCGCGCGGCCAGCACCACGACGACGTCCGACAGGAAAACCGCTTCGTCCAGATCGTGGGTGACGAACACGACCGTGTTGCGCGTCTCGCGCCACAGATCGAGCACGACTTGCTGCATCACGTGCTTGGTCTGCACGTCCAGCGCGCCGAAGGGCTCGTCCATCAGCAATACGTCGGGCGAATTCGCGAAAACGCGCGCGAGGTCGACGCGCTTGCGCATACCGCCGGAGAGATGCTTGGGATAGGCCTTGCGGAACTTCGCGAGGCCGACCTGCGCGCTCCAATGCTCGACCAGCCGCGCGCGTTCGGCTTTCGCGATCCCGCGCGCCTTGGGGCCATATTCGATGTTCCGCTCGACCGTCAGCCAGGGGAACACCGCGTCTTGCTGGAACACGAAGCCGAGCTTGGGATCGATGCCTGCGACGCGCCGGCCGTCATGCAGCGTTTCGCCTTCGCTGGGCGCCAACAATCCCGACATGATGCGCAGCAAGGTCGATTTTCCGCAGCCGGACTCACCGATCAGGCTGACGAACTGCCCGGGTTCGATCGCCAGATTGATATCGTTCAGAACCGTCAGCGGCTCCGCCTGGGCGTCGATCTGGAAACGATGGGTAAGCCTGCGGATCGCGAGCTTGGGGGTCTCGACGTTCATGACCGGCGGACCTCCGCCCATTTGGTGAGATATTGGCCGGCGACCTTGGCGACCTGATCGAGGGCCGAGCCGACGATGCCGATCACGATGATGCCGACGATCGCGATATCGGTGCGGAAATATTGGCCCGCGTTCTGGATCATGAAGCCGAGGCCGGTCGGCGCCGCGATCAGTTCCGCCGCGACCAGCGCCAGGAAGCCGGTCGACATCGCCGTGCGCATGCCTGCGATCAGATAGGGCACGGCGCTGGGCAGCGCCACGGTCCAGAACACGCGCACCTTGCCCGCGCCCAGCACGCGCGCGGCATCGACATAGATCTGCGCCACTTCCTGCATGCCCGCGCGCGCGTTGACGACGCAGGGTTTGAACACCGCCAGCGCGATGATGATGATGCGCGACGGTTCGCCGATGCCGATCCACACGATGACCAGCGGGATATAGGCGAGTGCCGGGATCGGGCGGATCGCGTCGATCAGCGGGTTGAGGAAATAACCCCAGAAACGGAACCAGCCGGCGAGACAGCCGAGCAACACCGCCAGCGCCGAGCCGACGACGAAGCCGATCATCACGCGCTGGAGACTGGCGAACGTGTTGATCGCCAATTCGCCGCTGCGCAATTCCTGCCAGAAGGTCAGCGCGATGCGCGGCGGCGTGGGCACCAGTGCGGGATTGACCCCGGGCCGCGTCGCCACAAACCAATAAAGAGCGACGACCAGCGCGATCGACAGACCGCCCAGCAGAATCGAAGGGCGGAATATCGCGGCGGCGCGCGCCGCGAAATCCGTCCCGGTTGCGGAGGTGCCCGCGCTCATCTTGCCATCTCTTTCCGCGCTTGTTGCGCGACGTCGTGAAGTCCGTGCATGGCGCCGCGAAGCGCCGGATAAAGATCCTTGTAGATCGCGAAACCGCCGTCATAGACGCGGCCCGCATCGGCGCGCGGGCGGGCCTGTTCGCGCAGCGTGACCCAGCCCTTCAAACCTTGTTCGTGGCTGGCGAGGCCCACACCCAGCGCCGCCAGCAATGCGGCCCCCATCGCGGCCTCGACTTCTTCCGCGATCGTCAGCACCGGACGGCCGGTCATGTCGGCGATGATCTGCAGCCAAAGTTCGGACTTCGCCGCCCCGCCGACGACGATCAATTCGCGGTCGAGCATGGCGCCGGGCACCGCCTCGATATTGTGGCGCAGCGCGAAGGCCACACCTTCGAGCACGGCGCGATAGAGATGCGCGCGGCTATGCGCCAGCGTCAAACCGACGAAGGCGCCGCTCGCCCGCCCGTCCCAGACGGGGCTGCGTTCGCCCATCAGATAAGGTAGGAAGATCAGACCTTCAGCGCCCGGCGGCACGTCGCGCGCCGCCGCTTCGAGCGCCGCATAAGTCGCCCCTTCCGTCGCCAGCTGCGGCGCCAATTGCTCGACGAACCAGGCGACCGACGCGCCCGCCGTCCCCGCCCCGCCGAACACATAGGCGTCGCGCGCCCCGTCGAAAACATGCGGCATGCTGATCAAGCCACCGCGCGTATCGACGTCGGGCGTGATGAAGCCCCAGCACATGCTGGTGCCGATCATCGCCACATGGCGACCTTGCCGCGTGGCACCCGCCGCGAAGGTCGCAACCGCCGCGTCCACGCCGCCCGCCACGACCGGCGTATTGGCCGCAAGACCGAGCCGCGCGGCGATATCGGCCTTCAATCCGCCGACGACGTCGCTGGACCCGACGAGGCGATCGGGCATCATCGCGCGCGGAATGCCCAATGCGGCCATCATTTCGTCCGACCAGTTCCGCGCCTTCAGATCGTAGACGCCGCCGATATTGCCGGCGGAGGAATGATCGACGGCGAGTTGGCCGGTCAGCGCGTGGATCACCCAGGCATTGGGCGGCAGGAAATAGCGCGTGCGCGACCAGATATCGGGCTCGTTATCGCGGACCCAAAGGATCTTGGTAAAGCCGTAATAGCTATCGACGTTATTGCCGGTGACCGTGCGCAGACGATCAAGATCGATATTCCTGCGCACCCATTCGACCTGCGCTTCGGCGCGCCGGTCCATCCAGATCAGGCACGGATGCAAAGGCCGCATTTCGGCATCGACGGGAATGCCGGCACCGCCATAAAGGCCAGAGACGCACAGCGCCCGAACTTGATCCGGCAAGAATCCTTTCTGCGTGTCGCGCAGCTTCGTCACGGCGCCCGCGACCGAACCGAGAACGGCATCGAGCCAAACCCGCGCGTCCTGTTCGGCCCAAAACGGCCGGGGCGTATCGGGCTGATAGGCGACGGAATCCTGCGCGACGACCTTGCCCGACTCGTCGCAGATCAGGGCTTTCGTGCTTTGCGTGCCGATATCGACGCCGATGACGTAATCCGCTGCGGACATAATTATACTACTTTCACGTGTATTTCTCGATGCATGTCCGCGTTCTGCTGCATGGCCCTGCACCCGTCAGCTCCGCGCCCCGCCCGCCGCAATCTCCCGCGGCGCCGGTTCCTGCCCGTCTTCGACGAAGCGCCCGCGCACGTTCTCCCGGTATTCGCGCCGGAAGGCGGATGGCGAGATGCGTTTCTGCGCGATGAAATGCCGATTGAAGTTCGACAGATTGTTGAACCCGACCTGGAAGCAGATATCGGCCACACCATCGTCGGTCGTCATCAGCAGATCGCAGGCGTTGTCGATCCGCAGTCGATTGACGTAGCGCACGAAGGTCAGGCCCGTGTGCCGCTTGAACGCGCGCGAGAACGACGATGCCGTGAAGCCGCTGAGGGCGGCCATATCGGTCAGCCGCAGATCGCTGCTGATGTTGCGCGCGACGTGATCGATGACGTGATTGAGCGGTGCGGAAACATAGGTCTCGGGCGACGGGCGATAACTGGCGCTGGCGAGTTGGCGAAAACCCGCCCCCTGCAGCAACGCCAGAAGACGGAAAAAATGCGCCATGCGCGCCGGGCCGGAAGTCTCCAGCATCGCTTCCAGGATCGGCTTGGCCGCGTCGCCTGTACCGTCGGGGAACTCAATGCCGCAGCACGACGCGGCCAGCATCGGTTCCAGCGCGCGCATTTCCGGCATCGCGGCGATGCATCCGTCCATGAAGGATCGGGTGAACTGCAGGACCAAGCCGCGCCGCGCGACCGTTTCGCCGCGCGCAACATCGCTGATCCAGTTATGCGGCAGGTTCGGCCCCACCATCACCAGATTGCCGGGCCGGAACGTGCTGATGTAGTCACCGATGAAGGCGCGCCCCGACGTCTCGGTGACCAGATGGATTTCGTATTCCGGATGAAAATGCCAGCGCACGGTCCGGTAGGGATAACCGTGCGCCCACACCTTGAACGAGCTTTCGCGCGGCACGTCGACGACTTCGAGGTCGGGCACGTTCTCGCGGCTGAACGCGCCGGTTTTCCGGTCGTTTGCGGCTACGGAATCGCATCGCGAGACCATCGAGGTTTCCTCCCGATCGGGACTTGCGCGGCCCCGAACAATTGCCCGGCGTTATTCACCGGTTCTCCGTCGCTGAAGTATTCGAAGAAAGAACGATCAGGAAATACTTCTGGAACTGCCTGATACTTCTTTGTCCGAAGAAGCGAGTTTTCCTTGCAGAACGGAGTTTCCTTACTCGGGATACATCGCATGCACTGGTAACCACCGCAACCCGGTTTCGGTTCATAGACCGATACTTTTTTGCACGCTGAATAGTACCCGCGACCGATGATTATTTGCGCTTGCGGCGCCTCGCCGTCGGTTCCTAGCATGCGCGCCTTGCACATATGCGCACGCAACGGAGTTGGGAATGGCGACGTCGGGTAATTCGAAGAGCGGCAGCACGGGTAAGACGGTTCACGACGCGACGCCGAGTTGGCCGAAGGCGAAACGCCCGCCGGCGGATGCGCCGAACATCGTGTGGATCGTTCTCGACGATCTCGGTTTCGCGCAACTCGGCTGCTACGGCTCGGCGATCGAAACGCCGCATATCGACCGCCTTGCCAATGGCGGTCTGCGCTATACGAATTTCCACGTCACCGCGATGTGCTCGCCCACGCGCACCTGCCTGCTGACCGGGCGCAACCATCACGCCGCAGGCATGGGCTATCTTGCCGATTTCGACACCGGCTTCGACAACGCGCGTGGTGCCATCACGCCGCGCGCCGCGACGCTGGCCGAGATGCTGCGCGAAGGCGGCTACTCGACGATCGCGCTGGGCAAATGGCATCTGACGCCGCCCGGTCACATGAGCCCGGCCGGCCCGTTCGACCATTGGCCCACGCAGCGCGGCTTCGATCGCTTCTACGGTTTCCTCGGCGGCGAAGAAGACCAGTGGGCGCCGGAGCTCTGGTACGACCAGCATTTCGTACCGCCCAAAGCCTGCGACACATATCATCTGAGCGAGGATCTGGTCGACCGTGCCGAGGAATTCCTCGGCGACCAGATGACGTCGACCCCCGACAAGCCCTTCTTCCTCTATCTCGCTTTCGGCGCATGCCATGCGCCGCATCAGGCGCCGCAATCCTATCTCGACAAATACAAGGGCCGCTTCGACCACGGCTGGGACGTCGAGCGCGAGCGCACATTGGAGCGCCAGAAGAAGCTCGGCATCGTGCCGCAAGATACGCGCCTCGCCCCGCCCAATCCTGGCGTGAAAGCGTGGAAGGACCTGAGCCCCGACGCGCATCGTGTACTCACGCGCTTCCAGGAGGTCTTCGCCGGCTTCACCGAACACACCGACGCGCAGATCGGCCGCCTCGTGTCCTGGCTCGACAAGCGCGGCAAACTCGACAACACCGTGTTCGTCGTGCTGTCGGACAACGGCGCCTCGGGCGAAGGCGGCGAACATGGCTCGGTCAACGAGTATCGCTACTTCCTGGGCCTGCCCGACACGCAGGCGGAGAACCTCGCCGAGATCGACAAGATCGGCGGCCCGTGGACGCACAACCATTACCCCGCCGCCTGGGCGCAGGCCGGCAATACGCCGCTGAAATTCTACAAGAAGTACACTTTTGGCGGCGGCGTGCGTGCGCCGCTGATCGTGCATTGGCCCAAGCGCTTGAAGGAACGCGGCGGTCTGCGCCGCCAATTTCAACACGCGATCGATCTGGCGCCGACGATGCTCGACCTCTGCGGTGTCGACGCGCCCAAGATCTATCGCGGCGTCGATCAGATGCCCTTGCACGGCAGCTCGATCGCCTACACCTTCGAAAAAGGCGACGCGCCGACGCAGCACATCACGCAGTATTTCGAAATGGGCGGCCAACGCGGCATCTGGCACGACGGCTGGAAGGCCGTGACCAACCATCGCTCCGGCGAGCCCTACGAAAACGACAAATGGGAGCTCTACGACGTCCGCAGCGATTTTTCGGAAACGCTCGATCTCGCCGAGAAGGAGCCCGCGCGCCTCAAGGAGATGATCGAGCTGTGGTGGCGCGCGGCGGAAGCCTACAACGTAACGCCGCTCGACGATCGCGCCCAGGCTCGCGCCTTCGCGCGCGATCCGGAAACGAGCGGGCGCAACCGTTTCGTCCTCTATCCCGGCGGCCGTCTGATGACGCCGGTGACCGGCCCCAATTTCTCGATGCGGCCGTTCAGGATCGCGGCGCATGTCGAAGCGCGCGCGAAAGGCGAGGAAGGCGTTTTGTTCGCCTATGGGCGGCGCGCAGCCGGCTTCTCGCTGTTCGTCCACGACGACAAACTCGTGTTCGAATACAATCTCGCCGGACGGCGCACAACGGTCGAAACCAAAGCAGGTCTGCCGTCGGGTGCCCATGTGTTCGGCTGTGCGTTGGCGATGGACGGCAAGGCCGCCACGCTCGACCTGACCATCGACGGCCAAGTGGCGATCAGCGCCAAGCTGCCGCAGGCCTTCCCGGCCGGGTTCGGCGTGCTGCCTTCGCAATGCGGGCTCAACACGCCCTCGCCCGTCTCGCCACGCTACGAAGCGCCTTTCCGCTTCGCCGGAACGCTCGATCGCGTCGAAGTCGATCTCGGGCCTGCCGATATGTCGGCCATCGCGGGATTGTGGACGGCCGCGATCCGCAGCCAGTGATGCGAGATCGCCGGCTTTAACGCGCCGAAGCCCGCCGCTGGTTTCCCAGGGCGGGCTTCTTCGTCTCTTGCAAGTGTTCCGAGCGGCAGGATTCGCCCCCTGAACGGCATCGCCGCGAACCCACTCCCCTGATCGTGAAATCACTTTATTTCAATGGACGCTCAGGCAACCCGCACCGAAGCGCGCAGGATCAATTCGAACGGCATGATCGTACGCGAGGGCGACGGGCGCTTGCGCTCGATCAGGTCGATCAACGTCGACGCCAGCAACTCGCCGCTTTTGCGGATCGGCGTGGAGGTCGCGGTCAGCGGCGGATTGAGTTCCAGCGCGGTCAAGCCGCGCACGCCGTCGTCATGCGCGACGACCGAGATATCCTTGCCCACGGCAAGCCCGCACGCCGCGATCGCGCGATAGACGCCACGCGCCTGGAAGACCGAACCGCAGACGAACGCCGTCGGCCGCGTTTCGCTTTGCAGATGTCGCAGCGCTGTTTCGTAGCCGGTCTGCTCGGTCATCGACACGAACTCGACCGCCTCGGGCGCTGCGCTCAACCCGCGCGCGGCGAAGGCGCGATGGAACGCGGCCGCGCGCGCGGCCGCATAGCGGAAATGCGCGAGCCCGTTCACCGCCACGATACGGCGATGGCCGTAATCGAGCAGCAGCCCGGTCAAGCGCTCGAAAGAATTGTCGTTGTCGGTATCGACATAGGAAAACGGCGCGTCCACTTCGGTGCGCCCATGCACGACATAAGGCAGGCCGAGGGAATTCAACAGCGCGATGCGCGGATCGTCGACCAGCGGACGCGTGATGATCACGCCGTCGACCGCCTTGGACGAGGCGAGCTTGCGCAAGACCGCCGCCTCGTCGTCCCGGAACGGCGATAGCAGCAGCGAATAGTTGCGCTCGGTCACGACTGTCGAAATCCCGGCGAGCACATCGACGAAATTGGTTTCGGGCAGCTGCAGCCGTTCGAGCGGGAAGACCAGGCCGATCGCTTCGGCCCGCCCGATCGCCAAGCTGCGCGCACGGGCGTTCGGCCGATAGCCGGCGGCGTCGGCGGCCGATTGCACGCGCCGTCGCGTCGTTTCGGGGATCGCGGGATGGTCGCGCAGCGCCCGGCTGACGGTCGATTGCGAAACCCCCAGCTGCGCCGCCAGGGACTTCAAGTCGGTCGCCGATTTACGCAAGCGCTTGCTCGACACGATGTTTTTCGCTTTCCGCCGCCGGTTCGTGTTTTCGCTGCCGGAATGCCTATAATACCGATATCCGGCTGAATTCGGCGTCGAAGAGGTTAGCGTATCCCGATCGGGATTGACAACCGATCCGAGTCATTTTATGCAAGCGCTTGCGTAACTTTTCCCGAAAGCGCTCGCAGAGGCGCAAGCCCACAGGAGGATGCCCCATGACCTTCTTGCCGAATTTCCGGAACCTCGTCCGCGCGCTCGCCGTCACGGCGACGGCGGCCGGCGCGCTTCTCGGCGGCCATAACCCGGCGGCGGCCGTCGAAATCCAGTATTGGCAATACGTGTTCGACACCCGCGTCCAGGCGATGACCGAAGTCATCAAGACGTTCGAGGCCGAGAATCCCGGCATCACCGTCAAGCAGGTCACCTTCCCCTACGCCGATTATCAAACACGCCTGATCGCCGCGCGCGCCGCCGGCCGCAGCCCCGAGGTGATGCAGCTCTTCTACGGCTGGCTCGACACGTTCATTTCCGGCCGCCTCGTGCAGCCGCTGTCACCGACGGTGTTCAAATCCGACGAAATCGAGAAGGAATTCTTCCCGATCGTCTCGGCGATGAAGCGCGATGGAAAGTATTACGGCCTGCCGACGGCCGTGCGCTCGATGGCGCTGTTCTACAACAAGGACATGTTCGCGAAGGCCGGTCTCGATCCCGAGAAGCCCCCGCGCACGATCGAGGAACTCGTCGCCGCCGGCAAGGCGATGACGAAACTCGACAACGCCGGCAACTTCACGCAAGTCGGCATGGCGCTCGACATCGCGCGCCAGGACCATAATTGGTGGCGCGAAATCCTCGTGCGCCAGTATGGCGGCGAATCCTACTCGCCCGACGGCGCCAAGGTCGCCTACAACACCGAAGCCGGCCGCAAGTCGCTGCAATACTATGTCGATCTGCAGAAGGTCCATAAGATCGGCCGCGAAGGCTTCATGGACGAAGGCCAAGCGGCGTTCCGGGCGGGCCTCGCCGGCATGGTGGTCGACGGCACGTTCCGCATCGCGTCCTACAAGACGATCAAAAACTTCACCTGGGGCGTGGTCGAATTGCCGACGGTGAACGGCAACAAGGCGAATTTCGGCAGCTATTTCGCCAACGCGATCAGTGCCGGCGCCACGGGCGAGAAGCTCGCAGCCGCCGAGAAGTTCCTGGCCTTCGCGTCGTCGCCCAAGGCGATGAATATCTGGCTGGAGAAGGTCGGCGAGTTGCCCGCGCGCCGCGCGGTCGCGCTGACCGACGCGAACGTCAACGACCCGATCTACGGGCCGTTCATCCGCGCGCTGGATTACTCCTCCACGCCGCCGATGACCGACGAACTCGCCCAGCGCCAGGTTTCGATCGACCTGATCAATACGGTTCTGCTGAAGGATACGCCGATCGCCGACGCGCTGAAGGTCGCCGCCGAACGTGAACAGGCGGTGCTCGACAAGGCGAAGGCCAAGTAAGCAAGTCGCTGCGGAAACGCGCCATGGCCCACACGAACATCACCGGACCGAGCGGCGTCTTCGGACGCTTATGGGGACGCTTGTCCCTCTCGTCCCGGCAAGTCGTGTGGGCCTGGACGTTTCTGGCGCTGCCGCTCGTCTTCTTCGCGGTCGTGCGCTTCTATCCCACGATCGACGCGTTCTTCCTGTCGGTCACCGATTGGGATCTGCTGAACCCGGCGAAATTCGTCGGGCTCGAAAACTATCGCCGGCTGTTCGCCGATCCGGTGTTTTGGCAGGTCTTCCGCAATACGTTCGCCTATCTCATCCTCGGCACGCCGATCTCGATCGTGCTGTCCTTCGCGATCGCCTATTACCTCGATCGCGTCGTGTTCCTGCACGGCTTCATCCGCGCGCTCTACTTCCTGCCATATCTGACGACCGCCGCCGCGATGGCCTGGGTGTGGCGCTGGTTCTACCAGCCGCCGCCGATCGGCGTGATCAACAGCGCGCTCAGCGTATTCGGCGTGCCCGCACAGCCCTTCCTGCGATCGATCGAACAAGCGCTGCCCGCGATCATGACGACGTCGATCTGGGCGCATCTGGGCTTCCAGATCATCATTTTCCTGGCGGGTCTGCGCGCGATCCCGACCAGCTACTACGAAGCCGCGCGCGTCGACGGACTGGGCGAAGGCGCCATCCTAACGCGCATCACCATTCCGCTGCTGAAGCCGACCACGGTGTTCCTTGTCGTGTTCTCGTCGATCGGCTTCCTGCGGATCTTCGATCAGGTCTACAACATGACCAGCAACGATCCCGGCGGGCCGCTTAACTCGACCAAGCCGCTGGTGCTGATGATCTACCAGACCGCGTTCGGGTCCTACCAAATGGGCTATGCGGCGGCGCAGACGGTCGTGCTGTTCGTCATCCTGTTCACGATCTCCATGGCCCAGCTTTGGATCCTGAGGAACCGTTGAGATGACCGGCGCCGCCCCCGCTCCCGCCGCTTCGCCGCGCCGCAAATTCGCGGCGCGCCCGGGCCGCATCGTCGCCTGGACGATCCTGTTTCTGGGCGGCGTGGTGATGATGACGCCGTTGCTGTTCATGTTCTCAACGTCGCTCAAAACCGCGAGCGACGTCTACGATCTGCGCCTCATCCCGCAAACACCGACCTTCGCGAACTACATCCAAGTACTGGCGGATGGCCGCTTCGCGCGCTGGTTCTTCAACTCGATCTTCGTCGCGACGGTCGTCACGCTGTCCTGCCTGTTCTTCGACAGCCTCGTCGCCTATACGCTGGCGAAGTTCCAGTTCCGGGGCCGGCAGGTCGTATTCATCGCGATTTTGTCGACGCTGATGATCCCGACCGAGATGCTGGTGATCCCCTGGTATCTGATGTCCAGCCAGTTCGGCTGGCTCGATACCTATTGGGGCATCATGTTCCCGGGGTTGATCACGGCGTTCGGCGTGTTCCTGCTGAAGCAATTCTTCGAGACCGTGCCCAACGACTTCC
>VFQP010003880.1_pt1 | contig 14598 bp, 19 predicted proteins | sample 3512351 | NCBI WGS metagenome assembly VFQP01 (sample SAMN10412372, study PRJNA504923) | tailings metagenome | isolation source: Relicate 1 Philex TSF1 revegetated site | place: Philippines: Tuba, Benguet | collected 2017-08-29 | reverse complement strand
CCTCCTGTGCGCCCGCTGTGTTGTGCTCATACACTGGAACTGGCGGCTTCCCGTCCCTGCCGTGCAGGCGACCCACCTGCACTCCTTGCACTGCAGAGTCATGTAGGTGGCCTTGTGCTTGGGCCGCGAGGCGGCGGTCACGATGCCCGGCACAATCACGAGCTTGGACACATACGCCTCTGGCTGCAGGGGCACGATGGGCAGGGTGAGCAAGGGGTACCAGGGTAAGGGCATGAAGCTGCTGGTCATGAGCGAGAGGAAGAGAGGGGTTGTGTCATGCAATACTGGCGCAGCGAGCAGGCGGAGCAATCCAAACAGAGCACAGGCTGCACACACCACAGCCAGGCCTCGCTGGCAGGCAGGGCTGCCAATGCTGCCCACCCAGCAGGGCACTTGCCTTGATGTCGCGCATGGTCACGTGGGGCACTCGGCTGCGCGCCGTTTCGCTCTTGAACAGCATCACCTGCCGGCCAGGGCCGGGGCCAGGGGCACGTGCACACATCACACACAGGCGGAGCGCGGTTGGCACCCCCACACCCAGATGCTTACCGTGGACGTGCGGGCCCAACGTGCCGCATGCACCTGCCCCTTGCCGCACCCCCGTTGGAGCACCCCAACACCAGCTCGAGTTGCCACATGCAACAGGCGGCATCCATACTCTGATCGATGCTCTGCCCTTGCTGGCCGCCTTGGAACGCCACTATACCTGCACGTCCTTGACGTCTGGGTCGGAGCCATCCTCCATCAGGTTCTGAATGCGCTGGCTCTCCTGCTTGGCGGCCTGCTCAAGCTGCAGAACGGGGCAGGCAGGCAGGCAGAGGCATGCAGGGGGTTCATGGTGAGGGGTCGGCTGCTGGCGGCAGCAAGGCCCGGCGCTGCACACAAAACAGAACGTCTGACCAGAGCAGCATACACTCGGCGCAGCGTGATGTGCTCATCACGCATGAAACTCTGGGTTGTCAAGGCCTGCTGGCAGCGATTTTGTGAGCTGCCGTGCAGCGGCAGGTTGCGGCGCGGAGGGTGGGAGCTCACAATGGGCAGGTACTCTGCCGGGTTGTCCACCAGGGCAGAGGCCAGCTCGGGGGCGCCGTACACGGGGTGACTCAGGTGGCCGATGTCCACACGCAGGCGGTCCTTCTGCCGCGCCAGCTGGTCGCTGCAGCGAGGGGCGCAGGGCGCGGCCTGGGAGGTCGCCATCCCAGCCCCGGTTGCAGGTGTGCAAACGGTCGCGCTCAAGCTCGCTGCCACGCATCTGGCGCGTGAATCAGTTCTTTAGGGATGGTGCTTGGCAAGAGACACACACTGACCAGGCTTGGGGCAGGGCTGTGCCCACCATTCCACCCTTGAGTGTCTCACAAACGCCAACGCCCCTCGATCTATGCACCCCCCGAATTCGCAACTCACGCATAGGGGAAGGCGCCCGATTTGGGGTCCACCTGGAAAGTGCGGATGAACTCGCCAAACTTGGCCAGGGCCTGCCCGCGGCTTGGCAGCGCCGCCTCATCCCCGCCGGCGCCAGCACCCACAAACTGCTGGTCGCTGTAGTACACGCCTCCCTCTGTGGGATGGACAGGGCGAGGAGTGGGGCTGGGCGCTCAGGCACATCTCGAGGGCGGCAGTGGAGCGAGAAGGTTTGGGAGCGGCGGCGGCAGTGGGCTTGGTGCTCTTGAGTGCGCTCGTCTGTGTGCGACATCCGTTGTGACCACGATACTGAGCAGCCAACAGCCAAGCTCACCATCAAACCCCGACATCCTGGCTGTGCAGTAGGGAAGCGGTAGACTACCAGTAGGCTACCAGTAGGCTACCAGTAGACTATCGCGGCACGCCCGCTCTTCCCAAGTGATCGGTGATCTATGCGCGGCCTTAGAATGCCACCGCAACGTCCGTCGGCTGCGGAGAGGCGCAAGGCTGGCAAGAACAAATTTGAAACAGGCAGCGGTTCCCCAGCCTCTGAGCAAGTGAACGGGAGCCGATTGGTGTAGGAAGACGAGGTGGGTCCACGGGAGGGCGAATGACTCCCTATTGCTCCACAGAGCGCCGCCTCGCTGAGCATGCTGTGCAGCTGAGCAGCCGCGAACAGGTTTCACTTTAAGCGTGCTTTTGAGGATGGATCCGTTAAGATTCAGTCTCTGCATATTTGCAAGCTTGTGTGTATGAATTTCTCATTTTTACGAGTCTGTGATAGGCTCTAAGAGGATCACATCTGCCTGCCTGCCTCATTCCAAGCCAGGCGCCCCTGCATGGCCTGCAGTTCAGGACGATCGTTAGCCTTCACATTCCCATGTCAACGTCACTCTGACTTGCAAGCCTGGTTTACACAGACTTTGATCCACTCGTCGTTCAAATCCTCTTGCACATACTCTCGTCCCTATGCAGACTTCATCACGCCATCACAATGTTACGAAGAACGCATGCGGGCAAGATGGTCCGTCTCAATATTAATATTGTTCTTAGATAGGCAAAGGGAATTGGGTCCATGAGATAGCCAGGAAGTGACAGTTGGGCACCTCATAGTGCATTTGAGCAGCGGCCACGCTGGCAGCGCTCCACCTACCCAGTGGCATACAATGGTTCCGCCTCGAGGGGTTCTAGTTGGCACACCTCAAGTTTCGGTACGATGTTGAAGCTGCTTGGACTGCCCTCTGCGCGCTCGCTGGCCCAACCGGGCTGTCAGCCCTGAGGCCTCGGGCGAGGGCCGTCCCGCTGATCCGTCAGGCGAGATCACAGCTGACAGACCATCCGTGCGCAGCCCGTTTGTTCGGCCGCCCCAAGCGCTGCCACCGCCTGTGCCGTTTCCCCACTGCCGCCAAAGCCAGCGGCGTCATTTGTCTTCGTTGCTTTCCACCTCCCTGCGGTCTCTCGATTTTCTGCAGGATCACACGGAAAATGCAGCAGCAGGACCCCATGCGTGTGGTTGGGGAGGTAGAGGCCTGCCTGGAGCGGCTGGAAGACACAGCAGAAGCCCAGCGGGGCACGCTGCTGCATGGCCTGCAGTTGACAGCCGCGGCCCTTCCAGCGGCAGGGCAGGGCCCAGGCAGTGCCCCCGCTGCCGATCCCAGCTACGCTGCACAGCTCACCAGCGGCGATGCAGCAGCGGCGGTGTGCCGCCAGCGCCTGCGCCTCTTGCAGCACCTGGAGAGGCTCGACACGGCCGTAGCTCTGATGAATGGGTGAGCGGCAGATGCTGGCAGTGGGGGGTCATGAGCAGCTGCAAGTTGTGTGGTGCTTTGGAATGCATGGCGTGCAAAATCCATAAGCTTGTCCTCTGGTCTTATCCTTCCCACTCCTTTATCCGCCCACCCAAACTCTCCAACTTGCAGCACCTGGAGCCCCGCCGTTTTCGCCTCGCTGCGGGACTGCACTATCGCCGAGGCAGCGTCGGCGCTGGCAACGGCGGGCCGTCTGGCGGCGTTGCCGGTGCTCCTGGACCCGCACCCGCGAGCGCTGCTGCCCTCCATCCTGGATGTGTTCAGCTCGGTCCCTGAAACAGTGGATGCCAAGCAGCTGGCGCCGCTGCTGCGCCAGGTGAGCTTGCCGCAAGGCGCCCGAGTCGGCGAGGCACTGAAGTGTGCAACCAGGGCCAGAATGCACAGGGGTGGCCCCACGTGTGCTCTGCAGCAGGGAGGGCTGGCAGCAGCACGGCGCAGCTCGCTGCCCATTGCTGTCCTAAGCTCCCTGGTGAGGCGGTCCAATCGCCCGCCCCCCCCTGCTGCCTGCCACGCAGGTGGCCTCCCTGCGCCAGCCGCCGCCGCTGCCTCGGGAGCCTGACTGGGTGGAGAGCTCGGCTGTTGCAGCAGACCTCCGAGAGGCGGGGCAGTATGCTATGCTGCTGGCCACAGAGCCCATGTGTGCTGTCAGCCAGACAGGTGGTGCCAGCGCCAGCAGCAGAGCCTGCGGCGGGGCGGCTGGCTGGCGTCCGCCCACCGAGCGCCAGCTGGCGGCCTGGGTGTGCGAGCGGGCGCAGCAGCTGGATGGGTCAACAGGTGCGAGGCTGTGGCGTGTGCTATCGCGCTGCTTCCCAGCCTTTATGGAGACTTGCATCCATGTCTTGCCCCCGTCGTGCCAGGCGCAAGTTGCGTCTGCGGCACGACTTGCCGTTGCATCTTGCCCCTTGCCCTCGCCTGCAGGCCAGCTGCCAAACGCTCTGGCACTGCTTGAGGCAGGAGCTGCTGCGCTGCACTATGGGCAGCCCTCGATCGGCGCCCTGCTGGCGCTGGGTCAGGAGCTGCTCCCGCTCATCAAGCTTGGTGCGCCGGCTCCCTGCCCGCCGCAAGCCTGTTCATTGAAAAAAAGCAAAGATGTCGATGAAAGGAGGGGGTTTTTGCAACCTGCAGGCTTGCGCCTCGTTGGCTGCCGCATGCGATTGCTTTGCTTTCTCCTTGTGCCCCTTGGTATTATTAATAATAAACAGCTGCTCTTTATGTGTGTGTACGCAGCCGCCTCACGGGGTGGTTGCAGCAGTGCCTGGCGGATGGGCCTGCGGCAGTATGCGGGCCTGCCGCCAGCTCAGCGGCTGTCCCTCATGCTGGGGCTGCTGGGCAGCGACAACCTGGCGGACGACCTGGCGCTGCATGTGGCACCTTTCCTGGCCAGAATGGAAAGCGGCGGTACCAGCGACGGTACCAGTAGCAGTGAAGCAGCTGACCCGCAGGTGGTGCTGCGCAAGGTGAGGGCTCCCTCTGCCTGCCTTGAGCATCCCCGGGCAGGCCCCGCATGATGGCCTGCTGGCCAATGCTTGCTCACTTGGCCTGCAACCAGCCGCCGGTGTCCTGCAGCCTGCATGCTAAGCCGCAAGGTCAAGCTAGAGCTGCCCGTGACAGTTACCACCCCAGGGTCCCTCCATGCAGGCGCTGGAGGGCGAGTCTGTCACCCGGCTAGGATGGGTGGTGCGCCTCATACAAAGCGAGGCCAGGCAGCGCTCTGTTTTCGCCGACCCCGCCCAGCTGACCAAGACGGCGGGGGCCTGCTGCTACGCGTGCCAGGTGGGCTGCCCCTGGTGTGGGGGCATCTCGTAGCGCCCAGCAGCTCTGTACCCCGTCGTGTGCTCGCTGCTTTCCAAGCGCCATGGTCACATGCATGTGTGAGCTGATGCCACAGCAAGGGCTAGTGCCAGCCCTCGATCATGAGCTAGGGCTCCCTCCAGTCCCGTGTGAATCCCCTGTTTCCCTCACCCTGTGCTGACCAGGCAACCGATGCCTGGGAGCTGCTCAACTCCATGCTGAGCGCGGCTCGCGATGCCCTGCGGGCAGACACCAGCCTGGGCCGTGACGAAGAGGAGATGGCGGCGGAGGGCCTGGCGGCGGTGCGGGGCCACGTCACCGCAGCCCGCCTGCTCACCAAGCACGGCCTGACCACCACTGCCAGGCGAGCCGGTGCCCTGCTGTGTGTGGAAGCTGCCTACCTACTGCCACAGCTCTTGTGGCCCAGAATGGCTGCCTGGGAAAAAGAGGCTGGCGGCCGGCCACCAGGAGGGTGTTGCATGGTCCCAGCGTGGGGCTGTGCCACACACGGGCGATGTTCCACCTCACACGCCCCACCCGACCCCTTCCCCGGGCATCGTTGCAGCACGGTGCGGGACGCCGACCGGGCCGCCGCGCTGCGCCTGCTGCGCACGCTCCTGGCTCGCGTCTCACGCACCAAGAACACAGAGAGCCGCTGGGTGGAGGTGTGGATGGATGTGCAGAGCATTCAGGAGCATGGCTTCGGCCAGGTGAGCGCTCTTTTGGTGTCTGTTCAGGCCAGGGCAGCACAGGTGGCACAGACTGCAATGGTCTGCTGTTGCGCATGCGAGGGCTGCAGTTTAGGACCAGCCGGGTATTCCACAAACTTTCGTGCAGCGTCAGAGAGCACCCCCGCATCTGCAAGCATCTGAGAGCTGCCCTGCGAAGCGGCGTCCTTCCCCCCTCCTCCACTACACGCTGACATGCAGCTGAGCGCAGAGGAAGTGCGGGTCGAGCTGTGCCGTGCGCTGCTCAGGTGCGCTGCTGCTGCTGCTGCCTTCTGCTCAAGCACCTAGCACACTTCCTAGCAAACTGTGATTGCTACTCCCAAGTGCCTGTGCTGGCTAGCCCCTGCTGCTCTGCTCCGCCCTGCTATCAGGCCTGCCCAGGCTGCCCTCACGGCTCTCTCTGACAGTGCTGCTGTGCCCCTTGCAGAGTTGGGCAGTATCGGCTGTGCGCGGGCTACCTGAAGCCGTTGCCGGCTGAAGCTGCCGAGCAGCTGGTGCTTGCGGCTGGCAAGGAGGTCTACCTCTCTGCCTCGAACATGACTGACAAGGCAGTGAAGCAGGTAAGGGGGGACCTGTAAACAAGCATTGGAACTGCGTTGTGCCTTGCTGCTCTGCCTGCCTGATGCCTAGTTTACAACACCTCTTGCTACGCAGAGCAACATGCATTTCCTTTTTCAGGCTGTGGCGGGTGCATCGCTGAGCCCACCCATCACCTGTGCCTGCTGGCCTGCAGGCAAAGGAGTGCTTCTCTCTGCTGCCTGCTTCGGCAGCTGCCCGGGAACAGCTGGCGGGCATTGCCGCAGCGGAGCAGCTGCAGAAGCTCGGCTTGGACCTGCCTCCACTGCAGCTGCAGCAGCTGCATGCGCAGGCAGCCAGCGGCAACACCATGGCCTTGGAGCAGCTGCTGACTGAGCACCCCAAGCTGGTGGCGGCAGACAGCCAGACACTGGACCACCTGGCAGCGGCGCTTGGCCTGGAGCACCAGCAGCAGCCGCTGCTGCTGCGGGCCGCTGCGACTGCGCACGCGGTCGGCGAGCTGCAACGGGCGGAGGGGCTGTTGCAGAGGCTGGTTGAGCGTCAGTACAGGTGGGGCTGGCATCCCTCATTTGCCTGGTCCGACGGTGTCGCAAGCGGACCAGCGTCTGCACACTGTCCTGCCCGCCGCAGGCACGACGGCGCCTGGCAAGCGAGCTTTGTGTTGTTCCATGATCAGTCGCTAAGACTGCCAACCAACACATGCGCGACCCATGGCCACACCCCATGCCTGCAGGCCTGCCTGGCAGCTGGCCGCAGCCGTGTCCCAGGATCCGCGGTGCTCTGCCAGCAGCCGCGAGGGTCTTTTGTCCTTTGCCCTAGCCTCTGCCCCGGCCGACCAGCTGCTGCCTCTGCTGCTGCAGTGGCAGGCAATAGACAGCGCCCCAGGCGCCAGCGGCAGCGGCTGCTGGGCCCTTTTCTCAGCAGCTGACGCCGCAGCCGACCAGCCAGAGATCTGGGCGGAGCAGCAGCGGTGGCTGGCGCGCCAGCTGCGGCTGCACTTGATTGCCCTTGGGAGGAGCGGCAGCAGTTCCCGTATCGGCGCAGCCGCCGCTAGCGGGTCAGTGGCAGGCGGCGGGGCGGGCACAGCTGATGAAGCTGCAGTCCTGGGCTGCCTTCTTGCCCTGGGGCCCCGTGGCCTGCTGGTTTGGGAGAAGCTGCTGTCAGAGCAGCTGCCGCGCCCGCTGGGGGTGCAGCAGCGTCGGCAGGCGTTATTGCTTGGCCTCAAAGCTAGCGCCCTGCTGGCTCTCCAGTCATCCGATCTAGAGCCAGCTGGCGTGACAGAAGCAGCAGCTGCAGCCCAGACCCGGTGGCAGTCTTCTCCCGTGGCTCTGCTGCATGCATTGCAACAGCAGCAGCTTCAGGCAGCAGCCAGCGGCGCCGCCGCTGTTCTGCAGCGGCCGGGCGGCAGCGGAGGCAGCAGCACACCGCCGCCGTCAGATGCAGCATCAGATGCCGGCGATGCCAGCAGCTCCGATGTGGCAGGGGCTGCAACCGGGACAGCCAGAGCTGCAGCCACCGCTGCGGCGTCAGCTGCTGCGAAATCAGCCGCAGCTGCTGAGCGCTTCCACAGCCGTCTGCTGGCAGCTGCCGATGCAGAGCAGCTGCAGCGGCTGCTTCCAGGCATCGATGCAGCAGCAGCGCTGGCGGGTGGCCGCGCCAGCAGGAGGCTGCTGGTGCTGCAGCTGGCTGCTGCTGCAGGCAAGCCCCCTGAGGTACTTGAAGGCAGCGCAGCAGCCAGGTCCATTGGATGGAGTCGATCCCAGCCAGCCTCCTTTTCACGGCAACGTCAGCAGGACGGCAGTCCGGCGGGCTCGCCACGCGGCATGGCGCTACAGCGGCCCCCCAGCCGCAAGAAGCTTGAGGCCCTGCCGGCTGGCGGGCAGGCAGAGGGAGCGGCAGCGCAGGGCAGCCCCAGGCTGGCGTCTCGACGTTCTGGTGCAACGGATTCTCAAGAGATGCTGCATCAGGCCCTGGCCCTGGCTGCCAAGTCAGGTGTCGCCGCTTGGGAGGTGCACCTGGAGTTTGCGGGGGCTCTGGTTAGCTATAGCCAGCAGCATTGGGGAATCCCAAGGGCAGCGGCAGCGCAGCTGTTCGAGGCGTCGCTGTCGCAGCTGCTGAGCGGCCCGCCGCAGGCAGCCGCCGGCCTGCTGCACGTGCTGCTGCTGCGCGTGTGGCCACGGTGCAGCAGTCGCTGGCCGCAGCACCTGGGCTGCTGCCTGCAGGCAATGCAGCTGTGCAGCGAGGCATTGGCAGGTGGCCCACGCGCAGTGAATGGTACCAACAGTGTGTGGCGCGCAATTGCAGATGTGTGCGCTGCCTGTGGTGCAGCCGTGGAGCAGCTGCTCCAAGCAGCAGGCAGCCTGGATGCAAAACTATTTGTGGACCCCAGTGTGCAGCTGGTCGCGGCAGCAGCGGTGCCAGCACTTGGCGCCAGCAGTAGCAGCAGCGGTGGTGAGCAGGGAGCAGTGCCCCTGGCTGAGGCAGCCGCCGTGAACGAGCAGCTATTGGCCAATGTAACAGGCAGCAATGTTGAGCAGCTGGCAGCGGTAGTCGACGAGCTGAGGCGCCGGCACACAGCAGCATTGGTGTCCATGGATTCGGCGATAAACGACGCCACATTAGCAGCCTACCCCTGCAGCAGCAGCACTGTGCACCTAGCGTTGTTCTGCAGGACTGTTGCTGCAGGTGGGAGCCCCCTCTGCTGCACCCTGTATGCTGCGTGCCTGTCTGCCTGCATGCCTGCCTGGCAGGAGTACCTCGTATCTCTGCCTAGCTCCTGCTTCCCGGCCCTTGTTCCATTCTCTGATCTGTTCAGATAGGTGCAACCCCTGCAGGCTCTGGCAGGGAGGCCGAGGCAGCGCAGCTGTGCCAGCAGTGCCTGATTCACGTCTTCCCCGCACACGCGGCCGCTGCGGCAGCATTTGCGGTGGCTGGTGCGCCGTGCCCGCTGGCGCTGCCGCCCGGTACACCAGCTCTGTCGGCAGCATCCCTGCCGGAATCGCAGCAGCTGGCAATTCTGCGTGCAGCTCTTTATGCTCTGGCCAGTGCAGAGCCGTCGGCACAGGGGGCATCAGCGGACTCGCCGCCAGCGCCTTTGGTGTCACAGCTCCAGCTGCGTTTTGCGCTGCTGTCAGCATTTGCCAGCCTGGCGGCATGCTGCCCCAATTCTGCTCAGCTGCGCACTGCCAGGGCAGCCGCTGAGGCCCTGCAGCGGGTAGCTCTCACAGGCAGCAGCAGCCCCGATGGCAGCACAGCCTTGCTTGATCGCTGCCTGCAGCAGCTGCTGACCGCTGCCTGTCCTGTGCCAGGAGTATTGGAGGCATCAGCTGTGCTGCAGGCGCTGCAGCGGCAGCCAGATCAAGCGCCTCTGACACCAGACCAGCCAGCGCTGGCATCGCCGGAAGCAGCAGCAGTGGCGCAAGAGGCTGTGGCGTGTGCAGCAGAGGCAGCGGTGTCTGCTGCGCTAGAAGCCATGTCGGGGGTAGCGGGGCAAAGCAGGGCAGCCTCGGGTGCTGGCGAGGAGGAGCCGCTCTCAGCGGGGGACGCTGTGCAGAACCTCTTTGCATTGCTGCGCTCGTTAGACCACCTGCCAGACACGCCCGGCAGCGCCAGCCCAGGTGGCGCCGGCGGCTCGTCGACGGACGCAGCGGCGGCAGTGGCAGGTGCCGTGGACGCGCTGCGCACGCTGGTCTGGCTGCGGCTGCAGCAGCACGCGGCAGGGTACGACGGCAGTGGCGGCGCCGCAGCAGCCGAGGCGCACTTGCAGGTAGCACCTGCCGCCTACATCTTCTGTGCATTTTGTTGTTTCCTCCTCGGTGCCACGCCTGCCACCAGGTTCAGGCAGTCAGCATGCCATGGCTTCGTGTTCCACGCTCCGCAGCTGCCGACGCTCCTCAGGTGTTCCCCTTGCCCTGTCTGCAATGCCACAGCACTCCTCATGAACCCACTGCCAACTGGTGCAGGTCCTTGAGCTGCTTGGCAGCATCGGCACCAGCATGTGGTCTGGCTGGGCCCCACCCGCCGCCGCACTCCTCCCAGCTGACGGCTCGGGCGGCGCTGCTGGCGAGCCCGCCCGGCCAGGCATGCTGGGTAGCCACCAGCGGGCGCTGCTCTTCACTCGCACCGCAGCAGTGCTGGCGCAGGAGTGGCCAGAGGCGATACAGCAGTGCGGGCTGTCTGCCGCGGACTTCGGCGGCGCCGAGGCGGCGGAGGCCGCGCTGCTGCGGCTGGCCGCTGCGGCAGATGGGCCGCAGCACCTGCGCCTGCTGCTGCGCCTGCTTCAAGACGGCTTGGCAGGCGCCTTCCCAGCGCCAACATCAGCAGCGATGCCTGGCGATGCAGACCAGCCAGCAGCAGCGGCAGCAGCGGATGAACCAACGCCAGGGCACGAGTTGACGGCGGCAGCAGACGGTCGCCCGCCACGAGTGGTGGCCCTTCACAGGGTGTGGGCTGCATGCCTGCGCATGCTGCTGGCCCTTGGAGACCTAGCAGGGGCTCTGGCAGCACTTGAGGGGCATGCTGCCCAGCGTGCCCAGCAGCAGACGCCCGCCCAGCAGGCAGCACCTGACGCGCCCGCGGCGCTGCTTACAGAGGATGGAGCAGCGGCACTGCTCGAGGCAGCAGACGCCACCCAGGGCGCGGCAGCGGCAGCCGCCCTGGCGCTGCTGCTGCCTTACCGGCAGCTGCAGCACGCCCGCTGGCAGCAGCTGTTGCAGGTCTGTGGCAGCAGTGGCGGCGGCGGTGCTGACATGGCTGCAGCAGTGCCGGGCATGGACTGTTTGCTGCTCCTGCTGCTGCAGCACCAGCCGGCAGCGCTTGCAGAGCTGGCTGCTGGCGAGCCGGCGCAGCAGCAGCTCTTCAAGCAGGTAATGGCCGCTGCGCTGCAGCAGCAGCAGGCCGCAGGGGAAGCGTACTGCGTGCCGCTGGGCAGCGGCTGCGCGCTGACGCTGCGCATGGCGGTGGCAGCTGGCGCAGCAGCACAGCTGGCAGAGGCGCGGCAGTACACTGCGGCGGCCTGGCTGGCAATGCACGCCAGCGGCATGCCGCGTCTGCTTCGCGTGCTGGACAGCGCAACGCGGGTGCTGCAGCAGCTGCTGCGCAGCTGCGCAGCCGGCAGTCCTTCAGAAGTTGCTGCTACAGCCGCGGCGCGCCAGCTTGAGGCAGGTGCCGCGCCCCCAGGGCTGGCGCTGCCACACACCGCGGCCGCGCTCCTGAGAGGGCTGCCCGAGCGGTGTGCTGCGGCTCTTGAACACATGATAGGCGATTTGCAGTTGTGATGGCCATGGTGCATCACATAGTGTAAAAGCACAGGTGGAAGCACAAGTGGCACAGGAGTGTGCACCTGGGGTGCGACCCAAAACGCAATGCTACGCCCCTGAAGTGGTGCGCCATGCGTGCCAGCAGAGGAGGTGCACCATGCTTCAAGGTGGGATCTTACCGTATTGCTCAGTGCTCAGTGAGGTCCCAAGTCCACGGGATGATCTTCTGATGAGCTCAGCCTTGGCCACCTGCTAGAGGACTCCTACGCCAGCCCTTAAAGTCCGGACAATCTCCACATAGTTCACTCTTGTTGATCTCTCATGAGCCTGCTCTCTTCCTCGTTTCGGCTGCTAGCTCACGCCTCCGTCCAGGGCCACACCTTCCCTGCCACCTGCACCCAGCCAACTCGCGTCCGCTCTTTGGTACCAGTTCGAGGTGTGTTGATAATTAAGAATACCCGGGTGTCGGGAGAGCTGCCGCTGCGGACAGCATGAGCGGCGCCTGCGCCGGCCTTCCCGCCGCATGTCTGCCGAACATGTCGCAGCCGTTCCTCACACTCCCATCACCACTTGTTCACCATTTGGTCTTGCAGCCTCTGGAAGCGGAAGCAGCGCCATGCCTCAGGAGGTGGACCCGCAGGCCTACAACAGCAGATGGGAGGACATGTGGACTGCAGATGGCGGGCTCAAGCCCGGCCAGGTGCGTCCCCATTGCCATGCGGCCCGGCTTCAGCGCCCTGTACGCTGGCCTCGCAGGTTTGATCAAGCAGCCTTAGCGCAAGCAAAATAGTCCTCAATTCGCCGGTTTCCACTGCTGCACTCTTGCATGCCCTTCTCGAACCATCAGCCTGACAGCTGCTGCAATGTGTCCCTGCCGCAGCGGTTTGACGCCACCCAGTCGCCGCCCATGCTGAGCCGCGAGCTGGCCAATGGAGGCCTGTCAGCGGCAGAGGCGCGAGTGCTAATCCCGGGGTGTGGAAGGGGTTATGATGTGGAAACCGTGAGTTGATGCGGCAATATGCTGCTGCCTGCTGGGGCTTAATAAATGTGTGGCTGCCGTCCATATAAACCGAGCGTTGGGCGCAGAGCGTCAAACCACGCGAAATGCATGCGCTTCGCATGCTGCCGTTTCGCCCATTGCTGTTTATCCGGATGCCTTGTCGCACTGGGGCGGGCGCCCATGCAGCTGGGGGCTCGATCACTGCCCGCCGCCCAGCCCCCCCCTTCAAACACACATGTTCTGCAGTTTGTGCGCGCTGGGGCGAGCTCGGCGGCGGGCTTGGAGCTGGCTCCCACGGCACAGCAGGCAGCCCGAGAGTATCTGGAGGGAGCGCTGTCGGCAGAGGAGAAGGCCAAGGCGCAGGCAAGGGTCTGGAGGGCGGTCCCGCACGGCCGGGGTGGGGGCGAGGGGAGGGGAGGGGTGATGGCACGGCAACGGCGGGTCACGGGGTGAAGCCTGCAGCGTCCAGCGCTGCTGGTTTCCCTGCTGGGCAGAAAATCTACGAGCCAGGTGACCGGCCCGGCCCCAAATGCAAGCTCACCTGGTGCTGCCGCATGCTGCAGGTGCACGCTGGCGACTTTTTCAAGTGGGCCTGCCCCTCCGGCCAGCCCTTTGACCTTGGCTTTGACTACACGTTCATGTGGTGGGCACGCTGGGCGGGCACAGCGCAAGCACGCCAGCGGCTTCCATTTGCGACTGCTTTGATCCCTGCTCCCGTCGCCTGTATGCCCTGCATCCCCGAGTCCCATCATCCCTGCCTGCCCCATGCTCTGCCCTCAGCACGCACGCCGCATGCTCGCCCATGCTGTCATCTAGCCGTTCACAAGGCCGTTTGCCCACCCTGCCCCTGCCTCCCCCACAGCGCGCTCCACCCCGACATGCGCGGCGACTGGGCTGCCTCGTGGGCGCGCCTGCTGCGGCCAGGCGCCACCCTGGCGTGCCTGGCCTTCCCGATCGACCCCGAGCGTGGCACGGGCCCGCCCTGGCCGGTCACTCCTCAGCAGTACAAGGACCTGCTGCTGCCAGCTGGTGCGCATTCTGCTTTATGTTTGCTGCTGGCATTGCCTCTGGGGGTGTGCAGAATGTGTTGTCGTGTGTTTTGGGAGGCGAAGGGGCTCGCCCGCGGTGTACGGATCGCGCCACTGATGGTGACTGCCGCTGGCACAGGGTGCTCGATTCGCCTTGAGACTTGTCAATCCGGGCTCCGTGGGCCGCTCATGTGCCGACATCTAGGCCGTGAGGTGGGATGGCCAGTGGAGCAATCTGGAGCAAGGAGCGACGTAAAGCACGCCGCTCCTGCACCTGGCTTGCACCTCCCATGCTGCAGGCTTTGCCCTAGAGCGTGAAGAGCCGGTGCCTCCAGAGCTCTCGCACCCCGGCCGCGGCGGCATGGAGTGCTGGCTGCTGTTCAAGCGGCTGTGAGCGGCGGCACTGGACCAGTGGCGCGATTCGTGGACCACAGCATGTGTTGCACTGGGCACTGAGCATGCTGCACTGCAATTCTTTTGGCCAAACGTTTCTCCACAGCGATGGGTCCTGTTCACCCGAACTGGCCAGCAGCAAGGAGTCCTCGTCACCGATTTCCTTGCTGTTCCATTTTGTGCTTCCGCATGTGCTCCCCATTTGAGCCTACCCGTACTGTAACGGTTGTGCAGATTCCCATGTGTCGAAAATTCAAATCAGGACGTGTGTTGCATGCACTGAACCATGCTCAATGCTGGCAGTTGAGGTCTGCTTTGCTTTGTGGGTAGCGACGCATCACAGAGGGCCAATCACGGCGCCGCCAGGCGCAGCGCAGGCGCCATCAGGCAGTGCAGCCAGCATCCTCCGAGACCCAGCCGTGAGTTCTAATTGCGATCAGAGCCTTGGCTCTAACTACCCTCGTTTCCGAGCCTCACTACCCTTCGAGCCAGCCCTCCCATCTGGCGTTCCCCCACCTACCTCTGGATGGCAGCCGCGCGCTACTCCTGCCTTCTAGAGGCGCCATGCAAGCTGCCGGCACGCCCATTTGTGGCAGCCAGGCCAGCCCGGCGAGTTGCACTGGTGGTGGCCGCAGCGGAGCAGCAGCCTCAGGC
>VFQP010003879.1_pt1 | contig 14601 bp, 18 predicted proteins | sample 3512351 | NCBI WGS metagenome assembly VFQP01 (sample SAMN10412372, study PRJNA504923) | tailings metagenome | isolation source: Relicate 1 Philex TSF1 revegetated site | place: Philippines: Tuba, Benguet | collected 2017-08-29 | reverse complement strand
CCCGGCTTGGGCCGCAGCCTGGTGCGGGTGAGCCAGCGCAGACACACCCAGCTCGCGCGCCGTCCACAGCGCCCCGCACTGCTCCGCGCTCCAACTGTCTCATGCACGCCCAGAGCCTTTTGCAGGATCCCCCGAACGGCAACAAACACGAGCAACAACGACGCGCCGTCGCGTCACGGTGCTGCGCTCCTTCCACCAAGGTCGCAAAAAGGGCAGAGGCTCACTGCAGCTTGGGGTCCAGCCCCACGTTGAGCGCGCGGCCCTGCAGCTGCTGCCCGTGGAACTGGCTGATGGCCGACTGGGCCGACTGCCCAGGCGCAGCGCAGGGGGACACAACGGCAGGCAGCGCACAGCGTTGAGCGTTCGTTCTCGACGTGCCAGCGCTCCCGCACCCACCCCGCCCCCCCAAAAACAAAACCACCTTGGGCACACGCCTTCTCTCACCTGGGGGTTGTCAAAGCACACGAGGCCGTAGCCCTTGCCGCGACCCAGGTTGTCCTTGAACACGTGCGCGTTGAGGATGGTGCCGCATCGCCCAAACAGGTCCACCAGCGCCGGCGTGTCGTACGCAAAGGGCAGCCCGTGCACCATGAGCTGCGCGCGCGCACGCGCGCACCGTGAGAGCTCTGTCGGCGTGACACGGCGTCGCGCGAACCGGGCGAACAGGGCGAGCAAGCAACCCCCCCAAACGGGCGCGCACCTGGCACTGCTTCTTGAGCTCGGGCGGCAGGTGCGAGCCGCCCCGCAACCCCGACTGGGCGCCGCCGCCGTAGTTGCCGCCGCCGCCGCCGCCAGGGGCGTTGCTGCTGTTGTTGCCGCCGCGCGTGAACTCGGGCGGAGGCAGCCCGGCAGCGATGGCCGCCGCCTTTTCGTCCTCGCGCACCACGATGCGCCGGCCCTCCAGCTCCTGCACGCGGCGCGGTGCGCGCTGCAAAGCTTGAGCCAGGGTGTGCGCTAGCAGCAGCGCCGCGAGGCGGCGCGTCCACTGGGTCCCCTAACCCCCGCCCCTCGGCATTCATGCCCCTCACCGTGTCGTTGAGGCGCGAGATGGCCGCCTGCGCCGCCTGCTGCGAGTCGTACTCGACGATGCCGCTGCCCTTGGACTGGCCCGTGGCCTTGTCCTGCGTGAGTGAGTGGAGTCGACTAGTTGGGCACGCTCGAACTCTCTCTCCCTCGTCGTTGCGCCCCCCCACAACACAACAAGTCAGCCCGCGCTGCGCACCTACCTTGAAGATGGTGCAGTAGACGATGGGCCCCAGCGACTTGAAGTGGTCGCGCAGCTGCTGCACCGTGGTGGCGTACGCCAAGTTGCTCACAAAGAGGCGCGCGCCCGCCTGGCCGTGGCCGCGCCCAGGCGGGGCAGCGCCCATCGTCCCGCCGCCGCCAGGGCCGCCGCCAGGGCCGCCGCCAGGGCCACGGCCGATGAATCCCCCCTGCTGCGCGCCGCTCTGGCCGTACGCGCCCTGGCCGCCCACGGGGGCGCCCATCCCGCCCATCCCTCCCATGCCGCCCATGCCCTGGCCGCCGTAGCCCATCCCGCCCGCCCCCATCGTGCCCATGGCGCTGCCAAACCCGGGGCCGCCTGCGCCCATGGCCGCTCCCTGGCCCATCGCCCCCCAGCCCGCCTGCTGCTGCTGCTGCTGCTGCAGCGCGCCGCCGCCGCCCATCACCATGTTGCCGCCAAAGCCGGCCGCCGTGTTCATCATCACCATGTGCTGCTGCTGCTGAAGCTGCTGCTGCTGCTGCTGCTGCCCGTACGGCGAAGACAGTGAGGCGGCTGGCTGCATGCCGCCCAGGCCCAGGCCGCCGCCGCCGCCGCCGTCCCACTGCCCGCCCACGCCCAACGCCCCCTGGTGCTGCTGCTGCTGCTGCTGAGCGCCGTACACCCCGCCGCCGCCGCCGCCGCCGCCGCCCATCATGCCGCCTCCGACGCCATACAAGCCTGCTCCTCCCATGGCGCCCGCGCCCATCATCGTGGCGGGGGCGAGGGTGCCGCCGCCGCCGTAGCTGCTGCCGGTGTTGCCCAGCGCCGCGCCGTACAGCGGCCCGCCTGCGGCCTGCTGCTGCTGCTGCTGCTGCTGCGGTTGCTGCTGCTGCTGCTGCTGCCGGGACGGCGGTGGCGGAGGAGGAGGCTGCGACGCCGACACCTGCTGCTGCCGTGGCCCGCCCTGCTGGGCGTGGTAGCCCCCTCCTCCCGCCACTGCCTGCTGCTGCTGGTGGCTGGCCCCGTAGCCCCCCCTGGCTGCGGCGCCGCTGCTGCCGGCGCCGGCGGCGTACGAAGCAGAGGGGTGGCTGGACCCGCCGTAGCCCGGAGGCACCGAGCCGTACAGCTGCTGCGACGGGGGCTGCAGTGCGGACGCGGGGCCGGGGCCAGCCGGCGCCAGCGACGAGGCGGACGCGCCGCTGGGGACACCACCGTAGGGAGTGCGCCCCACTCCCTGCGCCTGCGCTGCCGCCCCCGCCAGCGACTGTGGGTAGCCGCCGTGCGCAGGGCCTCCTGCGCCCGCGCCCGCCATGAGGCTCTGCCCGCCCACGCCGCCCCCCTGCTGCGGCTGCTGCTGCCCGTACGAGGGCTGCTGCTGCTGCTGCCCGTAGGAAGGCTGCTGCTGCATTTGCGCCTGCGCCTGCTGCTGCTGCGCGTAGGCCCCGCCCATGCCGTCCGCCATCTGGGCGCCGTACCCGCCGGCACCCCCTGCAAAGGTGGAGCAGGTCGCAGCGCACGGGCGCGTCCAGGTGTGGCAAAAGCTCAATCGACAAGCAAGGTTGAGCACACCCAAAGGGCCGCACCTGCCATGCCCACGGCAGCGGGCCCGCCGGCGCCGAACGCCGCGCCACCCACGCCAGCCGCGCCGACGGCGCCTGGCGTCATCATGCCCATGTGCGCCATCATCATCTGCTGCTGCTGCTGTTGAAGCTGCTGAAGCTGCTGAAGCTGCTGCACCTGGCCGCCGTAGCCCTGCTGCTGCGGCGGCATCATCATGCCGCTCAGCCCGGGCATGCCTCCTCCTGCGCGCACACAAGCGACGGACCTCGGTGGACCTTGGTGCCTTGCCAACACTGAGGAGCTCAGCGCCACGCACGGCGCCCAGCAACACACGAGAGCACGCAGATATGCACCTCGGAGCGAACGCACACCCCATCTCCACACGACCACAGGAACCCACGCCTCGCCTGCCACCACCTTGCACCACTCGCCACTCCTTGGCAGCACACCACCTCGACGCGCACACTCTCCCCCCACCCCCACCCCACAGCCGATCGCAATGAACCAGCGCAAGCGAGCACGCACCCGTCATCATGCCGCCGCCCACCATCATGCCACCTGCCGCTGCGGCTCCTCCGCCAGGCATCATCATCATGCCTCCTCCTCCACCGCCGCCGCCACCGCCGCCAATCACGGCAGCGCCATAGCCGCCCAGTGGCACCCCACCCCCTCCACCACCAACCCCGCCCCCCGCCATCATCATCATCATGCCGCTGCCACCCGAGGGGCCCAGGTCACTCGAGTTGAGGCGCTTGTTGGACGTGAAGGACGACGGCTGACCCGCGCCACGCGCCGCCCCGGCACCACCCCCACCCCCACCCCCACCCCCACCCCCACCGGGACCCTCATCGAGACGCACGCCCAGAGTCCGGCCACCAATCTGATGACGACGAACAGCGCACGGCACGCACGCGACGGCACACACACGGCGCACACACTCGTTGGCGATGGATGGGCGGGGCGTTGCTCGCGGCACACACGACACCAACCCCCCGCAGCGCACACGACGGCTGCAGCACCAAGCAGCTCCGCCAGCAAGGTGGTGGTGGGCAGCACACGAGCACGGAGCAGCACACCGTGGCCACACCGTGGCGCGGGGGACAAACTGCACGGCGCTCGCTCGGTCGGCACGCACCTGCTGCCCGTGGAACATCTGGATGGCCCGCTGCGCCTGATCCGCCGTCTCAAACTGCACCACGCCGCAGCCCTGCGCTTGCGCATCACGGGTGATTGATGCACGCTCCTGTTGGGGGCCGCAAAACACGCGCGGGGCCGACGGAAAGGGAGAAGCTCCAAGTGGCTCACCCGCGACTTGTTCCTCTCCTTGTCCTGCATGATGGACGCAAACGTCACTGCGCGGATGGGGCGCACGCGGAGCAAAAAGGAGAGCCGCGAGATCGCTCGCCCAACAGGTGTGCGGCCGGTCGTGGGCAGCGCGAGCCCAGCGCGAGCGCAGCCACCACCACCAACGCAACCACCACCACATGCATAGCGCACCTGTGCCGGCGGCCGAGAAGATGCGCTTGAGCTCGTTCCAGTCCACCGTGAAGGGCAGGCCCCACACCCAGACCTTGCTGTTGGGCGGGCCGCCTCCTCCAAAGTGCCCATCCTGGTCGCGCTGGCGCTTCATCTTGCCACCAAGTGTCTGCGCGCGCTTCGATCGATCGATCGCTGCATGCGGGCGCAAGTTCGCCCTCAAGACTCCACGGGGTTAGGCACTCAGCGCTAAACTTTGCAGGATGGCGCGGCAGCTGATGCCCCTCCTTCTCGCTGCACTGGTGGCGGCGCTGGCCTCCCAGGCCACAGCAGCGCCCCGCGGCGTGGACCCGCAGCACGCAGCGGCGTACGTGCCCCGGGCGGACGGCACGTTCAAGTGCCTGGACGGCTCGCGCGTGATTCCCTACAGCCGCGTCAACGATGACTACTGCGACTGCCTGACGGACGGCAGCGACGAGCCTGGTGCGTGTGTGGCGTTGCTCGCGGGGTGCACGGCACATCGATGATCAAGCGCGATCCAGGCGCGCCCTGAGCGCCGGCTCGCCCCGCGCAGGCACCTCCGCGTGCTACCACGGCAAGTTCTACTGCGCCAACCGCGGGCACACGCCGCAGTCGCTCGCCAGCGCCTTCGTGAACGACGGAATCTGCGGTGAGGTGGTCGAGGTGTCTCGTCGTGGCGCGCGCGGAGGCCCGCACTGGCGGCCAGGCCTTGGCGACGCGAGCGAGCGCAATCGCTGCTGTTTGGCGCATGTCGCGCGCAGACTGCTGCGACGGGGCGGACGAGCCAGCCGGGCACTGCAGGAACTCGTGCCTGGACAAGGGCGCCGCGGAGCGCCAGGTGGTGCGCGAGGGCGTGGAGAGGATGCGCAGGTCGCTGGACCTGAAGCAGCAGCTGGTGCAGCAGGGCGTGCAGCGGCGGCAGGGCTGGGGCGCCCGCAAGGGCGCGCTGGTGCACGAGCTGGAGGCGCAGCAAAAGGAAATCGTGCGGCTGGAAGGTGAGAGAGGGGGCAAGGTGTGAGGGAGAGACCTTGGTGGAGACGTCCAACGCAGGCGGACGCCCTGCGTGCCGGCGCGCGCACCCTGATCTGGTGCTCTGCTGCGCGGTGCTGCAGAGGAGAAGAAGCAGAAGGAGGCTGCGGCTGAGGCTGACCGCCAGAGGATCAGGGCGGAGCAGGAGGAGGCGGAGAAGCAGCGCCAGGCGGACGCGGCCGCGGCTGAGGCGGCTGCGCAGGCCGCGCAGGCCGCCCAGCAACAGGCAGAGGGCGCCGACCCGGCCGGCAGCGGTGCCGAGGGCGGCGCGGAGCAGGTGCGTCGCTGGGAGGCGGCCGCGCACCGCACAGCTCTCTTCTGGGGTGGGCGCTCACGCGCTGCAGCTGTGACGCTGCCCCCCAAACACGGCCGTGTGGCGCAGGCGCAGGAGACGGACGAGGAGAGGGGCCGCCGCATCGCCTCGCAGTGGACCTCGGACCCTGACGCGGCTGCCGTGCCGGTGCGTGTGCGTGCGTGCCTGGCGCGTGGGCTGGTGGCCACGTCGGGGGGCGCGGGCGCTCAGTGCTGCACAGCTGGGTTGTCCTGCAGGCGCAAGACGACGAGGCGCCCGAGGTGGAGGACCACCACGTCGACCACAACCAAGAGTACCACCACTACGGTGAGGGGCGGCGCGTTTTGCGCCAAGGAGGGTGCCGTGCCCCTCTTGGGGTGCTCTCTGCTCGCGCCCACCACTCAGCGCCGTCGTGCGCCGTGGCATCGCTGCGTGCCGTGCAGACGGTGGCGAGGAGCATGATGCGCACCACGACGACGCGCCCCAGACGCACCACCACCAGCCGTACGTCTACACGCCCCTGGACAGCGAGGTGCGCGATTGCGGGGCTCCGCACGCTGCAAACGCCCACCCCGCAAAACTGGAGCACAGTGGCATGCGCCCACCGTCACCCGCCCACCCTGACCCACACCGTGCCTCAGGTGCACACCGTGTCGAGCCAGCTGGACGGGGCGCGGCGCCGGCTGACGGAGCTGCAGGACGAGCAGCGCGTGATTGAGCGGTACCACAGCAGCGGCGTGCAGTACGACTACGGCCCCGGCGACGCGTTTGCGTCCCTGGCGGGGCGGTGCCTGTCGGACACGGGCGCGCGCTGGACGTACGAGGCGTGCTTCTTTGACAAGGCCACGCAGAACGAGCCGCACAACCCCAGCAACCGCGTCAGCCTGGGCACCTGGTCGCACTGGAGCAGCAACTACACGCAGGCGGTGTTTGCCAACGGCGACGCCTGCTCGGGCGGCGTGACGCGCAGCCTGACGGTCAAGCTGGTGTGCGAGGAGAGCGAGCGCATGTGGGGCGGCGAGGAGCCGTCCATGTGCACCTACACCGTGTGGTTCGCCACGCCCCTGGCCTGCCAGCACCAAGACCTGCAGCAGGTGCGGAGGGCCGCGGTTTCCGCCAGGGCGTCGCAGCACGAGTGCCAGCGGACCTGATGCCCGTGCCTCGCCCGCGGCACGCCGCCCTCCCCCTCCCTTGCCCTGCGCGCGCAGGAGCTGGACAAGCTCGCTGCCCTGGAGAAGTTTGAGGCGGAGATTCGCGCCGAGATCGAGGCGGCGGAAAAGGCGACGGGCGTGGCTGGCGCTGTGGACACGCACACAGAGCTGTGACCGACCCGCTGGCTGCTCCGTGTGTGCTGCTCGCGTGTGCTGTGCAACGACGACTGCGCGCCGTGCGTGGCACGCCGTCAGAGCCGGCGTTTGCGGGTTGCACCTCCAGGCTGGGAAAAGCAAAGCACAAGGGGTCAGCGCGCGTCAGCCCCCCTCGTCCTCAGTGGCGCCGCCTCCTGACGCCGCCGCGCCGCCCTGCTGCTTGACCTTTTTGAGGTCCCGCAGCGCCGACGCAAACAGGCCCGTGTGCCCGCCAGCGGCCGCGGGCCGCTTGCCCGCCCCAGGCAGCGGCGACTGCGCGGCGCTGCCGCTCTCGCCCCCCTGCTGCTGCTGCGGAGTGGCCTCCTGCGGGGAAGTGCTGGCCGCGGCTGGCGCTGGCGAGGGCGCCGACCCAGCGGCAGTGGCACCTTTGCGCGACCCCGCGCCGCCGCCCTTGCCGCCGGCGGCTCTTGCTGCCCCCACGGTGATTGGCGCCGACGCCGGACGCGGCACACCGCTCGCGGCAGCGTCTGGCTCCGTGCCCAGTGCAGGGGCCGCGGGGCTGGCCACCTGTTCCGCCGTCCCGGCAGGCTTCCACACGATGCGCGCCTTGGCGGCGGCGCCACCTGCTGCAGCCTTGGCCGCGCCCTGCCCCTCCTCCTCCGGACCCTCGGCGCTGGCCGGGGTGGGCGCGGCAGCGTCGGGCGCGGGGCGACGGGTGCCCGCCGCCGTCCCCGCCTTGGCCGCCCCGTGCTGCTCCTCCTCCTCCCCCTGCTCCTCCTCCTCTTGCCCCTCGTCCTCCTCGTCAGCGTCGGCCAGCACCTCGTCGGCGTCGGCAGCAGCCCTGCACGCACGCGACCCAGCAGCAGCAGCAGCAGAGGGTGGTCAGCAGTGCAGTGCGCGCCTTGACAGCCTTCAGGGGAGAGAGCCAACAGCACGCACCGTTTGCCTGTTGTTGCCGTCCCCGCCGCAGCCCCAGAGGGCGTGGTGGCGCTGGTCTTGGCGCGCCGCACGGCGCCCCCGCCCAGCAGCAGGCCTTGGAGCGTGTTGAGCGCCAGGCGCGGGCGCGTGGCGGCGGCCTGCGCAGGCGTCCCCCGCAGCAAGGGTTCAGCCCCACGTGACGAATACGACTAGTACTTGAGGGCTTCCCAGCACACACGCAGAGCAAGCCAGCGGCCACAAGGCGCGAGCCCTCCACCGCACACCTGCACCAGCGCCGAGCCCCGGGAGATGGGCACGGCTGCCGAGCCCGACGCCCCGCCCGACTGGCCCAGCTTGGCGCCGCCTGCCGCCGCCTTGCTGCCGGAGGCGCCAGCTGCGCCCGCCCCCTTGCCTGCTGCCGCGGCGCGGGAGGCCGCAGCACCCTTGGCGCCCTTTGGCGCAGGCGCCAGCAGGACGCCAGGCTGGGCGCCCATGGGCTCGTCCAGCTCGTCGCCCTCCAGCCCCAGGCTCACGTCCAGGTCCTCCAGGGGCAGCGGCTGCAGCCCGGCGTCCTGAGCAGCAGCAGGTGGCAGCGCGCAAGAGGACGGCGCTGAGGCGGGGGCTACGGAGGAGGCGTGGGGCACGAGCACGGTGCCGGCACGCGTGGCGCGCACCTGCGCCGCTGCCTGTGCTGCAGCGCCAGCGGGACCCGCCCCTTGCTGCTGCTCTCCTTGAGGCTGCTCGTCCTCGTCGGGCACAGCGCCTCCCTCCTGCTTTGCCGCGCCGGCCGGGCGAGGCTGGGGGGACGTGTAGCCCGTGCCTGGCCCCGGCGGGATGCTGCCGGGGCTGGCCAGCGCGCCGTCCGGCCCGTGCACGTGCAGGCGGAAGCCGAACGACAGGGCCACCTGCACACACAGGTGTGGATGCAGGGCCGGGCGCACAAGTGTGCACGCCGCACGCACGCGGCACGCTGCTGCCCCTGCAGCCCACCGCACCTCTGTGAGCAGGGAGGTGCACAGCGTCAGCTTCTGCTGCTGCGCCGCCGTGAGCGTGGCCCGCCGCACCGCTGCGGGGCCCTGCTTGAGCGCACGCGCCAGCAGCGGGCGCAGGCTCGCCGCGCCAGACGCGCCCAGCGCCTGGCAGGAGCGGCAAGAGCGGCACAGTGGCACTCTTGACACAAGTTGAGCAGCACGAGATGCTTGCTCTCGCGAGCAGAAGTCCGTGCTGCGCCCGGCGCGGTGCCCGCACACCTTGCGCGCCGCTTTCGAAGCCCCAGTGTCGATGACGCGCTGATTCGTCTTGCCCACGCCGCGGAGCACGCGAGCCAGGAACGCGCCGTTCGGCTTGATGCGCCCGCTCGAGCCTTCGTCGCCATCATCGTCCGCCATCGTCTCTGCGGGATCCTCAGCTGTGTGCGTGCGAGATGAGGCGGTCGCTCTTGCTGCTGCTGCTGCTGCTGCTGCTGCTGCTGCTGCTGTGTCGTCCTGCAAGCCCGGGGGTGGTGTGTGCACGGTTGCACACAAGCGCTCAGAGCAGGCCCAGCGGCTCGACTTGGAGCATGAGCACAGGCGATCCCCACCCTCCGGCGCCGCCTTCTTGCCGCGCGAGCTTGGCGGTGAGGCTCAGGCCGCTGCGCGCACGCACAGCAGCGGCAGGCGCGTGCACCATCAGGCAAAGCTGCGGCCTTGGTGCTCTCCAGCTCTCCAGGTCCTTGGCCGCCTGACCCGTGCGCCTCACCTGCGCTTGTACTGCAGCGCCGCCTCCTTGCTGCCCGTGTGCCAGGATCCTCGGATGGTGGCGTAGTTGAAGTGCTTGGCCAGGCCCAGCTGCGTGCCTGCCTGGCCAAACTCATGCGCCGCCTCCAAGTCCCAGCCCTTGACGTGGTACCGCACCTGCAGTGAGCAGGGGTCGGGGCGTCCCAAGGGGCACAGCGTCATGTCGCCACCCCCCGACGAGCGCCCAGCCGCAGTGCACGTGGGCCCCTTGATCCCCTCACCTGCTTCTCGTCCTGCCCCGGCACCAGCTTGCAGTACGCCCAGTGCAGCAGCGGTATCCGCCACACCAGCTGCGGCACGCGGGGCTCAATCTGCACGGCACAGCGTCAGGAGCGGCAGGCGTGAGCTCAAGAAAGCTGGTTGGCGGCGCTCTCGAGCTCAGCCCGCGCCCACACGACCTGCACCCACGGCCAGCACACACACACACACCTGGTTGTCGGTGAACTCTCCCAGGTTGTTGAGCAGGCGCCCCAGGTCTAGCGCCGCCCCCACGCGCGTGCGGTAGCCCCACTGCCGGTCCTTGACCGTGTGCTGCGCCCAGATCCTGTGCCGCGAGCCGTCGTCCTCAGGGTCCTCAATCACGCCCCGCTCGCGGTCGATGAGCGACGCCCGCCACTCGGGCCCTGCGGCCCCCGGGGTGCACAAAGGCGCACAGCGTCTGCGGGGTGCTGGCCCACCCCTACGTACGCGCACACCGCAGCATCGCGCCCCTGCAGACCTGGGACTCCCCACAGAGCCACGGGCACGCTGCTGCCCGTCGCTTAGCGCCCACCGTCCCCCAACCGCCACGCGCACCTGGGAACGCCGCGCTGGCCGAGAGCTTGTAGGTGCGGTAGAGGGGGTCGGCGTGCAGCACCAGCGCCGCCTGCTGCTGCTGCGTGCTGCCGGCCCATCCCAGCGCCAACTCCGGCTTGCGCTGCCCCACATCGTAGCTGAGCGCGGCGTAGCACTCGTCCGCGTACTCCTTGGCGAACGTGAGCTTGAGGCCCGGCACCGCCACGTCGCCCACGCGCGCCTGCGCCGTCGCCAGAGGGTCGTCCAGGCCCGTGCGGTAGGCCAGGTTGGTCGCGCTGACGGTGAAGGCCACCGACCCTCGCCGCAGGGTGATGCCCGCGTCGCCCCCGCCCTCGAGCACGCGGCCGGTGCTGGACGCGTCGATGGGGTCGAAGCCCTCGCGGATCGTCAGGTTGCACCGCCCAGAGAGCTTGGCCGTCGAGACCAGCGACTGCTTTTGCTTGCCCGCGCCGCCGCCCGCAGGAGGGTCGCCCAGCGCAAACACCGCGCCGATGGCGCGCCAGTCGAAGCTCGGCAGGAACTGCTGGTTCCCCTCGGACGCCGCCGGGATGAAGTCCAGCTTGTTCGCGCTGCTCAGCGCCATCCTGGGTGCTGCTGGTGGTGGTGCTCGCAGCTGAAGCGTGCAAGAAGAAGCTTGCAGGCTTGAGGAGGTCCCCCTCTGCTACCAGATCCTCCAGGGATGGGCCCACCTGGCGCCGGCGCCATGCATGGTCGTGGCCGGGGCCGTGCGTCGCAGGCCGTGGTAGATCCCTTCAGGCAGAAGGGCGAATCTCAAGTGCTGATGCAGCCACCAGCTGCTGGAAGCTGCAGGGGGGCTGGTCCCCGCGGGCAGCGATGTGTCACGCACGCCCTGCAGGACGACGCCCATCCGCCGGCTGGGCGACTGCATCCTTTTGCGTCCACCCAGCACTTCTCCTCGTGCACCGCTCCCCTCCTCTCCCCAAGATGACGCGCGGTTCACGGCCGCCGTGGTCCGGCCGTTTCTGGCGCACGATCGAGCACTCGAGATCACGAGCGTGATGCCACAACGCAGTCCCGCGCAGCGCTTTCGCAGCAGCAGCGCGGCACAGTGCGCAGTCACACACAGGAGGAGCTCTTGGCACGTCGAGCCTCCTGCGAACTCGGCTCGCAGCGCCCGCCGCGCCGAGATGGGGGCTGCCGCGCGGCCAGCTGGCAGCAGGAGGGCTCCCGCGGCGCTGGGAGCTATGCTGCTCTGCCTGATGGCTGGGCTACTCGCGACGGAAGCAGCTGAGCTCGCGGCTGCGGAGCAAGAGGTGCGACATCGATGCCGTGCACGACATCACGACCCGGCCGTGCGCGCGGAGAGCGACACGAGAGCACTACGACGGCACAACGTTTTTGTGGTCTCTCTGCAGCAGCACGCTTACTACCTTGTGCCGGCACGCTCTGCGCGCGCGAGAAGCTTCATGTTGACGAAGACATGTTGACGACGCCACGCAGGATCCCTCGCTTCCGCTCAACGAGCCTTTCGGGCGCACTCGGCGACGATTGGGAGAGGCCGCGCAGACGGGGCCCGGGTGGATCGGAGGCACCTACCACAACCCAGCGATGCTGGAGTGGCTGGAGGCGGGCGGCGCAAGCAGCACGCAAGCCAGCGAGCGCCAGCAGCTGCGCAAGCGTGAGTCCCGGCCAAGGCAGTGCTCCACGGCACCACGCACACCCAGATGCCACATGCGATGTGTGCCCTGGCATGTCCTTCCGTCCGCTGGCCTCCTCCCCCTCTGCGTCGCGCAGTCCAGCAGCAGGTCGTGGTGAACAACCAGACGGTGGTGGGCGGGCTGCGCGGCGGCTTTGTGTTTGTCAGCACCGACGACGCTGACGACAGCGGGCATTGCCAAGGCACCCGGTGCGTGGGCACGCCGGGGGGAAGCGTGGCGTGGCAAGCAGTTTACGGATCGCCTGGGTCCGCTGGGCACGTGGCACCTTTCTCGATCATGATCACCACGCGCGCCCTGGGACCCCCTTGATCATGTGGCGCAGGTGCGGGTCGCTGTACCCCACCGTGTTCCAGCTGGCGTACAACATGTCGGCGCGCACCAACGGCACGCGCATCCTGGCCATCGGCCCCAGCTCCACGGCGCTCAACTCGCTCAACGGGTGGCTGGACGTGGCGCGCATCAGCCGCTCGCTCGTCACGGTGGTGACGGACAACGCCACGCTGCAGGCCACCAGCTTCAGCGACTACAGGGTGGTGTACGTGCCCTCGTCCGCCTTCCAGACGCCCGGCGGCCTGAGCGACCTCATGAGCAACGCCACCATGCTCAAGCGCCTGGAGCTGGCCACCTACGTCAACACGCTGGGCGGCTCGCTCATCGTGCTGACGCAGGACGGGCAGAGCAACCCCTACGGTTTCTTCCCCTCGCCGCTCACGTACTCGCGGACAGACTTTATCAACGTGACGGCCTCGGTCAACATGCCGCAAATCTCCCCGCCCTCGGACAGCAGCAACCTGGACCACAACGCCTGGCACGGCTTCTTCACCGGGCCGACCAACTACGCCGGAGTGTTCCAAGTGCTGGTGCGCCGACGGGAGGGGGACGCGGGAACGTCGTGCGCGACACCCTGGGAGGGACCGGCGGGCCGCAGCGCACCACCACTGGGGCGCTCCCAACCAGCCAACACTCCTCTCCATCGACGCAGGTGTTCAAGGCCAACAAGAACGACGGCAACCTGGCCATGGGCTCGGGCTGCCCCGTAATGAACGGCCCCAACCAGGACTGCATGGCCACCGTGCTGTGCAACCAGTACGCCAAACTCACGGCGCTGGACTGTAACGACAAGTGGTCCTCCAACTCTTCGCTGCGGACCGCCGCGCGCAACGCCTCGGTTTGTTGGCGATGTGGCGACGGACTGGTGGACCCAGATGAGGTGCGTGACGAGTAGCGGGGCGCACAACGAGGCGGCCGTGCACGACCCCTAACCCTAACCCCTGACCCTAACCATGCCCACACTCTCCACCCAGGTGTGCGACCCAGGGCCAGACCGGATGACGGGCGCCTGGGGGTGCTCGGCAGACTGCAAGAGCGTGGTGCCCTTCCCCCCACCGGCGCCCCCTCCCTCGCCGCCAACGCCGCCCCCCTCTCCCTCGCCTCCCACCCCGCCGCCGCCCAGCCCGCCGCCCTCCCCTCCCAGCCCCAGGCCGCCCCCGAGCCCCTCCCCGTCGCCGCCCCTGCCCCCGCCCGCCCCGCCCTCACCGGAGCTCAACAACAACGCCAACAACTACTGCCTCACCGGCAGCACCACCACCGCTTCAGGCGCCACCACCACCACCACGTGCCAGAACTGCGCCGGCAGCTGCACCACCGCCGACAGCAACGGCAGGGACTCGACCATCTGCACGCTGCCCTTTGCTCGCGGCGGGACGGTCACCGACTCTGAGGTGCGTCCTTGTGAAGCTCTACGGTGGCAGCCAGTGAGTCAGCACGCGGAGCCGCATGCTGGTTGCAAAGACGCAGCGGCCCCTCCACACGTGCCCCACACGCCCGCAGGTGTGCTCGGACCCCAGCCAGAGCGGCTACGCACCCATGCTGTACCAGACCAGCGTGTGGGTGCAGCAGAACCTCAACACTAGCGCCGTGGGCTACCTGGAGGCGGGCAAGGCCACGCTGTGGATGCGCCGCAACGGGCGCGTGACGCTCACGGTGCAGATGAGCTGCCCCTGGATGATTTGGAGCAGCCCCACCTCGCCCGGCAGCGCGAGCGATTTTGACCTGGACGCGAACCAAAAGTTCCAGGTCACCTACCAGACGCAGTGGGCCACCAGCACCACGCCGCAGTACATGGAGCTCAACCTCAGGCGCAAGTGGGGCTACGCGCGCACCTCCAACTACTACTCCTGGTGAGCATGCCAACGTCCCGTTGGCTGCTTGCTTGCTGCCACGTGGGCGCGCCAGACACGCACTGTGTTGCTGGACACCCTGGTGGCCGCAGCGTGACGTTTGACGGCTTCTTCAGGCCCACCAACGTGGCCAGCGGCGTGACGCTCGACTGCATCCCCTTCACGCGCCTCACGGTGCTGGCCATGGTCAACGTCAACCGCGTCTTCTCGCGCCTCAACGCCACTCAGTGCGTGCCCGACAACGACCCCAGCAACCCCCGCAACGGCAACGGCAACGTGGCCAACGTGACGCTGGGCAGCACCTTCAACTGGGACCTCATCTCGCGCACCACAAGCGGAATGCTCTTCCCGCCGCCCTCACCGCC